>Ga0310810_10012268_pt1 | contig 10060 bp, 8 predicted proteins | sample NCmetagenome_FD_207641 | JGI IMG/M metagenome (GOLD analysis project Ga0310810, IMG submission 207641) | Soil microbial communities from experimental microcosm in Duke University, North Carolina, United States - NC | ecosystem: Engineered > Artificial ecosystem > Soil microcosm > Unclassified ...
CAGCGTGACGAAGCCGGTTCCGATTAAGAGAATTCCAAACGTCAAAACTACGAGGTCCATATTCCCCTCCACGTTCTGTTGGACGGGCGTTCACGAGCGGGGGTTCATGACACCGCTGTGACATTTATTCGGCACGGAGCGCCTGAACCGGATTCAATGCCGCGGCCCGCCGCGCTGGCAGATAGCTCGCCAGCACGGCCGCAGACGCCAGAACCACCGACACCCCGACATATGTCACGGCGTCGAGCGGGCTGACGTTGTAGAGCAGCGATGCCATCAACCGCGCGAGACCTGCGGCCACCGCGATCCCGATCGCGATGCCGATGCCCGAGAGCACGAGACCGTGACGAACGAACATGCGCCGGACATCTGCCTGATCGACGCCGAGCGCCATGCGAATCCCGATCTCGCGGGTGCGCTGAGAGACGGAGTACGAGATGACGCCGTAAATCCCGATCAGCCCGAGCAGCAACGCCATGCCGCCCGCGATTGCCAGCATCACGAGCGCAAACGTCGTGCGCGCCATCGACCGCTCGTACATCTCCTGCAGCGTGCGAACGAGCGCGACCGGGAGACTTCCGTTCACCGACCAGACGGCTTGTCGCACTTGCGTGAGGAAGCCCTCAGTGTTCGTGCGATCGCTGCGCACGACAAACGTCAATCCGCGCGACACGAACTGTGGCTGGCCCCAGAACTGCGACATCAGGATCGGCCAGTACACGATTCCCGGAGCGGGTTCCTGCACACCGTTGTCGTACACGTCGCCGACGACGCCGACGACCTCGCGCCAGTGATCGGCATTCCCAGCGCGAATTCGTTTGCCCAACGCCGGCTGCGTGCCGCCCCACATCTCACGGGCCATGTTCTCGGAGATCACCGCCACGCGGCGATCGTCGAACACATCGGTCCACGTGAAATCGCGTCCGGCGACGAGCGGCGTGCCCACGGTGTGAAAGTAGTTCGGCGAGACGAACTTGAATCGCCGGAGCGGCGGGATCTGCCCAGGCGTATATGCCTTGTCTTCGGCCGTGACGGGATCAGTGCTGTTGAAACCCTCGAGCGGAGCCGAGCTCGTCATGGCCGCCGCCTTCACGTCGGGAACGCTGGCGATCTTGTCCAGGATCTCGTTGTAGATTCGCGCCACGCGCTGCTGATCGGCCTCGACCGACTCCGGTATCGAGACTCTCAGCGTCTGCACTTCACGCGGGCGCTCGAACCCGGGATGCACCGCTCGCAACGTCTGGAACGTCCGAATCATCAGCCCCGACGCCACGAGCAAGACGAGCGCAAGAGCGACCTGCACCACCACCAGCGTGTTGCGCGCGCGATGCCGTTCGCGGCTGAGACTCGAGTTTCGAGTCGCGCTGCGCAGCGCGCCAACGATGCGCGGGCCGCTGTACTTCAGGACCGGAATGACGCCGAAGAGCAGTCCCGACACCAGTGACGCCACCAACGTGAATCCAAGGACCGCGCGATCGATCGTGATCTCGTCCAGTCGAGGCAGCGTCTCCGGGCCGATGGCGATCAGCAGTTTCAGCGCGCCGTAAGCAACGGCGAGCCCAAGCACGCCGCCGGCCAGTCCAAGTACGAGACTTTCGAGCAGCAACTCGCGAGCGATTCGCCACCAGCCCGCGCCGAGTGCTGCGCGCGTGGCCAGCTCCTGCTGCCGTCCTTCGACACGGACGAGCAGAAGGTTCGCAACGTTGGCGCATGCAATCAGGAGCACGACACCGATCGTCCCCATCAGGACCCAGAGCGTGTCCCTGATGTCCCCCACGACATCCTGTTTGAGGGGCGTGAGCAGTGGACCGAGGCGCGCCGTCTCGAACACTTTCTTATCGAGTCCCGGCGGCGCGGGCCACGCCTGCCACCATACGGGCAGCATGCGTCCGACGTCCGCGTTGGCCTGCTCCAGGGTGGCGCCGGGCTTGAGCCGCGCCACGCCCTGATAGCTGAAGTTACCGAGGAATATTCGATTGCGATCGAACCGCATCGGAAGGATGACGTCGGTGTCTCCTCCCAGGAATTGAAAGCCATCCGGCATCACACCAATCACGGTGTGCGACCGGGCGTCGATCGTCACCGTGCGACCGACGATCGATGAGTCGCTGCCGAAGCGCCGATGCCAGTATCCAGGCATGAGGATGACGGTATCGGCGCCGCCGGGTGTGTCGTCCTCGACTGAAAACCATCGACCCAGCGTTGCCGGAACGCCGAGTGTCTGCAGCGTGCCGTACGTGACTCTGGCGCTGCGCACCAGCTCGGGCTCGCCTTGCCCGCTCACAGTCACGCCGCCTCTCTGCCAGATGCCCAGCTCGCGAAACGTCTGACCGTTCTCCCGATAAGTGAAGTACATCGTTGGCGAGACGTTCAGCTTGGGCAGGCCGGGCAGTCCCGCCGCCGAATGCCAGATGCCAACGAGCTCCTCAGAGTTGGCATACGGCAGCGGCTTGATCAGCACGCCGTTGACCACGCTGAACACCGCCGTATTGGCGCCAATGCCGATGGCCAGGGTGATCAGCGCGATGGCCGTGAACGCTGGGGCGCGCGTAAAACGCCGGATGACCGGAGGAATCGGTGGCATACGTGGTCTAACTACGACAACGCGCGAGCAAGGTTCCGGTTAACAGCGCCGCCATCGACAGATGGCGGCAATTCCCCAATTTCCAACTCCCAACTCCCAATCGCTACTGAATTTTGGAGTTGGGAGTCGACATGCGTCAGAAAGAGATACGAGTGAACACTTCCAGGATCTGTGACTCTGACGGCGGGTTCAGGATGGAGGTTGCCGCGAATTCAGCGGCTTGAGGGTACGCAGTGGCGCGAACCTGCGCGGCGGCGTCAGCGAGGTCGTAGCGGGTATTCCGCAGTTCGATATCCGGTCCCAGTAGCAGCCAGTCAGCCCCTGTCAGCCCGAACGGCATCCCGACGCTCCCCGCATTGACGACGCGGGTCATGCCGATCATGCGATCGAACTGCATGTGAGTGTGCCCGCACACGACGAGCGCAACATCGAGTCCGTCAAAAACGGGATGCAGGACTTCTTCTGGTGTGAGCCGCGTAAATGCATCGGTCTCGCTCGTCGGAGTGCCATGGCAGAAGAGCACATCGCCGACGCCGGTCACACGCACACGAAGCGTTTTGGGCCAGCTCGCCAACGCGTGCGCGTAATCATGTTGTACCTGTTGCGCCGTCCAGCGGATCACCTCCCGATGCGGCTCGGGGAGCGGAGCGCCGGACGTGGTACCGGTGTAGGTCACGGCGCCTGGATCGGGCGCGTCGATCATGGCGAGCACGGCAAGCTCACCGTTTCCGTGAATGAATTGCGAAGGAATATCGAGGTGTAGAACGCGCGCGAGTGTCTCGCGCGTCATCGGTCCCGGAATGACATCGCCGCCGAACACGATCAGGTCAACGTTCGCCGCGCGAACATCAACGAGCACGGCCTCGAGCGCCGGCAGATTCGCGTGGATGTCGTAGAGCGCTGCGACGCGCATCGTCTCAAGGAGTGTCAACCGCTGAACCAAGGATCTCCGCAAGATACTCGCGGAGGTTCTTGGCCTTGCCCTCCGACGGCGCCTTGAACACGGCGAGCGCCGCGGATTTCTTTGCCTCGGATCGGCGGCTGAGATCCCAGGAGGCGCGCGCTTCGACAACTCGCAGCAGCCATTCATTCGTGCCCGCACGCTCGACGCCTTGCGCAACAACGTGGAGCACACGCTCCGGCTGCTTCATCTTCAGTAACTGCTCGCAGACACAGTACCGAGCGACGGTCACCCCCACATCTTTTCCCTCTGGATCTCGACGCAGTTCATGCATCAGCGAAATCTCGAACTGCTCCAATGCCTCTGGATCGCGACCAAGCGTTGCAAGAACGCACGCGATCTCACCGTGATAGTCGGGCAGCGCGACGTGATTGGGATCCGCGGCGTCGAGCGCCGCCACGTATTTGACCAGCGCATCTTCCAGCTTGCCGGCTTGCCAGAGATCGAAGCCTTCTCCAGCCAGGCCCGCTGCACGGTTTCGATCGACACTCATGCGGATGTCAACGCGCGACTTTGCGCTTCCACAGGTCCCACGCGCGCGAGTACTCGTTGGTGTCGCTCATGCGCAGTTTCGCTTCGTCGGCTTCGACGTACGTGATCTTTCCGCCGAGGGCGATCGCTTGCGCCTGTGCCTTCGCGTTGACATCGAGGTAGATGCTGCGACCGACGACGTTGGGGATCGAGCCGGCCACGACGACCGCCCCATGGCCGCGCATCAGTGCGGCGGGTTTCTGACCGAGGCTCTTGGCGAGCGCCTTCCCCAGCGCGGCATCCCGCACGAGGAGATCGGTGAGGCCGGCTGCTTTCCTGATGTCGAAGACCGGCACGCCTTCCGCGACGAACGCGGCCATGTGATACATCGCGCGCAACGGGACATCGGAATCGGCGAACGGAATCAGCGACGCGGTGTGGCAGTGCACCACCGCACGCACATCAGGCCGTATCCGGTAGATCTCGCTGTGGATGAAACGCTCGAGGTACGACGTACGGTCACGCGCGTCGATCGCGTTGCCGTCCAGGTCGTACTCGAGGATGTCGGCAGCCGTGACCAGTTCCGGCGCCATCGACCGTGCGAGCAGGAAGCGATCCGGCCTCGTGCCGTGGCGCACGCTGATGTGCCCCATCGCATCGAGCACGCCTTCCATCGCAAGAATGCGATTGCCTGCGACGAGATCGTCGACCAGTGTGTCAGGAGCAGCCCCGCGTGCCGCGCCACCTTGACCCAGAGCGGACAACGACTGCGCGACTGCCACCGCGCCACACGAACACGCGACGATGAACTGGCGGCGATTCGTCATGATGGAAGGCGAGTCTAAAGACTCGCCTCTACGAGATCAAGGACTCGCGCCGGGTCCAGAGAACAGGACCCGGCCTACGGCAAGTTAAGGAAGAGCGAAGACGTAGAGCGCGTTGTAGGCGCGATTCGGTTTGATGCCGGCCTGGTCCATCAGCGCGCCACTGAGCGCACCGCTGCCGGTGAGGACGGCTATGTACTGCTTTCCGTTGACCGAGTAGGTAATCGTGCTGTTCTGCACGGGACCGCCGAGCGTCTGCTCCCACAGCATCTTCCCGCTCTGCGCGTCGAAGGCGCGGAACTTCTGATCCAGGTCGCCCCAGAACACTACATTTCCCGCAGTCGTCAGCACCGCGCCATTGCTGGGTGCACGCCCGGTGAAGATCGGCTTCATCTCGCCGGTCGCCATATTGATCTTCATGAGACCAGACCACGTGTTCGGATCCGACCCGGGTCGAGGAATGCCACTGCGCTTCTCGCGCGGGTCGCCCTTCGGCCCCTCGGACGTCATGTCGAGACAGTTCTCGACGTACGGCACGAAGAGCGAGTTGACTCCCGGGTGGTACGCCGTCGGCCAGTAACTGCGCGTGTTCCAGTAACAGATCACGCGACGCTCCGACGGTCCCGAGAACAACTTGCTCTTGTTGAGTGAGACACGACCGGTCTTGCCGTCGACATTCGCGATCAGGAAGTCCGGCGTGTCGAACGGGAACGGATTCGCCCAGAGGAACTGCCCATTGCCACGATCGATGACGAAGATGCCTCCGCCCTCGCCCACCATGACGGCGACGTCTCGCTGCTCACCACGCTTGACGTCGGGGTTGAACCATTTCACCAGCTTGGGATCGGGGTTGAAGGCCGTCCGCAACAGCGTGCGCTCGTTCGCGTAGTCCTCGTCCCAGTCGTCGCCGGGAAGGTGCTGGTAATACCAGCGCAGCTTGCCGGTGTCCGGATCGAGCGCGATCGTGGAGTTGCTGTACAAATCCGCGGGCGACTCGGTCGGAATCGCGTTGCTGTTGCCGCCATGGCGATTGGCGCGCGTGTTCGGAGTCGGGTTGGCGACGCCCCAATAGACCAGCCGCCGGACCGGATCGTATCCACCCGGAAGCGCCCACGATGATGCGGCACGGGTTTCATCGGGCGCGCCGGCCCACGTGTCGCCGCCAGGCTCATTCGATGCGGCCGCGGTGTAGAAGCGCCAGACTTCCTTGCCGGTCTTCGCGTCGTGTGCGGAGATGTAGCAGTCCTCGCGCTTCGGCGCGCACGCGCGGCCGGTCAGGACTTTGCCCTCGACGACGATCACGCCTGCGGTCAGGCGTCCCGACGACTTGGTCTCCCATCGCAACTCGCCGGTGCGGGCATCGAGCGCCTCGATGAACCCGTCGGGCGTGCTGTTGAACACCATGTCGTCGTAGATCGCGATCGTCTTCGCGCGCGACGAGCCGCTCGGCCGCTTGTGTTCCCAGATCAACTTCCCGGTGGCCGCGTCGAGCGCCTGCACGGTGTTACCGGGCAGAAGCATGTACATCACGCCGCGATAGACGATTGGGATGCTCTCGTGCGGCCCCGGAGGCAGTTCCTTCTTGAAGGCCTCTTTGAGCTGCGCCACGTTCTGCGTCGTGATCTGATTGAGCGGGCTGAAGCGCTGCGCGTCGTACGTCCGGCTGAACATCAGCCAGTCGTTCGCGCTCGGCTTGAGCAACATCTCCTCGGTGACAGGCGGAAACGCTGGCTGCTGCGCGCGAATGAGTGACACCGCGGCGAGCACGGCAACAACAATGATGGGAACGATTCGTTTCATAGAGACTCCGGTCCGGTTACCGCCGGACACTACGTTGTCGCCTAGATCTGTCGATCGATGATGTAGTTCTTGCTGATGTTCTGAACGCTCGTAACACCGGTCTGCCGCATGATCAGCTGCAACTCGCGACGCAGGATGTCGAGCACCATCTCGACGCCTGGCTGCCCGAACGACGCCAGCCCCCACATGTACGGCCGGCCAACGCCAACAGCGGTGGCTCCGAGTGCGAGCGCCTTGAAGATGTCCACCCCGCGCCGCACACCGCCATCGACGAGGATCGGCGCGCGTCCCGCGACGCCGGCGGCCACTTCCGGCACACACTGAATCGTCGGCCGCAGGCTGTTCTCCGCGCGGCCACCATGATTCGAGATGTACACGCCGTCGACGCCGTTCTGCATCGCCAGCTCCGCGTCCTCGCGCGTGACGATGCCCTTGACCAGCAGCTTCATGCCGATCGTGTCCTTCAAGCGCTTGACGTAATCCCACGTCGGCGAGCCGATCTCAGGCTGCGGTGTTGCCGGCGTCTTGAGGACGTTCAGCATCGGCCGGTGACTGAGATCGGTCAGCGGCTGACCGTTCTGATGACACGCGACGCACTGCTGGCGATTGCGCTGGAACACACGGTTGAACTGCTCCATGTTCCGGCCGCCGAGCAAATCGACGGTGAAGACGAGCGCAGGACATCCAGCCGTTTCCACCCGCTTGAGCAACTCGCGCGTCTGACCCCAGTCGTCACGCTGATAGAGCTGGAACCACACCGGCTCGCCGCGCGCAGCGTTGACTTCCTCAACCGAGGTCGTCGTCACCGTCGAGAGCACCTGGAGATGCTTCTTCGCCTTCGCGGCGCGCGCCGTCGCCAACTCCCCTTCGGGGTTGTAGGTGCGATGGCCGCCGACCGGGCTCATGTAGATCGGCGTCTCCCACGTTCGCCCGAAGAGTCGAATCGACGTGTCGATCTTGCTGATGTCGACGAGACGCCGGGCGCGGATCTGGTAGCGGTCGAAGCCCTCTCGATTCGCCCGCATCGTCTCGCCGCCGTCGCCACCCGTCGAGAGCCAGGCCCAATGCCAGGGAGGCAGCTTCGCCTTCGCGACCGGCTCGAAGTCGAGGACGGACAAGGCGTCCGCAGCGGACGCGATCAGATCGTCAGCCGACGCTGCGGGTAATTGTGCGGATGCGTACGCTGCATCAACCCAACCATCAGGCAGATGCAGATGAGGAACGAGAGAACTCGTTGCAAGAAGCTGCAGGAGACGACGACGGCTCGGACGCACGCGCCCTACTTGCCAGCTTCGGGATCTTTGGGCGCGCCCGTGCCGGACGAGCCCATGAACAACCGCTTTCCATCGGGCAAGATCAGGTCAGCCCCGTTGGCACGATTGGCGCCGTTCTTCGCCTGATAGCCCTCGATCGTGATCTCGGTGCCCGGCAGCAGTGAGTTCTTCGTGAACCCCCGCCGAATGAGCGTGTTCGGCGTGCCGCCCTCGATCATCCATCGTGTCACGGTGCCATCGGGATTCTTGACGTCGAGGTGAATCCAACTGTGAGGGTTGACCCAATCCATCTTCACGACGGTACCCTTCAGCGTGATCGGCTTGTTCGCGTCGAACTCGGCGGCAAATGAATGATGCGCGTGCAGCGACGACACACTGATGGCCACGATTGCGATGGCCAGTACGACTTGTGATCTGTTCATGACTCGTCGGTTCCTGTTCGTGAGGCTGCTCAGCGCTCCTGCTTGTCGTCAGCCGGATCTGCCGCGCGTGGAGCCTGGCCCTTCGCCGCATCCGCCTTCTCAGCGTCACGGGCGACTTCGAGAAGGTTGAACATGCTCAGATTCGCCTCGTGGCACGCGTATTCGATGAGTTCGCCGTCAGTCGGCCGCATCGGCAGAAGGACGGTCCACGGCTTCTCCCATGTGGTGGGGTCGCTCACCGTCAGCCGGAGCTCGATCCGATTCTCGGCTGTCCGCGTGTAACGCTCGGTGAGATGAAGACCGGTCGTTGACCCGCGGTAGTTGTTCTTCCCGTTGAAATTGCTCGTCTCGACGACCAGCGTATCGCCTTCCCAATGGCCCCGCGTGTCCCCGATCCAGGCCTGCACGTGCTCGTTTAACTTCGGACGGCCATCGAGCGGCACGATTCGCGCCTCGTGAATCATCTCGTGCACGATCACTGCGTAGCCCGGCGCCTGCACGATCTGAATATTGTTGTTGTAGAGCGTGGGCAGGCTGGCGCTCGGCAACCCATAGGTGATGCAGCGCTCCTGATTACCGCGGTCGAGCCATGACGCGTTCACGGCATTGTTTCTGTTCGGCGCGCGCGATTGGCGGGCCTTGCCTTCCGCCGTCAACGCGGGAATCCGGCCGTCCGGCGGATCGACGATCAGCGACGTGCGATAGCCATCGGAGATGAAGCGTCCAGGGTCGGTCCAGTACTGCGCATGCGTCAGGCCCGGACGAATCTCTTCGGGTGGGCCGTCCATGCGCCGGCCGGCACGGCTTTCGAGCGTCTTCTTCTCTTCCTCGGTATAGAACTCGCGGGTGCCAAATTCGCGCGCGCGCTCGAGCGGCGTGATCGTCCGGTAGTCCCACGTGCCCTGTAGGTCGGGATCACCCCACGGCGTGCGCGGAAGCTTCGGGGCGGGCGCGTCTTTCGGCGCGGCGGCGCTCGTCGGTGCGGCGGCCGCTTTCGGTGCCGCTGCTGGAGCCTGCGCGCGGGTCGTCGCGACGAACCCGAGGGTGGCTGCGAGGGTTGTGGCAACGAGGCCAGAAACCCGGATCCTCATGAGTGCGCTCCTTTGGTCTCCGCAAATGCTACATCTATGCCTTCGCCGTGAAAACTCCCAAGACTGGTCAGTTCGTGCCCGACAACGTGCTATTTCCCACAATCGCATGCATGACGGCGTTTTCGAAATCCAGCCGGACCTGCTGATCGGGGGTCTGCGTCATCAGGATCCCGACGATGCGCTCGTGTGGATCGACGAAGAAATGGGTCCCGAACGCCCCACTCCAGCCGAAGGTGCCTGCCGACATGAATGAACTGCGCGCTACAGGATCATTTACGACGCGCACGCTCAGCCCGTAACCCTCGCCCTTTGACCGGCCCGGCAGCGTGTCGGGCGCCGCGACAGAGGTCATCACCTCGACGGTCTTCGAGCCGAGCAGCCGCTTGCCGTTCAGTTCGCCGCCGTTGAGCAACATCTGCGCGAACTGCAGATAGTCTTCGGCCGTGCTCATCAACCCGCCGCCACCGGAGAAGTACGCCCCATTCATGAAGCCCGGGTTGTTCTGCTTCTCCAACCCCTTCTCACCGCGGCGATAGAGCGTCGCCATCCGGGGGTTGCCTTCCGCCGGATAGAAGAACGTGTCTTTCATCGCCAGTGGATCGAAGATGCGCTGTTTCGCGAACGTGTCGAAGG
>Ga0310810_10012269_pt1 | contig 10060 bp, 8 predicted proteins | sample NCmetagenome_FD_207641 | JGI IMG/M metagenome (GOLD analysis project Ga0310810, IMG submission 207641) | Soil microbial communities from experimental microcosm in Duke University, North Carolina, United States - NC | ecosystem: Engineered > Artificial ecosystem > Soil microcosm > Unclassified ...
CGGAGTCGGTCGAGCGCGGGACGCCGGTCTTCGCGCTGGGCTCGACCGGACCCCGCGAGCGCCGGGTGGCGGGCGGGCTCGTGACCTACATCGGCGAGTACGAGGGCTACTGGGAGTACCTGCTCGATCGCGGCATCGTGTCGAGCGCGGCCAACCCGGGCTTCGGGGGCGGCCCGCTCTTCACCCTGACCGGGCAGATGGTGGGCGTGGTCTCGCTCAACCTCAACGAGATCGCGCGCTCCTCGCTCGCGATCCCGACCGAGTGCTACCGGCGCAACCAGGAGGAGTTCGTGCGCTTCGGCCGCGTGGTCAGCCGCCCGCAGCGCGCCTGGATCGGGGTCTTCGCCCACGCGCTGGAGGAGGGCGTGGTGGTGGCGGGCCTCGTGCCCAACGGACCGGGCGCGCGCTCGGGCATCCAGGAGGGCGACCTGATCGTGTCGCTCGACGCGCAGGAGGTCCCGACCCTCAAGGAGCTGTACCTCTCGCTGTGGCGGCACGCGCCCGGCGAGAAGATGACCCTCGAGGTGATGCGCGACAACGAGGTCCGCCGGCTGTCCGTCACCGGCGGCGACCGCGCCGACTTCTACAAGCAGATGTCCTGAGCACAGGGCCAGGGAGGCTCCCGATGGATCTCGGCATCAAGGGCAAGACCGCACTGGTGGTGGCCGCGAGCAAGGGGATGGGCAAGGCGAGCGCGCTCGGCCTGGCCGCGGAGGGGGCGCGGGTGGTGATGTGCGCGCGCGGGGAGGCGGCCCTCAAGGACGCGGCCGCCGAGGTCAAGCAGCGGACCGGCGCGGAGGTGCTGGCCTTGAGCGCCGACGCGAGCCGGGCCGCCGACATCTCCCGGGTGGTCGCGGAAGCCAACCGGGTCTTCGGCGGGGTCGACATCCTGGTCGCCAACGTGGGCGGCCCGCCCCCCGGGCCCTTCGAGCAGATGACGGACGAGCAGTGGAAGGCCGCCTTCGAGCAGGTGCACCTGTCGACCGTTCGCTTCATCCGGGAAGTCCTGCCTCACATGAAGCAGGCCCGCTGGGGCCGCATCCTCGCCATCCAGTCGAGCTCGGTGAAGCAGCCCGTCGACGGGCTCGTCCTCTCCAACGGCATCCGCCCCGGCATCGCGGGCCTCTTCAAGACCCTGGCCGGCGACCTCGCCCCTCTCGGCATCACGGTCAACCTGGTGCTGCCGGGACGCATCATGACCGACCGCTTCCGCGAGCACCAGACCGATCGGGCCAAGCGCGCCGGGGTCACGCTGGAGAAGCAGATGGAGCTCTCGTCCGCCGACATCCCGATGGGGCGCATCGGCACCCCGGAGGAGTTCGCGGCGATGGTGGTCTTCCTCGCTTCCGCCCAGGCCTCCTACGTGACCGGCACCGCGGTGCAGGTGGACGGCGGCCTCATCCGAAGCGTCGTCTAGCGGTGATCGGAGCCTTCCGGGTCGCGCTGGCGAGCTTCCGCGCCCGGCGCGGGATGTTCCTCGCCTCCGGGCTCGCCTTCAACTTCGTCGTCTGCCTCATCCCGCTGCTGTTCTTCGTGGTGTCGGTGGCCGGCTTCGTGCTGAGCCGCCGGGCGGTGATGGAGGCGGTGCTGAACCAGCTCTCCGCGATCGTCCCGGTCTACAAGGAGGAGCTGCACCAGAACCTCGCCGCCATCATCCGGCGCCGGCGCCTGTCCGGCCTGCTCGGCACCGCGGTGCTGCTGCTCTTCGCGAGCCAGCTCTTCAACTCGATCCGCCTCGTGCTGAGCGACATCTTCGGCTTCCGCGGTGGCCCCGGGTTCCTGCGCGGCATGCTGCGCGACATGGTGATGGTCCTGGCCATGGGGCTCCTGTTCCTGGCCAGCATCGTGATCAGCGACGTCTTCGGCTGGCTCAAGATCCTGGTGTTCCAGACGATGGGGATGCCGATCCAGTGGGTGCGCTCCTGGTCCCTCGCGCTGGCCCTGGCCCTCAGCACCGCCTTCTTCTTCGTGCCCTACCGCTACTTCCCGCACCGGCGCGTGCCCGCCGGCGCGGCGCTCGCGGGCGCACTGCTGGCCGCGGTGCTCTGGGAGGCGGCCAAGCAGCTCTTCCGCCTGTACATCCTCTCCTTCGGGGTCTACGACCAGGTCTACGGCCCGCTGGGGGTGCTGGTGGCCCTCGCGATGTTCGCCTACTACTCCGGGGTCGTCTTCATCCTGGGCGCCGAGTTCGCGGCCGCGCTCATGAAGGGCGGTCGCGCCTGACCGGTCTATGCTAGGGTGATCCGGTCATGGCCGACACCCTGCCTCCGCCGCTCTCCGGCGTGCGGGTCCTGGAGCTCGCTCACCTGATCGCGGGGCCCATCTGCGGCATGTACCTCGCCGACATGGGCGCCGACGTGGTGAAGGTGGAGTCGCGCGAGGCGCCCGACGCGGGGCGCTCGGTGTACCCGCGCGCGGTGCGCAACGGCGAGGGCGTGCTCCACCTCACGGTCAACCGCAACAAGCGCGCGATCTGCCTCGACGTCAAGCAGCCGGGGGGCCGTGACGCCTTCCTGCGCCTGGCCGGGTGGGCCGACGTGATCATCGAGGGCTTCCGCGGCGGGGTGGCCGAGCGCCTCGGCATCGACTACGACTCGGTGAAGGTCGTGAACCCGCGTCTCATCTACTGCTCGATCTCCGCGTTCGGACCCGAGGGCCCCTGGCGCGAGAAGCCGGGTCTCGATTCCCTCGCGCAGGCGCTCGGCGGCCTGATGGCCATCACCGGCGAGCCCGACGGTGGCCCGGTGCTCTGCGGGGCGCCGGTCGCCGACACGCTCGGCGGCATGCTCGCGATCCAGGGGGTGCTCACCGCCCTGATCTCGCGCGCGGCGACCGGGCAGGGCCAGCGCGTGGACGCCTCCCTCCTCAACGGCATGCTCTTCGCGCACACCGCGCGCCTGTCGGTCTTCCACGAGACCGGCGAGCCGCTGCCGCGCTACGGCAGCGGGCATCCCGAGATCGTCCCGTACCAGGCCTTCGAGGCCCAGGACGGCTGGATCTTCGTGGCCGCGTGGGTCGACCGGCTGTGGCTGCCCTTCTGCAAGGCGGTCGGCCTGGACGCGCTCGGCTCGGATCCGCGCTTCGTCACCCGGGCCGACCGGCTCGCGCACCGGGCCGAGCTCGAGGCGATCCTCACCCCGGTGTTCCGCACCCGCCCGGTCGCCCGCTGGATGGAGACACTGGAGCAGGCCGACGTGCTGTGCGCGCCGGTCAACGACTATCCGGGCCTGGTCCGGCACCCGCAGGTGGTCGCCACCGGGTTCATCACCGAGCAGGCGCATCCGCGCGCCGGGCGCTTCAAGACGGTGGCCACGCCGGTGAAGCTCGAGAAGACGCCGGGAACCATCCGGACGCCGGCGCCGCTCCTGGGCGAGCACAGCCGGGACGTGCTGGCCGAGGCCGGGTTCACGCCGGCGGAGATCGAGTCGCTCGCCGGGCGACGCATTATCTAATTTGAGGAGATCCCCATGATGCTCAAGGACAAGGTGGCGGTGGTCACGGGCGCGGCGCGCGGCATCGGCCGCGAGATCGCGCTGCTCCTGGCGAAGCACGGGGCCAAGGTGGTCGTGAACGACTACGGCGGCGGCTCCGACGGGGTGGGCGACGCGCGCGGGCCGGCCGACGACGTGGTCAACGAGATCATGGGGGGGGGGGGGCCGGGCGCGGCCAGCTACGACTCGGTGGCGAGCATGGCGGGGGGCCAGCGCATCGTGCAGACCGCGCTCGACCACTTCGGCCGCGTCGACATCGTGGTCAACAACGCGGGCATCCTGCGCGACCGGATGATCTTCAACATGACCGAGGAGGAATGGGACGGCGTCATCAACACCCATCTCAAGGGCACCTTCGCGGTGACCCGCGCCGCGGTGCCCCACATGCGGGAGCGCAAGTGGGGCCGGATCATCAACATGACCTCCACCTCGGGCCTCGTGGGCAACATCGGCCAGGCCAACTACGCGGCGGCCAAGCTCGGCATCGTGGGCTTCACCAAGGTGGTGGCGCTCGACATGGCCCGCTACAACGTGACCGCCAACTGCATCTCGCCCTTCGCGTGGACGCGCATGATCGGCACCATCCCCACCGAGACCGAGGCCCAGAAGGCGCGGGTCGAGAAGATCAAGAAGATGGGGCCCGAGCACATCGCGCCGGTGGCGGTGTTCCTGGCCAGCGACGAGGCCAAGGAGATCTCGGGGCAGGTCTTCGGAGTGCGCGGCAAGGAGGTCATGCTGTTCTGCCACATGCGGCCGGTCCGCAGCATCCACCACGACCTCGGGTGGACCCCGGAGCGGCTGGCCGCCATGTTCCCGGGCACGCTCCGGCATCACCTGGCCCCGCTCGACACCTCGGGTCAGTTCTTCAACTACGACCCGATGGTCTGAGCCGGCGGCGGGGCCCGAGCGATGCCCCGCGCGGCATTCCGGCTCCTGGCTCTCTTCTCGCTGGCCGCGCTCGTCGGGCCCGCGACCGGAGCCGAGCGCGGGCTGCTCGTCACCGTCGGCGAGGTCACCGACACGAGCGCGGTGGTCTGGGTCCGTGGGGTCGCGTGGGGCGAGGTCACGGTGCGGTACGCGCCGGTGACGCGGCAGCCCGAGCCCGGGGCCCTTCCGCCGGGGGCGCGGGGCGAGATCCGGGTGGCCCCGAGCCAGAATCTCACCGGCAAGCTGCTGCTCTCCCGCCTCGAGCCGGCCACGCGCTACCGCTACACGATCACCCAGGGCACCGCCGGAGCCACGGGCGAGTTCGTGACCGCGCCGACGCCCACGGTGGCGATCCCGGTCCGCTTCGCCTGGAGCGGCGACCTGGGCAGTCGCGGCCACTGCCGCAAGCCCGGGGACGACTTCCCCATCTTCCGCGCGCTCGGCCAGGTGCCGGCCGACTTCTTCCTCTTCGTGGGCGACACGGTCTACGCCGATCACGAGTGCGGCGAGCCGTCGCGGATCGCGGGCTACGACTTCGTGGCGCGCCGACTCGCGGACTTCTGGGCCAAGCACCTCTACAACCGGCAGGACCCGGCCGGCCAGGCCTACTTCCGGCGCACCTCGGTCTACGCGATCTGGGACGACCACGAGGTGCGCAACGACTTCTCGGGCCCCGCCGAGCCCCTGACCGAGATCGGGCGGCGCGCCTTCATCGACTACTTCCCGATCCAGCCCCCGCGCGAGGAGCCGGGCCGCCTCTACCGCAAGTTCCGGTGGGGCTCGCTGCTCGAGGTCTTCATCCTCGACACGCGCCAGTACCGGAGCCCCGACGCCGACCCGGACGGGCCGGGGAAGAGCATGCTCGGGGCCGCCCAGCGGCGCTGGCTGATCGACTCGGTGTCGGCCTCCACCGCGGTGTGGAAGGTCGTGGTATCGAGCGTGCCGCTCTCGGTGCCCACCGGCGGCCGCGCGCACGACTCCTGGAGCAACGCGAACGCGCAGGGCGTGCCGGACGAGCACGGCACCGGCTTCGCGGTCGAGCGCGACCTGATCCTGCGCACCCTGCGGCAGCGCGGGGTCCGGAACCTCGTCTTCCTGGCCGCCGACGTGCACTTCGCCCAGCTCATCCGCCACCACCCCACCACCGAGTGGTCCTTCCACGAGTTCATCGCGGGGCCGCTCTCGGCCTCGCCGGGTCGGCCTCGCCCCCTCGACCAGGCCCTGAACCCCCGCTCCCTGTGGAGCCTGGGCGGCACCAACACGTTCGGCGACGTCGCGATCGACACCGGCGGCCTCACCGTCCGCATCGTCGACGGGGAGGGACAGGAGCGCTTCGTCCACACCATCGGAGCCGAGTGAGCGAGGCGGCCGCTCAGCCGCGCCGGTTGACCAGGTAGATCCCGCCCGCCACCAGCGCGGCGGCCGCGCCGAGGTTGCCGCTGAGCGGATCGCCGAGGATCAGCCAGCCCGAGAGCACCCCGAAGAGCGGCGTCCAGAACGCGAAGGACGCGAGGCCGGACGCCGCGTAGCGCTGGAGCAGCCAGAACCAGATCAGGTACGAGACGAACGCGACGATCACCGCCTGGTAGGCCAGCGCGGCCACCGCCAGCGGGGTGGGATGGGTGAAGCCGGGCTCTCCCCGCGCCACCGCGAGCCCGATCAGCCCGACCGCCGAGATCGCGAGCTGGTAGAAGAGGGTCCGCCGCGGGGTGAGCCGCGCGTCGCTCTGCATCTTGACCGCGACGGTGGTGGCGCCCCAGAAGAAGCCCCCGGCTAGCTCGAGCGCGTCGCCCAGCAGGGCCCACCGCGACGGCAGGGCGAGCCCGTCCGCGAAGGCCAGGCAGAGTCCCGCGAACGCGACGACCAGGCCGGTGCTCTTGGAGACGGTGAGGCGCTCACCCGGGATGAAGAGGTGCGCGCCGAGGGCCACGAAGAACGGCGCCGAGTAGAGGAAGATCACGCTGCGCGAGGCGGTGGTGAAGCCGAGCCCGGCGTAGATGCACACGAACTCGGTGGTGAACAGGAGGCCGATGAGCAGGCCGTGGCGGCCGGTGCCGTCCCGCGCGAAGAGCCGCTCGCCGCGGAGCCGGCACCAGAGCCAGAGCAGCGTCCCGGCCACCAGCGAGCGCAGCCCGGCCCCGAAGAGCGGGGAGACTCCGGCGAGACTGATCTTGATGGCCACCTGGTTGAGCCCCCACACCACGCAGCAGAGCAGCAGGATGGCGGCCGGCACCCCGCCCAGGCGGCCGGGGCGGCTCACGCTCGAGCCCGGCGAAGCCCGGCCAGCCCGAGCGCGATCAGGCTCAGCGCGCTGACCGCCACGCCCGCGAGCTCCGCCGCGGCCGGACGATGCTCCAGCTCCACCGCGGTGGTCCCGGCCGGCGGCATCACCTCGAGCAGCCCCAGGCCGTCGCGGCGCGCGGGGATGCGTGTCCCCCCGACCCGGGCCACCCAGAGCGGGGAGTAGGCGATCGTGACCCCGGCCCAGCCGGACGCGCCCAGCGAGACCGGCGCACGCCAGCGCTGGAAGCCGATCGCGATGGGCTCGTCGCGGGCGGCGCGGAAGACGAAGACGTTGAAGGGGCCGACGCGCGAGGCGCGCCGCAGCTCCGGATTCGCGGAGAGAAAGGGCGCGACCCCGGCATCCTCGTCGCCCGCCACGACCGTGGAGATCCCGAGCCGGGCGGCGCGCCGGTCGAACGCCTCCGAGTCGAGGGCCGGGAGCGGGGCGCCGAAGAGCGTCAGCCCGTCGCGCTGCTCGGCGAGCAGGGTGAGGGGACGGTTGGCCGCGGAGCCGGTATAGAGGAGGCCCGCCACCGGCGACGGATGGGTGAACGTCCCGCCGAGGATCGCGCGTCCGCTCCGGAGCGGCGTGAGCGCGGTGATGTGGGTGTGGGCCCGCCACCACTCCGGGCGCCAGTCGAGGGAGACCGCCGAGCGCACGAACAGGATGCGCCCGGGCGGCGTCGTCTCGAGCGCCGTCCACAGGGCGTCGAGCCGGAGCCCGCGCACCACCTCGTGCTCCTTCGGCCACTGTCCCGCCCACGGCCACAGCGAGAGGCCCGGCTCGTACGGGCCCCAGGCGAGCGGCACGCACGCGGCGAGCGCGAGCGGCACCACCACCGCGGGGCGCGCGAGTTGGGCGGCCAGCGCGGGCAGGCCGAGGGCGCCGCCGGCCACGAGCCCCCAGAGCAGCCCGTCCATCAGCCGGTCGGCCGGCAGCCACGCGGCCCCGAGCGGCTCCACGACGATGGCGTCGAGCAGGGCCAGGCCCGCGGTGACCGGGGCCACCGCGAGCAGCCACCGCCCCTCACGGGGCGCGGCGCGCGGCGCGCGCTCGCGCCACGCGACGAGGGCGAGTGCGGCGAGCACCGGCAGCACCGGCTGCGAGAGTACGCGCCAGCCCAGCCCGGGCAGCGAGCGGTCTTGCCAGGCGAGCGGCAGCGCCATGTCGAGGTGGGCCAGCAGCGGCAGCAGCCAGACCGCGGCCAGGCCCAGGCCCAGCCCGACCAGCGCCAGCCCGTGGAGGAGCCGCCGGCCTCGCGGCGCGCCGCTCGTCGCGGCCAGCAGGACCATCGCCACCGCGGTGGGCGTGTGCGCGGGATGCAGGAGCGTCACCGCTGCCACGAGGATCGCGGCCGCCAGCGGGGGGCGCGGCGCCCCTCGCGTCCAGCGGAGCAGGACGAGCCCGAGCACGGGGAGCGCGCCCCAGCCGAGGCGCGCGCCGACCAGGCCCCAGCGCAGGCCCTCCTCGACGCCGCTGCGGCAGCCGGCCGAGAGCGTGAGGGCCACGAAGGCCCCGGGCAGCGCGAGCCATGGATCGACCGAGCAGCGGCGGAGGAGCGCGTAGGTCGCGACGCCGGGCAGCACCCACGCGAGCCAGAGCAGCGCCTGGTAGACACTCGTGGTGGAGAGCGCGCCGCCGGCCGCGTGATAGAGGAGGGCGCCGAGCCACGCGAAGCCGGGCGGGTAGAACTGGAGCTCCGCGTAGCCGGCCCACCAGCCCGGGTCGAAGCGCCACGGGGCCAGGCCCACCACGATCGCGTGCACGAGGCGGTAGAACTGGCCCGGGTGGTCGTCGAATACGAGCAGGCCGCCGCCGATCGCCCGCCACCCGAAGGCGACGGCGTAGGCGCCCATCAGCGCGGGCGGCACCCAGGCGCGGCTCACGAAGGGCGATGATACGGCATCGCGTTGACAATCCGCGTCGCGGAGTGTTAAGTAAACGAAATCGTTGTGGCTGGATCGGTGGTCCGGACGAGGCCAACCCGGACCGTGCAGCTAATTCCGGGGCTCAAATCCCCTACCGATGGAGAGGCCATGGACAGAGTGAAGGGCTTGAAGTGCCGGGAGTGTGGCCGCGGCTACCCCTCCTCCCCGATTCACGTCTGCGAGTTCTGCTTCGGTCCCCTCGAGGTCGACTACGACGAGGCGGCGATCCGCGCGTGCGTGAGCCGTGCGCGCATCGAGGCGGGGCCTCCGTCGATCTGGCGCTACGCCGACCTGCTGCCGCTCAACGTGCCCGACGGCGAGCCGCCCATCGGGCCCCACGTGGGCTTCACCCCGCTGGTGCGCGCGCGCAACCTGGCCCGCGAGTGGGGCGTCCGCGAGCTGTACGTCAAGAACGACGCGGTCTGCCACCCGACGTGCTCGTTCAAGGACCGGGTGGTGGCGGTCGCGGTCGCCAAGGCGCGGGAGTTCGGCTTCGACACGGTGGCGTGCGCCTCCACCGGCAACCTCGCGAACTCGGTGGCGGCCCACGCGGCGGAGGCGCGGCTATCATCCTACGTCTTCATCCCGACCGACCTCGAGTCGGGCAAGGTGATCGGGACGCTCGTCTTCGCCCCGACCCTGGTGGAGGTGCAGGGGACCTACGACGACGTGAACCGGCTCTGCGCCGAGATCGGCGACAAGTACCACTGGGCCTTCGTGAACATCAACCTCCGCCCGTACTACGCGGAGGGCTCGAAGACGATGGGGTACGAGATCGCCGAGCAGCTCGGCTGGCGCGCGCCCGCCCACGTGGTGGTGCCCTGCGCGGGCGGGTCGCTGCTCACCAAGATCGCCCGGGCCTTCCAGGAGCTGGCGCGGCTCGATCTCATCCCGGAGCGCCGCACGAGCGTGCACGCGGCGCAGGCGGCCGGCTGCGGCCCCATCGTCACCATGATCAAGAAGGACACCGACGTGCTCGCGCCGGTGCGCCCGCGGACCATCGCCAAGTCGCTCGCGATCGGCAACCCGGCCGACGGCTACTACGCCTACCGCGCGGTCAAGGACTCGGGCGGCCACGGCGAGCACGCCACCGACGAGGAGATCATCGACGGTATGCGCCTGCTCGCCCGCACCGAGGGCATCTTCGCGGAGACCGCCGGCGGGGTGACGGTGGCGGCCACCCGCAAGCTCATCGAGGCGGGCCGCATCCCGCGCGACGAGCCGATCGTCATGTGCGTCACCGGCAACGGGTTCAAGACGCCCGACGTGCTGCAGGACCGGCTCGGCAGCGACGTCTCCATCCAGCCCTCCCTCCAGGCCTTCGACCGGGCGCTGGCCGACCTCAAATCCAAGACCGTGGCGTAGCGCCGCATCGAGGAGATCTCCATGGCCGTTCTCGTCCGCATCCCGACCCCGCTGCGCACCCTCAC
>Ga0310810_10012270_pt1 | contig 10060 bp, 3 predicted proteins | sample NCmetagenome_FD_207641 | JGI IMG/M metagenome (GOLD analysis project Ga0310810, IMG submission 207641) | Soil microbial communities from experimental microcosm in Duke University, North Carolina, United States - NC | ecosystem: Engineered > Artificial ecosystem > Soil microcosm > Unclassified ...
AGGAATCCAATCGAATGTGTTGCGTTCCCTGAATCTTGAAAGCAGCTTTAGCCAAACAGCTTCGCCGCAGGATCGTTTAGAACTGATTCTGATCACAGCCCAAGGCAAGGCTATTCGCCGCTCTGTGAATGCCACTAGAGCCGAAGTCATCCACATGGCAGAGGAATTTCGTAGCCAAGTGAGCGATCGCACCAATCATACCGGCTTCCTGATCCCAGCTCAACAGATGTATCGATGGCTGACGGCTCCTCTGGAACGTGACTTACAGCAGCAGAACATCCAGAATCTGGTCTATATCATGGATGCCGGATTGCGTAGTATTCCTTTGGCGGCGATGCACAACGGCAAAAACTTCATCATAGAACGATATAGTGTCGGCTTAATGCCCACGTTTGCGCTCACCGATACTCGCTATGTAGATGTGAAGAATACGTCTGTTTTAGCAATGGGGGCTTCACAATTTATGGTTCAAAGTCCCTTACCTGCTGTGCCAATGGAATTATCCGCCATTGTTGGCAAGTTATGGTCAGGAAAATCCTACCTGAATAACTCTTTTACTCTGGAAAATCTTCGAGCAGCGCGTAACGCTGCACCCTATGGCATTATCCATTTAGCTACCCATGCTGAGTTTAACCTCAATAATCCCAAAAACTCCTACATTCAGCTATGGAATAGCAAACTGAACCTTGACCAGTTAAGACAGCTGACATTAAAGAAACCGTCCATAGAGTTGTTAGTTTTGAGTGCCTGTCGCACGGCTTTAGGTGATGAACAGATAGAACTGGGATTTGCCGGGTTAGCGGCGCAAGCTGGAGTGAAGTCGGTTTTAGGTAGTTTGTGGTATGTCAGTGATGAAGGGACATTGGGCTTAATGAGTGAATTTTACAACAAATTGAAACAAGCCCCGATTAAAGCTGAAGCACTCCGACAAACACAAGTGGCAATGCTCAAAGGTGAGGTGCGATTGGAGGAGGGGAAGCTGATGACTAGTGCTGGCAGTTTATCCTTACCGCCCTCTCTAGCCCGTATGGGAAATAATAACTTTTCCCATCCCTACTACTGGAGTGCGTTTACCATGATTGGTAATCCTTGGTAATGTCTTTATTGAAGGGCTAATTCCCGTCCAATTCCAGCAGATGCACCCGTAATTATCGCTCTTCTGTCACTCCCGGAAAATAAAAATAGCAGCCGATAGACTTTTGCGATCGCTTTGCCAGATTCGGGACTCCTTTGAGTCTATGTCTTAACCGCCTTGGCGGTTGCTATAGTTCATCTGTACGAGGGAACTTCCGTTGTAGCAAAGCGTAATGTACCAACTTTGAATAGAATTAAGGAGCCAAAAGACTCTTGTCTACTGACTCCTTTAGCTAACGCTTGCAATCCCAAATTTTAGACACTCACAGGTTGTGCTTCCTGAACTGATGCTTGACTATCAGACGACTGATGCACCCTCTCAAGCCATTTCTCAGCTTTCGAGTAGTTATCATGCTGTACTTCTTTAATCGCTTGCTTGAAGTTCAGAACCACGCCCCAAACATCGCTGGTGAACCGTTTTTCTTGCTTCATTTTGTCGAAGAAATTAACAGCCTCAATGTGCGATAGTCCCCCTTCAGTTTTAGCGATCGCTAGAAACACATCGAACACATTGTCTGCCATCTTCGCATCACCACAGACGTAGTAGTGACATTGCGGATGGCTGAGTAGTTGCCAGAGTTCTTGCGCTTTTTCTTGCATCAAGCCTTGCACGTAGACTTTTTTATCCGTCAGACGCGAGAACGCAACTTCTAATCCAGACAGTACGCCTTGATTCTGCCAGCTTTCAAGCTGCTCTCCATAGAGGAAGTCGTTGCGATCGCGACAGCCGAAGTACAGGCAAGCATCACCCAATTGTGTCCCCTGCTGCAATAAAGCTTCTCGATACTGAAGGAAAGCAATCAGCGGCGATACCCCCGTACCGGGGCCAACCATTAGCATTGGCGCGAGTGGATCGGCAGGTGGACGGAAGCCGGAAGTACGAACACCGATGCGAACCTTTGCCCCTACTTCAAGTCCGGCGAGGTAGTTGGAGCAGAGTCCCTGACGAGTTTTACCTGCATCCGTCTTCACTTGCAGCACCCCAACTGTAATTTGAATGTGTTGGGGATGAAGTAGGGGACACGAGGAAATAGAGTAGAGGCGTGGTTTTTGTTTGGGAAGCAACTCTAACAGAGCTTCTAGTGTAATTTGGGCAGAAGGAAATTCATCGAACAAATCAACAACGCTCATGAAGTTGTCTGTGATGGTTTTCTTGAGCGTGATGCTGTCGGGATGCTCGTCTCCCTGTCTGAGAATTTCCAACCAAGTTTCTAAGCGTTGTTTATCCTGAGGATTTTGCGCTACGGAGTACAGGTAGGTTAGCAAATCGTTGAACGGTTCTCGCAATGCCAGATCGAGTTCTTCAGAGAGAACCTGTGCGACGGTGGTAGGAACGGAAATAGGAGGTTTTTCCTCTAATTCTGTACCATCGGGCATTAGATAACGAGCTGTAAAATAACTGTTAGGTGCGACACCGATGCGATTGCGCTCCGCGCACGCTACGCGATCGCAGATTCTTTGTACCAACTCCGCCGGATTGCAAGGATAAACGGCAACATGATCGCCTGTTTCATACTGCAAATCGGTACCGGAAATATCAAAGACCAGATAGCGAGTAGAACGGCTTCCCGGAATCACTTCTTTAAGCAGTTCGCTATTGGCAACCAGAGGGACTTCGATGCCTCTGTCTCCACCCACTTCCACAGGTGAAACGGTTGCCGCTTCCGCCTCACTCAAGAACGTGACGTTAAGTGTGGGAGTAGAGGCGGCAGCGTCGGCGGAGGTAGCATCTTCACCCAATACACGGGAAACGAGTCCAAGCCACTGTTTGAAGGTGTCGGCTTGTCCCTTAATTTCATCGCCTTTATGCAGCGGCACAATGCGGTTAGCTCCTGCCTTCGCAAGTGCCTTATCTAGCGAAATTCCGGCGGCACAAAAGTGTTCGTAAACAGTGCTGCCAATGCCTAGGATGGAATAGTTCAATCCCTCAAGGGAACCCGTCGGCTGTTTCTTCAACCACTGAAGGAATTTTCTGCCATTTCCGGGTATTTCACCATTCCCGAAGGTAGACGTAACAATCAGGAGGAGCTTTTCAGAGGCAAGGCTATCAGCATTGTATTCATCAAGTGCCATCACTTTCGCTTTGTAACGCTGGAGTTGACGGGCAGCTTTCCGCGCAAAGCCTTCGGCAGTACCTGTCTCGGAAGCATAGAGAATAAGGATGCGGTCTTGCTTGTTGTCGTCCTCGTCAGTAGTAGTGATGAATTGTTCCAGATTGATGCCGTCTTCGACTGCCCAACGATCAGCGGCATGGTGATAGGCAGGGTCTAGGTAAAAGTCGCGCATCTGGTGATGCCAGACTGGACAGGTACTTCCTCCGGCGGGTGGCACAACCCAACCTGCATCTCCCGGACACTCGCGTCCTGCTTTCTTTTCGCGCAAGTCGTGGGCGAGGAACTGGCGGGATGCGGACTGGTGATCCACCATCGACACTTTGGCTTTCTGGAATGAGTACAAGATCGCGATGTTGAGTTCTAAGGCAACGCGATCGCGCCACAAGGTTTGCTCAGAACTGGTATCCAGCTTAAGCAATTTGGCGATCTCCTCGGTCTTGTCGTAGCGCCAATCTTCCAGGAAATCCCGCATAATCTCGGTACCCATGTACCAGCCATTGAAGGGAAGGCAGCCGTAGGTAACGCCGCCAATGTCCATGCGGAAGTTACTAATGGCTGGGATGGCGTACCAGCGAAAGCCCAAGGACTTAAATTCTGGAATTCTGGGATGCTCAATTTCCACTTCCAGGACATCGTCTTTGTTAAACTCATACAGCTTCGGCTCCATGTCTGCGGCTTCAATCACCAAAGGCAGGATATCGTAGGGTGTGCGGGGTTCCGGTGGTTGCCAGCCCAGCTTCATAATCGCTTGAGTGAGATCGAAGTTGGCGCGATCGCCCATCACACTCCCGTCGGGTTGTTCATAAGCGGCATAGCGAATGAGTTGGGAATTCCAGACGCGGGGCCCCCAGCATTCCTTGGGCTGCTTGGGACGAAAGACGGTCATGGTAATCTGGATGTTACCGCCGTTAGTAGCCAACCGCAGGTGTTCTTCTAACTCGCGAAACATCTCGTCAGGGTCAGTAACATGGCGGCGATCGCGTACCACCATATTGTTCCACTGAATTCGAGCAATACACTTGGACGCATTGCGCCACGACAATTGCGCTCCATACGCCAATTCTTCGTAGGTGTGGGTGTAAGTGCCGGTGGCTTTCACTTCCTCCTGAATTTCTGCCCAGCGTCGCGCCCGATCCTCCGGTTCCCATGCCTGCTCAAGTGCAATCTGATCCAAATACTGCTTGGCTTTTTTGAGCAGTCGCTCCTCATTTAGCTGGGGCAACTTGATGATATTCGTGACGCGATCAAACAACGTCTGCCATGCTTGCCGTAACTCTGGCGAAAAGTCCGGTACATACTTCTCAAACAGGACAAACATGGTATCGGAAATAGCCGGATAGGCACAGGATGGCACTCCAGCGCTGCCATGTACCTGTCCTAGAAAGCGTAATTCCCGCATCATGTCATCGCTACTCTCACTGCTGAGGCAGCGCATGAGAAATTCCAGCGATTGAAACAGGTGCAGGGACAGATAATCCATATCTGCCCGTCCAAAAATGGGTAATAAAAAAGGATACTTCTCAAACAGAATTTGATAAAACTGCATCCCCATTTCCTGCTTGTTCTGAGTGAAAACATCCCAGGAGGCTGCCATTTGTTGCAGTAGTTGGGGAGACAGAGCTTCCTCATAGCGACGCATTGCCGCTACCATTGGCACAATCACATGACTGTCGAAAAAGCGGTAAGCAGCAGATTGGGTTCCTTGTGCTAGATCTTCGCGATCGTACTCTTCTAGGTACGGAATCGACGGCAGCATCCACATCCACACCTGCCGTGCCTTCAACCAGTGATGAGGACGCATCCCCAAATCGGCAAACAACGCTCCGTAATCCTCAACCGAATCGAACCCCTCTCCTTTTTCTGGAGGCACCCCCATCAAGGGTTCAGTAACGATATTTTGGGTATAAGGCTGAAGCTGATGTACGCAACAGTCCAATAATTCATAGAAGTAGTCGGTTACACTGTCCAGTGCTTCTCCGAAAATGTACTCTAGTTCTGGCTCCTCCAGCAAAAGGCGCTTCATGAACTTTTCCATTTGCAATTCTTTCCACGCCCGCAGCTTGTTCCACACATCTTTGACGATGACTTCCTCTTGGGGTGTGAGGGAAACTGCTTCGGGCATCTCGAATTCAGTTTTGCCGTTGCTCTGAGTTCCTGGCGCGTGGAGGCGACGAGTTCCGTTTTGTCCCAACAGAGTCAGCGTGTTGCTACTTCCCTCACTGGTACTTTGGGTGAGACGAGTTTTTAGCTTCAACTGAGGTGCGAGATTCCAGTTTGCGATCGGAAATTCTAACTCGGCGCTGCTTTCCCCATTGAGGCAATCCTGCGTCGCCAATGTAACCATTGCGGCATCCTGCCAGGGCTGAGTGATGTCCCCTTCCCGATAGCATAGAGTAATCGCGATCGTGCAGTCTCCTGGGTTTTTCAGATCCAATAACCAACTCGGTTGCTTGCGGCTAAAAGAATCTTTTTGTAACAGAGGCTGTCCTTCATCGGAGAGCATCTGCACGCGGCACTTGTACCTGTAGTTGTCGGAAGGGGGAAAATCAGTTGCCGATACCTCGGTTAAGTGGATGATTCGTTGATTATCAGTCATGCTTGGAGGGTCGTGAAGAGAGTTTCAGTGGGGTACGCTGCGTCTTCATAGAAGAAGTACATTTTGTAATGTACCTCAGATAGCGAGGGTAGCGCTTAACCGCTATGCATCCAGGAAGCTTGCTGTGGAACGTGCAAGATTTCAGGAGAAAGTAATAGAGAGTTATTTGGAAACGTAGCGAAACAGGGTTGTTAGTGCGATCGTAGTGAAAATCTGCATAAATGAGGTTAGATAGCACTCAGGCAACAACAAGACTGAGAGCATCAGCGCTTTCCCTTCTGCCTTCTGACACTAGTCTTCGTCAAAGATGTGTCAGGCACTCAGGCGTCAATTAGTTCAGTTCTCGGAAATGAAATTGTTGTGGTGTTACCCACGGCATTGTAGAGTGAGAATCCCGCCTGTAATTTTTCATTTAAGTGGGGAGGGTTCACTACTTAGCACGAGGTCAAAAAAAGGACAATGATGCAACGAATTGTTCGTACTGCACTTACAGTATTTAGTCTCTCTGCATTGTCTTATCCTCTTATTCCTGCAATTGCTCAAGGAACGTCATTGACTAATCAAGTCAATACCATTGAGAGCCAAGAAAGACTTATAGCTGAAACACCAACTACCAACACAACAAATCTAGAGGCTCAAAAGGCAGAAATTAAAGCGGCAGTGAGTGAACTCGCCAATAAACTGAGTCAAAGCGCAATAAACCCAAACTCGATTAATGAGATCTTAACCACCCATTTAAACAAGCATCCCGTTATATTTGGGACTGCGTTTGCCTTTTCACCCCGCATTCGCAAGGCGTCACCGTTTGTCTTCCGAGGCGATAAGGGTTTAGTCAGTAAAGATATTGCTACTGAAATTGACTACACTACAACAGCTTGGTATGCTAACCCGATGCGAACGGGAGATGCTGTTTGGAGCAAGCCTTATTTTGATGTTGGCGGTGCTGGTGAAAGTACTTTGATGACCACCTACTCCGTTCCTATCTATGATAAGAGTTCCCGCTTTATTGGTGTCTTAACCAGCGATTTACTGCTCAAAAAGTTTTCATCTAATCAACTAGAAGACCAGAAGCGCCAGATTGAAGCGGAAGTCAAAGCATTGGCAACAAAGTTAAATCAACGTGAGATCGATCCTAACTCCATCTACGGAGTGCTTAGCAACCATCTTAATAGCCACCCCTACATCTTTGGCTCGGCTTTTGCATTCGCACCTGATATTCGGCAGGCTTCTCCGTTTGTCTTCAGAGGAGGGCAGGGCATAGTGAAGAAAGATATTGCTCCAGAACTAAACTACGCGACTGAAGCGGATTGGTACACCGTTCCAGTTGCGGCTCGTAAAGCAGTTTGGAGTGAACCGTACTTTGATGTGGGTGGTGCGGGTGAAAGTGTGCTGATGATGACTTACTCGATGCCGCTATATGACACCAGTCAACAATTAGTTGGAGTGTTAACAAGCGATTTTTTACTATCTTCCCTTAAGTAGGTTGTTCTAAAGTTTGAGCCACATCTTAAACGTACATTCTGCGCCTTAATACCACATGGAAATGAAGCTCACCAGACAGGTCTGAGTTTCTAGTGCAGCGTGGCGAAAATAAGTGACCAGTTCAAATCTCTCCCTTGTCTTCATCTTGTTCCCCTGGTTACTGGAAAGTGGTCACAAACTTCTGCCACCCTGCACTATGTTGTCTCAAGACCATCTTTCCTTACATAAATGAGAACAATGGTCGGCTTATAAGGACTGGGCTGGCGCACCGAATTTGATAGCTCAGTTTGCCAGGAAGAGTTAAGCTGTCGCGCATCTAACTTGTACTTTTTGATCGCCAGAGTCCTTACACTGAGTCATTCCAGCAGGAAAAGTAAATAACCGACAGCTTATATCAACTCATTAGAATGACTACTAAACCATCTACAGCCAAAAAAAGACAGGGAATTACGCAGATAATCAAGCTTTTGTCAATGTGTAAGTCCTAAATAGCAGAGTTGTTTTCTTTAGAGACAGCCGCTGAAGATGTAAGCTTGGGTTATCAGGTTCTCTGACTAAGTTGCTCAGGTTCTTTCTAAATTTCATCTAGCTTTAAATCGTCAATATAAAGTAAGAATAAGCCAAGAAATATTGTCAGTAGTGAGCGCCAAAATGGCTGCATGGGGATGTCCCAGAGCAAACCCCAAATACCAGACCAGGAAAGTATAATCGCGATGAGTGTATACATGGTTGATATGTTGGGATATTTAATTTTGAAGACGTGAAAGAACTTTTCCCTAAAATTCATATCCTCAATAGCTTTTCGTGAAGAAGTTTTTTTCATCAAAATCAGCTCATTTAAACATAAATCGTCCAAAAAAAGCATGAATAAACCAAGAATTAACAAGCTAAGGTGACGAAGAGCTACCTCTAGGGAAAACTCAGGGGGAAGCTCTACCACCAAATTCACTTTGCGTGCCCATGAGTCCGAGATGAGGACAACACCACTCCAGATGGCAACAATATTGGTTGTCACATAAAGAGCGTGGAGATTTGAATATTTTTTCTTGAACGTATCGAAGAAGCTCTGTCGCAGACTAGGGCGACTGGATCGTCTTTCTTGGAGTTCTGAAATTGCTGATTCGATAGGTTCTTTAGGGTTCACGATACACCTTAAGGCAGGTTGAAGGATTAGAGGTTATTTGAAAACAGGCCAAAACAGAGCTGCTAGTGCGATCGCAACGGCTACTGCCAAAATTGGTATCATAATCGCCCACCCCATTGGCAACCCGTTGTGCAACGCTGGAATCAACGAAACAGCCGCAAGCGTTAACCCAGAAATAATTGCTATAGTCTTAGTTGGAATTAGGCGGCGGTAGTAGGCAAAAATCAGACCCCCCATAATCATTCCCCAGAGTCCCATGCTAATTCCTGGCGATGGCAGCAGACTGCGGAGGGCAACAAACAGCAATCCTGCTTCCAATCCAGTGCAAGCCGCACCACCCAAAACCTCCAACTTAGAAAATCGCGGTTTGGATGGCTCTTGGGAGATAGGTACATCAGCGGTGGGTTGGGATTGAGGCATAGAAGTAGAGATTGGGTGATACGGAGAACCCTCGTTCAAAATCTCCGCGTCCTCGTGTTCCTGCGTCCCCATGTCATCACCACCAACTGCTGGTAACTGCATCCCTGATTGAGAACTGAACGTTTCAGCTGATAGTGGTGGATTGAGGGGTGGTTCAGTTGGAGAGATGGGTAGAATAGTTGAGAGGTCGGGTGTTGGGGAAATCGTTGCCGCTTGAGCTACTGGTTGCTGAGGTTGTTCTGTTTCTGGAGAATTCGACTGCTGCACCCGCTCCAGCCATTTTTCAGCTTTGGAGTAGTTGTCATGTTGCACTTGTTTGATGGCTTGCTTGAAGTGCAACTGTACACCCCAAACGTCACTCGTGAAGCGCTTTTCTTGCTTCATCTTGTCGAAAAATTCGACGGCTTCCAGGTGTGACAGACTTCCTTCAGTTTTTGCGATCGCTAGCATCACGTCAAACACATCATCTGCCATCTTCGCATCCCCACAGACGTAGTAGTGACACTTGGGATGGGAAAGCAATCTCCAGGCATCCTGAGACTTCTGCTGCATCAGGTTTTGCACGTATACCTTTTGCTCCCCTTGGCGAGAGAATGCCACTTCTAAACCGGAGAGTACACCGTTCTCTTGCCAGGTTTGCAGTTGCTCTTGATACAAGAAGTCGTTGTGGTTGCGGCAGCCAAAGTACAACGTGGCATTGCTCAAGGGTTGCCCTTGGTTTAACAACGCTTCTCGATATTGGAGGAAAGCAATCAGCGGAGAAACACCCGTCCCCGGCCCCACCATTACCATCGGTGCATCTAAGTCGCTAGGCGGACGGAAGGCAGAGGTGCGGACACCCAGACGAACCTTCGCTCCTACTGCTAATCCGGCGAGGTAATTGGAACAGAGTCCTTGACGAGTTTTACCGGCATCCGTTTTGATTTGCAGCACCCCAACCGTAATTTGAATCTGCTGGGGATGCAACAGAGGACAGGAGGAAATCGAGTAGAGACGTGGCTTTTGCTTGGGCAGCAACTCTAGTAAGGCAGCAAGGGTAATTTCTGCTGAGGGAAATTCATCGAACAAATCGACCACACTCATACAGTTGTCTGTAATAGTTTTCTTGAGCGTGATACTGTCGGGATGGTCGTCTCCTTGCCTGAGAATTTCTAGCCAAGTTTCCAGGCG
>Ga0310810_10012271_pt1 | contig 10058 bp, 4 predicted proteins | sample NCmetagenome_FD_207641 | JGI IMG/M metagenome (GOLD analysis project Ga0310810, IMG submission 207641) | Soil microbial communities from experimental microcosm in Duke University, North Carolina, United States - NC | ecosystem: Engineered > Artificial ecosystem > Soil microcosm > Unclassified ...
GGCGAGCCGGCGGCGACAAACGGCGGCGCCGCTGCCGGGACGCCCGTCCAGTACCCCGAGCCGCGCTTCCCCTCGTACCTCAAGCCGGTGTCGTCGGTCGAGGAGGTGCTGCCGCACGTGCGGCCGCTCGCACGGACGAAGACCGGCGTGCAGGGCGCCGGCCTCGGCGTGGCGAATCCCGGCGACACCGTGACGTTCATCACCGCGCCGACGTCCGAGCCGCTCATCGTCGAAGCCGTCAAGCGGGCGATGGAAGAGCGCGGCGTCAAGGTCAACGTCGTGCCCGAGTACGAGATGGTCGGCGTCAGCAAGGCCGACGCGCTCGAGTACGAGAAGATCCGCCGCAGCTACACGTCCGAACAGGGCTACATGGAAGCCGCGACCTGGGTCGAGTCGAACTTTCCCGACCCGGACGCGGTGAAGACCTGGCTGAAGGGCCGCCGCCCGGATCTCTACGACAAGCTCTTCCCCCAGAGCCGTGAGCTCTCGCCGAAGCTGAAGGACGTCCAGCGCAAGCTGCTCCTCACGAACATGGGCCAGGGCATTCAGGCCTATCTGACGAAGCATCCCGAAGTGCGCGGCGTCTTCTGGGGCAAGGGGGGAGGCACCTTCCTCCGCCGCAACCTCCATCCGATGGAGAACAAGTTCCTCGGCCTGTTCCTGGTGGACAACCGGTGGGACGTGATGAGCGCGCTCGGGACGTATCCGGGCGACGTCTGGCAGCTGGCCGAAGAGCAGCTCATGGAGCCGCTCGTCCACGTCGACAAGCTGACCGCGAAGGATCCGGAAGGCACCGACGTGTGGGCGGACATCAACGAGGAGCAGGCCGGCCACTGGGCGCGCGGCGTCTACCAGCGCGGGCATCTGTACATGTTCCCCAACCAGGCGACCGGCAGGTTCGGCTACTCGGTGATCGACTATCCCGCGTTCCAGAAGGAATGGCTGCCGCGCGAGCCGCTGGCCATCATCCACGGCAAGATCGCCGGCACCACCAACCACACCGGCTTCTTCCCGCGCTGGGAGATCTCGTTCGACGACAAGGGCTACGTCAAGGACGTCAAGGAAGGCGGCGTCGTCGGCGACGCGCTGCGCGAGTTCATGCAGCTGCCGGGGATCAACGATCTCGTGTATCCGTTCCACAACCCCGAGCACAAGGGGTACTGGTATCTGTACGAGATCGCGTTCGGCACCAACCCCAAGGCGTTCCGCAACCCGCAGGCGATGCAGGAGGGGACGGTGATCCCCGAGCGGTTACGCGCCGGCGTGATTCACTGGGGCCTCGGCATCACGCTGCACCACGATCCGGGCGTCCAGACGCAGTCGCAGAAGCTGCTCGACTTCACCAAGCAATACAATATGCCGCGGGACCACGGGTTCCACACGCACACCTACTTCACGACCTACAAGGTGCATTTGCGTAACGCGGATCGCTGGGTCACGCTGCTCGACAAGGGCCGGATGACCAGCCTCGACAATCCGGAAGTGCGCGCGCTCGCCTCGCGCTACGGCAATCCCGAAGACCTGCTGTCGGAGGACTGGCGGCCCGAGATCCCCGGCATCAACGTCCCTGGAGATTACATGAAGGATTACGCGCCCGACCCGTGGAAGACCGTGAAGTCGGTGATCGACAAGGTGATCGCCGGCACCTACGAGCACTTCTATCCGAAGCCGCCGGGGGGGAGGCAGTAGATGCGCCGATTCCTCTTGAGTGCGTCGGTCGCCGCCGCCGGGATGCTGCTCCTCGCCGTCCCGCACGACGGCGGCCGCGCGGTCGAGCAGATGTTCGTCGCGCAGACGCAGGCGGCCGGCATGGACGCGACCTGCACCATGCCGCCGCTGGACGACGCCGGCCAGGAGCAGCAGCGTCTCGCCGTCCCGACGTCGAGCAACGACGGCGGCGGCGATCTGCCGCCGGTGCGGATGGTGGTGGATCCGTATCCCAGCTTCAACGGCGTGGTCGTCGATACCGTGAACGACCTGGCGATGATGAGCGATACCAATCGCAAGAGCCTGCTGCTCTACAAGCGGACGGCCGGCAGCCCGACCTCGACGCAGCCGGCGCTGCCGGTGCAGCAGATCATGGGACCGGAGACCGGCATCGGCTTCGTGGCCGGTGTGGCCATGGATCCGGAGCACCGCGAGCTGTTCACCGTGAACAACGACGTCGAGGACCGCATGGTCGTGTTCGACTACGACACGCGCGGCAACGTCAAGCCCAAGCGCCTTCTCTACGTGCCGCACCAGTCGTGGGGCATCGGTTTCAACAAGAAGCGCGGCGAGATCGCGCTGTCGGTGCAGACGCCGAACATGTTCGTGGTCTTCCGCCGCGACGCGCAGAGGTTCGACGCGCCGGTGCGGTCGGTGCGCGGTCCGAAGACGCAGATGGCCGATCCGCACGGCATCTACTTCGACGAGACGCACAACGAAGTCTTCGTGGCCAACCACGGCAACTTCCGTCCGAGCGAGCTGATCACCTCCTACACCGCCTACGACGCGCGTGAATCGCGGCAGGAACGGACCGGCAACGCGTTCAGCGAAACCGCGCGCGGCCGGTTCGTGCCGTCGTCGCTGACGGTGTTCGATGGCGACGCCAAGGGAGACGTCGCGCCGCTGCGGACCATTTCCGGCCCGCTCAGCCAGATCGACTGGCCGATGGGCGTGGCGGTCGACGAGGCCAACGACGAGATCTTCATCGCCAACAACGGCGACAATTCGGTCCTCGTGTTCGCGCGGACCGCGTCCGGGAACGTGCAGCCCAAGCGCGTGATCCGCGGCCCGCAGACCGGCATCAAGGGTCCGATGGGCGTCTTTGTCGCGAAGGACGAGATCTGGGTCGCCAACTTCGGCGACCACACCGCGCTCATCTTCCCGCGGCAGGCGGCAGGCAACGTCGCGCCCCGCCGGATCCTGCGCAACGCGCCGGCCGGAAAGGAGACCAGCGGGTTCGGCAATCCCTACTCGGTCGCCTACGATACGAAGCGCGAGGAAATCCTCGTCCCCAATTGAGTCAGCCAGCCGCGTATCGCGGCATTTGCCAGGCTGGCAAATGGCAACGTCGCACCGAAACGGGTAATCCAGGGGCAGCTCACGCATCTCAGCCGGACGACGCACGGCATTGCCTATGACTCGACCAACGACGAAATCATCGCGCCCAATCCGCTGGCGGCGGCCGTCGTGATCTTCAAAGGCGGCGCCAACGGCGAGCAGCCCCCCGTCCGTACCATTCAGGGCGCGCGGACCGGTCTGTCGCGTCCCGAGACGGTCGCCGTGGACGAGAAGAACAACGAGCTCATCGTCGGCGACCCCGGCGATCGCCGCATCCTCGTCTACAGCCGCGACGCCGACGGTGACGCCAAGCCTCTGCGCACCATCCAGGGGCCGAAGACCAAGCTGCTGCAGGTCGTCGGCGTGTCGGTGGATCCGGTCCGCGATCTGCTCGTCGTCTCGACCTATTCGCGCCTTCCCGGCGGCGTGACCGGTCTGTTGATCTTCAACCGCACGGCGGACGGGGACGTCGCGCCGCTGCGCACGATTGCCGGTCCGAAGACGGGCATCACGCGCTTGCGGCAGACCGGGCTCGATCCTGCCACCGGCCGGATTTTCGTGGCCGCGATCAACAACGAGTACCTCCCGCCGTACAACATCGACAAGCCGCGTGAAGGGCTCGCGGCGGACGTCGAGCTGCCCTCGCCGTGGAACACCGGCAGCGAAGGCTTCATCGGCGTGTGGAACGATGAAGGGGACGACGGCGACGTGCCGCCGCACTCGATCATCAAGGGCCGGTCGACCGGCATCGTCCACCCCGCGGGCGTGACGTTCAACGCCCGCGACGGCGAGGTCATCGCCCCCGACGCCGTGTGGAACGGCCTGTTCACGTTCCTCAAACCGGAGCTGTTCAAGATGGCCACGGGGACGCCGCGCGCGGGAGCGCCACAATAGATGATCCGCCGGCTTCTCGCCATCCTCGGCCGCCGCACGATGCTCACGTTCGGCCTGGTCACGTTCATGGTCGGCGCCCTCCTGGCGACCGTCAACATCACGTCGCGCTACGCGCTGAAGGTGTATGTCGACGATCAGCTGAAGCGGATTCCGTGGGACCTCGCGGTCTATCAGACCGGTGCGGTCAACGGGGACCGGACGCTGCGCGATTACGTCGCGCAGACCCCGGGCGTGACCAAGGTCGAATCGATGGCGTTCCTGCGCGCGCGCTTTCCGGAAGGGGGCGAGGTCGAGGCGCAGATCGATCACAAACCGTTCACGACGCCGTGGCTGTGCGTGCTGGCGGCGTCGGATCCGACGATCCTCCCGCCGGAGCTCGGGTTTGCCCTCGCGCGCAACGGCACGCCCACCGGCAAGGGCGCGGTGCTGGCGCTGATCGGCCCCGAGTACGCGATGGGGAAGGCGTTCCTGGCGCTGCAGGGCGCGAAGGACTTCACGCTGCAGGTGCACGTCGCCGAACAGCCGCGCTTCCTGTTCAATACCCCGCTGCAGTCGGTCGTGCGGCTCGATCGCGACGATCTGAACCGCTGGCTGATGGATCAGACCGGCTCGGTCAGCTACGTGCCCTATATCGGCGCGATTCTGCTGATGCCGTACGACTGGGACATCCTGACGAAGTTCGACCAGGTGGCCACCGGCTTCGTGCCCGAGGAAGCGCTCGGGGTCGGCAACGAGGAGGCCGGGCACATCCAGATGGCGGAGTACGCGCCCGAGGTGGTGTACGTCGCCAAGATCGATCGGGCGAGCCTCATCTCGGGCTGGGACATTCCCGGATCGCTCGCGCGCGTCGAGACCGTCAATACCAAGCTCCACCGCGGCGCGATCGAGAATGCGCCGGTCCCCAAGAAGATCTTCACCGGGCAGCCGGAACACACGCACGACGCCGGCGAAGTAGGCGAGGACGACAACAAGTTCGCGTCCACCAACTTCGTCGTCGACAGTACGACCGAAGTGCTGCTCGAGCGGATGCAGAACATCGCGCGCCTGATTGGCGTGGTGTCGCTGCTCGTGGCCTTGCCGCTGCTCTGGATGGCGTGGGTACTCGCCGCGAACCTGGCCGGACTGCTGATGCTCAACGAGCGGCGGACGCTGGGCCTGATGCGGCTGCGCGGCATTTCCGGGCAGTTGATGGGGCGCGCCCTGCTCATCAGCGTCACCATGGGGGGCTTCGCCGGCGGCGTGCTCGGCCTGCTGGCGGGCTCGGTGGTGCCGCTGCTGATTTACGAACGCGGCCGCCTGCCGATCAGCGTCCTCCTCGATGGCCGCCAGCTCGCAATCTTCGCCGCCTTCCTGTTCATTTCCGTCGTGCTGGCGCTCGTCGTCAGCCGCCGCCTGGTGAAGTACGCGATGACGATCTCGCCGCTCGAAGCGTCCGTCCGGGTCTCGGGATCCGAAGCGACGAGCGCGTCGATCCGCTTCGGCTTACTCCAGGTCATGGCGATCGTCATCGGCAGCTACGTGCTGCTCGGGTGGATTTTCGACTTCGCGCTCTCGGATCTGCCGCGCCTGGGCTGGTTCCGTCTCGGCGATCGGCTGCTCGACTTCCTCGGCCTGCCGCTGTTCCTCTACGGCGTCGCCACGCTGCTCGCCTCGAAGCGCGAGCGCATCCAGCACGTGATGGCGCCGGTGCTGACGCCGCTCGGCGGGTCGCTCGGCCGCTTCGCGCTGCGGCACATGTCGGCGAAGCCGCATCGGACGGTGGCGTTCCTGCTGATCGTGGCGCTGATGTCCAGCGTCAGCCTCTACCCGATCGTGACCAGCGGGTCGTTCGCCGACAAGGCGGTCCGCGGCGCCAAGGTCCAGATCGGCACCGACTGGCAGGTGCTGTACAACGCCCCGGACCTGATCAACGTCGATCGCCTGAACGGTCCGGCCGAAGTGCAGATCGCGGCGATCAAGCCGGAGATCGACAAGCTGGTCGCCTCGCTGAAGGCGATTCCCGGCGTGCGCGACGCCACCTACATGGTGGAATCGGTGCTGCCGACCTTCTACCTGCCCGGCTACGGACTGCGCGGCGTGCCGCTGTTCCTGCTCGCGAATCCCGACGCCTACCGCGCGACCGTCTACGCGGAGCCGAGCGTGGGATTGAGCGGCTCGTTCAACGACATCATGGCGCGCACCAGCCAGCACGATATCGCCGTCTCGCCGCCGGTCGCGGATTTCTGGCGGCTCGATCCCGGCACGCCGATTCTGCTCGGGCTCGACGCCGAGCGCCGCGCCACCGGTTCGAACACCGCCGGCATTCTTGCGTTCCTGCCCGGCATCCCGCCGAAGAGCGTCAGCGATCGGCAGGGCTACGTGCAGGCGCGCATCGACTATCTGAACTACCTGTTCAGCACCAACGCCTATCTGACGACCGGGATCGATAATCCGAAGCTGAAGCCGCTGCAGATCCTGCTGCCGCGCGTCATCGTGCTGCTCAAGGCGGACGCGTCGGTCGACGCCACCGAATTCCCCAAGGCGGTCGCCCGCGCCAATACCTTCCCGCCGCTCGAGATCCACAGCCTGGCGCAGGAAATCGGCAAGGTCGGGAGCGACATGTACATCTCGCTGGCGCTGGCCAACATGCGGATCTACCTCGTCGGCGGCCTGATCCTCGCGCTGGTCGCGATTCTGGCGATTGCCATGGCGAACTACAGCGAGGATCGCCGGACGCTCGGGCTGCTGCGCATCCGCGGCGCCTCGCCGGCCGCGATGCGGCGCTTCGTGCTCGCGATGCTGTTGTCGCCGGCGCTGGTCGGGCTCGCGCTCGGCGCAACCTCCGCGGTCCTCGCCGGTTTCGGGCTGGCGAATTACGTCTGGAAGCTGCGCGAGATCAGGACGGTCGTGCAGCTCCTCCCCACGCACCTCGTCATCTCGGTGCTGACGGCGTGGATCGCGCTGCTGCTCGTGTTCCTGCTCGTCGGCGTGGCGACTGGTTTCAGCTGGTGGGTCTACCGCCACACCGCCCACCGCTCGATGCAGGGAGTCTAAGAAGGCTCAGGGCTCAGGGCTCAGGGGTGCAAGGACATCTGATGACGAATGACAATCTGTTCAAGAACGAGGGACTCGGAGTCAGCGTCCGCGACGTGAGCAAGCGCTATCGGATCGCGGCCGGCGAAGTGCACGCGCTGCGCGAGAGCTCGTGGGACGTGCCCAAGGGGTCGGCCGTTGCGATCATGGGCCCGAGCGGCTGCGGCAAGACGACGCTGCTGAACCTGCTCGGCGGCGTCGATCGCCCATCGTCGGGCACGATCCTGATCGACAACCAGGATTTGACTGCGATGAACGAACGCGCGCTGGAGACCCACCGGCTGCGCCGGGTCGGCTTCGTGTTCCAGTTCTTCAACCTGATTCCGAGCATCACCGCCTTCGAGAACATCGAGCTGCCGATGGTGATGGCCGGCACGCCCGAAGCGGAGTGCCACGCGCGGGCGCGCCAGCTGCTCGGCCTGGTCGGGCTGGAAGCGAAGGGGCAGAAGCGCCCGGAGGAACTGAGCGGCGGCGAGCAGCAGCGCGTCGGCGTAGCGCTCGCGCTGGCCAACGATCCGGCGCTGATCCTCGCCGACGAGCCCACCGGCAACCTCGACTCGGTGAACGCGGCCGCGATTGCGAACCTGCTGAAGTCGCTGGCCACGGTCCACGGCAAGACCGTGATCATGGTCAGCCACGATCCGAAGACCGTCGAAGTGTTCCCTACCGTCTACGCGATGCGCGACGGACGGTTCCTCGAATCAGAGACCCACGCAGGGGTCGGGTAGAATTTGGCAATTGGGAAATGTGGAAATGTGGAAATGTTCCACATTCCCACATTCCCAAATTTCCACATCTCCAAATTACCAGATTAGCTTGAGCCCGAGCTGCATCTGCCGCGCGCTGGTGGATGTCGAGGTGATGCGGCCGGCGTCTTCGCGGTAGGTGCCATCCGCGTTGAACACGGTCGCCTGCGGCGTGCCGAAGTTGGCGCGATTCAGCAGGTTGAAACACTCGATCCGCACCTGCAGCTTCGACTTGCCCCAGAGATCCACGTTCTTCCCCGCCATCAGGTCCACCGTGCGGCTGTTCGGCCCGATGATCGAATTGCGCGGGGCATTGCCGATGAAGCCGGTGGCGGGCAGCAGGTACGCGGTCGGATCGAACCAGTGGTCGACGTTGCCGATCACGGGGCTGGTCGGCGCGCCCGGCTTCAGGTCGGGATACTCCGGCGCCCAGCCCTGGACCTGCAGCCCGGTGTCGACGCCGGACACCGGCGAGAACGGATAGCCGCTGCGCATCCGGATCAGCGTCGAGACGCTCCACCCCTTGAGCAGTGCCGCCTGCAGTCCCGTAGCGTTCGCTGCGAACGGCAGCTCGTAGTTGACGTTCGCGACGAGCGCATGGCGCACGTCGAAGGGGGACAGCCCGCGATCCTTCTCGTAGAGATAGCGGCCGCCCGCCGATTCGTTGGTGAAGTCGTTGCCGCCGAGCGCCGCGGCGCCGTCGTCGATCGACTTGGAGTAGGTGTACGAGACCTGCGCCTGCAGGCCGCTGGACATGCGGCGCGACAGGCTCGCCGTCAGGCCATCATAGTCCGACGTGCCGTCGCTGACGCGGAAGCGCATGCGGCCGAAGTTCGGCTGCGCGAGCGGCGTGCCCTGGGCGACGAACAGCCGTCCGTCCGCGGTCCGCTGGGCAACGCGGCCGTTGGTGTAGATCTGCCGCACCAGGTTCTCGCCGTGCGTTCCGCTGTAGCCGACCTCGAGCATCGTCTTCGGCAGCAGCTCGCGCTGCACGTTGACGTTCCATTTGTACATCCGCGGCTGGTCCAGATCGTACTGAATGCCCTCGAGCTGCGCCTGCGCCGCGAGCTGCGCCGCCTGCGTCGTATACGCGTTCGGAAAATTCACCACGAACGTGCTCGATCCGACCAGGCCGCCACGGTTGAAGTAGGGGGGCACGCGCACCGCGGTGTTCTGCACGAACGGGGTGCTGATCAGGATCAGATCGTTGAAGACGCCGACCCCACCCCGCACCGCCGTCTTGCCGTTGCCGGTCACGTCCCAGGCAAAGCCGACGCGAGGCGCGATGTCCTTCAGCGACGGGTTCTTGAACAGCGTCTCGAGCGTCGTCGTGTCGTTGAGCGTCGCGGTGGAGCTGCCAAAGTCAATCAGCTGCGCCAGCCGATCCTTCGTATCCCGCACCGAGGTCGTCGGCTCGTAGCGGACGCCGACGTTGATCGTCAGGTTCTTGCGCGCCTGGATGTCGTCCTGCGCGTACATCCCGAACGCGGTCTGGCGCAGATTGCGCGTCGCATCGGATCCCGGCACGACCGCGTTGAACTGATTCACCCGTCCGATCAGGAAGTTGTCGAGCGAGTTGAACGTGTACTGCCCCATCGACGTGAAGTCGGAGGTCAGGTTGAACTGCAGCATCTGCGCTTCGCCGCCGAACTTCAGGCTGTGCGCGCCGCGGTTCCAGGTCACGTTCTCGCGGATCTGGTAGTTGTTGTAGATGTGGAACTTCGGGTTGGTGGTGTCGCCGCCGAGCGCGTTCAGGCCGGTTACCGAGATCGTGGCCAGGCCGCGGTTGATGTCGGTGAAGGTCGTCTGCGGCATCGTGAACCCCTCGAGCAGGTAGTCGACCCCGTCGAGGCGGCTGCGGGTGAAGCCGAACTGCAGCCGGTTGAGCAGCGCGGATCCCTTCACCCAGGTATGCTCCGCGGTGGCGTACTGCGTGCGCGTCTTCAGCTGCGATCCGGTGATCAGCCCCGACGGATCGTCGAGCTTGGCGTCGTCGAACGTGTAGCGGACGAAGACCTGCTGCGTGTTGGTCAACCGATGGTCGACCCGTCCCATCACGTAGTTCTCGTCGGTCAGGCGCTGCGCCACGCGCCGATACTCGCCGCGCGTCGTGCCGAACGTCACGCCGTCGTTCGGCAGCGGATAGCTCTCGAGCCACGGCCGGATCGCCGCTGCCACGGTGCCGCCGCGTACGTTCGCCGACGGGACGTTGAACAGGTAGGTCCGGCCGAGCTTCTCGTGCAGCGCTTCGTAGTTTGTGAAGAAGAACGTCTTGCTGTGGACGATCGGGCCGCCCAGCGA
>Ga0310810_10012272_pt1 | contig 10058 bp, 8 predicted proteins | sample NCmetagenome_FD_207641 | JGI IMG/M metagenome (GOLD analysis project Ga0310810, IMG submission 207641) | Soil microbial communities from experimental microcosm in Duke University, North Carolina, United States - NC | ecosystem: Engineered > Artificial ecosystem > Soil microcosm > Unclassified ...
CGCGCGCGCCTGACAAGCCCGGCAATGGACGCTTACCGGTCGAAGGATGCGCGCACCCGGGCGGGCTCGATCACCAGCAGCGACAGGAGCAGCAGCAGCGCCGTCACGATGAGGTACACCGCTGTAAAGAGGTGCGTCGCGACGAGCACGGTGCAGCCCGCGGCAATCGCGGCGATCAGGACGGCCTCGGCAGCGAACGCGCCCCGCAGCGATCGTTGACGGACCTCCCGAAGGAGTGCCGGGTGGACGAGCGACGTGAACCACACGTGCAGGCGAAGCGTCACTGAAATCGTCGCGGCGATGAGGACGACGACGAACGTCGCCGAGCCCCACGAGCCAAACCATGCGTGTTTGAAGCCGATGACGATGACGGCTGCAATCGTGAGGATGGCGACGGCAACCTGATGGAATTGCCACCACCAGACCGCGTCCCCAGCCGCTGCCGCGCGTGTCGTGTCGGCGTGGCCCGAGCCGCGCACCCCGCGGAGCGCCGCAACGATCTCACCCGCGGACTGATATCGTTCCAGCGGATTGGCCCGCAGGCATCGCCGAACGAGTGGCCCGAGCGCCGCCGGCTGCACCTCGAGCGCCAAGGGTGCGTCGGCGACGACGCGTTCGAGCAGCGACGCGGAATCGCCCTGCCCGAACGGATGCCGCCCCGACGCCAGCTCGAACGCCATGACCCCGAACGCGAACACATCGGCGCGGGCATCCACCGCTTGTCCACGAAGCTGTTCGGGCGCCATGTAGCCGGGCGTCCCGAGGAACACGCCTGCCGCGGTCAGCCCCGGCGTCGCCGGCGCAAGGGGACGAGCGAGTCCGAAGTCGACGATCTTGATCCGCCCGCTCCGGTCGCGCAGCACGTTCTCGGGCTTCAGATCGCGGTGCACGATGCCGCGGCTGTGCGCCGCGTGCAGCGCATCAGCAATCTGCGCGAGCGTGTCGATGAGCATCGCCTCCGGCAGCGGACCCGCGGCAAGCTCCTCACGAAGTGTGGGCCCGCGCACCAGCTCCGACGCGATGAAAACGTGCCCGTCGATCTCGTCGAGTGCGTAAACGGTCGCGATTCCAGGATGCGTCAGGACGGCGGCGGCGCGCGCCTCTCGCGCCAGCCGTTCGCGAGCCACTCGATCTCCGCTGATACTGGGCGGCAGTGCTTTCAGCGCGACGAGCCGTTCGAGCCGCGTGTCCTCGGCAGCGTAGACGACGCCCATGCCGCCACGGCCGAGGACGCCCCGTATCCGATACGGGCCGAGTTGCCGGCCGCTCAGCGGCGCTTCATCGTCTCCGAGGAGATCCGGGCGATCCGACCAGACGGGCGACTGCAGAAACGTACCCGCGCGATCCTGAGCGGCCAGCAGCGATCGGACTTCCGCCGCAAGCGCCGGGTCCGTGTCCTCGCGGCGTGCCAACTCGGCGTCGCGCTCGGTGGGCGGTAGCGCGGACAGCGCGTCGAAGAGCGCCGCCACGCGCCCCCAGTCGCTCACACGCCCAGCTCTCTCGCGAGCCACGCGCGCGCGAGCGCCCAGTGACGTTTCACCGTGGCAGGGGAGACGTCCATCGCTTCGGCCGTCTCTTCGATCGAGAGGCCGCCGAAGTAGCGCAGTTCGACGATGCGTGCCTGGTCGGCGTCCATGGCGGCGAGCCGATCCAGCGCGGCATCGATCGCGATCACATCGAGCGATGGGCCGTCGACGCGCGCGGGCAGCTGCTCGTCGAACGTGATTCGCGGCTGCCCCCCGCCGCGCTTCTGCGCATCACGCGCGCGGGCGCGCTCGATGAGGATCTGCCGCATGACGTGCGCGGCGATCGCGGCAAAGTGCGCGCGATTCTGCCAGCGGTCTGGGCGATCCTTCAGCAGGCGCAGATACGCTTCGTGCACGAGCGCCGTCGGCTGCAGCGTCTGCCCGGGCCGTTCGCCCCGAAGGTAGTGCGCGGCCAGCCGGCGCAACTCGTCGTACACCATCGGCATGAGCGCCTCGAGCGCGGGCCGCTCGCCGCGACTCGCGCGCTCGACGAGCCCGTCGAACGGCAGCGCCTCGCCCATCAGACCCCGTCCATCACGCGTGGTCCACCTATGCGACGTGCTCGATCGTCACCTTGTTGATGACGACAGGAGTGGCCGGACGGTCCTGGCGGCCGGTCGGCACGGCCCCGATCTTCCGGACGACGTCCATACCCTCGACGACCTCGCCGAACACCGAGTGGCGATTGTCGAGGTGCGGCGTCGGCCCGAGCGTGATGAAGAACTGGCTGCCGTTGGTGTTCGGGCCCGCATTCGCCATCGAGAGGATCCCCGCCTTGCTGTGGCGCAGCGACGGATGGAACTCGTCCGCAAACTTGTAGCCGGGGCCGCCGGTGCCCTGGCCGAGGCGATCGCCGCCCTGAATCATGAAACCGTTGATGACCCGATGAAAGATCACCCCGTCGTAGAAAGGCTCCTTCTTGCGTTCGCCGGTCGCCGGGTCGCGCCATTCCTTGCTGCCCTCGGCAAGGCCGACGAAGTTGGCGACGGTATTGGGCGCCTCCTTGTCGAACAGGCGGATCGTGAACGAGCCTTCGGTGGTGTCGAATTTCGCGTATGTCCCAGACGTCAATGAATCCCCCTTGAACCGCCGATTATCCCATTTCGTCTCATTACGAAGATCTTCGTTGACACTACGAAGACATTCGTAGATACTCGCCCCAATGTCGTCCACACCCTCGTCGCCGCGACCGACCGATGCCGAGCTGGCGATCCTGCGCATCCTGTGGGAGCGCGGGCCCAGCACGGTGCGCCAGGTGTATGAGGTGCTCGGCCGCGAACGGCCGACCGCCTATACGACGGCGCTGAAGCTTCTCCAGATCATGACCGAGAAAGGCCTCGTGGATCGCGACGAGCGCGACCGGACGCACATCTACCGCGCGCACTCGAGCGAGGAGCAGACGCAGCGCCAGCTCGTCCGCGACCTCGTCGATCGCGCCTTTGGGGGATCCGCCACGAAGCTCGTACTCCAGGCGCTCGCCTCGAAGCACGCGTCGCCAGACGAGCTCACGCAGATACGTCAGATCCTCGACAGCGCAAAAGCCGAGCGGGAGCCATAGCCATGACTGCATTCGAGCCGCTGCTGCGATATCCGCTGACACAGGCGATCGGTTGGGCGCTCCTGCAGTTCGTGTGGCAGGGCGCTGTTGTCGCGCTCGTCACGGCCGTTGCGCTCGCGGCGCTCCGCCGCAGCGCCGCGGACGTCCGCTACGTGGTCGCGTCGATCGGCCTCGCGCTGATGTTGACGCTGCCCGTCGTGACGGCGGTGCAGCGGTATCGCGCCGCGCCAGTACAGACGATTGCGACGGCCCTATCCGATGCGTTGCGCGTCGAGAGGGCACGCTCGACCGCGATGTTTGCCGCGCCGCGCGTGGAGGGAATCTCGCCGAGGGCCCTGCAGACGGCAGCGGCGCCAGTAACAGCAGTAGCGGCATCGCCGGCTGCATGGTCGTTCTCGCGCGTTCTGATTCCCCTCCGCGCCGACATGGTGGCCGGCCTGTTCGCGGTCTGGCTGCTCGGCGTCACCATCTTGAGCATGCGGCTGTTGACGGGCTGGCTCTGGGTGCAGCGGATGCGCACGCACGCGACGCAGCCGGCGCGTGAGGGGTGGCAGCGGATGGCGGAGCGCTTGACGAAAAAGCTGCACCTCTATCGCGTCGTCACCCTCCTCGAGTCCGCCACGGTCGACGTGCCTACCGTCGTCGGCTGGCTCGAGCCCGTCGTCCTTCTGCCGGCGGCTGCGCTCGGCGGCCTCACGCCACTGCAGGTGGAGGCCATCCTCGCGCACGAGCTCGCGCACATCCGTCGGCACGATTATCTGGTGAACCTGCTGCAGACGCTCGTCGAAACGCTCCTCTTCTATCACCCGGGCGTCTGGTGGGTGTCGCGCCGGATTCGGATCGAACGCGAGAACTGCTGCGATGATCTGGCGGTCAGCCTGTGCGGCGACCCTGTGAGCTATGCGCACGCGCTGGCCGACCTGGAGACCTTCCGTGCGTCGCGGTTCGCACTCGCCGCAAGCGGCGGGTCGCTTCTCGAACGCGTCCGTCGATTGGTCGGCGCACCGCCGTCGCACGCGGGAAGCGGACCCGCCTGGCTCGCCGGCATCGCGGCCCTGAGTCTCGTTGGCGGCATGGCCGTCGCCGCTGATACGTCATTCGCGCAGCCATCGACGTCTGCGTCGGCCAGCGCTGTCGCGAAGGCCGCCACGCCTCCGTCTGAACTGCCCGCCCTCCAACTCGCGCTCCCTGTGGCACAGGATTCCAGGCCTGCGACGCAAACGCCGGTGACTCGCGCGCAATCGCCGGCATCGGCTGCGCCACAGGCGACTACGATCACCTCCGAGGATTTGGCGCAGGCGATCCCCGCACCTCCGGTGCCGCCGGCGCCCCCCCAACCTCCACTGGCTCCCGAACCCCCACCCGCGCCTCCGATGACCGCGGCAGCGGAAGCGGCGGTCCCGGCACCGCCCGCGCCGCCGGCCGTTCCGGCGCCGCCCGCTCCGCCAGCGCCGCCGTCGCCCGGCGCGCAGTCGATCTCGATCGACACGCGCGGGTCGTCGGGCAACTGGATCTGGTCGAACAACGGCGAGAAGCTCGCAATCGAGTACAAAGGCACGTTCGAGCTGACCGACGACGACACGGACGTGAAGGCGATATCGCCAGGCGGCCGGATAAAGATCTCCGACGAGGCGCACCTCGGCCGGCACACGATCGAAATCGAGGAGCACGACGGGCAGCTCCAGCGCCGGTACTGGGTGAACGGCATCGAGCGGCCGTACGAACCGGAAGGACGCGAGTGGCTGCGATCCGTGATGCCGCGGTTCGTTCGCAACAGCGGCATCGGCGCGGACAAGCGTGTCGCGCGTTTCCTCAAGGCGGGCGGCCCGCAGGCGGTGCTCGCGGAAATCGGACAGATCGATTCCAGCTACGTCAAGGGGCTGTATTTCAAGCAGCTCGTGCTGCAGGCATCGCTGTCGCCCGCGCAGTACCGCGACGTGCTCACGCAGGCCGGCCGCGATCTGAAGTCGGACTACGAGCTGGCGACGCTCCTGATTGCCATCGCCGATCGCCTGCCGTCGGACGACGGGTCGAGGTCGGCGTACTTCGCGGCGGCAGGGAACCTCAAGTCGTCCTACGAACTGCGCCGAGTGTACTCGACGATGCTGAAGAAAGGGGCGGTGGAGTCGCCGGTCCTCGCCGGCATCGTCCAGCACGCGGGCGCGATCGCCTCCGACTACGACGAATCCGAAGTGCTTCGTGACGTGCTCGCGACGCAGCACCTGGACGACCGTACGCGTCCGTTGTTCTTCCAGGCTATGGACAATCTCGGGAGCGACTACGAACGCCACCGCGTCCTGTCTGCTGTGCTGAAGACAGGCGATCGGAATGCCATGGCGCCGGCGCTCGCCGCGGCATCGAAAATCGGGAGCGACTACGAGTCGGCGTCGCTGCTGCTCGAGACCCTCGCCATCGCGGCTCCGGAAGGGCCGCTTCGCGATCCGTTCTTCAAGGCCGTCGACGGCCTCTCCTCGTCCTCGTACGAAATGGGACGCGTGCTGAAAGCGCTCGTCTCACGTGCGGACGTGAGCCACGACACGCTGCTGGCCGCGCTCCGTTCGGCGAAGTCCCTCGATTCCTCGTACGAGTGCTCGCAGGTGCTCGTCGCTGCCGCGGACGCGCACCCGCTGACCGGCGATCTCGGCGACGCTTATCTCGACGCCGCCGGGAAGCTCGGGAAATACGAGCAGGGGCAGGCGATGGCGGCGCTGGTGAAAAGCGAGCGCCGCCGGAACTGACGCTGAGCAACTCCCGACTCCCAACGCCCAATAATTAACGCCCAACTCCCAAGAGAATCAACACCCAACTCCCAACGCCCCTCTCGATTGGGAGCTCGTTTGGGAGTTGGGAATTGGGAGTTTTTTACGCCCAGTCCATCTTCGGATTCATCGTGTGCCACTCGGTCGCGCGTTCGTACGCGAGCGCGACGCGAAGCACGGTCGCTTCGTCATACAGCCGTCCGGTGACCATCAGCTCCACCGGCGCGCCATCGTTGAAACCCGCCTTCATGGCGAGCGCGGGATGGCCGGTCAGGTTCGTGATCCCGAGCGTCGATCCGCCGGCAGGGGAGAGGAACACGTCGTACTGCGACATGAACTCGTCCCACTGCCGCATCAGCAGCGTGCGGGCGCGCTGCGCGCGGATGTATTCGACTGCAGGCACGAACCGTGACGTGCGGAACGTGTTCGCCCACTGCTGGACCGACGGATCGTTGATGCCCGCGCTCCGCGTCAAGTCGTCGAACGCCGCCGCCGCTTCGACGTTGAGCACGAACCCGATGTCGTTGGCGATGTCGGTCCCAGGGACCTGCTCGATTGGCGTCAGCGTGGCGCCAAGCTTTCGATAGACCTCCAGCGCATCGTTCAGAATCTTCAGCTGCGCTTCGCGCTGCCGGCGGAATTCCTCCGCGGAGACACCGCCGCGTCCACCGCCGCCTCCTGCACCGCGTCCGGCGGCTGCTCCGGCGCCAGCCGCGCCCGCGCGTCCGCCTCCCGGCGGCTGCACCTGGAAGTCGCGCTGGATGACGCCGATCCGCAGCTTCGAGAGCGGCAGATCCGGGTTCCACGCGAACGGCGCGTCGACGACGCTGTCGTCCTTTCCGTCGGGCCCGTAGATCGCGTTGAACACGAGCGCGCAGTCCTCGACAGACCGGCACATCGGGCCGACCTTATCCATCGTCCACGACAGCATCATCGCGCCGAAGCGGCTGACGCGACCGTAGGTCGGCCGGAGCCCCGTGACGCCATTGACGCTCGACGGCGAGATGATCGAACCGCGCGTTTCGGTCCCGATGCCGAAGACGACCAGGCCGGCCGCTGTGGCGGATCCCGGTCCCGCCGACGATCCGCTGGAGCCGCTGCGATTGGGATTCGGGTCGTCCGGACGCCACGGGTTCTTCGTCTGTCCGCGGAACCACTGGTCACCCTGCGCCAGCGCGCCCATCGACAATTTGGCGAGGAGCACGGCGCCGGCGTCATGCAGGCGCGAGACGATGGTCGCGTCGTAGTCGAAAACCTGGTCCTGATACGGACCCGCTCCCCAGGTGGTCGGGATGCCTTTGGTGGCGAAGAGATCCTTCGCCCCCCACGGGATCCCGTGGAGCGGCCCCTTGTATCGGCCGGCCTTGATCTCGCGGTCGGCGTCAGCCGCCTGCTTCAGGGCCAGATCCTCGGTCAGCGTGACCACGCAATTCAGTTTCGGCCCGTACTTTTTCAGACGCGCGAGGTACATGCGCGTGAGGTCTGTTGCGCTCACCTCGCGGCTCCTGAGCAGCGGAGCAAGCGCCGTGATCGGCTGGAATGCCAGATCGTCGAGCGATGCGCGGCGCGGGGCGGGCGGCGCCAGCATCACCTTCAGGGCCGCGCCAGGCGTCGCGCCCGGCTTCGGCTTTTGGCCTGGAAGGTATGGATGAAAGACGAGCGGAATGTCCGTATCGAGCGGGATGTCGACTTTCCGAAGCGCCTCGAACGAATCCAGATTCCGGTTGACGCCGCGGACGATGGCTTCCTCCTCGGGTTCGGTGAAGTCGACGCCGAAGATCTTCTCGCCGCAGTCGAGCGTGTCTTTGGTGATTGCGAGATCGGCGGGGGCCTGCTGCGCGAGCGCCGGCGCGGCGATCGCACCGGCGACCGCCGCGGGAACCATACGCAGGAAACGACGCCGGCCTTCGCTTGGCTCGTCGCTCATTGGATGCTCCGGTTATTTCTTCTCTTTGAAGTCGGAAGGGATCGCGAGGTCGTTCGCATCCACGGCCTTGTCGATGCTCAGGTACTCGTGGTGCGTGGTGAACACGGTCGACCGCGCCTTCGGCTCGTCGCGCTTCATCATCTTTTTCGCGAGCATGCCGCTGATGCCGCCGCCGGAGCTCTGCTGCTGCGACTCCGCGAGCTGCTCTTTGCTCTTCACCGATTCGAACGTGGTCGTCGTGTCGAGCGCGGTGCCCTGCAGCTTGTCGCCTTCCTGCGCGAACCGCGCCATGGCGCTCTTGATCCCGGGGAAGCTGCCGATGACCATCGCCATCTGCTCCGGCGAGATCGTTTCGGTCCCGACCCCCTGCTGCAGCTGCTTCCAGTAGCGCATCTCGAACTCCGACAGCTCCTTCAGCTGCGGGATGACGGGTCCCATCCACATGTCGTTCGTCATGACGATGCCGCCGCCGTCCTCGAGCGTCTTTCCCTTTTCACGGACCGTGACGGTCGCGATCACTTCGTGCGTGTCGTAGCCCGCCACCTGCTTCTTCTGGCCGGTGTCCTTGACGTCGAAGTCGACCTCGAATTCCTTCTGCGGCTTCTGCTGCTCTTCGCGCTGCGAGGGCTGCTCTTTCTGGTTCTCCTTCGCGGCCTTTTCCTCCTGCTCGCGCATCCGGCGGCGGAGTTCGTCGAACGTGGTGACCGTGTAGGTCTTCTTCTTCATGTCCAGCTCGTAGACCTTTTCCTCGGACAGATCGACGATGCGGCCCGTCGAGTCGTTGAAGCTGGCCTTCCTGCTGCCCTTGACGGCGACGGTGCCTTCGAGACCTTCCTTGGCGGCCTTCCCGCCGAACATGCCCATCATCCGGCCGAGAAACCCTTCGAATTTGACCGACGTGCGGTCGTGGGTCTTGACGTCGGCGAGGAGCGGCGGCGCGGCGAGCGCCACGACGGGAACGAGGATGACGAGAGAACGCAGTGCGCGATTCATGAACGTGACCTCCGGGGGAGCGCTGTGTGCCGTGTCATTATAAGGGCCCGTCCGTGTGTTTTCGATTCCCGCCGGGTCGAGACAGAATGCGTAAACGACGCGGTGGGCGCTGGCGGCGCACCTGTGAAAATCCGGCCATTTTTGCGCGCCCACGCGGACCGCGCACGAGCAGCCTGTCGGCGTCGACTTTGCTCTCATCCTCTCCAGGTATGCACGCTGCCATCCGATGGGCCGCCATCGCGTTTGTCGCCAGTTTCGCGGGTGCACAGTTCGTCCGTCCGGATCGAACCAACCCTGCAACGCCGCCGGCCGCCTCGCTGCTGCGCCACGCGCCGCCGGCGGTCTCGTCGATTCTCGAACGCTCCTGCCGCGATTGTCATTCCAACGAGACGACGTGGCCGTGGTACAGCGGCGTTGCGCCAATGTCCTGGGGCGTGGCCAGCCACGTGCACGAGGGACGCGAGGCGTTCAATTTTTCGGAGTGGAGCAGTTACAGCCAGGACGATCAGGACAAGTACCTCGCAGCGATGTGCAACCTGACGCGGCGGCACCGGATGCCGCTGCCGTCGTACCTCCTGATCCATCGCGACGCCAGACTGACGGACGCCGAAATCGCCACGATCTGCAGCTGGTCGGAGAAGATGCGCGATACTCTCCAGTGAGGAGTCCATCTCAGACCATCTCAGGCCGGTGCGGCCGGTCGACGTCCTGCGCATAGGCGCGGACGGACGCCGCCAGGTGTCGGACGTCACTGCGGCGGAGGAACCGCTCGACATCCGTCTCCACGGCGAATCGTTTGCCGTCGTCATGCGCACACCTGGCGCCGATCAGGCGCTCGCGGCGGGATTCCTCTTCTCCGAGCGGGTGATCCGCGGCGCCGGGGATATCGGAGCCGTCGAACACTGTCGCCATCCCGACCACCCCGACCTTCACAACATCGTCGACGTGTTCCTCAGGGGGGACGCGATCGAACGTGGACGCGTGCTGCTCGCACGCAGACGGCGCGTCGCGGCGAACAGTTCGTGCGGCATCTGCGGCCGCACGAGCATCGACGATCTCGCCGAGGATCTTCAGCCGGTATCCGGGCGCACCCGCGTGCCTGCCGCGTTCATCGCCTCGCTTCCCGCACGACTACGAGATACCCAGGCGACATTCGACGAAACGGGCGGGTTGCACGGGGCCGCTCTCTTTTCGTTCGACGGGGCCCTCGTCTGCGCGGCCGAGGACGTCGGGCGACACAACGCGGTCGACAAGATCGTGGGACGCCTCCTGCTGGACGAACAGCTCATCGGCGA
>Ga0310810_10012273_pt1 | contig 10058 bp, 5 predicted proteins | sample NCmetagenome_FD_207641 | JGI IMG/M metagenome (GOLD analysis project Ga0310810, IMG submission 207641) | Soil microbial communities from experimental microcosm in Duke University, North Carolina, United States - NC | ecosystem: Engineered > Artificial ecosystem > Soil microcosm > Unclassified ...
ATGTCGACGGACCAGCAGGGCGGCATCACCTACGCGTTTCCGAGCCTGTCGGCGTTCCTCGCCAACCAGCCGAGCACGATTCAGTACTTTGGCGACGTGAGCGAGCCGAGTCCGTTCCACGACGGGGCATCGGGAGTGAAACATACCGAGCAGGAGTACTACGTCGGCTACGCGCAGGACGAATGGCGGGTCGGCCCGAAGGTCACGCTGAACTACGGTCTCCGCTACGACTACTACGCGCCGCTGCGCGAGCGCGACAACCGCATCGTCAAGTTCAACATCTACACCGGCCAGCTCGATCCCGATACGACGCCTTTCTACCAGTCGAAGAAGGACAACTTCCAGCCGCGCCTGTCGGCGACGTATGCGGCGACCAGCAGGACGGTGCTGCGCGGCGGCTTCGGCATCTTCGTCGGGCCAGGCCAGACGGAAGATCAGATCCAGCCCGTCGAGGCGGAACGCATCAGCACCACCGTTTCAGGCGGAGCGTTCCCCGTGGACCCGGCGACGATTCGCGCCAACTTCACCAGCAATCCAGACAACCGCTCCTATCAGCCGCGTGCGTATGACGACAACTACACGCTGCCGGAGCGGGTCTATCAGTACACGGCATCGGTGCAACAGGAGTTGCCCGGGGTCACGACCGTGACGGCCGCGTATGTCGGTAGCCAGGGTCGAAACCTCTTCCTGCGCAGCGTCGCGAACCGGACCGTCGGCATCCTGCAAACGAACCCGACGGCGAACGCGGCCAACATCCGCGAATTCGACATCGTCACCTGCGGCAACGGCACCGTGCAGGATGGCCGCATCACGCCGCTGACGACGACCAGCATCTGCCCGGGCTCGTTCGCGGCCAGCAAGCAGTCGCCGTTCGCGGAAGTGGACTACAAGACCAGCGGCGGTCACGACAGCTACAACGCACTGCAACTGGCAGTGAACAAGCGCTCGGCGAGGGGCCTGGCGCTGAACGGCCAGTACACCTACGGGTTCAGCAAGGGCAACACCGGTGGATCGAACGAAGCGGTGACCGCCGGCAACAACGCGCGCGACATCGTCGATTTCGATTACGACGATGGCTACAACAACTTCGACGTGCGCCACACCTTCAACGCGAGCGCGCTCTACACCATTCCCGGCAAGGGTGCGTTGACTGGCGGGTGGGAAGTGGGCGCGATCTTCAACGGCCGCAGCGGCTTGCCGGTGCAGGTCACGATGCAGCGCAACGACATCGTCTACGTCGACGGAGCGGGCGATGTGTTCAACAACCCGGCGGCGGATCGCACGGCGGTGATCAATACGCCGGGAGGCGGCGCATCACGCAGCACCCGCCGTCCGGACCTGATTGCCGGTGTGGATCCGTTCATCAAGAGCGGCGGCCTGATCTTCCTCAATCCCGCGGCGTTCGCGACGCCGGCGCCGGGCACGTTCGGCAACATGACCCGCAACCAGCTCCACGGGCCGTGGTTCCGCCAGGTGGACATGGTCATCTCGAAGCACATGCCGGTTGGTGGTGAGAGGAACATCGAGCTCCGCGCGGAGTTGTTCAACATCTTCAACATCACCAACTTCGGTCTGCCGGTGAGCGTCATTCCCAACGCGCTGCCCAACAGCTCGCTGACCGAGGCGAACAAGGTCCAGCCCGGGCAGCCGTACACGTCGGCGGCCGCGGGCACGTTCGGCCGTCTCACCAGCACGGTCGGTCGCACAGTCGGCCTCGGCACGCCGCGGCAGATTCAACTGGCCGTCCGGTTCAACTTCTAGAAGCGATTTGCAATTTCGTAGGGGCGGGTCTTAGACCCGCCCCCGGCCGAAGGCCGGTGATTCAGGATGGACCCGCCCTTTTCCTTGTACGGTCAGGTTTCGACCCGATACCGTTGCGTAGCGTCCCACCCCAAGCTATGACCCGTGCGATGGACCGCCGTGATCGTCGGCTTGCTCCTGGCAATGACGTGGCATTCCTCGCCCGTTTCCGCGCAGCAGGCCAGGCACGCTCCCTGGTGGCAGGCGCCACGCGTGCAGGTGAAACTGGAGCTGACAGCCGAACAGATCCGTGAAATCGACAAGGTCTACCGGGAGTCGTTGCCGAACCGGCGACGGCTGCGCGACCGGCTGGCCGAGGCACGGGAACGGCTGGCGCGTGTCATGGCCGATTCCCCGTTCGACGATCGCCAACTGCGGCCGCTCGTGGATCGGGTCTGCGACGTTCAGAAGAAAAGCAACGTGGCCCGGACGCTGATGCTGGTCCGGATGTACCAGGTCCTCAATCCCGTGCAGCGAGTGAGGCTCGCTGATATCGATCCGCGCTCGGCCCTTCGCTGACCGCGTGGCTCCTGCGGTCCCCGGCTGAGGGATCCGGCCGGAACAGATCGAGTGCCCCGTCGCGATCGACCGGTTCCAGGTGGAACGCCTGCATCGCGAGATCGCGCAGTGCCGGTGGCGTGCGCTGCCGGTCGATGACGATGAACGCGATGTGATTGTCGCGGAGGAAACCCGGCCCCCTGGCGACAACCGCGGCGCGATCCGCGGGACTGATCGATTTCCCTTCGCTCAACAGCGCAAGCGGATACTTGACCGGGTCTGCCTCCAGCTCCAACGCCCGTGTTCTCGAGACGCGCGACAGGTAGCCGCCCATGACCGTCCGCTCGTGGGCGGTCTGATAGAACTGTGTTCGCGCGCTGAAGTTGCCGATGCTCATCGTGCCGTCGCGGATGCCGAAGGGAAGTTCCAGCACCGCGGCGTCCTGCGGCGCCGCATGTACCTCGCGATAAATCGAGGGTACGTTCGCCGCATAAAGCGTGCGCGGCGCCGGCAGCAATTCGAGGGCGAGCACCACTCCCGCTGCCGCGAGCACGGCACCGACCTTGCGCGTGCGCTGCAGCAACGTCGTCAACGCACTGCCATAGAGAACCGCCACGAACATCGTCAGGACCACCGCGAATCGTGCGGGCGCGCGGGCCAGCTCGATGATGGGAACGAATCGCAGCACGACCCACGGCGTCGGCACGTACGTGGAATGACCACCAACGGTGACGAATGGCCCGAGGGCGAGCAGGCCGAAGAAGATGGTCATGGCGATCGTCCATCGCGCCGGCCGCCATCCCTTCCAGAAAGCCAGCAGGCAGAGGGCGACCGCCGTCAGCGGCAGCGCTCCCACACTTTCCATGTAGCCATCCGGCCGTGAGTTGAGCCAGGCGGCCTCGCCCGCTGGTGACCACGGATGATTGGGGTTCGGCATCAACATGGAGAGCAGATCGACGCCCTGCGGGCTGCTCCGCCACAGGATGTCCGGCCGGACGAACCTGCCCGTGGCAATCCTCAAACCGATCGCGTACAGGAACGGCGAGAGCAGGATGCTCGCGAGAATGCCGGCGGCACACGTGAGACGCGCGAACGTCAGCAGTGACTCACGCGATGGCCAGGCGATCGTGAGGCGCCACGTGCACGCGAGTCGTAACAGTACGAGAACTGTCAGGACCAGGACCGGCGTGTAGAGCGAATGCGCACGGAGTTCGAAGCTCGCCACGTGCACGCTGCCTCCTCCGGAGGCGGCAATGGTGAGAACGAGTCCTCCGGCGATCACGATCAGCAGCGTCAGCACCTGCTTCGCCCGCTGCCACCTCCGGGCGTCGGCGCGATCGACGGCCGCGATCTGCGCCGTGAGAAACGCGGCCGCCAGCAGCACGCAGTAGACGGCGTAGTACACGTCGGTCGTAGCTGCCCATGCGAGCGTTGCCCCGAGGGCGAGTGCGGTGGACACGCGCGGGTTCGCCCAGGCACGACGCAGTAACAGGAGGAACAGCGGGAGAGGCGCGGCGGCGACAAGGCTGTAGTGACCCATGCCACGAGTGGCCAGCACGGGACTCCAGGCAAAGAGCAGCCCGGTCAACCACGCCACGCGAGGCTCGAACTGCAGATCCCGCGCGAGCAGATACGTCGCGTAGGCGGTGATGACGGTGACGCACAGATACACGAGGTTGAACGTGGTGACCACCCCGAACAGGCCGATGAACGGCATCGCCAGCAGATCGAGGAAGACCGTGTAGTTGTGCAGGCTCAGGTCGGCGATGTGGTTTGGGCCGAACAGCGTGTCCGTGAAGTAGGGAAGCCGGCCATGTTCGAGCAACTCGTGGCGAAACACCCACTGGTTCCAGACGTAGACGCCGGCGTCGCCGTCAGGCGACCCTGTCAGTGTCGAACTGATATGGCGAACGAGCGGCCAGGTGTAGACCACCGCGGCCAACACGTAACCGACGATGGCGGATGCATGCTGCCAGACTGTCGCGCGAAGCCATCGCTGCCGGAGACGGTCACTGGCGAACAGATATGGCAAAGTGCACGAGAGTCTACGGATGTGTTCGCCGCGCGACCATCCCCTGTGGACCCGATGTCACATCTGGATCACTATGACTTTCGCTGTGTCATCGGCAGATTCCTATGACTTTGGCTGGACGCCGAGAGGAATCGCACCTGCGGGCCCGAGGCCAACCGGCAGCCCGCGACCGAGGTGGAACGGCACGCTCGTCACGACCACGTTCGGTTTGAACAGCAGCGCGCCCTTGATGAGCAGCGCGTGCTGGTTGTGAAGCAGGTGCTGCCAGAACCGCTGTGGGATGAATTCGGGCAGGATGACGGTGACGTAGCCGTTCGGTTCCGATGTCTGGAGCTGCTCGATGTATTCGAGCAGCGGTTCCATCAGCGACCGGAACGGTGATTCCAGGACGACCAGGTCCACGCCCTGACCCCATTCGGGCCATTGCTGCCGGAGCGCCGCGGTTGCCTGCGGATCGATCTCCACATAAATCGCGCGCACGTCGGTCGTCAGCGTCCGCGCGTAGCGAAGCGCCTGCACCACCGCGCGCTGGAGCCCGCCAATCGGCACGAGCGCGACGTGGCGGCCGGCGGGGCCAGGCGCCCAGTCGCGCAGCGTCAGCTCGTGAGCGACGTGGTCGTAGTGCCGCCGCGTGATCTCGAAGATCCCGACCAGCACCGGAATCATCAGCAGGATGATCCAGGCGCCCTCCGCGGCCTTGGTGATGGCGACGATGACCAGGACGATCGCCGTGACGATCGCGCCGACGCCGTTGACGACCGCACTCGAACGCCAGCCGGCAGTCTTCAACATCCGCCAGTGCACGACCATCCCCGCCTGCGACAGCGTGAACGACACGAAGACGCCGATCATGTAGAGCGGAATCAGTGCGTGCGTGTCGCCGCCGAAGATCGCCAGCAGCGTCGCCGCGAGCACGCTCAGAATCAGGATGCCGTTCGAGAAGGCAAGCCGATCGCCCTGGTTCATGAACTGTCGCGGCAGGAAGCGATCGCGCGCGACGATCGATGCGAGCCTCGGGAAGTCGGCGTACGCGGTATTCGCCGCCAGCACCAGGATCAACATCGTTGCCGCCTGCACGGCGTAGTAGGCGAAGCCGCCTCTGAACGTGAGGCGCGCCACCTGCGACACCACGGTCTCCGTGTCGTTCGGCACGACGCCGTAGGCGTGCGCAAGCAGCGTGATGCCGATGAACATGGTGATGGCGAGCACGGCCATCGACACCAGCGTTGACGCGGCGTTGCGGCTTTCGGGAGGACGGAATGCCGGCACACCGTTCGACACCGCCTCGACACCGGTCATCGCGGTGCAGCCGTTCGAGAATGCCGTCAGCAGCGCAAAGGTCGTGAGCATGCCGGGACTGGTGGACACCGCCGGCGCGGCTGCGGCGATCGTTCCGGTCAGGGAACGCCACGTGCCGACGCCAAGCATCGCGATGATGCTGATGATGAAGAAGTAGGTTGGCACCGCGAAGATACGGCCCGATTCACGGACGCCCCGCAGGTTGCCGATCATCAGGACGCCGACGAACGCCAGCGAGAGGTCCACACGCCACGGCGTCAGCCCCGGGAACGCCGACGTCACCGCGGCGACGCCGGCAGCGACGCTGACCGCGACGGTCAGCACGTAGTCGATCAGCAGCGATGCCGCCGCGATCAGGCTTGGCAGCGTCCCGAGATTCTCCCTGGCGACGATGTAGGCGCCGCCGCCGCTCGGGTACGCGTGGATCGTCTGTCGATACGAGAAGGCGACGATGGCCAGCGTGAACGCGATGATCAACCCGATGGGCGTCACCAGGCTGAGGGCGGCAGCGCCGCCGATCAACAGGACGCGCAGGATCTCCTCGGTCGCGTACGCCACCGACGAGAGCGCATCCGACGACAGGATGGCGAGACCGGTGATGCGCGAGAGGCGCTCGTGATGCGCCTCGTGAGACGGGATAGGAGCGCCGACGATCAGGCGTTTCACCTGACCGAGAAAGGATTCTGCAGCCACGGATCCTCCAATCGCCGACGGGGTTAGCTGACGGGCTCGAGGTTGGAAGTCCTCGTCCACCGTAGCGGCGTCAGCCGCGAAGGTGGATTAGCCCCAGGTAACTCTGGGTCCCCCGTATCGCTCGCTATGGCGGGCGAATTAGGCGTTGCCTGAGAGTATGCGCCGAATCGGACCGTCGGGCGCAACTACCGCTAATCTGGAAGCGAAATCGTGAACACCGCGCCACCGTCCGGGCGATTCGCCGCTTTCACCGTGCCGCCATGGAGCTCGACCAGGTGTTTCACGATGGCGAGCCCCAGGCCGGTGCCACCCGGGCGCGCCCGCGACGGATCGACCCGGTAGAAGCGCTCGAACACTCGTCGCAGATCGTCCGGCGGAATGCCCGGGCCGTTGTCGGCGACCGTCAGCAGGGAGGTATGGCCGCGGCGTTCCGCAGACAACTGGATCTCCGCGTGTGGCGGCGAGTAGTTCACGGCGTTCTCCGTCAGGTTCCGGATGATGTCGTGCAGCTTGGCCTGGTCGACGCGGAGCTGACGGCAGTCGTCGGCGACCGCCATCGTGATGCGCTGTTGCTTCTCCGTCACCGAGGGGGCGACGTCGGCAATCACCGCGTCGAACAACCCGCGAACGTCCACGGTCGTTCGCTCGAGCGGCTCCTGACCGGCGTCGAGCCGCGCCAGCCGCAGCAAATCCGCCACGAGCCGCTGCATCTTCGTCGTCTGGCGCCAGATGATGTCGAGAAAGCGGTGCGAGCTGTCAGCGCCTGGCAGGCCGACCTGCAGATCGGCCTCGACACGACCGGGTTCGTCGCGCAGCGCCTCGACGTAGCCGCGGATGGCGGTGAGCGGCGTCCGGAGTTCGTGCGAGACGTTGGCGACGAAGTCGCGCCGCATCTGATCCGCATGCCGCAGGTCGCTGATGTCGTGCAGGACGACGACGGCGCCGCCCCCGCCGGACAGGGACACCGGTGCGGTACGGGCGACGAAGGTCCGCGCGGAATCGCGTCCCAGGGCAAGCTCGCGCGACTGGACCTGTTCGCCCTGCAGCGCGGCCCCCACCTGTGCGGTGATGTCGGGATGGCGAATGACCTCGACGTAATGATGTCCGGCCGCATCCCCTTCAACACGCAGCATCTCCTGCGCGGCGCCGTTCACCAATTGCAGGCGGCCCTGTCGATCGACGACCAGCACGCCCTCCACCATGCCGCTGAGGATCGCCTCCATGCGCGCGCGGTCGCGCGACAGCTCCTCGAGCCGCCGGCCGATCTCCTGCACCGAGGCATCGAGTGCGCGAGCGACCGCGCCAAGTTCATCGGCACCGTAGTCGTACGGCCGCATCGAGAGATCGCCTGCGGTATAGCGGTCGGCCACGCGGGCGATTGCCTGGACCCGGCGTCCGATCGGCACGGTGACCACCCAGGCGACGAGCAGCGCCACCGGCACGACCAGCAGCAGCGCGACGAGCGTGAGATTGCGGATGGTGGCGAGTTGTGCGTCGATTTCGGTCAGCGGCAGCGCAATGCGTACGTATCGGACGATCGGATGGCTGGCGCGGACGGCCACGTACAGCATGTCCGTACCGATCGTCGCGCTGTGGCGCTGGCTCTCGCCGACCCCCGTCTCCCGCGCGGCCATCACTTCCGGGCGCGTCGCGTGGTTTTCCAGCGTCTTGAGCTGATCCTCGGTCTGGGTGGAGTCGCCGACGACGGTACCGTCCTCGGCGATCAAGGTGATGCGGCTCGCGCTGTAGTGGCCCAGGCGATCGGCTTCGCGGTCCATCGCCGACCGTTCCAGACCCGGTGCCGCTGCCAGCAGGTCGGCGATCAGGTGCGCTTCGTCGGTCAGCCGCTGCGCGATCGCGGCGCGCTGCCGTTGCCGCACCTCGATCGACAACAGCAGCGCCATGACCAGCAGCGAGACCGTGGCCGCGGCAACCGCGCTGACGAAGATCTTGGTGCGGAATCTCAAGTGAGCGTTTGAACGTTTGGGAGTTGGATGTTTGGGAGTTGGGAGTGTCCCTATGTTTCCATCAGCTTGTAACCAAACTGTTTCACGGTCACCAGCGCGTCGACCAGCATCGGCACCTTCTCGCGCAGCCGGCGCACGTGCACGTCCACGGTGCGCGTCCCGCCCGTGTAGTTGTAGCCCCACACGTCGGTCAGCAGCAGGTCGCGCGAGAGGACGCGGCCGCGATGCTGCAGGAGATACTGCAGCAGCAGGAACTCCTTGGCCGTCAGTGTCACCTCCCGGCCGGCGTCAATCACCGTATGCCGCGACAGGTCCATGGTCAGCGTCCCGAACTGCAGCAGCGATTCGTCTGACGCTGTCCCGGCGCGCTTCGAACGGCGCAGCAGCGCGCGGATGCGCGCGACCAGCTCGTTCGGGCTGAATGGCTTGGGGATGTAGTCGTCCGCGCCGATGTCGAGGCCGACGATGCGGTCGCCCTCGTCGCCGCGGGCGGTGACCATGATGATCGGCAGGTCCGCGGTGTCTGGCCTTGAGCGAAGTGCGCGGCAGATCTCGAGGCCGCTGATGCCGGGCAGCATCACATCCAGGATCGCGACCTCGACCGGATGGCTGCGGGCGTAGGCGAGTGCCGCGTCACCCGTCGTCGTGACGTGCGGCTCCCACCCGGCGCGCTCGACGTAGAGCGCGATCAGGTCGGCGATGTCACGGTCGTCTTCGGCGATCAGGACCTGCACGCGATCAGTGGAGGTTGAACCCCCTCAGGATCTCATAGGTCAGTGCCGCAATCGCCGCCGCGGCAGGAATGGTGATGATCCAGGCCCAGACGATCTGCGTGGCGATGCCCCACCGTACCGCCGACAACCGGTTCGTAGACCCGACGCCGACGATGGAACCGGTAATGGCGTGTGTCGTGCTGACGGGAATGCCGAAGTGCGTCGCGGTGAGCAGCGCGAAGGCGGCGCCGGTCTCCGCGGCGAAGCCGCCCACGGGCTGGAGCTTGGTGATCTTCGATCCCATCGTATGGATGATTCGCCAGCCACCCGCCAGGGTACCGAGGCCGATGGCCGCATACGCGCAGAATCGCACCCACAGTGGGACGTCGAACGTCGCCAGGTGCCCGGAGCTGAACAGTACGGCCGTGATGATGCCCGCGGTCTTCTGCGCGTCGTTGCCGCCATGGTTCAGGCTGAAGAAGCCGGCGGACACCAGTTGGAGCCGCCGGAACCAGCGATCGACGCGATGGGGTGAGGACGTCCGGAAGATCCAGAGAATCGCGATCATCAGGAAGCGGCCGATGACCAGTCCGATGAGCGGCGAGAGGACGATGAACGTGAGGGTCTTGCTCCAGGCGGTGCAACTGTCGCACAGCACGGCCGCCATGCCGCCCTTCGCGACTGCAGCCCCGGCGTAGCCGCCGATCAGTGCGTGCGACGAACTGGTCGGTAGTCCGATCCACCAGGTCGTGAGGCTCCACGCGATCGCGCCAATCAATCCTGCGAAGATCACCGGGAGCGTCACGATGGTGATGTCGACGGTGCCCTTGCCGATTGTCTGGGCGACGCCGGTGCCAAAGACGAAGGCGGCGACGAAATTGAAGAACGCGGCCCAGATGACTGCCTGACCGGGCGAGAGGACGCGTGTGGAGACGACCGTGGCGATCGAGTTCGCCGCGTCGTGAAAGCCATTGATGTAGTCGAAGAGGAGGGCGACGGCGATGAGCGCCAGCACCGCGAGCAGCAGTGGATCCATCCGGTCAGCCGTGCTTGACG
>Ga0310810_10012274_pt1 | contig 10058 bp, 10 predicted proteins | sample NCmetagenome_FD_207641 | JGI IMG/M metagenome (GOLD analysis project Ga0310810, IMG submission 207641) | Soil microbial communities from experimental microcosm in Duke University, North Carolina, United States - NC | ecosystem: Engineered > Artificial ecosystem > Soil microcosm > Unclassified ...
GCGAGCCCGGTCGGGTTCCAGGTGGACGCGTTCTACACCCGCTTCGGCCTCGACGGCGGGGTGGACGGGCACAGCCGCATGATCGGTGGCACCGCCAACGCGGTGTTCGCGTTCCCGGGCGCCAGCCTGGCGCGGCCGTACCTGATCGGCGGCGTGGGCGTGTACAACGGCAAGACCACGATCACGGGGCTGGGCTCGAGCGACTCCCAGACCAAGTTCGGCTTCAACGCCGGCGCCGGGTTCGACTTCGGCCTGGGCAAGGCGAAGCTCTACGCCGAGGCCCGGTTCCACGCGATCATGAAGGGCGTGACCGACGGGACCACCGGCGATGAGAAGGCGGCCTACATGATCCCGCTGACGGTCGGCCTGCGGTTCTAAGCCACATCGGCTGGTGCACCAAACGCGGCCGCCTCGCTCACCGAGGCGGCCGCGTCGTTTTCGGGGCAGGGGAATTCCGTGGGGACTTGCGGTTGCGGGGGGGCATTAGTTAGCATGGCAATAGTTGCCCCAGCTATCTGTATTCGACGTTGGCCTCGGCCGAGTCGGCCGCGAGCCTGCGCTGGGTGAATGAGTCGAGCGCGGTGGGAGGAATCGAGCGATAGGACGAATTGAAAGCCAGGACGAACCGAGAATAGGAGCCCGCCGTGACCCAGAGCAAGCCCTCCAGAGGGGGGATCGGCACCCTGCAGGCGGAGATGCGGCAGGGCCGTCCGTTTGCCTCACTCAACCAGGAAGCGACCGTCGCGCTGCTCCGGACCGCCTCCGTCGTCACCCGGGCCTTCGCCCGGCTGGTCGAGCCCTCGGGGCTGAGCTGGGCCCAGTACAATGCCCTCCGGATCATCCGCGGCGCCGGCCGAGCCGGCATCCCGACCCTGGCCATCCGCGAGCGCATGATCGACGAAGGCACCACCATCACCCGCCTGCTCGACAAGCTCGAGGCCGCGGGACTCATCAGCCGGGAGCGGAGCGAGCCCGACCGGCGCCAGGTGATGTGCCACGTCACCGAGATGGGGCGCCGGCTGCTCAATCAGCTCGACCCCAAGGTGGACGCGCTGGATGAGGGGGCAGTCGGGTTCCTGGCGCCGGGCAGACTGGAGGCGCTGGTGCGCACGCTGGACGAGATCCGGCGGGCCAACGCGGCCCGCGGCGCGGCCCGCACGGCGGCACTGGCGGCGGGCGGGTAGCGAGTCGGAGCCGCGCAGCGCCCCGGAACATAGTTGCTATAGCAAGTGTTATCAGGACAAGTAATCCAGCAGGTCCACTTCGCTCGATGGAGGCGTCCCATGTCGCCCAGGCTGCTTCGTACGACGGCCCAACCCGGACCGGCCCTGGCCCGGCTCACGCTCGCCCTCGTGTTGTTCCCCCACGGCGCCCAGCACGTGCTGGGGTGGTTCGGCGGCTACGGCTTCCACGGCACGCTGCAGTGGATGACGGGTACTCTGGGCTTCCCCGCGCCGCTGGCCGCGCTCGCGCTCGTGACCGAGCTGGTCGCGCCCTTCGCCTTGCTCGCGGGGCTCGGCGGCCGAGTGGCGGCCCTCGGCATCGTCGGCCTCATGCTGGGCGCGCTCAGCACCCACGTGGCCAACGGCTTCTTCATGAACTGGTTCGGCAGCCTGCCAGCGGGCCAGGAGGGATTCGAGTATCACATCCTCGCCCTCGCGCTGGCCGGAACGGTGGCGCTCGAGGGCAGCGGCGCCTGGTCGCTGGACCGGCTCCTGTTCGCCCGTGCGGCCGCTGGCGCCGAGCCGCCTCGGCGTGCGGCGCTCGCGGCCTGAGGCGACGCGGGGAGGCGACGATGGACGCTAGTGCCCGCCGATCAGGGCCTCCTTGCTCACCAACAGATCACCCTCGACGATGTCCGGGGCCGACATCTGGTCCTTGAGGGGATCGGTCCGCACGAACTCGGCGGCCCGCCGGGTGAATTCCTGCGCGCCCGCCTGGTCCTCGAAGACCGAAACGGTCACGAGATCCCGGTCGTTGGCGGTGAGCAGATAGTAAGACCGCGCCGGGCTTCATGGCATCTGAGTGGCCCCACTATACGGCGTCGCTCGCGACCGTCACGCGAAGTGACCGGCCTCACCGCCCGCCGGTCACCCCGATTGCCATCGTCCGGAGAGGCAGCGAACCGGAGGCAACCATGAGGCAGCAACCGCAGGAAGGGTACGAGCCGAGCCTCGTGTACGAGCTGGCGGCCCGGGTCAAGGCCCGTGGGATCGATCTTTCGCAGGCGGTGGGGCCGTGGCGGCCCGCCGGACGCCGGTCGCGCCCGGGCCGCATCATCACCAACGAGCATACCCAGGTCCTGGTGGATTCGAGCGAGCGGGCGGCCGACGTGGCCGGCCTGCTCAACTGGTGCGGGGTCCACGACCTCAATCCGGTGCCGGACCTCGTGCCGGCCGAGACCCGAACGCAGGAGACAACCACCATGAAGCAGGTCCAGGATCCCGTCTGCGGGATGACGATCGAGCAAGCCAGCGCCGAGGCGCGCGCCAGCAACGGCGAGCGTGAAGTATTCTTCTGCTCCGAGGCCTGCGCCGTGGCCTTCGAGGCCGATCCGGCGCGGTACGTGAAGCTCGAGCAGCATGAGCCGCCCTTCACGGTCACCCGCCATTTCGTCGCGCCCAAGTTCGGGTCGGCGGGGAGTGGCGGACTGGAGAACGAGCCGGGGCCGGAGCGTCACGGCCACTGACGCCAGCGCGACCGGTTCGCGGCCGCCCGCCCTCGCGGCTCGACCCTTCCGTCGGAGCCCGGGCCGCCGCCACCGGAAGCTGAGAGGGCGGCGCACCTAGCGCTGCCGGAGAGGCTCACCGGCGGAGTCGCAGGAGATGGCGCAGGCGCTCGGCGTCACGTGGCGCATGGCCTTCCCGGTCGTTGTTGAAGTAGACGTACACGTCCTTGCCTGACCGCGCCAGCGCGCGCACTCTCCCGGCCCACCCCGCAAGCTCCTCGTCGCCGAACCGCCCACCGATCTCCCGGCCTGCGTGCATGCGCACGTAGGTGAATGCTGCCGTGGTGACCAGGTCCGGCTGCACCGCGCCGCCGACCGGCACGCATAACGCCACGCCCCGCGACGCGAGCGCCTCATACACCCCCGGCACCTGCCAGCTCGGGTGCCGCACCTCGAGGACCCAGCGGTGCGATGAGGAGAGAATCGGCAGGAACTCCTCGAGCGCCTGGCGGTCGAGATGGAACTGCGGTGGGAGCTGCACCAGCAGGGGCCCGAGCTTGGGGCCGAGCGCGCGGGCCTGCTCCAGGAACCGGCCGAGCGGCTCCGCGGCGCCCCGGAGGTGGCGGAAATGGCTCACGACGCGGGTCACCTTGACCGCGAAGGTGAAATCGTCCGGCACGGCCGCCGCCCAGCGCGCGAAGGTTTCCGACGATGGCGGGCGGTAGAACGGATTGTTCAGCTCGACGGTTCGAAACCGTCCGGCGTACCAGGCGAGCTCGTCCTCCGGCCGCAGGCCCGGTGGGTAGAACACCCCCGCGCGCCAGTGGCGGTAAACGTAGCCCGATGTCCCGATCCAGATCTCCCCCATACTCGCCTCGCCGCGGTCCGGTGTCGGGCACGGCGTTTGCCCCTCTGGTCCGCCGGCCACCCTTCCAGGTAATCGTCGCGCTGCAAGCTTCGGCGCGGCGGCGACCTGTATCACCCGGCGGACAGCCGCCGGAGCTCTCAAACTGACAATTGTCCGTGCTCGTGCTGCGCGCAGCGCCCGCGACCTCGCGGGGGCGTGCCGCCGGGCTTCCCAGGGGACCGCGAACGGCGTGGAGGCGGCAATGCCGAAGACCGGTGCAGAGCAGAGCAGCGCACAAGTTTGCGCGGGACCCTCCCGTGGGGCCCCTGGCCCCCTGGCCGGGTTGCGGATTTCGCGCTACACTGTGGTCAGGTCGTCGCTACACGGCTGCTCCTCCCAGACCCGCCAGACGCTCATGAATCGGACTAGCCGGATTGCCTCCGCCGCTTTCGCGGCCGTGGCGCTCGCCGGATGTGGCATTCCCACTCAGACCACGCGGATCGTAGACGGTCCCGCGCCGGTGACGGTGCGGCTGGAGCCGGCGACGCCGGCCGCCGGGCAGACCGCGGCGCTCATGGTCACGAGTCCGAAGGCGGACAGCATCGTCTTCGAGTCGGACAACGGTCTCGACCGATACTGGACCACCCGCGACACGCTGCGCGTCCTGCTCGAGCCCAGCTTCGGCGACTCGCTGCCGACCGAGCACTTCGCCGTCCGGTGGCAGGGCGAGCTGCTCTCGCGGATGATGAAGCCGGCCCGGATCAAGGTCTGCCGCGCAGAGGGCTGCCAGACGATCTACCACGAGATTCCGGTCGACCTGCCCGAGGCCAATCACCGAACGGTCGCCGTGACGGGCAGCTACAACACCGTGTTCGCGCGGCGCTCGCTGGTGGGCTCGCACAGCACCGTCTTGTTCAAGGAAGCCCTGAGCAGTGGCATCTGGTCGACGCAGGCCGAGCTGAGCGACCGTCGCTGGAGCGGCCGGCTCGAGGGGTATGCGGGCCGCCGGGAGCGCGGCGCCTCGTTGGATCTCTCGCGGATGCTCAAGCAGGCGGGCGAGCTGAGCTACGGCGTGGCGATGCACCTCGACGCCGACCGGAGCGAATGGCTTCCCGAAGGCGAGAGCCCGGTGGTGGCCGACCGGACGACCTGGGGCGCCGGGATCGGGCCCAGCGTCATGCTGCGCGGGGTCACCGCGACGTCGCAGCTCGGCATCTACAGCGACGGGCTGCAGACGCTCCAGGTGGTGAGTACGCGAGTGAGCCTCAACGGCAACCTCACCGAGGTGCGGCTTCCGGTGAGCCTGAGCGCGGAGAAGACGTTCGCCTTCGGCGGCGGGGCCATCGTCTCGCGCCGGCGGGAGGCCCTCGAGCGGCTGATGGCCAGCATCCACGTGGTGGATGCCTTCGCGCTCAACCTCGGGATGTCGTCTCACAGGAGCGCCTGGCCTGGCGACCAGCCCGCCGACGATTTCCGCGCCAGCGAGACGTTGTTCACGCTGGGAGGGCAGTACACGCTCAGCTGGTGACTCGGACCTTCGTCCTGACTCCGACCTTCATCCCGAGCGCAGCGAGGGACCTTGTCCGCCGAAGCTCGACCTCGGCCCGACAAGGTCCCTCGCTGCGCTCGGGATGAAGACCAGCGTCCGCTCCAGGCTTCCGGTGACGGCGCCGACGAACTCCCGGCGGGAGAGTGGATCGAACGGCTCGTCCTCAGGCTACCGTCGACCGGTCAGATGTACAGCCGCCGCAGCATGTCGGCGGTGGACTCGTCGACCGTGTCCGCACTCCGAAGCCGGTCGAAGCTGTCGAGCAGCTCTTCGACCCTGAGCTGCCGTTTGCGGGCCCCCCCGATGGTCTCGACGATCCGGCCGCGATGCATCAGCACGACCCGGTCCCCCAGGGCCACGGCCTGCTGCATCGAGTGGGTCACCATGAGCGTGGTGAGACCCTCCTTGCGGATGATCTCCTCGGTGAGCTGGACCACCTGCTCGGTGCTGCGCGGGTCGAGCGCCGCCGTGTGCTCGTCGAGCAGCAGGAGCTCGGGCCGGACCAGGGTCGCCATGAGCAGCGTGAGCGCCTGCCGCTGCCCGCCCGACAGCGCGCCGACCGGGGTATCCAGCCGGTCCTCGAGGCCCAGCCCCAGCCCCAGCTCGCGCACCCGGTCGGCCAGCTCACGTCGGCGGCCTCGGGCCAGCGCGTTGCGCAGGACGCCGTGATGTCGGCCACGTTTCGCCGCCACGGCGAGGTTCTCCGCCACGGTCAGGTTGCCCATGCTGCCGCTCGCCGGGTTCTGGAACGCCCTGCCGATGAATGCCGCCCGGCGCCACTCGGGCCACCTGGTGACGTCGCGGCCGCTCAGTCGGACGGTCCCACGATCGAGCGCCAGGCTGCCCGCGATGGCGTTGAGGAGCGTGGACTTGCCCGAGCCGTTGACGCCGAGCACGACGACGAAGGCCCTGGCCTCCATGGTGAGGTCCACGCCCTGAAGCGCGACCTGCTCGTTCGGCGTGCCAGGGAAGAACGTGTGGTACAGGCCGGTCGCGGCGAGCACCGGCTCGCTCACGGGCGCACCACCGCGCCGGTTCGCCGCCGGCGCGCCCGGGCAACGGCCCCGGGAACGACGAGCGCGCCGAGCACGAAGACCGCGGTCGAGAGCTTGAGGGCGTCCGCCGGGAGTCCGGCTACGAGGGCCAGCGCCACCAGCAGCCGGAACGCGATGGTGCCGAACAGGGTGCCCAGAATCTGCCGGCGCAACGTGCGGCGGCCCAGCAGGCCCTCGCCGAGCACCAGGCAGGCGAGACCCGAGACGATCATGCCGATCCCCATCGACACGTTGGCGAAGCCCTGATACTGCGCGAACAGCGCGCCGGCGAGCGCCACCAGGCCGTTGGCGAGCAGGAGCGCCAGGGTCATCATGAGGCCCGTGTCGAGCCCGAGGGCGCGCGACGCCTGGGCGTTCCCGCCCGCGGCACGCATCGCGAGCCCGAGGTCGGTGCGGAGGAAGCGAGCCAGGGTCCAGATGCTGAACAGCACCCATGCGGCGAACACGGCGAGCGACGAGAACAATCCCGCCCCGACGCTGGTCCCGGCGAGCATCACCGCGTCGGGGAGGTGAAGTGCGTGCCAGGCTCGCTCGGCGAGGTCGGGCAGGGTGGTCAGCCCGCCCATGGAGCGGTTCCCCCCGCCCATGATGTAGAGCTGGATGGTGTAGAGGGCGGTGGTGACCAGGATGCCCGCGAGCAGGGTGTCGACGCCGAGCACCACGTAGATGAGGCCCGTGGTCGCGCCGGCGAGCCATCCGGCGGCGGCGGCGGCCACGGTGGCGAGGATCGGATTGGCGCCGTGCGCCAGCAGCGCCGCGGCGACCGCGCCGCCCAGGCCGAACGAGCCGTCCGTCGTGAGGTCGAGCCGGCCCATCACGCGGTACGTGATGAAGACGCCGAGCGTGAGCAGCGACAGCAGAAAGCCGACGGACAGCGCGCCGACGAACAGGTTCACGCGGCCGCCACTCGGGAGACGGGGCCGGTCCAGCAGAGCCCGCGGCGGAACGCGCTCTGGCCGGCCCCGGCCGCGCCCCGATCGTCGCCGATCAGGTGGAGCAGCCCGCGCACCCGCTGCTGTGCGAAGAGCCGCGTCACCAGCGGACGCAGCGCGACCGTCCGCTGGGGCACCGGCCGATAGTCGAAGACGACCGCATGGAGGTGGCCGAACAGTTCCTCGCCGCCGGCCAGGGGGCGGAGGAAGGGCGCCAGCGCGGCGTCCGGATTCCGGCTGACGATGCCGGCGATGATCGTCGTCGCCCCCGGGTGGACGGGCTGCGGTGTCGTGCCGAGCCAGTCGCGCACGCCTTCAACGTGGAGGTGCAGGCTGGGTGGCTCGACGCCGGGGCTCCGGCGCAGCCAGGCGCCGACCAGCCCGGTCGTTTCGCCCACGATGACGAGGCCGGCCGTCTGGCCGGCCACGCCGCCCAGGCACACCCGCGCGATCTCACTCAGCGGGACCGGCTCCGCCTCCGTGGCACTGGAAAACCGGGTCAGCAGCGAGAACCGGCCGCGGCAGACGAAGCCGGAAACCAGGAGCGCGGCGGGCGCACGGCCGCCGAGGCCGACATCGAAATCCGGGACCTGCGCCCCCTGAGTGGGCAAATGAGCCACGGCGCCATCCGCGGCGACCAGCTCGCCCAGCCGGGCGGCGGCCTCGGACCGCGACGTGCCGAGGGCCCCGAGGCCAAGACCCAACGACGTCTCGGGAAATTCGACCTGGTGGTAGTCGGCTGGCTGGATCCAGCCGCGGAGCGCGCTCTCGGGCCGGCCGTAGAGCCGGCAGGACAGCTCGGATCCGGGGAGTCGCGCGGTCACCTCGTAGGTACCGTGCGCGCCCAGGGCGGTGGGCACGCGCCAGTCGTCCCGGCTGTGCTCGAAGGAGATGGGTGGGAGAGCGGCCTGCCCGTCCGGCGCGACGGGCTCCACCAGGCGGGGCAGCAGCTCGGCCGACGCCAGCGCCTCCCGCGCCGCCGGCGACGGGGCCACGACCCGGAGCTCGCCGCGCAGCGTGGCCCATTCCTGCTGCGCGTGCTGCAGCGCCAACGTGCCGGGTGAGCTCAGGTAGGTTACGCCGCTCATGTCGAGCTGCACCGAGCGGCGGCCGTCGCGGAGCAGGCGCTGGAGACTGTCGGCCAGCTGGGCGGCCGCCTCCCCGTCGAGCCGGCCGCTGAGTTCCAGCCGGGCTCCCGCCTCCCCTTCGAGTGTGGTGGCGATCTTCATCGCAGTCGCGCGCCCTCCCCGGCGTGGTGGCGGCCTCCGTTGACGATCGGAGGGTTGCGGTCCGCATCATAACCGGCCCCGGCATGGCGGAACAACGCGCGTGGTCGGAAACCGCCGCCGCCCCGGCGCGTAGAGAGATCAACCCTCTCAGCGAGCCTTCCATGCGACACCTCCACCCGCTGGTCGTCGCGTGCGCCATTCTGGCGTCCGCGTCGACCGCCTTGCCGGGTGCCTCGACCGCCCAGGCGCCACCGTTGGTCCTGCCCAAGCAGAGTCCCCGTGCCTCCGTCGGCCAGACGATCGGCCTGACCAGCATCGCCATCACCTACGATCGCCCGGCCGTGAACGGGCGTGAGATCTGGGGCAAGCTGGTGCCGTTCGACACCGTGTGGCGGGCCGGCGCCAACGAGAACACAGTCATCAGCTTCAGCTCGCCTGTGCAGGTCGGCGGAAAGACGCTCGAGGCCGGGCGCTACGGACTCCACATGATTCCCACGCGGAAGGACTGGACCATCGCGTTCAGCCGCGAGGCGAACGCCTGGGGCAGCTTCAGCTACGATCCGGCGGAGGACGCGGTCCGCGTGACCGCGACGCCGGTTCCGGGCGACCTGCACGAGCGGCTGGCCTACACCTTCGACGATCCGACCGACAGTACGGTGGTGGCGACCCTGCGCTGGGAGAAGCTCGCCGTGCCGTTCACCATCTCGGTGGACAGCCGGACGGTCGTGGTGGACAGCCTGCGGCAGCAGCTCCGGGGACTGGGCCGCTTCTCCTGGCAGCCGTGGAGCCAGGCCGCCGCCTGGTGCGCGGCCAGCCATGTGAACCTCGACGAGGCCGCGGGCTGGGCGGACCGGTCCATCGCCCTGAACGAGAACTTCACCAACCTGCGGGTGAAAGCCGCCCTGCTCGAGCAGCGGGGCGATCGGGCCGGAGCCGCCGTGGCCGCGCAACGCTCGCTCGCCGTGGCCAACGAGGCGGAGATGAACACGTACGGCTATCTGCTGATGGGGCAAGGGAAGGTGGATTCGGCGATCGCCATCTTCCGCAAGAACACCAAGGACTACCCCAAGTCGTGGAATACCTACGACAGCCTGGGCGAGGCGTACGCGAAGAAGGGCGACAAGAAGCAGGCGACGACGAGCTACACGAAGGCGCTCGCGATGGTCCAGGACGAGACCCAGAAGAAGCGAATCGAGGGCGTGCTCGTCGGCCTCCGGTAGCGGTCACAAGCCGCCTGCCGCCGATTCGAGTGCCCGAGCCTCCCGGCCGTCCGCAGCCGGGAGGCTTTCACGTCAGGTCTTGTGGCTCAACGAGTACTCGTACGCCGCGACGGCCTTCACCTGATCGTCGGTGAGGGTCGCCCCGCCCTTGGGCGGCATCGGCGCCGGGTGCTCCTTGGGCTTAGGCACGCCGTTGGTGATGGTGTTGACGATGAACTGGTAGCTCCCATCGCCATTGATCCACTTGCTGTCGGTCAGGTCGGGCGCCACCGCGGTGCCCTTGGCGTCCTGGCCGTGGCAGGCGGTGCACGTCCCGCCGGCGACCAGGCCGTGGAAGATGCTGTCCCCCAGGGCAACCTGCTGCGGCGTGATGGGCCCGCCGCCACCGGCCCCGGTGCTCGTGGTCGGCTTGGCGCCGGCGGCTTTCTTCGACGTATCCTGTGCCGCGGCAGCCTTCTTCGACGTATCCTGCACGGCCCCGGCTGCCTTGGTGGTGTCCTGCTTCGGGACAGGCGCTTTCGACGCTTTCGGCTTCGGCGCGGCCGCCTTGGCGCTCGT
>Ga0310810_10012275_pt1 | contig 10058 bp, 6 predicted proteins | sample NCmetagenome_FD_207641 | JGI IMG/M metagenome (GOLD analysis project Ga0310810, IMG submission 207641) | Soil microbial communities from experimental microcosm in Duke University, North Carolina, United States - NC | ecosystem: Engineered > Artificial ecosystem > Soil microcosm > Unclassified ...
TCTCCTGGAGCTTGGCGTTCTGGACGGCGCTCGCACTCCTGCCAATCGCCAGCACGCGATTGACGTCGGAAGCCAACAGGCATTCGCGCAGAACTCCCTGGCCGATCATCCCGGTCGCACCGAAAAGCACCACGTTCATCGCAGCCGCCTGATCTTCTTCACCAGGTTCCTTTCTTGCCTCCGATCCACCACACGGCGCCGACGAGTGCGGTCGTCTGGCCGCGCTTCAGCACATCGGTCGAACGGCTCGGGAAAAAGCCGGTGTCACTCGAATCATGACGGAGCTCACCGCGGATGAGAAATCCGTCGGCCACCTTGTATTCGGCGGTCAGCGTGACTTCATTGAGAACTTGAGAAACTCCACCGAACAGTCCGCCACTGTCGTCAAGGTACTCGTACCGCAACGCGAAGCGCGCGGCAGTAAACGGCTGATACCGGACGTAGCCCGCAAGGCCGGTGAGCGTGGATTTTGGATCGCCCTCCTGGACCTGATTCGACGTGTGGTTCGCGTCCGCGCCAACGGACAGCTGGCTGGTTGGCGTGTAGGTGACGTAGGTGTCGAAAATGTGCAGCCAGCCATCGGGCCCGCCAGGCGTGCCGCCGTCAGGCTGCTCCTGGCCGAAGTAGTAGTTGATCGTCCAGCTGACATTCTTTGCAGGTGTCACGACCGCGGCAAACTGATTGGACTTGAACTCGTTGAAGTCCTCCGTCTGCTGCACGCCGTTGGTGAGCATGTACAGCAGGCTGACACGATCGTTCAGCGTCACCTGAGTCCGGAGACCGGAGTGGTACCCGGGCAGGAACGCGAAGAGGAGCGACCGGGAGAAATGGTCGTCGTCTTTTGCATAGTTGGTCTCGTAGCTGAAGTTGGAGGCGAACTTTCCAAAATCCACCTGCACGGGACGCGAACCCGGAAACACGTATGAGCCGTACGCCTGCCACACATAGCGGTAAGCATCAGGCCGGGGCTCGTTGAGCGACGAGCCCTGTGTGTTTTCCGTCGCCTGGCCGAACTGCAGATCGAGACGTAATCCGAAGGGACGATTTTCTTTTCGATCGGGGGCGCTTTCCACGACCAACGCCGCCTGCTGGATGCCGAACGTGTTCGCGCGCGTGTCGTAGATGCGCAGCGTGTTCGCGCGGTCCGGCGGCCTGTTCCAGTTGTACTCGTAGAAGCCTTCCAGCGTTGCGTTCAGGGTCCAGTGCTCGAGCGGGTCGTCAGCCTTCTGCGCCTGCTCGCCGCTGCCGGTACTTGTCGCCGCTCGCGGCACCGGCAGGACCGCGTCGGCTGGCGCCTGTGCCAACGCGGGGATCGGGATCGCCAGGATTCGAATGCTGACCGCCAGACAAACTGCTCGAAGCCTCATCGCGATCTTCGATGTCTTTGGGTTCGGAAGCCGGCTTGGTCCTTCGAGTATGACGCGGACTCGCGCCTCGCCTCTGACGCGAAATGGTAGACTCCTGCCCAAAGTCAAGACGGTTGCAAGGAGCTGCCCTGTGAGAATCGACGCTGGGACATTGTCTCTCTTCATCGCAACAGTCGTCGTCCTATTCTCTCTTCTTCACTCAACCTATAGCATCGGTCCCACCCAGATCGGACTGGTCCGCAAACGATTCGGAGCCAAACTGCCCGGAGATAATCCCCTGGCGTTCAGGGGGGAAGCGGGGTACCAGGCGCAATTGCTCATGCCCGGCCTCCGCTTCAAATTCGGCCTGGTGTACGCCGTGACGAAACATCCTTGGGTGCAGGTGCCCGCGGGCCAAATCGGCGTGGTGATTGCCCAAGTTGGACAGCCGCTGCCCATCGGCGCTAAGTCGGCGGTGTACAAGCCGGAGTTCGGTAATTTCAGTGACCTGACTACGTTCATCGAAAAAGGCGGTCAAAAGGGCGTTCAGCGGCCGGTGTTGTCTCCGGGCACACTGGCTCCGATTCATCCCGTCGCATTCATGGTGATTACCAAACCGGAGGTGTTCGGCCAGCCCATTTCTTCCGATCTCAGCGCGTTAGCTCACAAGAAGGGCGCGCTCACCTACGAGGCGTTCGGGCTCGACGCACGGCAACTCGAAGTGACCCGAATCTCTCCGCATCCCACCGAGGCCGGAAAAGTCCTCGACATGGTGGGTGTCGTCACGACGTTGGAAGGCGAGCCCTTGCCTGCTGGTGATATCGCGAGCCGCCTGGGCGGATTCAAAGATATTGAAGCGTTGGAGTCCGTCGCTGCCGCGAGCTCCGCCACGGACGCGCGGCTCATCGAGACCATTCTGGGCAACCAAAATGACAAGCACAGCGCCTACCAGGATTTTCAGAAGTTTTTGCAACTGGGCGGCAAGATTGGGCTGCAACACGACCCCCTGCTGTATGGGGCGTACAACCTCAACCCTTTTCTGGTCCGGGTCGAAGAAGTGCCCATGCTGGTCGTCGAGCAAGGTCAGGTTGCCGTGATGAAAGCGTACGTCGGTCTCCCGACGCAGGATACGTCGGGGAGTGAGTTCAAATTCGGCAGCCTCGTGCGCCCCGGCCATCGCGGCATCTGGCAGGAGCCGCTGCGAACGGGAAAGTACCCGATCAATCCTCGCTGTTACCAGGCCGTCATTGTGCCGACGTTTATCATCACGCTGAACTGGGCCGATGTGGTGTCGCAAGCGCACAATCTCGATGCGCAACTAAAGCAGATTGAGGCAAAGAGCAGTGAGGGGTTTCACTTCGCGATCGATCTGCAGGTGCAGATTCACATTCCAGACACCCAGGCTCCGTATGTCATCTCAATGGTTGGAAGCGTGGCGAACCTCGTCAACGAGGTGTTGCAGGCCGCCGTGGGTAACCATTTTCGCAACAAGCTGCAAAGCATGCCCGCGGTGAGCTTCATTGCCACTCGCGAAGCAGTGCAACAAGGTGCATTCGAGTACGTCAAACAAGAACTGGCGAAATATCGCGTCGAGACGCGCGGCGTCTATATCCAGGCCGTGGTGCTCCCAGAGCAATTGGTTGAGGTGCTGACGCAGCGGGAGATCGCCAACCAACAAGTAGACACCTACAAGATGCAGAAGTCGGCTCAGGACCAGCGGACCGAAACCGAGAAGGCCAAAGGCACTGCGGACATGCAGGCGGACCTCGCGAAGTCTCAGGTGGGTGTGGACATCCAAAGCAACCGGACTGCGGCCCGGAAAATGGAAGCCCAGGGAGAGGCCGCGTTCATCGAGCAGACCGGCGCGGCCCAGGGCGCGCAGGTCAGATCTGTCGGTCTGGCAAGGGCCGAGGCGTACGACAGGCAGGTTGCCGCCTTGGGAGCGAACGCCACGGCGCTGGTGAACGCCGTCGAAGCCCTTTCGAAGAGCAATGTGCCGTTTATGCCGAACACGTTGGTCATGGGCGGCAGCGAGGGAAGCGGCACGCTCGGAGGAGTGATGGCGCTCTTGATGCGCCAGATCGACGCCGGGCTTGCCGCGAAGCCAGTGCCGCCGACGCCCCGGGGATGACGTTGCGATTACTCCCGAGGCGCAAAACCACGGGCCTGATTTCGTGCCGTCAGCCTCGTCTGGTCAAGTTGTCGGCTCCCCAAGCGGTACGACCTGGATCGCCGCGTCGCGTACTTCCTCCAGGAATCGGTTGAGGGTCGAACCCTTCAAGAGAATCTCAAATCGGGTCCGCGCGCTCTGTCCGAAAATCACGTGCGTGATCCCTTCCCGCTGCGCGAACGCAATAAGGCCGTCTGCCGGACGATCCGCTTTCACGCGCACCACTGTCGCGCCCAGTTCCTCGGCCAGGGCGATGTTCCTCTGCAGCGCGTCCCGGTCAGCTTCCTTGATGTGTCCCGGAGCTTCGCGCGGTGTCTCGACATAGACCGCGTACCAGCGAGCCCCGAGCCGTCCCGCGATTCGTGCACCCGCACGAATGACCCGCGGAGCATCGGCACTGGAACTCATGCTGACCATGACCCGTTCCGGAATGAGGGCGGGCTCGAGTCCTTCACGCTGGCGATGTGATGCCGCCTTTTCGCCAACTTCGTCGGCGACCGCCCGCAGCGCCAGTTCACGGAGCGTAGACAGGTTGGTTTCCCGGAAGAAATTCGTGAGCGCCTGCTCCACTTTCTCAGGCTTGTAGATCTTGCCCTGCCGCAGCCGCGTGCGCAGCTCGTCGACGGTGACGTCGACATTGACGACCTCGTCCGCCCGATCGAGGAACGTGTCGGGAACGGTCTCGCGGACGCGAATGCCCGTCACCCGGCCGACGGCGTCATTGAGCGTTTCGAGGTGCTGGATGTTCACCGCCGTCATCACACCGATGCCGGCATCGAGGATCTCGAGCACATCCTGATAGCGCTTTCCGTGGCGGCTGCCAGGAGCATTGGTGTGCGCCAGCTCGTCGATCATGCAGAGCGTCGGCTTTCGCGTCAGGATTGCCTCGACATCCATTTCTTCGAGGATCACGCCGCGATAGTCGAGCTTCCGGCGTGGAATGACCTCCAGGTCGCCGATCTTGGCTTCCGTTTCCGCGCGTCCGTGTGCCTCGACATACCCGATAACGACATCGATCCCCTCGCGCCGCAGCGAGTGGGCGTCCTCAATCATCGAATAGGTTTTGCCCACTCCAGGTGCGGCGCCGATGTAGATCCGGAGACGGGCGTGCTGCTCCGTCTGGATCTTGGCAAGCACCTGTTCACCGGTGGGACGACTGCTCTCCTGCACGATTCCATCCTAGCTCGTCGCATCAGATCGGATGCGGCTCTTTACGAACTCTTTATGGTTTTGTGGCGAGCTTATGACTTCTTTACGAAGTCTTGACCGCCTTCTTACGACGAAGCGCCCTACGCTGAAGGTGTCAGAGGAAAGGAGCCTTCTGTGCTCGACTTCTTATTCATTACCCTCACGATTCTCTTCTTCATCGTCAGCATCGGCTACGTGGCCGCGTGCGATCGGCTGATGAAGTGAGGTGACCCGTGGGACTCGATTCCGCTACCACGCTGCTCGTCAGCATTCTCACGCTGGGATACCTCGTACTCGCGATGCTGAAACCGGAGAAGTTCTGACATGACTCTCAATGGCTGGCTACAGATTCTCTTCTTTCTGCTCGCCATCCTCCTGGTGACACCGATTCTCGGCGGCTACATGGCCGGGGTGTTCACCCGTCGGTGCACGTTCCTCGACCCAGTGGTGCGGCCGCTCGAGCGGCTCGTCTACCGGCTGACCGGCGTCGACGAGACACGCGAGATGCGATGGACCGAGTACGCGGTCGCGCTGCTGCTCTTCAGCGTCGTCTCGATGCTGGTGCTGTACGTGATGCAGCGCATGCAGGCTCTGCTGCCATGGAATCCGCAGGGCTTCGCTGGGGTGCCGCCCGATCTTGCCTTCAACACCGCCGCGTCGTTCACCACCAACACCAACTGGCAGGCGTACAGCGGCGAATCGACGATGAGCTACTTCACGCAGATGGCCGGGCTGGCGTATCACAACTTCGTATCGGCGGCGGTCGGCATCTCGGTGGCCATCGCGTTCATTCGCGGCATCGCGCAGAAGGAAAAGGACACCATCGGCAACTTCTGGGTGGACATGGTGCGCGCGTCGCTCTGGTTGCTGCTCCCAATTGCGATCGTCGGCGCCCTGTTTCTCGTTTCGCAGGGCGTGGTTCAGAACCTCAAGCCGTACGACAAGGTCACGGTGCTCGATCCGCAGACCGTGACGACCACCGGCGCTGACGGCAAGCCGCAGTCGCAGAAGGTCACCGAACAGACGATCGCACAAGGCCCAATCGCATCGCAGGAGATCATCAAGCAGTTCGGCACGAACGGCGGCGGTTTCCTCAACGCGAACAGCGCGCACCCGTTCGAGAACCCGACGCCGCTCTCGAACTTCCTCGCGATGTTCGGCATCTTCGCCATTTCGGCCGGCCTGACCTATACGCTCGGCTCGATGACAGGAACGCCGCGGCACGGCTGGGCTGTATGGGCGGCGATGGCATTCCTCTTCCTCGCCGGCGTCACGGTCGCGTACTGGGCTGAAGCACGAGGGAACCCGATGCTGACCGCTGTCGGCGCCGATCAGACGACGACGGCGACGTCCCCGGGCGGCAACATGGAAGGGAAAGAGGTCCGGTTCGGCATCGCGAACACGGCGCTCTTCGCCACCGTCACCACCGACGCGAGCTGCGGCGCCATCAACGGGTGGCATGACTCGTTCACGCCGCTCGGCGGGCTCGTGCCGCTGGCGAACATCGAATTGAGCGAGGTCGTCTTCGGCGGTGTCGGCGCTGGCTTGTACGGGGTGCTGGTCTACATCATTCTCTCTGTGTTCATCGCCGGCCTGATGGTCGGCCGGACGCCGGAGTACCTCGGCAAGAAGATTCAGGCGTTCGAAGTGCAGATGGCCATGCTGACTGTCTTGATCTTCTCGCTGCTGATCCTCGCCTTCACCGCAACGTCGTCGGTGTCTCCGAGCTTCGGCACGGCGGGCATCTTCAACCCCGGCCCGCACGGATTGTCCGAGATGCTCTACGCCTACTCGTCAGCCGCGGCAAACAACGGTTCCGCGTTCGGGGGCCTCACCGTGAACACGAAGTGGTACAACACCACGCTCGCGCTGACGATGCTGTTCGGCCGGTTCTTCATGATCATCCCGCCGCTGGCGATCGCTGGCAGCTTGAGCCGTAAGAAGAAGATTCCGGAATCACTCGGCACGTTCCCCGTCACCACGCCGCTCTTCACGGCGCTGCTCGTCGGCGTCATCGTCATTGTTGGCGCGCTGACGTTTTTCCCGGCGCTGAGCCTGGGTCCGATTGTCGAGCACTTCATGATGAACGCGGGGCAGGCGTTCTAGGGAATGCTGATTGTTGAACGCTGATTGCTGATTGATCAGGCTGAGACGGAGACACACAACCGCTCACCGACAGGTTCAAGGACGAGCTTCTATGGCTGCACAAGCAAAGTCGATTTGGGATCCACAGATCGTGCGGCGCGCGCTCGCCGACTCATTCTGGAAGCTCCATCCTCGTACGATGGCGCGCAACCCGGTGATGTTCGTCGTCGAAATCGGCAGCGTGCTCACCACGATTCGCCTGGTCCGCGACATCGCGACCGGCGGCAGCGGGCTGGGCTTCGAGTTCCAGATCACGTTCTGGCTCTGGCTTACCGTGCTCTTCGCCAATTTCGCCGAGGCCATGGCCGAGGGACGCGGCAAGGCGCAGGCGGATGCGCTGCGGCGCGCCAAGACGGAGACGGTTGCGAATCGTGAACGGCCGGACAAAACCTACGAGGTCGTCCCCGCACCAGCGCTTCGCAAGGGCGATGTCGTCCGAGTCTCGGCCGGCGAGGTGATCCCCGCCGACGGCGACATCATCGCAGGCGTTGCCTCTGTCGACGAGAGTGCGATTACCGGGGAGTCGGCACCCGTGATCCGCGAGTCGGGCGGCGATCGCTCCGCGGTCACCGGCGGCACGAAGGTGCTGTCCGACTGGATTCGAGTGAAGGTCACCGTCAATCCAGGCGAGACGTTCCTCGATCGGATGATCGCGCTCGTCGAAGGAGCGGAGCGCCAGAAGACGCCGAACGAAATCGCGCTCAATATCCTGCTGGCGGGATTGACCATCGTCTTCCTGATCGCCGTGGTTACTCTGCAGCCATTCGCGATCTACTCGGGCGCGCCGCAGTCGCTGTTCGTGCTGGTCTCGCTGCTGGTCTGCCTCATCCCGACCACGATCGGCGGATTGCTGTCGGCGATCGGCATCGCCGGCATGGATCGGCTCGTGCAACACAACGTGCTGGCGATGTCCGGACGCGCGGTCGAGGCGGCTGGCGATGTTCATACGCTGTTGCTCGACAAGACCGGGACCATCACGCTCGGCAACCGGCAGGCGGCCGAGTTCACTCCACTGCAAGGGATCAGTGAAACCGCGCTCGCCGATGCGGCACAACTCGCATCCCTGCCGGACGAGACGCCGGAAGGCAGGTCGATCGTCGTGCTGGCAAAAGAGAAGTACGGCTTGCGCGGGCGGGAGCTGTCTCCACAACAGGCCACGTTCGTCGCGTTCACCGCACAGACGCGGATGTCCGGTGTCGACCTGCACGTCCAGCGGCCGGCGATCGTCGCGGCGGGTTCGTCGGCGCTCAGCGTGAATGCCGACGTTCGTGAGATCCGGAAAGGCGCCGCGGATGCAATCGAGAAGTGGGTGGTCTCCCGCGGCGGCGCGGTGCCCGAGCAGCTTGCCAGCATTGTGCAGCGGGTGGCCCGATCCGGCGGCACGCCTCTGGTAGTCGCGGAAGGCCGTCATGCCCTTGGCGTCATTCACCTCAAGGACATCGTCAAGGGTGGCATTCGCGAGCGCTTCGCGCATCTGCGCGCGATGGGAATCAAGACGGTGATGATTACCGGCGACAACCCGCTCACCGCCGCCGCGATCGCCTCCGAAGCGGGCGTGGACGATTTCCTCGCCCAGGCCACACCGGAAGACAAGATGGCACTCATCAAACGGGAGCAGGGGGATGGAAAGCTGGTTGCCATGACCGGTGATGGGACCAACGACGCCCCCGCGCTCGCGCAAGCCGACGTGGGTGTCGCCATGAACACCGGCACCCAGGCAGCCAAGGAAGCCGGCAACATGGTCGATCTCGACTCGAATCCTACGAAACTGATCGAAGTCGTGGAGATCGGCAAACAACTGCTGATCACACGCGGGGCGTTGACGACGTTTTCAATCGCCAACGACGTGGCGAAGTACTTCGCCATCATCCCGGCGATGTTCATGGCGACGTTCCCGCTGCTCGGTGCGCTCAACATCATGGGATTGCGGACCCCAGAGTCGGCGATCCTGTCGGCAGTAATCTTCAACGCGCTCATCATCGTCGCGCTCGTGCCATTGGCGCTGCGGGGCATCAAGTATCGGCCCGAAGGTGCCGCTGCGTTGCTCCGGCGCAATCTGCTGATCTACGGAGTCGGCGGCGTCATCGTCCCGTTCTTCGGGATCAAGGCGATCGACGTGGTCATTACCGTGCTCCGTTTGGCGTAATGCGCAGACCGGAGCCTGGGAACTGGCAACTGGCAACTGATATGAACATCACACGCAACTTTATCTCCGCCATTCTGATGACCATCGTCACCACGGTGATCCTGGGGGTCCTGTATCCACTGGTGATCACGGGCATCGCACAGGTGGCGTTCCCCGCCAAGGCCAACGGACAGTTGATCGAACGGAACGGAACCGTCGTCGGTTCGAGGATCATCGGGCAGGGATTCTCGTCGCCGGGATATTTCCGTCCGAGGCCCTCGGCCGCTGGAACCGGTTATGACGCGGCCAATTCGGCCGGCTCGCAGCTCGGCCCCACGAACAAGAAGCTGATCGACAACGTGGAGGCCAACGTCGAAGCGGCGCGCACGGAGAATCCCGGCGCGCCCGTCCCGATTGACCTCGTGACCGCGTCGGCCTCAGGGGTCGACCCGCACATCTCGCCCGCCGCGGCCGACTTCCAGGTGCCGCGTCTGGCTCGCGAGCGCGGCGTGTCTGAGACGGACATCAGGCAGCTGGTGGATGCCCATACCGAGGGACGTCAGCTCGGCTTCTTCGGCGAAGCGCGCGTCAATGTTCTCGAGCTCAACATCGCGCTCGATGCGCAGTATCCTCTCAAGAGGTAGTCGACTCAGATGTGGCGTCTCGCAAAAATCGCAAGCAGCGGCTCACTCGCCATCGCCCTGATGACGACCACCGGCTGCACCAGCTCACCCGAAACGGCGCTGGAGCGCTTGGTTGAATCGCGGCGACTTGCGGCCAACCTTCTCATCCAATTCACCAAAGCGGCTGATGCGTCGAATCGCGCCGTCATGGCGGACACCGATGAGGCGTCTGTGACGTTCGCGCGTGAAGCCGAACAGGCCACGCAGGCCGTCGACAAGGACGCCAGCGCGTTGGCTCCGATGCTCAGCGGACTCGGCTACTCGAACGAAACCGGGCTGCTCGAGGAATTCAAGAGCCGGTTTGCCGAATACCGCGCGCTGGACCGAAACATCCTCGAACTGGCGGTCGAGAACACCAATCTCAAGGCCCAACGAATGTCGTTCGGTCCCGCGCAGGAGGC
>Ga0310810_10012276_pt1 | contig 10058 bp, 3 predicted proteins | sample NCmetagenome_FD_207641 | JGI IMG/M metagenome (GOLD analysis project Ga0310810, IMG submission 207641) | Soil microbial communities from experimental microcosm in Duke University, North Carolina, United States - NC | ecosystem: Engineered > Artificial ecosystem > Soil microcosm > Unclassified ...
AGCCGTTGTGCCTGCAGGAACGATCGGATCGCCGGAAAGAACCGCGGGTCCCTCTCGCTCGCGTAGACGTGTCCGCCGGCGACCTCGACGAACTGTTTCGGCGACGGCGCCGCCTCGAACAGCCGCCGGCCTTCCTCGAACGGAATGATGGCGTCCTCCGGGCTGTGGACGAAGAGCACCGGCGACCCGATCCGGTCGATCTTCTTGATCGACTCGAACGGGTTCCGCATGATCAGGCGGATCGGAAAGTACGGATACCGCCTCGCGCCGATCGCGACGAGCGACGCGGGCGCGCCCTCGAGGATCACCGCGGCTTCGTCGACGTTCGCCGTCAGGTCGACCGCGACCGCGGAGCCCAGCGACCATCCATACACGATGAGGCGCCGCGGATCCGCGTGCAGCGGCCCGCGCAGATAGTCGTAGCCGCTGCGCGCGTCGCGGTTGACGGCCGCTTCCGCCGGCACCCCCTCCATTCCGCCGAATCCGCGGTACTCGGCCGCGATCACGTTGAGCCCGAGCGCCCGCAATTGTTCGCAGTGCAGGATGTTGAGGCGGGATGCGATATTCGCGGCGTTGCCGTGGAGGTAGAGTACCCAGGGCCGGGCCTCCGAGTCCACCGGGGCCCGCATGATCCACAGCCGCTGCCGCGGCTCCCCCGCGCGCTCGATCCACACGTCTTCGAACGGCGCCGCAGGCCGCAGGTCGCCGAGCGAGCGGCCGGCTTCGAACACGAGCCGCGTTTCCTGCGTGATGAGCCAGACCACCGCGCCGGCATACCCGGCGATGGCCAGAATGCCGGCCAGAATCAGCGCGCGCCGAAGACCTCTCATCGCAGGGAAACGATGGTACCATCCCCGGCCTTGGGGGAGGGATTCACGATGAAGACACCAGCCACCTGGGCCTTCGCGGTGTGCGCCGCGGGCGTCCTCACGGTGACGGCATTCGCCGGCCGGCCGGCTGCCAACGGCGGACCGACGAAGCTCCTGCGGATGCCGACGGTCAGCGCGACGCAGATCGCGTTCGCGTACGCCAACAACATCTGGACCGTCGAGCGCAGCGGCGGAATGGCCCGCCGCCTGACCAGCTTCCAGGGCCAGACGACGAACCCGCATTTTTCGCCCGACGGCAAGTCGATCGCGTTCAGCGGCGAATACGCCGGCAACGTCGACGTCTATGTGGTTCCTGCCGAAGGCGGCGAACCGAAGCGCCTCACCTGGCATCCGGGCGCCGACAGCGTCCAGGGCTGGACCCCCGACGGCAAGGCGGTCGTGTTCGCGTCGGGCCGCGCGAGCGCCGCGCCGAGCGGCGCGCCTCGCTTCTGGACGGTCCCGGCCGACGGCGGCGTCGAAGAACCGATGGCCCTCCCGCGCGCGTTCCAGGGCAAGATTTCCCCCTCCGGCACGCACGTCGCCTACCGCATGAACAATTCATGGGATGACGAGCGCCGGAACTACCGGGGCGGCCAGAACCGGCCGATCTGGATCGTCGACCTGAAGACCTACGACCTCATCTCGCCGCCCTGGACCGATTCGAAGGACATCGATCCCGTGTGGGTGGGGGACGCCGTCTACTTCCTCTCTGATCGCGACGGCGTGTCGAACGTCTGGTCGTTCGACACGAAGGGAAAGAAGCTCGCGCAGGTCACGAGATTCACCGACTTCGACGTGAAGACGCTCGACGCGAACGGAAGCACGGTGGTGTTCGAGCAGGCGGGCGTGATCCACGAGATCGACGCCAGGTCCGGCCGGGACAAAGTCGTGCCGATCACCGCCAACGGGGACTTTCCGTGGATGATGGCGCGCTGGGAAGACGTCACCGCGCGGATGTCGAACCTCGGCCTCTCTCCGACCGGCAAGCGCGTTGTCGTCGAAGCGCGCGGGGAGATCTTCACGATTCCGGCGGAGAAGGGGGACGTGCGCAACCTCTCGAACTCGAGCGCATCGGCCGAGCGCGATCCTGCATGGTCGCCGGATGGGAAGTACGTATCGTACTTCAGCGACAAGTCGGGCGAGTACAAGCTGATCGTCGAGTCCCAGGAAGGGATTGCGACGCCGCGCGAGATTGCGCTGGAGAAGCCGACGCACTATTACACGCCCAGCTGGTCGCCCGACTCGAAGAAACTGGTCTACACCGACACCAACCTCAACGTGTGGGTCCTCGACGTCGAGAGCGGCAAGGCGAAGATCGTCGGCCGGGATCCGTGGATGGTGCCGACGCGCACGGTGAATCCGGTCTGGAGTCCCGACTCGAAGTGGATTGCCTATGCGAGCCACTTGAACTCGCTCTACAAGGCGATCTTCGTGAGCAACGCCGAAACCGGCGAGGCGAAGCAGGTGACCGACGGGCTCGCGGATGCGACGTGGCCGGTGTTCGACGCGAGCGGGAAGTACCTCTGGTTCTTCGCGTCGACGGACTTCGGCCTGAAGTCGCAGTGGCTCGACATGACGTCGTACGACCACAACGAGAACTTCGGACTGTATCTGGCCGTGCTGAAGAAGGGCGAGCCGAGCCCGCTGCTTCCGGAGAGCGACGAAGACACGGGCGTGACGTTCGCGCCGGGCCGCGGCGAATTCGGCGGCGGCGGGCGCGGCGGCGGACGCGGCGGGCGCGGCGGCGCACCGGGCGACGCGCCGGCGGACACGACCGCGGCGGCCGATCCTCAGGCGCCGGCGGCGCCGGCCAACCAGCCCGATCGCGCGCCGCGTACCCCCGTGACGGTGCAGATCGACTTCGACGGTCTGCAGCAGCGCATTCTCGCCATTCCGGGAGTGCCCGTGCGCGAGTACTCCAAGTTGAAGGCGGGCCTTGCCGGGACTGTCTACTACCTCGAGGCCGGCGGCGGCGCCGACGATACGGGAGCGGCCGCCGGCAGCAGCATCAACCGGTACCGCCTGAGCGACCGCCGCGCCGCCACGTTCGTCGGCAACGTTGCCGACTACACGATCAGCGCGGACGGCCGGAAGCTGCTCTACCGCACGGGCGGTGGCGGCGGCCGCGGCGCGGGACGCGGGGCCGCCGGCGCGCCGGCGGGTCCCGGGCTCTTTCTGGTCGACGCGGATCGCAACCCGCCGACGGCGGGCCAGGGGCGCCTGAACGCGACGCTCCGGATGTACCTGGAACCGAAGGAGGAGTTCCGCCAGATCTTCATGGAAGGATGGCGCAATCAGCGCGACTACCTCTACGTGCCCAACATGCATGGCGCCAACTGGCAGGATGCCAAGGAGCGGTACGGGTCGCTGCTGCAGTACGTCAACCACCGCGCCGATCTGAACTACCTGCTCGACAACATGGGCGCCGAGATCGCCATCGGCCATTCGTACGTGCGCGGCGGCGACCTGCCGACGGTGCCGCCCTCGCTCGGCGGCCTGCTGGGGGCCGACTTCACCATCGAGGCGGGGCGGTACAAGATCGCGCGCATCTACGACGCCGAAAGCTGGAATCCCGATCTGCGCGCGCCGCTCGCCGCGCCGGGCGTCGACGTCAAGGTCGGCGACTTCATCGTCGCGATCAACGGCGCGGAGCTGAAGGCACCCGACAACATCTACCGGCTGCTCGACGGCACCGCGAACCGTCAGACGGTGCTGGCGGTGAACGGCCGGCCGGTGCTCGACGGCGCGCGGCAGGTGACGGTGATTCCGGTGGCGAACGAGCAGACCCTCCGCACGCGCGCCTGGGTCGAAGGCAACCGGCGCCTCGTCGACAGGCTGTCGAGCGGCCAGCTCGCGTACGTCCATCTGCCGAACACGGGCCAGCCGGGCTATCAGAGCTTCAATCGCTACTATTTCGCCCAGCAGGACAAGAAGGGCGCCGTCGTCGACGAGCGTTACAACGGCGGCGGGTCGGCGGCCGACTACATCATCGACGGCCTGCAGCGCGACTTCGACGGCTATTTCAACAACGTGGCCGGCGACCGGGTGCCGTTCACGAGCCCCGGCGCCGGAATCTGGGGGCCGAAGGTGATGATCATCAACGAGATGGCCGGCTCGGGCGGCGACCTGATGCCCTACATGTTCCACCGACGGAAGATCGGGACGCTCGTCGGCAAGCGCACGTGGGGCGGGCTGGTGCACACGGCCGACACGCCGGCGTTCGTCGACGGCGGGTCGATGATCGCGCCGCGTGGCGGCTTCTTCGATCGCGACGGCAAATGGGCGGTCGAGAACGAAGGGGTTGCGCCGGACATCGACGTCGAGAACTGGCCGAAGGACGTGATTGCCGGCCACGATCCGCAGCTCGAGCGCGCGGTCGAGGAGGCGATGCGGCTGCTCAAGTTGAAGCCGGTGGAGCGGCTGATGAAGGAGCCGCCGCCGCCGACGCACGGCAAGCGCAAGGTTGGCGGCGGATAGCCATTGCCTTGATGGACAGTCGGCTGTCACGACGGCCGCACGAAGATCACAAAGGTCACCAAGATCACAAAGGAATTTGAGTTCTTGGTGGTCTTTGTGGACTTTGTGATCTTTGTGCGAAAGGCGTGACTCGTCGTACCTTGTTGAAATCGCAATCTGTCACAGCGTACCTGGCGCTCGCGCTGGCGATCGCCGGGATCACATGGTCGGCGATCTTCGTGCGGTGGGCGGGGGTACCGGGTACCGCGTCGGCGTTCTATCGCGTGCTGATCGCCGGCGCCGTCCTTTTTCCCTGGAGGCTGGCGCGGGGTGCCACCCGTCCGCCGCCGAGCCGTACCGCCGCATGGCTGGCGATCGCCGGCGGCGTGTTCTTCGCCTTGGACCTCGCTCTCTGGAACACCGCCCTGATGCGGACGCAGGCGGCCGTCGCCTCCATCCTCGGCAACAACACCCCCTTCTTCGTGGGCATGATGTCGTGGCTGATTCTGCGGCGGCGGCCCCGCGGGTCGTTCTGGGTCGGGCTGGCGCTCGCGCTGACCGGCTGCCTGCTCATCATCAGCGCCGACCTCCGTCGCGGCAGCTCCGCCGGTGAACTCTCGGGCGATCTGCTGGCGCTCGTCGCCAGCGTGTTTTTCGCTGCCTACCTGATGACGACCGAGCGCATCCGGACGTCGATGGACACCCTGACGTTCAATACCCTCGCGATCGTGGGCAGCATCGTTACGCTGTTCGCGATCTGCGTCGTGCTCCGCATTCCGCTGACCGGGTATCCACCGCGCGCGTGGCTCGCGCTCGCGGGACTCGGCCTCGTCACGCAGCTGATGGCCTACTATGCGCTGGTCTACGCGTTGGGCCACCTGCCCGCGACCGTGACGTCAGTGGGCCTGCTGGCGCAGGTGCCGGGCACGGCGGTCCTGGCCATGCTGTTCCTCGGTGAGCCGCTGAGTGCGGTCCAGGTTCTCGGTGGCGCCGTTGTGCTTGCTGGCATCTACGTCGTGAATCGCGATGCGCGATGAGCGAGGCGCGAGGCGCGAGGTGCGATGCGCGAGGTGCGGTGCGAGAGGCGCGATGCGAGAGGCGCGGCTCGTAGGATAGGCGCGATGGAGTTGCCATGAACGCTCGACTGTTTTCGGTTCTGTTTTGTGCTGCGGTCGTTGCTGGTGTCGCGTCGCGGTCCGCGACTTCTGGGCAGGAACTGCGCCTCGCGCCTCCCGCCTCGCGGATCGCGTCTGCCGCCTCCGACTTCCACATCGACAAGGTCTTTTCTTCCCTGAACAGCAAGGATTCTCCCGGCTGCGCGCTGGGCGTGTTCCGCGACGGTGCGATTACCTACCAGCGCGGGTATGGGATGGCCTCGCTCGAACACGACGTCCCGATTACGCCGGCGTCGGTCTTCTACGCGGGGTCGGTGTCGAAGCAGTTCACCGCGATGGCGGCGGCGCTCGCGATGCAGCAGGGGAAGCTCTCGTACGACGATCCCGTCCGCAAATATCTGCCGGAGCTGCCCGCCTATGCAGACGCGATCAAGGTCCGCCATCTGATCCACCACACGAGCGGCCTTCGCGACTACAACACGCTTCTGACGATTGCCGGCCGGCGCGACGAGGACGCCTGGGACAATCGCCTCGTCCTGCAGATGACGGCGCGGCAGACGCAGCTGAACTTCAAGCCCGGCGACGAGTATCTCTACTCGAACACCGGTTACACCTTGCTTGCGACGATCGTCGAGCGCGCGACCGGGCAGAAGTTCGCGGCATTTGCGGAGGCCAACATCTTCAAGCCGCTCGGAATGAGCGTGACGCATTACCACGTGGACGCGACGCGGCTCGTGCGGAACCGCGCGCTGGCGTACGGCGGGCGCGCGGGGCAATGGACGCTCGACACCCCGATCAACGAGCGGGCCGGCGCTGGCGGCCTGTACACGAGCATCCCGGATTTGCAGAAGTGGGATGAGAACTTCTATACCGGACGCGTCGGCGGACACGACGTGCTGAAGCAACTCCAGACGCGCGGCACGTTGAACGACGGCAAGACGCTCGGGTATGCCTGGGGCCTGCAGATCGGCGAGTACCGCGGCCTGCCGATCGTCGAGCACGGCGGATCGCTCGGCGGCTACCGCGCGCACATCCTGCGATTTCCCTCGCAGCACACCTCGGTCGCCCTCTTGTGCAACGCCAGCACGATTGCTCCGGCCGCGCTCGCGCGCCGCGTCGCCGAGGCGGTGCTCGGGGATCGATTCACCCAGCCGGTGCCTCCGCCACCCGCCGGCGGAGTACCGGGAACTGCAATCCAAGTTCTCCCGTCCATACCGGCCGGCCTGCAGCGCGAATACGCCGGCCGGTACTACAGTGAGGAGCTGGACGCCACGTTTACGATCACTGACGGACCGCAGGACCCGATGCTGAAACGCGACACGGACGCGGTGCCGTTGAAAATGGAGAGAACATCCGTCCCCGACCAGTTCCGCGTTACGGGCGGTCTTGTAATCCGGTTCCGGCGCGACGCGGATGAGAAGGTGAACGCCCTGACGGTGGACGCGGGGAGAGTACGGGATATCACGTTCGTCCGCCGCTGACGACCTCGACGGATCTTCACAAAGGCACCAAGGCACAAAGACACTAAGGACCAACTTACTTTGGCTTTGTGCCTTTGTGTCTTCGTGCCTTTGCGAACGGCCGTTGGGCGTGCAGTGTGCTGGCCCGTCGACGTTCGGCACATGGTCGGCCGTCCGCCGATGATAACGCTAATGAGAGAAGGCGACTTGCCGTTACCCGGGTCTGCGATACTGGTTAGCCAACCATGAAGTTCCTCGAAGATAACGAGATCGCCCAATGGGCTGAAGAGCGGGGCTTGCCACGAGGTGCCGGGTTTGATGTCGAATTACCGGAGCTCGAGCCCCGACGCACGAGGGAGTACGCGCAGGGGCGCCGTCCGGATCTCGAACCAGCTGCAGCCCGCGATCTGGTTGCCCATCTTGGTGCGTGGGACGAGTGTCTCGTATGGATCACGTTATCGGGCGTCTGGCCGTCTGGCGAAGACTGGCCCGAATTTTACGCTTGGCGTGGAGCGCGAGGCGAACGCCGTGACCTCCACAAAGCACCTGGCCATCTTTTCGAGCCGACTGAGATTGCGCTCTTGACGGGGCTGATCGAACTCATAATGAAGAACGCTTGGGATGCCCACGTGCTGTGCTCACGGAGTCGACGTGCCGACGCCTTCCGCGCAAAAATCTCCCATGACGAGTGGTACGAGATCATCGGGCATATTGATGCCGACTCGACGACCGACGCTGGCAACTGACGAGCCCGAGCGCGGCGTTCCCCGAAAGACAAAACGACAACGCCGCAGCGTTTAGCCAAGGCGGCAGCCGATGGAGCGCCACGCTGGCCGACGCGCCAGCCAGTCGCTGGGGCAGGCCGCGGATCGGGTCCGCCGCGCGGGTGGCTGTTAGGCGAGTAACGAAACGGCCAGAGGGCGGTCGCCTGACGAGATCCTCAAGGCGGAAACCTACCAGACGCCTCCCCGGGAGCTGGCTGACGCGGTGTTGGCCCCACGCTACCTGAACGTCAGCCTGACCAACGCGAGCCCCGACAAAAAATGGTTCCTCGACGAGATCGGCGACGGTCCGGTCGTGATGAAGACGTTTTCAAAACCGTTCCACGAGCTGGGCGGCGTGTTCATCGACTTCAAGGCGAACCGCGCCCGCGCGCTGACGGTCCGCAACAACATCGGCATCCAGCTGATTTCCGCCGCCGACGGAACGAAGAAGACGATCCAGCTGCCCGCCGGCGCGCGCGTGTCGAACGCGGCGTGGTCGCCCGACGGCAAGAGCGTCGCGTTCTACCTGCACGGGGAAGACGCGACGCACATCTGGATTGCGGACGCCGCGACCGGCCAGGCCCGGCAGGTCACCAAGACCCCCGTGCTCGCGACGCTCGTCAGCACGTTCGACTTCACGAAAGACGGCAGGCAGATCGCCGCCGTCGTCATTCCCGATAGCCGCACCGCGATGCCGCAGGAGCCCGTGTCGCCGCCCGGCCCGTCGGTCAAGCTCGCGCTCGACACCGACAAGAACCGCCTGCGCACCTTCCCGAGCCTGATGTCGACGCCTTACCAGGAACAGCTGCTGGAATGGCACGCGACCGGTCAGCTCGCGCTGATCGACGTCGCGAAGGGAACCGTCAAGCGTGTCGGATCGCCCGCCATGATCCGCGCCCTCGATCTCGCGCCGGATGGAAAGTACGTCCGCGTGACGCGGATGCTCAAGCCGTTCTCGTACGACGTCCCGGTCGCGAACTTCGGCTCCATCGAAGAGATCTGGGACGACAACGGGAAGGTGCTCGCGAAGATCGGCGACCGTCCCATGAACCTCGGCGTCGCGGACGACACCCAGCCGCCGCCGGATCCGACGCAGCCCCCGGCCGCGGGCGGCGGACGCGGCGGGCCACAGACCGGCAAACGCGAGGTCGCGTGGCGCGCCGACGGCCAGGGCCTGTCGTACGTCGAGCAGGAACCCGGTCCGGCGAACGCCGGCGGACGCAGTGGACGCGCCGGCGCGGCGAACCCCGCCGCGGCCCCTGTTGACGATGCGCCGGCGCCGCAGGGCGCCAGCGGACGGGCGGGCCAGGCGCCGCCGCGCAAGGATCGGATCTACCAGTGGCTCCCCCCGTTCGACACGGCGAGCCAGAAGGTGATCTACGAGAACCCGACGCGCATCTCGGGCCACCGCTACTCGCCCGACATGCAGATCCTGTTCTTCAGCGAGCGCGCCGGGCAGAACGCGATCGAGTCTGCGGTCTACCTCTCCGACACGGCGAAGAAATACACCCTCGCGCGCTACCGTGCGGATGATGTCTACACGAACCCCGGCTCCATTCTGTCGACGCGCGGCGGCGGAGGCGGCGGCCGTGCCGGCGGCGCGGGTGGACGCGGCGGCGCGCCCGTCGGCAATGCCCCGGTCCTCCTCTCGGCGGACGGCGGGAGCGTCTTCTTCCAGGGCACCGTGTACGACAAGAACCCGTCGCAGGTCGGGCCGAAGAGCTTCATCGACAAGGTCGCGATCAAGACCGGCGAGAAAGAGCGGATCTACGAGGGCAGCAACGCCAACCAGTTCGAGCGCGTGTCGACCGTGATCGACGCCGACGCGAAGCGGTTCATCATCCAGCGCGAAAGCCCGACTGAGGTGCCGCAGAACGTCCTGATCGAGGGCGGGCGCCAGATCCTGCTGACGAAGAACCTCGATCCGCACGAAGACCTGACGCGCGCAAAAGTCGAGCGGTTCGTCGTCGAGCGCGCGGACGGCTTCAAGTTCCGCGTCAAGGTCGTGCTGCCGCCGGATTACAAAGCGGGCACGCGGCTGCCGGCGCTGTTCTGGTTCTATCCGCGCGAGTTCGCGACGCAGGACGATTACGACCGCCCCGACCGTACGTTCAACAAGAACGCCTTCGCGAATTTCGGCGCGCGCTCGATGGAGTACTTCACCCGTCTCGGATACGCCGTGGTCGATCCCGACACGCCGATCGTCGGCCCCCAGGGGCAGATGAACAACAACTACGTGAACGATCTCCGCAACGATCTGGCGGCGACCATCGACGAACTGGATCGCCGGCAGATCATCGACCGCCAGCGGCTGGCGATCGGCGGCCACAGCTACGGCGCCTTTTCGACCGTCAACGCGATGGTGAATACCCCCTTCTTCAAGGCCGGCATCGC
>Ga0310810_10012277_pt1 | contig 10058 bp, 12 predicted proteins | sample NCmetagenome_FD_207641 | JGI IMG/M metagenome (GOLD analysis project Ga0310810, IMG submission 207641) | Soil microbial communities from experimental microcosm in Duke University, North Carolina, United States - NC | ecosystem: Engineered > Artificial ecosystem > Soil microcosm > Unclassified ...
CGACGATCCGGCGCACGCGTTTTATCTGGGGAAGGAGCTCGCGCGCGCCAGCCTGGCCGTCGTGCTCGGCAAGACCTACCGCCAGGAAGGCGCGCTGTCGTGGGGCTACCTGACGCCGGCCGACGAGGCGCGATCCGGACACGTGAAGCTCACGGCCAGGCCGCGGCGCAAATAGTGGCCTTCATCCTCGAAACCATCGTCACGACGATCGCCGGCGACGGTACGGTTAATTGCGCGCCGATGGGCGTCGAATGGGGCGACGCGGCGATTGTGCTCAAGCCCTTCCTCGACACGACCACCTATCGCAACGTCACCACGACAGGCGCGGCCGTCGTCAACGTGATGGATGATGTGCGCGTGTTCGCGCGCGCGGCGATCGGCAACCCGAGCTATCCAATCGTGCCCGCCAATTCGATCCCGGGCGTCGTGCTCGAAGACTGCTGCTCGTGGCGGGAGTTGAAAATGCGATCGATCGACGACACGCCTCCGCGGTCGCGAATCGACATGGACATCGTGCATCGCGGGTTTCGGCGGGAGTTCGTCGGCTTCAATCGCGCGCGGCACGCCGTGCTCGAGGCGGCGATTTACGCGACGCGCCTGCACCTGCTGGAGCGCGCGTTCATCGAGAGCGAGCTGGCGCGGCTGCAGGTCATCGTGGACAAGACGGCGGGCCCCGCCGAGCTCGAGGCAATGGCGCTGCTGGTCGAGTATGTCCGCTCGGTGCCCGTAGCCACCCGCGAAGAATAGATGCAACCACGAAGACACGAATCCACGAAGCCTCTTCGTACAAGGTATTCTTCGTGTCTTCGAGGCTTCGTGGTTGCATTTGGCTCCGGCGCCGCATGACGCACGTTTCACAAACCGAGACGGTGTTCGTTGAAACGGCGGCGCGCCTGCACTTCGGCCTGCTCGATCTTCGCGGCGACCTGGGACGCAAGTTCGGCGGCATCGGTGCGGCTGCCCCGGCGCCGTCTCTGCTCCTTTCCGCCGAACGCGCCGAGACCATCGAGGCGTCAGGGCCCGACGCCGAGCGCGCCGCGGACTTTGCGCGCAGATTCATCGAGTACCTCGCAGCGCGCGGCGAGACCCGGCGCGGCGTCCGCCTCTGCGTCCATCGCGCGCTGCCGGCACACGCCGGACTCGGTTCGGGCACCCAGCTGGCCCTGGCGGTCGCGCGCGCGACGGCGGAGCTGTACGGCGCCGCGACCGACGCGGCGGATCTGGCGCGCGCCGTGGATCGCGCGCGGCGCTCGGCCGTCGGCACCTGGACGTTCGCCGGAGGCGGCCTGGTGGTCGAGGGTGGCCGCCCATTCGACAGAGCTCAGACCGGGCGCTCAGCCAGCGATCACGTCGCGCCGCTCGTCGCGCGCGTATCGTTTCCGCCGTCGTGGCGGTGCGTGGTCGCCGTGCCGGACGTCCCTCCGTCGATCAGCGGCGCCGCGGAAGCCGCGGCATTCGACCGGCTCCCACCGGCGCCAGAACACGACGTGGCGCACGTGGCGCGGCTCGTACTCATGCGGCTCCTGCCGGCGATTGCAGAAGGCGACCTCGCCACGTTCGGCGAAGCGATGACCACGATTCAAACGATCAACGGCCGGTGGTTCCGCGACGTGCAGGGCGGTACGTTCGCGCCAGGGATCAGCGAGGAGCTCGTGCGCCGCATGGCAGGCTGGGGCGCTGCCGGCGTGGGACAGAGCTCGTGGGGACCCGCCGTCTACGGCATCGTCGGCGGCGACGACGATGCGCTGCGGCTCGCCGAGCGCGTCCGCGACACATTCGACACCTCCGGCGTCAGCGGCGCCGTGCACGCCGGAGCGTTTCGGAACGAAGGTGCCCGAGTATGGAGACCGCGTTGACACTTCGCATCGGCCGGTGTATACGCATCATCGTGCGACGTTCGTTTTTCCGCTGCGCGACTGGATGCGCCGCCGCGATCCTGCTCGCATGGGCTCCGCTCCGCGCGCATCACGTCATCGCCGCGAAATTCGACAACGCGAAGAAACTGACGCTGAGCGGAGCGATTACCGAGATCGACTGGGCGAACCCGCACGCGCACATCTTCATCAACGTCGCCGAACGTGACGGCCGCGCCACCAACTGGGCGATCGAGCTCGAAAGCCCCGTGGATCTCAGGCGCGAAGGCTGGAGCCGGAATGCCGTCAAGGTCGGCGACGTCATCACCGTGGAAGGCATCGCGGCGCGCGACGGCAGCAAGCAGGCGTGGTCGCTCTCGATGACCGTCAAGGGCACCGGGCAGCGAGTGTTCTTCGCGCGGCCGGTCGCGCTGCCCGCCCGGACGAACAAGCCGGCGCCGCGCTGGCCCGACGGACAGCCGCGGCTCGGTGCCGAACCGGGAGAAACCGGCTACTGGGCGATCCCGAGCGCCACGACGATGGCGGAGCGTGGCGTCACGGTTCAAGCGGACGCGAACGGCCTGCTGAACAACGTCGCCGATGCGGCGCGCATGGCGCCGTTCCAGCCCTGGGCGCGCGACCTGTTTATCTACCGGCAGCGCAACTTTCTCAAAGACGACCCGATGTTCATCAATTGCCTGCCGCCGGGCGGGCCGCGCATGTTCCAGAATCGCTACGGCCTCCAGATCCTGGAAAACCGTGAACGCCAGCGCATTTTCGTGATGATGGGCGGGGGCAACCGGAATTGGCGGCTCATCTACACCGACGGCCGCGAGCAGAAGGGCCAGGTCCAGGGCGACGCCGACAATCCGTTGTATTTCGGACGCGCCGTCGGCCGCTGGGAGGGCGAAACCCTGGTGTTCGATACCAAGGGTTTCAACGAGCGGTTCTGGTTCGCCAACGGGGGCCTGCCGCACACCGAGCAACTACACCTTGTCGAGCGGCTGTCGAGACCGGATTTCGATACGCTACAATACGCGGTAACCATCGACGATCCCGGTGCTTACACGCGGCAATGGTCCGCGGGCTGGACGCTTCGATGGGTGCCGGGCGAAGACATGCCGGAATATTTCTGTCAGGACAACCGACCATGAAACAGAGACTGCTGCCCTACGCCATTCTCGCGGTCGGCGCCGTGTTCGCGCTGCGCTCCACCCCCGCCAGCGCGCATCACTCGTTCGCCGCGGAGTTCGACGCCGCCAAGCCGATCACGTTGACAGGCGTCGTCACGCGCATCGACTGGATGAATCCGCACGTGTGGTTCTACATCAACGTCAAGGACGACGAGGGTGGGACGACGCGGTGGGGATGCGAGATGGGCGCGCCGCATCAGCTGCAGGGGCGCGGCTGGCTGCGCGAGACGATGAAGATCGGCGACGTCGTCACCGTGAACGGTGCGCTCGCGCGCGACGGCAGCAAGCGCGCGAACGCGCGGACCGTGACGACGGCCGACGGCAAGACGCTGGGTGCGGCATCGAGCGGGGATCGCGGCGGTCACTGACGTGCGACCGCGGATCCTTTGCTTAGCGGTCTTCGCGGGCTTTGCGTTCTTGACGCTGTCAGCGTCACCGACAGCCCAGCGGCGCGGCGGACCTCCGCCGCCGCCGGCCAGACCGACGCCGCACTGGCCGGACGGACGCGTCAACCTCGGTCCGCCGCCGGGTGAAAAGGGGGTCTGGACGCCGCCGGGCATCGTGCAGTTGTCGGTCTTCGACCAGAGCGTCAACCGCGTGAGTCCCACGAGCCACCTGCCCAACAACATCAAGATCGAGGACGTTCCGTTCCAGCCGTGGGCGCGCGCGCTGCACGCGGCGCGCGAGGCGAACTTCGAGCGCGACGAGCCGCACACGCGCTGCAAGGCGTCCGGCGGACCGCGTCAATTCATCACGCCGTACGGCGTCGAATTCGTCGACATGCCGGAGACCAGGCGCATCTACATCTTCGACATCGGCGGGCCCCACACCTTCCGGACGATTTACATGGACGGCCGTCCGCATCCCAAGGATCTCGATCCGCTGTACTACGGGCACTCGGTCGGCCACTGGGACGGTGAATCGCTCGTCGTCGACACCGTCGGGTACAACACCAAGTTCTGGATGGATCGGGAGGGCACGCCGCACACCGAGCAACTGCATCTCGTCGAGCGCTTCACGCGGACCGACATGAACTCGCTGAAGTACGAAGCGACGGTCGACGACCCGGGCGCGTACACGGCGCCGTGGACCGGCGGCTTCATCCTCCGGTGGAGTGCCGGCACCGAACTCTTCGAATACATCTGCCAGGACAACAACCAGTCGCCGCGCGGCATGGTCGGCGCGGAGGATTCGGTTTCGCGCACTCGAAGGATCATCCCGTGAAGCGAATTGCGGCCACCGCGTGTCTGCTGATCGTGTCTGCGATGGCGGCGCTCGCGCAGGAGGGGTTTCCGCTCGTCGGCACCTGGTACGGCGATTGGGGATCGGCGCCGCAGAACCGCCACGAAGTGACCGTCATCATGTCGTGGGACGGGAAGAAGATCGACGGCACGATCGATCCCGGCCCGGACGCGATTCCGTTCAAGACCGCGACCCTCGACTCGAGCACGTGGTCGGTCCACATCGAAGCCGAGCGGCCCGCCAAGGGGTCGAGCGCTGCCGTGCGCTACGTGATCGACGGCAAGCTGTCGAACCTCGGGTCGTACAACCGCTCGCTCAGCGGCACGTGGACGGCCGGCACGACCAAGGGCGACTTCAAGATCACCCGCGACTGAATCGCTCCCGGGCGGCGTATCATCCCCACGTAACCAACGGGAGGTTGCGATGAGAGGACGAACTGCCGCTGCCGCCGCTGTTGTCACTGTCGCTCTTCTTGCACCGTCGCCGACCCTCTCCCAAATCCAGGGCAATGCCGGCGCGGACGCATGCTCGCACTCGCCAATCTGCAACTGGGGGAAAGAGCGCAACATCATCTCGCACGAGGTACGCAAACCCGACTTGGGGTTCTCGTACGCGTATCCGTTCAAGTTGCCCGAAGGCGGCGGAGGCGTTGCCGCCGTCGCAATTAACTCGAAGGGACATCTGTTCGCCTTTCAGCGCAACGCCGCCGGGAAGCCTCAGCTCTTCGACTTCGACCAGAACCACGCGCTCGTCCGCTCGATTGGCGACGATGCGATCGGGCACCAGAACAAGGCCCACGGGATGGCCATCGACGCCCAGGACAACATCTGGATCTGCGACGAAAACGGTGACACCGTGATGAAGCTGAGCCCCGAGGGCAAGCTGCTGATGACGATCGGCGTGCGCGGCCAGCGCGGCGACTGGGACGAGGCGAAGGGACAACGGCTCCTCTGGCAGCCGCTCCATCTGGCGTTCGCGCCGGACGGCGACATCTACATCGGCGAGGGACACGCGAACGAAAGCCCCAACGACACCGACAGATCACCGACGAACGCGATCGGCGCCGCGCGCGTGCTGCATCTGGACAAGAACGGGAAGTTCATCAACCAGTGGTTCGGCAACCATGCGGGCCAGGGACATTTCAGCATGGTCCACGGGATCGCGATCAATCCCGAGAACGGCAACGTCTATCTGGCCGACCGCGAGGAGTACCGGCTCGTTGTCTACGACGCGCACGGCAAGTTTCTCAGAACGATCCAGATGAGAAATCTCACGTGCGGGCTGTTCGTCGATCCACACAAGCAGCTGTGGCTGGCCACCGGCCAGGACGGCCAGATCTTCAAGATCGACTGGGACGGCAACGTGCTCGGCGCGGTCGGCAACGGACCGGGCCGAGGCGACGGCCAGTTCGTCGAGTCGAACTACATGGCTATGGACGCGCAGGGCAACCTGTACACCGGCGACACGAGCGTCCCGCGGATCACGATGATGGTCGCGCCTACCGCGACTCGGTAGCAGCGGCCGGCGCAGCCACGTTCACCGCGAACACGAACCGCTGGCCGTCGCGGCTGATGTTGCCGAGGTTGCCGCCGAGGGGACCCGGCAGCTTGAAGAGCAGCTTCGCCGGACTCGCGGTGAACGTCGGCGTCGTCGTGACCTCGGCCGACATCACGACCAGTTCGTTGGAGTTCAGGTTCAGGCCGCGGAAGAAGATCTCCTTGCCGTCGGCGCGCCAGTGCACCATGGCATTGACGCCGTCTTTCGAGACCTGCCACTTCCCTTTTCCCGGCATGCTCGTCGACGCATCGAACGGACGCACGTAGACCTCGCCCCGTTCGGGCTGCGCCTCATCCGACCGGTACGCGAAGAACTTGCCGTCCGGCGAGAGCCTGCCGGTCGTGTCGGTGAACTCGTCGCGTAGGAATTCGACTTCCTTGCCCGACGCCGGGCCAGACAGCGGCACCATCAGAATGACTCCACCGGAGTCGCACAGCATGAACTTGCCATCGGCTGAGATGTCGGTGACCGTCACGCCGGCACCCGGCGTGTACTGAAACACCTTCTCTTCGTTTCCGGTGCCATCGGACGGCCGCCGGTAGACCGGGATCTCGCCGTTCCGGAACGAGGAGTAGTAGATGAACTTTCCGTCGGGCGACCAGATCGGCTGGATTCTCGGCAGCGTGTCGTTCGTGAGCCGCGTCATCTTGCCGCTCGCGAGCTCGATCGTCCAGAGATCCTGCTGGCCAGTCTGCTGGTCGTTCTTCATGACGAGCAGCCGCGCGCCGTCCGGCGAAAACGACGGTGCGTTGTACAGGCCCGGCTCGCCGACCTTCTGCAGCACCTGGCCCGAACGATCGAAGATCGTGATCTGCTGCAGCTGTGGCCCGCGCGGCGGCGGAAGCGCGAGGAAGCGCTCCCCGTCGGCGCTGACGAATGCCATCCGAATCGGGACGGCGGCCGGATTCTTGAAGAGGACCCTGGGTTTGGCGGCTGAGAACGTCGGAGACATATTGACGTCGGCGACCATGATCGAGCGATCGCGCGCCATGTAGTAGAGCTCCTTGCCGTCGCGGCGCCAGAACCCCGGGCTGAAGCTGCCGTCGGAAATCTGCCAGGGCCCGCCGGTCACTGTCGGATCCACGGGCCGTACGAAGATGTCCCCGCGATTCGCCTGATCGACGACTGCGTAGGACAGAAAGCGGCCATCGGGCGAGAAGCGCGGCCCGAACATGCGCTGCTCGCTGTGCAGAATCTCGACGGCCTTGCGATCGGCGCCGCCGTCCAGCGGGAGCACGAAGAGCGAACCGCCCTTCATATCGGAAATCGCGAACGTGAGAAATTTGCCGTCCGACGACCAGTCGGACAGGTTCATGAACGCGCCCGGATTCTTGTAGAGCATCTCCTCGGGTTTCTGGGCATTGGCGTCGCGCACGTAGATGGCTTCCTGACCTTTGCGAATCTGCACGTACGCGATCCGGCTGCCGTCGGGCGACCAGACGGGTGCGATCACGAACTCCGTTCTCGGGCTCGTCGTGAGACGCGTCTTCGCGCCCGTGCCGACATCCAGCACAAAGAGATCGGCGGTCTCGTTGGGCAGGTCCTGAATGACCACGGCGACGCGCGACTTGTCGGGCGATAGCACGGTTTCGCCGTATATCGCGCGTTCGCCGAAGGGCGCGCCCACACGCTTGCCGGCGCGGTCGTAGAACACCAGGTTCGTGGCGTTGTTCTCGAACGCCAGCGCATTCCGCTTGGCCCGGGCCTCGGCCTGTTCCTTGGCCTTCGCCTCGGCCGACAGCTCCTGTCCCGTTGCGGGGCGCGACGCACCCACGAGCAAGGCGATCGCAAACACGACTCCTGTGCGAACGGCAGTCTTCATGACGACCCGCTTCCTTCAGCAGTTCTGCGGACAGGCCGATACGACGCGGCCGCCGGGCAGCGTCAAGGTTCGGATGAGGCCGGTGCGCGACTTGTCGCGTGCGCGGCTCACTTCGACTGTGAGACTCTTTCCGACACTCTGCTCGAAGTCGGCCTTGCCGACATCGCGGATCCGGAACCATGTCGGCGAAGGGCCTTCGGCTTGCCAGCTCTCGATCGCGCCGGCCTCGCTCTTCACCTCGAGCGTCAGATAGGTATGCGGGTTTCTCCAATCGACCGTCGCCAACGTGCCGTTCAGCGTGACGCGATCGTTGAAGTCGAAGAGCGCGGTCATGTTGTGATGCGCCTGGGCGATGGTTGCCGAGAGCGCGACCGCGAACGTCACCGATAACAGGATCCGGCGAATCATCGGCACCCCTCCTGAGAGCCTCGAAAATACATGCTCTATGGGATAAAGGCAATGGCCCGTCCGGCCCAGCCGACCAGGAACCAGAGCGTCAGCGACAGCCCCGCCACGACCATCCTGAGACGATGCGCGCGCCCGCCTGGTTCAACGGTGACGAATCTCCGAAGCAGGACGACATGGAACAGGATGGCGAGACCGAGCATCGCCATCTTGAACCGGAACGGGTTGCTGGCGAGGTACTTGGCCGGGGTGCCCAGAAAGATGAGGACTCCAGAGAGAATGACCATCGTCACCGCTCCGACGGCCCATGGCCTGAGCTGACGCTCGAGCCCGGGGGCCGGCCAGTCCATCATGCCCATACCGGCGATCCGCAAATCGAGCACGAGGATCGTCGCGAGCAGCACCGTAAGACCGACCAGGTGTACGGACTGCACGGCGGGCATCCCGTACTTGCTGTCCCGGACGAACACAATGGCCGCCGAGTTCGATACCGAGGTCAGCAGATCCATCATGTCAAAACTGGTACGCCATGGTGCGGCCGCAGATGATGACGCCGATCCAGACGACGAGCGAGAGCGCGGCGCACAGCCGCGCGCCGGCCGGCGTGCTGGCCGGTTCCCACTGTCCCATCTTGGGATAGAAGACCAGCTGGTAGACCGCCGCATTAATCCCCAGCGCGATGAGGAACAGCAACTTCGCGCGGAAGAATCCGTTGCCGTACGCCTTCCCCGCCTGCGCCACGAACAGCAGACCGCCGGTCACGAACATGATGGCGAAACCGATCTTCGACCAGCGCAACACGTCGTGCAGAAGCGTCGCCGCCGCGCCCTGGCGGAATGCCAGCCCGAGCAACCGCAGATCGAACAGCACGATCATGCCGACGGACAACGGGAGCGCGAGGATGTGGCTACCTTCGATCAGCGGGAACAGCCAGGTCGACTCGCTGATCGCCAGCGCGAAGGGAGTGTGCTCCAGCCACTGACACCAGGCCAGCAGAGACATCCGCTCTGCCTACGCGGCGGTGTCAGCGCTTGACCGGCTTGCCGAAGACTTCGATCGTCGCGACATCGATCCAGCCTCCAGGCCCGTGGCCGCTTCCCGGGACGAGATCGACGAAGCCGATTTCGTCCACTTTGCTCAGGTCCGGCTTGTCGACCACGTTGCCCTTGGTCACCACGGCGTTGATGTCGAGCCGCAGCCAACGGACGTCGGCCAGCGAGAAGTCGCTCTGAAGCCAGTCGGTGGCCGATCCATCGGTGTGATCGCCAACGAGCCATGTGCCGTCGGCGAGCTTCACGATCGGCCGCACCTGGTGGAAGCCGGAGACCTTCGTCACCCAGCGGATGCGCGCGAGCCCCGTGAGGTCCGCGAAGTTGTTCTTGTCGCGCAGCGCCGCGGCGCACGGCGTCGTGCACATGCCGGTCCACAGATGAACCGGGTTGGTCTCGTCCTGGGCGCTGCCCGTCATCAGGATCTCATTGCTGGTGGTCCCGTACATCTTCAGCTCGAGATTCGGGTTCGCCAACGCTTCCGCCACGACGACAGGATGCTCGCCGCCGGCGGGCGTCTGCTTCCACTCTTCCTTGAAGAACAGGGGCGGCCGCGTCACGCGCGGCGCCGCCGCGCCGCGGCCGCGTCCCGGTTCCTGAACGGCTGCGACCGACAGCCCGGCCGCGAGCAGCGTGATCGAGGCGAGGAATGCCGGTCGCATGGTTGACTACCTGTTAGAAATTCAGCGTGTAATTGAGCCGAACGAACCGCGATGTGTAGATGCTCGCCGGCGTCCCCCATCCGCCGGGGCGCACCACGTTGTCGGTCGTGTAGATGTACGTCGTGTTGAAGCCGGTCGCGTAGTTGGTGTTCAGCAGGTTGTTGAGATCCACGCCGACATCGGAGCGCGTCCGCCCAAACCGCAGGATTTTCGCGAAGCGCATGTCGATCTGCGTCCGGCGTTCGCTCGAGAACACGCGGTGGTCGTTGTCGGCC
>Ga0310810_10012280_pt1 | contig 10056 bp, 10 predicted proteins | sample NCmetagenome_FD_207641 | JGI IMG/M metagenome (GOLD analysis project Ga0310810, IMG submission 207641) | Soil microbial communities from experimental microcosm in Duke University, North Carolina, United States - NC | ecosystem: Engineered > Artificial ecosystem > Soil microcosm > Unclassified ...
CTTGTACTGCTTCCGGTGCCATAGACAGACGAATCAACGGCAGTGAGCCATTTCTGTTGACGATTCGACTGTAACTTGGTAGGTTTGGCCGTATGATCGACCAAACCTCCCTGGCAATCCTGGAAACTCTGCAGGCCGACGCGAGGATCTCCAACGCCGAGATCGGCCGGCGTGTCGGCCTCGCCCCCTCCGCCGTGCTCGAGCGCATCCGCAAGCTCGAGGAGCGCGGCGCGGTCCGCGGATACAACGCGAACATCAACCCGGTCGCCGTCGACCTGGGTCTGCTCGCGTTCGTGCTCGTTCGGTCCGAAGAGCGGGGTGGCGCGCGCGTGACTGAAGCCGCGCTGGTCGCCATGCCCGAAGTTCAGGAAGTGCACCACATCGCCGGCGAAGACTGCTTCATGTTGAAGGTGCGCGTTCGTGACACGTCCGCGCTCAACGAGCTTCTCGCCGATCGCATCAGCGCACTCGATGGTGTTCGCTCCACGAAGACCACCATCGTCCTCCGCACTGCCAAAGAAACTTCTACGATTCCGATTGCCGGCGCCGACGCCGCGCTTTCTCGCGAGGCTGGAGATGACAACCGTTGATCGGGCCGCCGAACCCTCGGCCGGTGCACCCACTCGCCTGATGCTCGGCGCCGCGTTCGCGGCGATCTATCTCATCTGGGGCTCGACGTACCTCGCGATCAAGTACGCGATCGAGACGGTGCCACCCTTCCTCATGACCGGCGCGCGCTTTCTCATCGCGGGCGGGGTGCTGTATGCCTGGTCGGCTCTCCGTGCCTCCAGGCAGCCCGTGGAGAGGACATCGATTCGTGCGGCTAGCGCCGGCCGTGCGTGGCGCGACGCATTCATCGTCGGGGCACTGCTCATCGTCGGCGGGACGGCGCTCGTCAGCTGGGCGGAGCTCGTCGTGCCGTCCGGGATCACGTCGCTCGTGCTCGCGACGACGCCGCTCTGGATGGTGATGCTCGAGAGCGTGAGCTCGAAGCGGGCGCCCACGCCGCGCGTCATCGCCGGCGTGCTCGTCGGCCTTGGCGGACTCGCGGTGCTCATCGGCCCGTCGCTCGCTGCCCCCGGGACCGGCGTCGACTTGTTAGGCGTCGCCGCGCTCGCGTTGGCGGCGCTCACGTGGTCGACGGGAGCGCTCTACTCGCGTCGCGCGGCACTGCCTGCGTCTCCCACGCGCGCGACCGGTATGCAGATGATCGCGGGGGCCCTGTTGTCGATCGGCATCGGTGTCACCCTCGGTGAACACCACCGGCTATCGCTCGCCTCGATCACCCTGAGCTCGCTCCTCGCCATCGGGTACCTCGTCGTCGCCGGCGCGCTCGTCGGATTCAGCGCCTACCTGTGGCTCATGCGCGTCTCGATCCCGTCGCGCGTTGCGACGCACGCCTACGTCAATCCGGTGGTGGCCGTGCTGCTCGGGTGGGCGATCCTGGGTGAAGCGGTGACCGTGCGCACTGGCGTCGCGATGGCCGTGATCGTGCTGGCGGTGGTGCTCATCGTGAGCGGCGCAAAATCTCGCAGCCCGTCGAGCACGAGCGTTCCGGCAACCGCGAGCGGCACGCGCAAGAGCGCCCGGCTCGCATCGCAGCACGCGGCGTAGAGACCGCGCACAGCGCGCTGATCGCGCATACCGCGGAGTAACACGCCGTCGCGCTGCTCACCGTGCGACGGCGTGCTATCATTCCGGCATGGCGAGCATGCTGAGCGCAGACCGACGCGACAATCGAGAGCCGGTGCATATCGCGGGCGGTGGACTCGCGGGGAGTGAAGCCGCGTGGCAACTCGCCGAGCGCGGTCACCGAGTGGTGTTGCACGAGATGCGGCCTCTCCGAGTAACACCTGCCCATCGCACTGATCGTCTGGCGGAGCTCGTCTGCTCGAACACGTTCAAGAGCACCGAGACGTCGAACGCGCACGGCCTGCTGAAAGCGGAGATGCGCGCGCTCGGGTCGATGATCCTGCGTGCGGCCGACGAGGCGCGAGTGCCGGGCGGGTCTGCCCTGGCGGTGGACCGGGACGTCTTCGCGGCGACGGTGGATCGCTGGGTGCGAGCGCATCCGCGGATCGAGGTCGTGCAGGACGAGATGGTCGAGCTCCCGTCGCCCGGCATCGTTGCTACCGGCCCGCTCACATCCGACGCGCTGTCCGCCACGATTCAGGCGCGACTCGGTGTCGAGTCGCTCGCCTTCTACGATGCGATCGCGCCGATCGTCGCGGGCGAGTCCATCGATCCCGCGATCGTGTTTCGCGCATCACGTTATGGGAAGGAGACGATGGCCGGTGCCGATGCGGCGGTCGGCGATGGCGGTCCTGACCTGGCGGGCGAAGGCGCGTACGTGAACTGTCCGTTCACCCGCGAGCAATACGAAGCATTCCTCGACGCACTCGTCGCCGCGGATCAATACGAGGGGAAGGACTTCGATCCCATCCCGTATTTCGAGGGATGCATGCCGGTCGAGGAGATGGCACGGCGCGGTCGCGAGACGTTGCGCTTCGGTCCCATGAAGCCAGTTGGCCTGCGGGATCCGCGCACAGGCCGCGACGCGTATGCGATCGCGCAGCTCCGCATGGAGGATCGCGGTGGCCGCATGTGGAATCTCGTGGGCTTCCAGACGCGACTGCGCACGCGCGAGCAGCAGCGCGTATTTCGCATGATTCCCGGACTGGCCGACGCGGAGTTCCTGCGATGGGGATCCGTGCATCGCAATTCGTACGTGAATGCCGCTGCTGCCCTGACGCGGCATCTGTCGTTGCGCGACGATTCGATGACGCTGTTCGCCGGCCAGCTCACGGGTGTGGAGGGGTACACGGAAAGCTCCGCCACCGGTCTCCTCGCCGGCATCAATCTCGCGCGCATGCTCGCTGGCGATGACCCCGTCATCCCGCCGCCGACCACCATGCTCGGCGCGCTGTATCGCTATCTCAACGAGGCCGATCCTCGGCACTTCCAGCCGATGAACGCGAATTTCGGCTTGCTGGACGATCTCGATCCGCCGGTTCGCGACAAGCGGCGGAAACGCGAGTTGCTCGCCGAGCGGGCGCTCAAGGCGCTCGACGACTGGAGTGCCGCGAACGGACTCGTGACGGTGGCGATCGCGTGACGGCGGAAATTGCCGAGTATCTCGAGCATCTGCGCAACGAGCGCGACGTCTCACCGAACACCGTCGTGGCCTACGAGCGCGATCTGTCGGAGCTCGTCACTTTTCTCTCGACGTACTACGGCGGAGACGAGTGGTCGTGGCAGGGCGTGGACCGGCTCGCGATCCGCGGCTTCCTCGGCCACCTAACGAGGCGCGGCCTGTCGAAGCGGTCCACCGCGCGCGCCCTGTCGGCGGTCCGCGGCTTCTACCGCTTCCTGCACCGGAACGAGGTCGTGGACGCGAATCCTGCGCGAGCGGTCGGGTCGCCGAAGCTCGAGCGCTACCTGCCCAGCTATCTCGATCGCGCCCAGATCGATCTCGTGTTCCAGGCGGCCGAGGTGCGGGCGTGGGAAGGGGGATTCAACGACGTGCGCAATCTGGCCATCCTCGAGCTGTTCTACTCGACGGGGATGCGCCTGTCGGAATTGCGGGGTGTGAGCCGCGCCGACCTCGATCTCGTGTCGCAGCAGGTGAAGGTGACCGGGAAGGGAAGGAAGCAGCGCATCATCCCGGTGGGTGACCATGCGTCGCTGGCGCTCCGCAACTACGAGGCGAAGCGAGACGAGCTGGCGAGGAACATCGGCCCGAAGGCCGATCGCACCGCGTTCTTTCTGAGCGTGAATGGACGCCGGCTCAGCACGCGCTCCATCCAGTTGATCGTGACGAAGTTTCTCGCGCAGATCGATGAGAGCGCGGGCTTGAGCACGCACTCGCTTCGCCACACATTCGCGACGCATCTGCTCGACGCCGGCGCCGACCTCCGGGCGGTGCAGGAGTTGCTTGGTCATGCGTCGATTTCCACGACGCAGATCTACACCCATACCAGCGTCGAGCGGTTGAAGCAGGTGTACAGAAAAGCCCATCCGCGCGCCTGACCCACGGGCTCGCCTCCTTTTTGCAAGGATAGATGGCATGCAGCTCGAACAGATTCCGGTCTTCGTTGGGGTCGTGGTTGCAATCCTCGGATTGGGGATCGTGCTGGATGCACAGCTCCCTGAAGGGTCTTCGCAAGCGCGCGAGCGTCGGCGCCGCGAACGGGCGGAGCGGCACAGAGTCGGGGAGACCCTGGCGGGCTTCGGAGTCCTGGCGATGGCGGCAGCACTCATCGGGCGTGACACCTGGCGGTTCGGCACGCTCTGCGTGATCGCCGGTACCGTGCTGCTCGCTGCCGGAGCGTGGCTCAACCGGCGGTATCTGCGCGAAGCGCTGGCGTTTCGTGGCGCGGCGCGACGCGGCGAAAAGCGATCCGAGCCGCGCACTGCGCAGCCCAAGGGTCCGGCGGCAGCTGTTGCAAGACCGGCACGCCCGGCTGCTGTTCCTGGCTTGGCGGACAGCCCGCCACCTCGTGAGCCCAGTGCCCTGCGTGGGGATCGTGAAGCTCCGATCCTGACCGCAGCGGAGGGCGTTTCGAAGCAGGGGCAACGGTCCAGCGAGGATACGCCGCCAGACGGACACCCACGCCTGCGCATTCGCTGAGTCGCTACGCGAGCAGCAGTGCGGAACGGCCGGGCCAACTCAGTGGCCCGGCCGCTATGTTTTCCAGCATGCACAGTACGCTCCCTCGCATTCGTGCGACGACCATCCTCGCGGTCCGTCGCGATGGCAAAGTCGCGCTGGGCGGCGACGGCCAGGTGACGGTCGGCGACACCGTCATGAAATCCAACGCACAGAAGGTCCGCGCGCTGCGTGGCGGCCAACTGCTCGCCGGTTTTGCCGGCAGCGCCGCCGATGCCTTCACGCTATTCGAGAAGTTCGAGGAGAAGCTCGAGCGATATCCCAATAATCTCTCTCGCGCGGCGGTCGAGCTGGCCAAGGACTGGCGCAGCGATCGCGTGCTGCGCCGGCTCGAGGCCCTGCTCGTGGTCGTCGATCGGCAAAACGGATTCGTGATTTCCGGCAACGGTGAAATCATCGAACCCGACGATGGCATTCTCGCCATCGGCTCGGGCGGCTCCTATGCCTTGGCCGCCGCACGCGCGCTCGTGTCGGCGACGTCGTTGTCCCCAGCCGAAATCGTACGGCGCGGGCTCGAGATCGCGGGCGAGATCTGCGTGTACACCAACACCAACATCACGGTGCTCGAGGCGCCGGGCTAACCGCGTTCGCCAGCGCCTCGCACTGCCAGCCTCTTCGCTCTTCGCCCCTCCCGATGCCCAGCACTCGTACACAGCAGGTCGTTGCTCGCCTCGCTGATCTCACGCCCCGACAGATCGTCTCCGAGCTCGATCGATACATTGTCGGTCAGGCGGATGCGAAGAAGGCGGTCGCCATCGCGCTCCGCAATCGGTGGCGTCGCCAGCGCGCGCCTGACGCGATCCGCGACGAGATCTCGCCTAACAACATCATCCTCATCGGTCCGACCGGTGTTGGCAAGACGGAGATCGCACGGCGTCTCGCGAAACTGGCCGGCGCGCCGTTCGTGAAGGTCGAGGCGTCGAAGTTCACCGAGGTCGGGTACGTCGGCCGCGACGTCGAGGCGATGGTACGCGACCTGGTCGAAAGCGCCATCGACATGGTGCGCAACGAGCGCGAGGGCGACGTCGAGGATCTCGCGAACGAGAAAGTCGACGAGCGACTGCTCGACCTCCTGCTGCCCGTCCCTGCGGATTCCAAGGCGTCATCGGCACCGGCTCCAGTTGGCGCAAGCTCCGGTGCGACCGCGAACGCGTCGGGCGCTCCCGGCGTTTTCGTCGTCGGCGCTGACGGGTCAGTGCTGCACGAGACGGATCGCGACGCCGTCATGGACCGCTACAAACGCACGCGCGAGAAGCTGAAACAGCTGCTGCTCGATGGTCAGCTCGAGACGCGTGAGGTCGAAGTCGAGGTCACGCAGCATGGCCCCATGCTGGACATGATGGTGCCACAGGGCGCGCCGGAAGGAATGGAGAACTTCACCGAGATGCTTCAGGACATGCTGCCGAAGCGCAAGAAGAAGCGCACGGTGAAGGTGTCCGAGGCGCGGCGCATTCTGCTGGAGCAGGAGTTCGACAAGCTGATCGATCTCGAGGACGTCAATGCCGACGCGCTGGAGCGCGTCGAGAAGTTAGGCATCATCTTCCTCGACGAGATCGACAAGATCGCGGGCGCGCGCGGCGAAGGCGCGGGCGGCCCCGACGTCTCACGCGAAGGCGTTCAGCGCGATCTGCTGCCGATCGTCGAGGGCTCGAACGTCCAGACGAAGTACGGCATGGTGAAGACCGACCACGTGCTGTTCATCGCGGCCGGCGCGTTTCACGTGTCGAAGCCCAGCGATCTCATTCCCGAGCTGCAGGGGCGCTTTCCGATCCGGGTCGAGCTCAAACCGCTCACGGAGGAGGATTTCGTCCGCATCATGACCGAACCGGAGAACGCCCTGACGAAGCAGTACGCGGCGCTCGTCGAGGCGGAAGGTGCGACGCTGTCGTTCACTCCTGATGGCATCGCCGAGATCGCCCGCATCGCGACGACGGTGAATGGCCGGATGGAGAACATCGGCGCGCGGCGGCTGCACACGGTGATGACGACGCTCCTCGAAGATGTGCTCTACGAATTGCCGGACCGCGGCACGGCGGCGATCAACGTTGACCGGACTGTCGTGAGCGATCGGCTGCGGCCGGTGATGGAAGACGAGGATCTTCGGCGATACATCCTCTGATCGTGTAGGCGTTAGGTATCGGCGGAGATCCAGCGCCAGGTGTAGACCGCCCCGGCGCCGGCGAGAAAAATCCGCGCAATTGCTTGCTCGGCCAATCCACCGCTCGATAGTTTTCGGCCTCGACGTTCCCAACCCTTCCCATCATCGTCACGGGTCACATGCACCGCGACTTTCTCGCGATCCCCGACTTCTCGCGCGCCGAGCTGGACGGGTTGTTCGAGCTTGCCGAGTCGATGCGAACCGGCGCGTACACGAAGAAGCCGCTCGCCGGGAAATCGCTGGCCATGATCTTCCTCAAGTCGTCGACGCGCACGCGTGTGTCGTTCGAGGCGGGGACGTTTCAGCTCGGCGGTCACGCGCTGTTTCTCTCGTCCCGTGATGTGCAGATCGGCCGCGGCGAGCCCGTTCCGGATACCGCGCGTGTCCTGTCGCGTTATGTGGACGGCATCATGATCCGGACGTTCGCGCACAGCGACGTCGAACAGCTCGCGCAGTATTCCCGCGTGCCGGTCATCAATGGGCTCACGGATCTGCTCCATCCGTGTCAGGTGCTGGCCGACGTCCTCACCATCCGCCAGCGTCTCGGCACGTACGAGGGGAAGAAGGTCGCGTGGATCGGTGATGGCAACAACATGGCGAACTCCTGGATCAACGCCGCGTCCCGCCTCGATTTCGAGCTGTCACTGGCCTGCCCCGAAGGGTACGATCCCGATCCGACGATCCTCGAGCGCGGGCGTCGTGATGGGAACGTGACGCTCGTGCGGGACCCTAACGAGGCTGCGGCCGGTGCACATGTCGTGAACACCGACGTGTGGGCGTCCATGGGTCAGGAGCACGAACAGCGCGCGCGCGAGAAGGCGTTCGCCGGCTTCACCGTCGACGCGCCGCTCATGAAGCGCGCCTCACGCGACGCCATCTTCCTGCATTGCCTGCCGGCACATCGGGGCGAGGAGGTGACGGCGGAAGTCATCGATGGCCCGCAGAGCGTCGTCTGGGACGAGGCCGAGAATCGTCTTCACATTCAGAAGGCGATCATGGCGGCGCTCATTGGCGGAGAGGCGTTGACGAGATAGGCCGCGAGCCCACGGAACCACCGTAGTGTCCAGTCCCCATCCCAATCCCCAGCCCCGACGGAATGCTTTCTCCCGGTTCTACCCCACCTGATTTCACATTGCTCACCGATGAGGGCGAGCCGCTCACGCTCTCCGATCAGGTAGGCAAGCGCGTCGTTCTCTACTTCTACCCCAAGGCCGATACCCCTGGGTGAACCATCGAGGCGTCGGAGTTTCGCGACGCATTCCCTCGGTTCGAGGGATTGGATGCGGTGATCCTCGGCGTGAGTCCCGATCCGGTGGCGGCTCAGGCCAAGTTCAAGAAGAAGTTCTCGCTCCCGTTCACGCTGCTCGCCGACGCGGATCACGCGGTGTCCGAGCAGTATGGCGTGTGGAAGGAAAAGAAGAACTACGGCAAGACGTACATGGGCGTCGAGCGGACCACGTTCCTCATCGGGCGCGACGGTCGCATCACGCACGTGTTCGAGAAGGTCAACGCGACCGGACACGCCGCACAGGTGGCCGAAGCGTTGGAAGCGAGCTGACTGTCACCCTCGCCGCTTGCGGCGAGGGCAACGCGTGACCGGACGACGTTAGGCCGTCGGCCGGTCCGCCAGCTCGGTCGGTAGCCCGAACAGCTCCCGGGTGACGTCCGCGTACGGCACGGTAGTGGGGGACGCGGGTTCCGCTCGCAGCCGGCGCGTCGGCTCGTCGAGCAGTTTGTTCACGAGCGACACCGACAGCCACTCCAGCTGTGCATGGACGGCCGGATCGGCGTTAGGCACGGCTGCCAGCGCCCGGGCGAGCTCGCGCTGCCGGATCTCTTCCGCGCGCGCGCGCAGCGCCGCCACCACGCCACTCAGCGAGCTGCTCTCGACCCGCGCCTGGAGTGCGCGCAACTCCTCCTCGACGATCGTCTCGACGAGTGGGGCCTCGCGGCGTCTGCCAGCGATGGCCGCATCGATGCGCTCCCGGAGCTCCGCGGGTCTCACCATCCGCACGCCCGGGAGGTCCGCCACCGCCGGATCGAGCACGTCTCCCGCAGCCAGGTCGATGAACGCGAGCGGTCGCGCCATGCGGCCACGCATCGCCTGCCGGATCAGCGCCGCATCGATCGCCGTCGGAACCGACGCACACGTGAACACCAGATCGCTCTCGGCGATGGCGCGGGCCACGGCATCGCCGGCAACGGACGTGGCGCCGAGTTCGGCCACGAGCTCGGTCGCGTCGCCATCAGTCGACGCTACGACGCTCATGTCCCAGAATCCGCGCGCGCGCAGCGATTTCGCCGCGAGCAACGCGATCTTGCCGGCCCCGAGGAACAGTGCTCGTCGCCCACGCAGTTCGTCCGCGAGCTCCTCGGCGAGCTCCGCGGCGATCGAGCTCACGCTCGCCGGCGCGGTGGCGATGGCCGTTTCGGCACGCGCCCGTCTCCCAGTGCGCACCGCGGCTTCGAACAATGGCGTCAGCACCGGCCCGGCTGCGCCGACACGCACGGCGAGCGCCAGCGCACCAGCGACCTGACCGAGCACTTCCGATTCGCCAAGCACCATCGATTCCAGGCCCGCGGCGACGCGAAAGAGATGCCGCGTTGCGTCGATGCTCACGAGGCGGCGCACCTGCGAGGCCGCCGCATCGACGTCGAGGCCACGACTGGTCAGCAGCTGCACCAGTGCGTCCAGCGCGATGGCTGGTCGGGTCACATCCTCGGCCGCTACCGCGTACAACTCCACGCGGTGGCAGGTGGAGAGAATCACGAGCTCGCGCAGCGGGAGCGTCGGCATGACATCGCCCGGCGTTATGCGGGCGAGCGTGGCGGCGGCATCATCGGCGGTGAATCCGATGCGCTCGATCGTGGCGAGTGGTGCGGTCGCGTGACTCGCTCCCACGAACAGCACGGTCATTGTCCCGTCCTCCGTGGGCGATTGGCGGTGCGAGGGATCTACGAGACCCGACGCGACGACATGTGCGAGGCGGCACTGGCACGGCGACAGCGCAGATACGTTCCGCCGCGCATGCCGGAAGGTCAAGAGGCCATCGAGAAAGCCGAAGATCGCCCGGCAACGCACGGTTCGCGGCACGTGTCCTGCCCTTCGGCACGCTCTACGGCTTGGTCCACGGGCGAAAACGGATGAGGTGATGACGATGGCCGACAAGGCGACGAGGAAGAACACGGACGAGCAGGTGTCGACCGAGAAGAAGCTCGATGACCTGTA
>Ga0310810_10012281_pt1 | contig 10055 bp, 10 predicted proteins | sample NCmetagenome_FD_207641 | JGI IMG/M metagenome (GOLD analysis project Ga0310810, IMG submission 207641) | Soil microbial communities from experimental microcosm in Duke University, North Carolina, United States - NC | ecosystem: Engineered > Artificial ecosystem > Soil microcosm > Unclassified ...
GACTGAGAAAGGCACGTCCTAGATAGATAAACGGCGCCCGTCTAAGTTCCCTTAATGGCAACATTCGGGAACGGGCGCCGCGTCGCCATAGTCGCAGGCGTGCGGACGCCGTTTGCAAAAGCTGGGACTGCGTTCAAATCGATCTCCGCCATCGATCTCGGCAAATTGTGCGTGGCGGAATTGCTGCAGCGCACGAATCTGGACGGGAAGGAAGTCCAGTCGCTCGTGTTCGGGACGGTGGTTCCTTCGGTACTCGCGCCGAACATCGCGCGCGAGGTTTCGCTGCTGCCGCTCCTGCCAAAGGGAGTGGAGGCGTACAGCGTGAGCAGGGCGTGCGCTTCCGCCAACCAGGCGATCACGGACGCCGCTGATCAGATCGCGCTCGGCCACCACGATATTTCGATCGCGGGCGGCTCCGAATCGCTGTCGAATATTCCCATTCTTCATTCGCCGGGATTCGCCGAGACGCTCGTTCTCGCGTCGAAAGCAAAGTCGCTGCCAGCTCGTCTCAGGATTCTCGCGCGCCTGCGCCCGAAGGATTTCATTCCCATCACCCCGGCGATTGCCGAACCGTCGACCGGTGAAACGATGGGTCAGTCGGCGGAGAAGATGGCCAAGCTCAACTCGATATCGCGCGAGGAGCAGGACCATTTCGCGCTCCGCTCGCACCGGCTCGCATCAGCCGGCACCACCGACGGAAGACTGACCGCCGAGATCATGCCGGTTTACGTGCCCCCAAAATTCGAAAGCGTGCTCACGTCCGACAACGGGATTCGCGAGGACACGAGCTACGAGCAGCTCGCGGCATTGAAACCGGTGTTCGACAGAAGGTATGGCAGCGTGACAGCGGGCAATTCGTCGCCTCTCACCGACGGCGGCGCATGCGTTCTGCTCATGAGTGAGGACAGGGCAAAAGCGCTGGGCTATCCTCCCCTCGGCATAATCAGATCGTACGCGTACGCCGCGCTCGACCCCGGTGAGCAGCTGCTTCAGGCGCCTGTATTGGCGGCGCCGGTCGCCCTCAAGCGCGCCGGACTTACGTTGAAGGACATGGACCTCGTGGAGATGCACGAGGCGTTCGCCGCCCAGGTGCTGTCGAACCTCAAGGGTTTCGAGTCGAAGTGGTGGGCCGAGCGCGCCGGCTTCTCGCAGCCGATGGGCGAAGTGGATCGAGCGAAGCTCAACGTCATGGGTGGCTCGATCGCGATTGGGCATCCGTTCGGCGCGACCGGAGCAAGAATCACCACGACGCTCCTCAACGAGCTGCGGCGTCGTGGCGGACAGTTCGGACTGATGACCGTCTGCACGGCTGGCGGTATGGGCTTCGCGATGGTCGTCGAGAGAACACAATGAGCTCGTCCTCGGAAGTCACGATCGGCGGGTTGGTGGGGACGCGGTGGAAACCCGCTCTCTCCGTCGAAGTCACCGACGGCATCGCCGTCATCACCTTCGATCTCCCCAACGAGTCGGTCAACAAGCTGAATCGCGCCGTGAAGGACGAGTTCGTGGCGCTGATCAGCCGACTCGAGCGCGACACGACAGTCAATGCGGCGGTGTTCATAAGCGGCAAACCGGATGTGTGGATCGCCGGCGCCGACATCGAAGAGTTTCTCGATATCAGGACTGCGAGCGACGCCGAGAGATTGAGCAGGGATGGGCAGATGCTCCTCGATTCGATCGAGAAGCTTCGGGTGCCGATAATCGCCGCGATACACGGGGCTTGTCTTGGCGGCGGGCTCGAGACGGCGCTCGCCTGTCATTATCGCATCGCGACGGATCACCCGAGGACGATGCTCGGCCTTCCAGAAGTCCAGCTGGGATTGATCCCTGGAGCGGGCGGAACGCAGCGGCTGCCACGAAGAATCGGGCTGACCAGTGCGCTCGACATGATTCTCACTGGCAAGCAGGTCCGCGCCAAGAAGGCACTCGACCTCGGGTTGGTCGATGAGATGGTGCATCCCTCCATTCTCCGCACAATCGCAATTCAGCGGGCGCGCGAAGTCGCCGAAGGCAGAAAGAAGAGCGAGCGGCATTCCGGCGGAATAAAGGGCTTGTTCATCGATGGAAATCCCGCCGGACGCGCGCTCGTGCTGAGAAAGGCGCGCGAACAGACACTCGCCAAGTCCCGCGGACATTACCCTGCGCTCATTGCCGCGATCGACGTCGTCGCCGCCGGCTATGAGAGAGGCGTTGCGCACGGGTATCGGGAGGAGTCGCGTCGCTTCGGTGAGATGGCGATGACCGATGTGTCGCGGCAGCTGATCTTCCTTTTCTTCGCGACGAATGAGTTGAAGAAGGACCCCGGCGTCGAGCCGTCAGAGTATCCGGACCTTCCCGTCTCGGCGTTCGAGCCGTTGCCGGTCGACAAGATCGCGATAATCGGGGCAGGGTTCATGGGCGCGGGGATCGCATCGATCGCTGTGCAGCATGGGAGCCTTGTCCGTCTCAAGGATGCGGATCACTCGCGTGTCGCGAAGGGATACGCCGCGGTGCGCGACATTCTCAAGGAACGGCTCACCAAACGGCAGATCACGAAAGTCCAGTACAGCGACTACATGGCGTTACTCGGCGGAACGGTCGACTACTCCGGATTCGGGAACGTCGATCTCGTAATCGAGGCTGTGTTCGAGGATCTCGCGATCAAGCACCAGGTTCTGCGGGAGACGGAGGCGGCGATCAGTCCAACCGCGATATTTGCGTCTAATACATCCACAATTCCGATTGCCTTGATCGCGCAGGCATCCAGCCGTCCCGAGCGTGTCTTGGGAATGCACTTTTTCTCGCCAGTGCAAAAGATGCCGCTGCTCGAGGTGATCACGACCCCGGAGACGCATCCGCAAGTGACCGCGACCGTCGTTTCTTACGGAAAAAAACTCGGCAAGACCGTCATCGTGGTGAACGACGGACCCGGGTTCTACGCCAACCGGATTCTGGGGCCGTACATCAACGAAGCTGGGATTCTGCTCGATCAGGGCGTCGCGATCGACATAATCGACAAAGCGCTCGTGGATTTCGGATTTCCAGTCGGTCCGATCACGCTAATCGATGAAGTCGGGCTGGATGTCGCGACCAAAGCGGGGAAGATCATGGCCGAGGCTTATCCTGACCGCATGCAGCCGGCGAAATCGATTCAGGCGGTGGTCGCGGCGGGGCGTTACGGAAGAAAATCGAAGAAGGGCTTTTTCACTTATGACAAGGAAGGAAAGAAAGGCGAAGTCGATCCCTCCGTGTACGGCCTGTTTCTTACGCCGGGAAGCATTCCCATCGTAAAGTCCATCGCGCCGCCCGCGGGCGCTGAAACTTCAGCCCGGCCGGAGATGCCCGCCATTCAGATTCAGCAGCGGACAATTCTGGCGATGGTCAACGAAGCTGCGCGTTGTCTGAGTGACGGGATCATTCGCTCTCCCCGTGACGGCGATGTCGGAGCGGTATTCGGAATCGGCTTCCCTCCATTTCGCGGCGGACCATTCCGGTACATGGATTCACTCGGAATTCAGATCGTGGTGCAACGCCTCGAGGATCTGAATGCGCGCTTTCCGGGAAGGTACGAGCCGGCGGAGCTACTGCTCGAGATGGCTCGTCGGAGGCAGGTGTTTTATCCCGACGATCGCTCGTGAAGACAGCAGGGCGAATGGAAGTGCATTCGTTCCTCGCAGTTGTGGCAGCGCTAGGGGTCCTCGCGTGCGCCCCAACGGTGCGGCGCCCTCTTGGTCCGGCTGATTATCCACGTACTCGAGCCGAGCAGACCGGATATCGCGAGACATCGCGTTACGCCGATGTGAGAAAGTTTCTGGACTCACTGCGCAAGCTGCAGGCGCCGCTGGCGTTCGGGTCGATCGGCAAAACGTTTGAAGGCCGCGACATCCCCTACGTGATCGCATCCCGCCCGCTGGTCGCAACGCCGTCGGATGCGGAGCGGCTGGGACGGCCGATTGTCTACGTCCAGGGCAACATCCACGCGGGCGAAATTGAGGGGAAGGACGCGTTGCTGGCATTGCTTCGCGATCTCACCTATTCGAACAAGCCGAACGTGCTCGACTCGATCGTTCTCGTTGCCGTGCCTATCTACAATGCCGACGGCAACGAGCGCTTCGCGAGGCAATCGGTGAACCGCACCGAACAGAACGGTCCCGAAATCGTTGGGACTCGCGCCAATGCGCAGAATCTCGATCTCAACCGCGACTACGTGAAGGCCGAAGCGCCCGAGACGCGGGCATCGCTGGCGATGTTCAACACGTGGGATCCCGACGTGTTCGTGGATCTTCACACGACCGACGGAAGTTTTCACGGCTACGCCCTTACTTATTCTCCGTCGCTGAGCCCGGCAGCGGTGTTCGGAGGCGTCTACGCCCGCGATTCACTCCTTCCGTTCTTGCGCGAGCGTCTTCGCACGCGCGATGGATTCGAGATATTCGATTACGGCAACTTCATTTCTGATGAGCGAGGCGGCATCGCCGACACGAGCGTGCACGAGGGATGGGCGACCTACGATTCGCGCCCTCGGTTTGGCACCAACTACTATGGTGTTCGCGGACGCATCGGCATTTTGAGCGAAGCGTATTCGCACGACTCTCTCGCGCGAAGGATCGCTTCCACCTACGCGTTCGTCCGTGAGACGCTTTCGCTAGTGGCTGAAAAAGGCGCGGCGATCAGATCGTTGAGCGCAAAGGCAGACAGCCAGCCGCTCAGCTGGGGCCGCGCCCCCGATTCGGTGCAAGAGGTTGCCATTCGCTCCGAGCTCGTTGCCACTCCGAAGATGATGGATGTCATCAAGGAAGATCTCGAGAAGACGGGCGACTCCTCTCTCACCCAGCCCGGCGTCCCCCGGGGCGAGCGGCGCACCGGGCGATTCAGAACGATTCGCATGCCTGTCTACGACCGGTTCACCTCGACGCTCGATCGCCTGCCACCAGCGGCTTACGTTTTGGCGCCGCAGGATACCGCTGTGGTAACGCTTCTTCGATTGCACGGTATTCGGGTCGATCGCTCCGACTCAGCGTGGACAGCGCGCGGCGAATCGTTCTTCATCGATTCGATCATCACGTCTCCGCGACCGTTTCAGGGGCACCACGAAGTTCGTCTCAAGGGGCGATGGGAGCGCGGACTGCAGGTGCTTCCACCCCGGTCGTTCATTGTCTCCACGGCACAACCGCGAGGTACGCTCGTCGTCTATCTGCTCGAGCCTGAGAGTGACGATGGCTTCTCGACCTGGAATCTGTTCGACAGAAGCCTCAAGAAGGGTGGCCGATTCCCGGTGACGAGAATCTTCGATCTCAGCCGCCGCGGCCGCGGCGCCATCCGCCGCAGCTCGACCACCATTACCACGCCACTCGAGAACTGATGCTTCGCAGCGCCTTTCTTTATCTCGCCGATCAGCAACAGATTTTCAGGTTCGTGCGCAACAACCGGTTGGCGAAGAGCTTTGCCAACCGGTTCGTCGCTGGGGAAACCCTCGAATCCGCGCTCACTGCCGTCGCCAGGCTCAACGCGCGCGGCATCACGGCGTCGCTCGATCTGCTTGGCGAGAGCGTCCACAATGAGGCCGAGGCCGAGGTTGCGGGCGAAGCGTACATCACGATGCTCGACCGCATCCACGAGCAAAAGGCGGATGCCAACGTCTCCGTCAAGCTCACCGCGATGGGACTCGACATCTCTGAGGATCTGTGCGTCGCGATAATGCACAAGATCCTTGGGCGCGCGCGTGATTGCAGCTCCTTCGTGCGAATCGATATGGAGTCGAGCGAGTACACCGAGCGAACGCTCGACCTGTTCGAGCGGCGCCTCTACCCGGCGTATCCCCAGAACGTAGGAATTGTGTTGCAGAGCTACCTGTTCAGAACCTTCGCCGACGTCGAGCGCGCGATTCTGATCAAGGCGCGGGTTCGCCTTTGCAAAGGAGCTTACAAGGAGCCGGAGACGGTCGCGTACCCGGAGAAAAAAGATGTCGATTCAAACTACATTCGCTGTATGCACGAACTGATGCTCCACGGGAACTATCCGGGAATCGCCACCCATGACGAGGCTATCATCAAGGAGGCAAAGCGGTTCGCGAAAGAGAACAACATCGCGCCCGACCGGTTCGAGTTTCAGATGCTTTACGGGGTGCGACGCGATCTTCAGGACAGACTCGTCCGCGAAGGCTACCGAATGCGCGTCTACGTCCCGTTCGGCACTCGGTGGTACCCGTATCTCATGCGACGCCTCGCCGAGCGCCCCGCAAACGTCGCATTTCTGACTGGGAGCATGTTCAAGGAGATGGTCGGCCGACGCCGCCGCTGACGATGGGCAGATTCCTTCCCCCCGACCCTTCCAAAGGCGATCCGAACACGATCGGCGGATACATGGCTGTGCATGACCGGCCAGCCGCGTTCGAGGGGAGCGACGGCGCGTCGTACAGCGTCGAGATCGTCACGGACAGCACCGGTGAAAGGGAGCGGCCTTTCGCTGCCTACCTTCTGTTCGTGCGCTGGGGTCGCGGTGACCCCGTCGCGAGCGGGCATCTGGAGACCGAATTCCTGGCGTTCGCATCAACGGAGGACGAGGCACGCAAAATGGTGGGCGCAATGTTGCTGAATGAAGTGAAAGTGACGCTCGATAACCTCATCAAGGCGAGACGCGCCGAGCTGCTGCCCTGGTGGGATTCGATGCGCCAGGAGGGTAGCAGTTGACGCGCAAGGAAGGCGTCGTGCTCCAGGGCACGGGCGGAGTATGGCACGTCCGCGCCGACTCGGGAGAGACGCACGAGGCCTCGCTTCGCGGACGGCTAAAGCAGGAGCGCAAACAGGACAGAAAGCTCGCAGTTGGTGACCGAGTGGTGCTCGAGATCGACGAGCGGGGCGAGCATTGGGCGATCGACGAGATTCTGCCGCGGCATTCAAAGCTCGCTCGACGCGAGCCGGGTGAAGGGCAGGGCGAGCGCATCGTCGCCGCCAACGTCGACCAGGTCGTCATCGTCTTCTCCGCGGCGAGGCCGGAACCACACCGCAGAATGCTCGACCGGTTCCTGGTGATCGCCGAAGGGAATTCGCTTCAGTCGCGAATCGTCATCAACAAGATCGAGCTGGTGGACCGGGAGGTAACTGAGCGGGCGTTCAGCGACTACGTAGCCGCGGGATATCACTTGCATCTCACGAGCGTCAAACAACGCGTTGGTTTGGATGAGCTCCATGACCAGCTGGCCGGCAAGACTTCGGTCCTCACCGGCCCGTCGGGAGTGGGCAAGTCGTCGCTGATGAACGCTATGTACCCGGGACTCGATCTCCGCGTCGGCGAGATCAGCGAATCAGTGGGAAAGGGACGACACACAACGGTCGGTGCGCTGCTGCATCCGCTGCCCGATGCGGGTTATGTGGTTGATACCGCCGGGTTGCGCGAAGTCGGGATGTGGGGCCTCGCATCCGAGCATCTCGACGAATGCTTCCGCGAGTTTCGCCCGCACATCGCGGAATGCAAGTTCGGGGACTGCACGCACCGGGTGGAGCCCGGATGCGGAGTGAGGCGAGCTGTTGCCGCGGGCGACATCAGTGCCGAGCGGTACGACAGCTATCTCAGATTACGGGAAGAGATCGAGGGCACTGAAAGAAAATGGGCGCCGTACTCCGCTGCATCAAAGGCTAAAAAGCGGCGCTGAAGACTTACAACTGATCAGGCGAGAGGTCCAAGTAGGTAAGTTGCCAGCCGTTTGGTTCACGACGCCCTGAGTTGCCTCTGTGGCGTGCTTGGCGCCAGCTGTCGCCACGAACGCCACCGGGATAAGTCGGGGCGTCGTGAACTAGGAAGCTGACATCTTTTGCCACTTGGACCTCTCGCCTAATCAGTTGCAGATGTCAGTTGCAGTTATCAGTGCAGTCAATGCGTCCCCGAGGACTCCTCTTCAAGCTCCACCGTCCAGGCTATTTCCATATCATTCCTCAACGAATCGCGAACCGAACAGTACTTTGTCGCCGCCAGATCGATCGCGCGCAGAGCCTGATCCTTCTCGATTCCCTTGCCCGCAATTCGAAAATTGAGTGTGATGTATTTGTATCGCCGCGGAGTCGTATCAACGCGCTCTCCTACGACGTCGATCTCGAGCGATTTCACCGGAGTGCGCTGCTTCCGGAGAATTTCGACAACGTCCACTGATACGCACGATGCGAGTGCGCTGAGCAAAGCCTCCGGCGGACTCTGCCCTGCCTTTCCATGGCCATCGATGATCGCCGTCGGCGCATTTTGACGTCCAGCTTCGAAGATCTGCTCGCCCGTCCATCGAACGTGAACGCGCGACGGCGGGTTCGCGGTTTTCGGTGCGACCGGAGCCGTCACTTCTCGGCGCCCTTCTCGATTGGGACGCGAACCGCGTTGCCCCACTCCGTCCAGCTGCCGTCGTAATTCCGCACGCGATCGTATCCGAGGAGGTAGGTGAGGACGAACCAGGTATGCGAGGATCTTTCGCCAATGCGGCAGTACGCTACGATGTCGTCGCCTTTACTGAGACCCTTTTCGTCTTCGTAGATGGCGCGCAATGAAGCGGCATCCTTGAAGCTTCCATCAGGATTCGCCGCGCGCGCCCACGGGATGCTGCGCGCCCCCTTGATGTGGCCACCACGCAGGGTCCCTTCCTGGGGATAATCCGGCATGTGGGTTCGCTGCCCCGTGTATTCCTCGGGCGAGCGCACATCTATCAGCGGTTTACCCGCCGCCGAGTGCTCGCGCACTTGCTGGAAGAAAGCGCGAATCTTGTCATCCGAGCGTTTTGGGGCCTTGTAGCTGGTCTTCGCCAGGCGTGGAACGTCGGTGTTGAAAGGACGGCCCTCCTGCTCCCATTTGATCCTTCCGCCGTCGAGCAGCTTGGCATTCGTGAAGCCAAATAGCTGAAATACCCAGAAGGCGTAAGCCGCCCACCAGTTGTTCTTGTCTCCGTAAAACACCACGGTGGTGTTTTCGTCGATTCCCTTCTCGCGAAGGAGCTTCTCGAACTGTTCGGACGAGACATAATCTCGGAGCACGGGATCATTCAGATCCACATGCCAGTCGACTTTCTGCGCACCCGGAATGTGCCCGGTGTCGTAAAGGAGGACGTCTTCGTCGCTTTCGATGATTCTGATGTTCGGGTCGTCGAGATGCTCAGCCAGCCAGCTCGTGGTCACGAGAACCTCCGGGTGAACGTAACCCTTGCCGGCAATGCCGGGATCCACGACCGATGTATTGCTTGTGATTGTCGCCCCCATGGTTCGCTCCTGAAAAAGGAGAGCTTCTAGCATAATCACGGGGAATCCGCGGCGGTGCAAGTATAGACGCCGGTAAGCATGTGTATCTTTGCTGAATGGTTGACAGAAAGCAGGCGGAGATGGAGGCGTACTCACATCACGTGCTCATTTGCACCGGCGATTTCTGTTCCCCTGATCGTCGCGGACGCCAGCTCTACTCACTGCTCGCCGAACTGCTTCAGCGCGAAGATATGCTCTTCGGCCCCAAACGCGTAAAGCGGGGTGAAACTCCGTGCCTTGGCGTGTGTAGCAACGGGCCGATCGTCGTCGTGTATCCCGAGGGCATCTGGTACTCCGAGGTGACGCCGGCACTATTGGAGCGAATAGTCGTCGAGCACCTCAAGCACGGCAAACCGATCGAAGAGGCGGTCTTTCACCGCCTCTAGCTCCTGCCTTACCTTTCACCGCATCCAGCACCAATCGCAGTGACGCCATCACCCTTCAATCCACGCAGGCTCGCGCTCGGGGCTGCGAAAAAACTGATTTTCGAGAACGAGGATCCGCAGACGGCGCTCGAGCGCCTCGCCGGCCTCTCGTCACTCGACGATCGTGGCGCCTTGAGCGCGGAGAGCACGTCAATGTCACGCATGCGCAGCACGATCCTGAACGACCTCGACGAGATGTACCGCGAAGCATTCGAGCGCGCGAAAGCCACGGGCGACCAGACCCAGATGGCTACGCTCGACTTCGCGTACCGCAGAGAACAGCTCTACTTCGAGATCCTCCTCGACGTTCGCGACGCGCTTGAGCGTCGCTAGCTCCGGTGTGCCACCGGCCCGGCCATCAGGGCTGTGAACAGTCTTTGGG
>Ga0310810_10012282_pt1 | contig 10055 bp, 6 predicted proteins | sample NCmetagenome_FD_207641 | JGI IMG/M metagenome (GOLD analysis project Ga0310810, IMG submission 207641) | Soil microbial communities from experimental microcosm in Duke University, North Carolina, United States - NC | ecosystem: Engineered > Artificial ecosystem > Soil microcosm > Unclassified ...
GCCGGAGTGGGCCGGTTGGACATAGGAGACGTGGTCGAAATCCAGGTCGCTGCAAGCGTGGTCCGGAACTCCGTAGCTGCTTCGGGGTGATCACACGATCGAACGGGCGTTTTGCGCGTGTGCCACACCCCATCGCCGTCTTAGATTGAGGGTTATGCCGCCACAGTCCTCTCGCTACGCCCGATTGCCGGAATACCTGCTGGCTTCGATCCCGCAGAAAAAGCGCGAGCTCGCGGCCCGGGGCGTGGACGTGATCGACTTGGGCGCCGGCGACGCGGATCTCGCGCCGCCGCCCGAAGCGGTGGCCGCGCTCGAGCGCGCGGCGCACGACCCGTCCATGAGTCGCTACGGATTCGGCGCGGGGTTGCCCGCGTTCCGTGAGGCGGTGTCGCGCTTCATGCAGCGCCGGTTCGGCGTCGCAGCGGACCCGATGCGCGAGGTGGTCCCGCTCATCGGCTCCAAGGAAGGCATCGCACACCTGGCGCTCGCGTACCTCGATGCGGGCGACGTGGCGATCATTCCGGAGCCGGGCTATCTGGCGTACCTGGGCGGCACGCTGCTGTCAGACGGCACGCCGCACGTGGTCCCGCTCGATCCGCGCGCGGATTTTCTCGTTGAGTTGGACGACGTGCCGCGCGACGTGCTCGCGCGCACGAAGCTCCTGTACCTCAACTATCCGAACAATCCCACGGCGGCCATCGCACCGCGCGACTATCTCGAGCGCGTCGTTAGGCAGTGCCGCGAGCGCGACATCCTGCTCGCGTACGACAATGCCTACTCGGAGCTCGCATACGACGGCTACCGTCCGCCCAGCATCTTCGAGATCCCGGGCGCGCGCGACGTCGCCATCGAGTTCCACTCGCTGTCCAAGACGTACAATATGACGGGATGGCGATGCGGGTGGGCAGTCGCGCGTCCCGAAATCGCGAGCGTGCTCGCCAAGGTGAAGTCGTTTCTCGACACGGGCGCATTCATGGCGGTCCAGGCCGCGGGCGCCGCTGCGCTCGATGCGTGGGAGCACTTCGTGCCGGCGAACGTGCGCACGTTCGCCGAGCGTCGTGATGCGGCGGTTGACGCGTTCCGCGCTGCGGGCTTCGCGTGCGAGGCGCCGCGCGCCACGATGTATCTCTGGCTTCCTCTGCCGGCCGGTGTGCCGAGTGCGGCGTTCGCCGAACGGCTGCTCAACGACGAGGGCGTGGTGGTGCTGCCCGGCTCGTCGTTCGGTGCGGGTGGCGAGGGATTCTTCCGCATCTCGTTCATCACGTCGACGGCGCGCATCGCGGAAGCGGCGGCGCGCGCGGGCCGCGTCCTCGAGAGCTTCGAGGCGGCAGTCGCATGAAGCGGAAACCCAGTGGCCCGCTGATCCTGTCCATCGGCCTGCACGTCGTGCTGGTCGTGGGACTGGTGTGGGTGATGGCAGTGCCGATGCCGTTCCAGAAGTGGCTGGCGGAGCACAAGAACGTGCCCGTCGAGCACATCGGCTATTTCCAAGTGCCTAACGAAGGCGTGACGCGCACGGGGCGGAACGGCGGCAACAACATCCCGAAGGCGCCCGGTCCGGTGCGGCACTTGGTAGCGCCGACGACCGCGCCCACCGGGATTCCCAAGGCGCCGGCGCAGCCAACGGCGCCGAGCGGCGGGCAGGGAACCGGCGCCAAGGTGGGCACCGGCGGCGCGGAGGCTGGTATCACGCCGTCGTTCTCCGATCCGCGGCTCTGGCTGCCGCCGGGACCGGTGATGGGCGTGCCGCGCACGCACAGTCAGAAGATCGACTCGGTGCTCATGGCGCGACTACAGCCGCACCTCGACTCGATGCAAGCGATCGCCGAGCACCAGGGCAAGGCGCCGGGCGACTGGACGTTCACGAAGGATGGGAAGAAGTGGGGCATGGATCCGAAGAACATCTACATTGGTGACCATGCCATCCCGACGGCGATTCTCGCGTTGCTGCCGCTCAACCGGGGTGCGAACCCGATCACGTCGAATGAAAACAAGATGTTCCAGCGGGAGCACGACGAGATCCAGTTCGAGGCGCAGCGGGCGATGAACGAAGAGGAGTTCAACGCTGCGGTGAAGGCGATCCGCGAGCGCAAGCAGCGCGAGCACGACGAGGAGACCAAGGAGCGCCAGAAGCGCAAGGCCGCGGACAGCACGATCGCCCACCCGTAAGGCGGACAAGGCTGGACGGAGCCGGACAGAGATCCGCGTTCAGCTGTCGGCGACGACCGCCGGCGTGTCGTCCATCTCGCAGAACGGCCGGAATACGCCGCATACCTTGCCTAACACAGTGCCTCCGCCGTTGGCGTGGCGCGGCGCGCTCTCGGCCTGGCGCAGCGTGACGGTGCCGCCATCGCGCTCGGCGTAAAGATCGCCCGGCGACGTACTGGCGATCGGATCGACGAGCACGTAGTCGCCGTCCAGAATGCCGCCACCCGGCGCGGCCGAGGCCACCTTGTCGACCCGCACGTAGAACACGCGCTCGTTAGGCACGAAGCGGCGGTCGAGCGTGAGGTACGTGGTGCGCGTCGTCGATGGCGAGGGTGTGTCCGCGGTATACGGTGGCACCGGCATCGTGCGGCCCGCGCCTTGATAGCCCAACAGCCGCACGCCGCGCGATCGCGACGGATCGCGCTCGATGAATCCCTTGCGCGCGAGCGATTGCAGGATCTCCGACACGGTCTTCGTGGATTTGATCCGGAACTCCCGGCCGATCTCACGCACGCTGGGCTGATACGTGTTCTCGGTGAGGAAGTCGAGCAGGTAGTGGTACACCTTTCGCTCGATCGGCGTCAACGACTCGGGCATGGGATCCCCCCGACGATGCGAAACCGGGAATCCATACGAGTGTTGAATTCCCGGTGAACTTCCTCCGCGCAACAATAGTGTGAACCCAAGAGCTCGGTCAACAGCTATGTCAACAAGTGTTGATCGACCTCCAGGTAGCGGATTGCGTCATCGATGCGCTGCAACGAGAGCTCGCGCCCCATTGTGAACAAGACGTCAAAGATGCCGGGACTCACAGTCAAGCCGGTGAGCGCGAGCCGCAGCGGCTGAAAGATTTTGCCCGCGGCGACGCCGCGTGTTTCCGCGAGTTTGCGCATCGCCTCTTCCATTGCCGCCGGCTGCCAGTCAGTTAACTCCGACAAACATTTGCGTACGGCCGTCAGCACGTCGCGCGCGTTTGCTCGATCTTTCCACTGCCTGGAGACCGCGTCCTCATCATAGGTAAGCGGTCCCGGGAAGTACGGAGCAGCCTGGCGCACGATGTCGTGCACGGTGCGCGCGCGCACCTTGAGCAAATCGATCAGCGACAAATACCACACATGTTTCGCCGACAGCTCATCGGCTGTGGCGAGACCCGCCGTGAGGAGATCGGGCGTCACGCGCGGCTCCAACTCGGGCGCCGGCGTCAAACTCAGATGCTGCCCGTTCATCCACTCGAGCTTCTTCGTGTCGAATATCGCCGCTTTCTTCTGCAAGCCGTCGGTGGAAAAGAGGGCGATCATCTCGTCGAGCGTCATCACCTCGCGGTCGCCGCCTGGCGACCAGCCCAGGAGTGCCAGGAAGTTCACCATCGCGCTCGGCAAGATGCCCTCGTTGCGATAGTCGGCCACCGCCGTGGCGCCGTGCCGCTTGCTCAGCTTCTTGCCATCCAGCCCGTGGATCATCGGCACGTGCGCGAACCGCGGCAGCGCGTGGCCTAACGCATCGTACAACAGGATCTGCTTGGGTGTGTTCGAGATGTGGTCGTCGCCTCGCATCACGAGCGAGATCGCCATCGCGATGTCATCCGACACGACCGCCATGTTGTAAATCGGCGTGCCGTCCGAGCGCAGGATGACGAAGTCCTCGATGTCCTTGTTCGGGAACGCGATCGGTCCGTGCACCACGTCGTCCCACGTGGTCGTTCCGTTAGGCACGCGGAACCGGATGACGAACGGCTCGACGGCGTCGAGGCGTCGCTGGATGTCGGCAGGCGACAGCCGGTCGCAGCGCCGGTCGTAGCGGAAGCTCTCTCCGCGCGCCGCCGCCGCCGCGCGTTGCGCCTCGAGCTCCGCCGCCGTGCAGAAGCATCGGTACGCGTGTCCGCGATCGACCAGCCCCCGCGCGTCGCGCTGATGCTGCTGCAGTCCCTGCGCCTGGTACACGACCTCCTCGTCCCAATCGAGGCCGAGCCACGTGAGGCCCTCGAAGATGGCGCGCGTGCTTGCCTCGGTGCTGCGGGCTTTGTCGGTATCCTCGATGCGCAGCAAGAACTGTCCGTGATACTTGCGCGCGAACAACCAGTTGAAGAGGGCAGTGCGTGCGCCGCCGACGTGCAGGTAGCCGGTGGGCGATGGCGCGAAACGAACGCGCGGGGCGTCGAGGAGAGAGGGCATCGTGGGGGAAAACTAAACGACATGGGAAGCGCGCGCTGGCGCGCGCTTAGGGAACAGGGAAGCGGCGCCTGGCGGCGCCTTGGGGAATGGAGAACACCTTTCGCTCGCCGCCTAACGACAGAGCGAACAGGCCGATCGGGACCCATTCCACAAGGCGCTATCAGGCGCCGTTTCCCTATTCCCCAAGGGCGCCGCCAGCGCGCGTTGCCCTCGAACGGAGTGGGAGGGATTCGAACCCTCGATAGGGCTTTTCAACCCTATAACGGTTTAGCAAACCGCCGCCTTCAGCCTCTCGGCCACCACTCCAGCATTCGGCATCGAATCACGCCCGAAGTGCCAGACCAGGCGGAGGGCACAGGATTCGAACCTGTAAGGGCTTGCGCCCGGCGGTTTTCAAGACCGCTGCCTTACCAATTAGGTCTAGCCCTCCGGACCACAAAACATCACTCATCGATAGCGAGCACGCAACCCGCACTTCTCCATACGAAGGCAACGCATATTCATCGCTACCGCACGTGCACACGCTATCGTCGGCGAACTAGGGCTTCTTGGGCTTCGCTTTCGGCTTTGCCGTGTCGAGCAGCTTCGTCGTATTCGACTCGGACTGCAGCGGAACCGGCGCTTCCGTCGGCGGCGTGAACAACCCCTGCAGACCCGTGGCGTTCGCGATCGCTTGCACCTGCGCGAAAATGTGCTTCGCGTCGTTGTCGTTGCCGCCCAAGGCCTCCTCTGCGTCGGCGAGCGTCGCGCCGCTGGCGATGTAGAGATACGGAATGCCGACGGACGCGCGGTCCACCCACATCGTGCGACGCGCGAGCGATGCCGGCGCCTGGAAGTCGTGATTCCAGAGCCACGCCGACGTCTTGATATCGAGCATGCCTTGGCCGGGAATGGCGACGGTGTCCTTGCCGGGTGTCGGTTCCTCGGGCAACAGCTTGCGCGCCAAACCCTGCGTCAACAAATGCGACTCGAGGCCGAGGTCGTCCGGATAGCCGCCCGCCGTGCGGCTGAAGTACACGGGCCGCTGCGGGAACGCATCGCGAATCATGCGGAGGACCACAATATCGGCGCGCGCGAGCGTCTGCGGACGGATCGTCGCCGTTAGACTGCCGGCCTTGAATAGCTCCGGTTGCGTGATGTCCACCGATGGCGGGAGCGCGTTGGCCTGGTCGATCGTCAGGTGCAGCGGCGATCCGTTAGGCTTGGGCCACGTGTGCCCGCGGTAGATGGCCGGGCCGGCCAAGCTGTCGTACGTATACACCGGCCGCTGGATGAGCTGGCGGACGTACCAGTCCGTATTGAGCAGCGATGTGTTGGCGATGACGACATCCTTGCGGATGCCTTCCACTTCCTGCGCATACCACAACGGGAATGTGTCGTTGTCGCCGACGGTGACCAGAATACCGTACGGTTCGACGCTGTCGAGCAGATCGTGCGCGAAGTCGCGTGTGTCGGTCTGCCCGGCGCGCGAGGCGGCGGTCCAGTTCATCGCGACCGGGACGAGTGCGACGATGAGCATGGGGGACGCGGCCAGCCATCCGTTGCGCGTGGCGATCGTGAAGTACTCCTTGCCGCGCTTCACGCCCTCGCTGCCAATGAGCGCTGCCAGATAGCCCCACACCCACACCAGGCCGAGCGCCACCCACACGCCCCACGCCGAGAAGCTGACGATGAAGAAGTAGTCGCGGTCGCGCACCTCGCACGGCACGCCGGGCGGATTGCCCATCGCGGTGCACTGGCTGTACCCGTACTTGAAGTTCAGGTACCAGATGAGCAGCAGCGTGAGCGTGAACATGAACGTGCCGAGGTACCAGAACGACTTGCGATCGCGCTTCCAGTGGACCCAGCCGCCTAACAGGCCGAGCGCCATGTACGCGACCGCCATGAGCGACTGCCAGAACGGGTACTGCTCGGCCGCGTCGCGCAGCCACTGCCACTTGAAGTACAGCCAGTACATGCCTAACTGGCCGGTGATGTAGGGCGCCTGGCGGTCGAACACCGAGGGCTTGCCGTATTGCCCGCGGTTGAAGTTGTACCAGAACGCGGACCACGTGGTGGGCTCGCCTTCGTTGATCGCCGGGTGGTGCAGCGCGCGGATGGGCTGCGTGAGGAACGGCGTGTTGCCGAGCAGGAACACAGCGGCCAGCAGGACGAGGAGCTTCCACCTGATGAGCGTGTCCGGCCGCCGCACCAGCACGGCCACCACGACGGCCGGCGCCGCGAGCAGACCCATCATGTGATTTGCGTTGCCTAACCCGAGCAGATACGCGATCAGCAACAGGATGCGATCCGCGGCCGGTCCGTCGGGGTCATCGCACCAGCGCACGGTGAGCCACGACACGATCGCCAATCCCATCAGCGACACCGTGTAGACCTTCTCGTTCACCACCGACTGGTTCCACACCGTGAACGACGTCGCACCCACGAGCGTGGCGAGCGCGCCGCCCGCGATGCGCTGCCACCGCTCGGGCAGCCACGACACCAGCACGCGCTCGGCCACCAAAAACCACATGCCGGCGGCGACCGCGCTCGTGAGCGCGGCCAGCATGTTGATCTTCACGGCGACGCTGAGCGAGCCCAATGGCAGCACCGCGAACAGCCGGCCGATGAGCACGAACAACGGATTGCCCGGCGGGTGCGGCAATCCGAGGACGTACGCAGCCGAGATGTATTCGCTCGTGTCCCACATCGCCGTCGACGGCGACAGCGTGAGCAGGTACAACACGAACACGAGCGCCGCGGCGATCGCGGCGGCCAGGTACGACGGTCGGTAGTCGAGCTCGGTATTGGCCATTCGGGTCGAGAAAATGGAGTGCGAGGCGTCCGTTAGTCTAATGGCGGAAGAGCCGCTTGCCGGTGAGCACCATCGCAATGCCGCGTTCATCCGCTGCGGCAATCACCTCATCGTCGCGCACCGAACCGCCGGGCTGCACGATGGCGGTGATGCCCGCTTCGACAGCCTGATCGACGCCGTCGCGAAACGGAAAATAAGCGTCGGAGCCCAGAACCGCGCCTTGGGTGTCGTGTCCGGCGCCCTTGGCTTTGTGCACGGCGAGGAACGACGCGTCCACGCGGGACATCTGTCCCGCGCCGATGCCGATGGTGGCGCCGTCGCGCGCGAGCACAATGGCGTTGGACTTGACGCTCGCGACCGCGCGCCAGGCGAACGCGAGATCCGCCTGCTCTTCGGTCGTCGGGGCTCGCTTGGTCGCGACGGTCCACGAGGCGAGCTCGTCGCCCACGCCGGTCCGCTCCTGCACGAGGAATCCGCCGCGCACGCGCTTGAAGTCGAACGCGCGCGGATCCCACTGCGCGCGGCCCTCGAGGACGCGCAGGTTTTTCTTGCGGCCGAGGATGTCGACGGCTTCCTCGGAGAATAACGGCGCCACGAGGCACTCGACGAACAGGCGCGAAATCGCCTGCGCTGCCGCTTCATCCACCGGGACGTTCACCGAGATCACCGAGCCGAACGCGGACACGGGATCGCAGGCGAGCGCTTTCTCGTATGCCTCGAGCGCGCTATTGCCTAACGCAAGCCCGCACGGCGTGGTGTGCTTGATGATGGCGCAGCAGGGCCGGTCGGTGCCGAAGAGATCGGTGGCGAGGAGCGCGCCTTCCAGGTCGAGCAGGTTGTTGAAGCTGAGCTCCTTGCCGCCGCGCTGGACGAGCCCGTGCAGTCCCGCGCCGGGACGTTCCACGTAGAATGCGGCGCGCTGATCGGGGTTCTCGCCGTAGCGGAGCGACTGCGCGCGCTCGAGCGAGAGCGCCACGCACTCGGGAAAGAGGGTCTCGCGCTGCGCGGCGAACCATCCCGCGATCGCCGCGTCGTACCCCGCCGTGTGGGCGAATGCCTTGCCGGCGAGCAAGCTGCGGAGGTCGACATCGTCGTCGTGTGTGGCCACGGCGCCTAACACCCGCTCGTAATCGGTCGGGTCTACGACGACGTATACGCTCTCGAAGTTCTTGGCGGCCGACCGGATCATCGACGGACCGCCGATGTCGATCTGCTCGATCACCTCCTCCGGCGAGGCGTCGGGTCGCGCGGCGGTCTCGCGGAACGGATAGAGGTTGACGGCGACGAGATCGATGGGCGTGATGCCGTGCTCGCGGAGCGCGCGCATGTGCTCGGGCAGGTCGCGCCGCGCGAGCAGGCCGCCGTGCACGGCGGGGTGGAGCGTTTTCACGCGGCCATCGAGCATCTCGGGGACGCCGGTGATGGCGCTCACGTCGTTCACCGTTAGGCCGGCGTCGCGCAGCGCGCGCGCCGTACCGCCGGTGGACACCAACTCCCATCCGTGGCCGGCGAGGCCGCGGGCGAACTCGACGAGACCGGTCTTGTCGGACACAGAGAGCAATGCGCGGGGCATGATTCCTTGGTTGGGGATTTACGGTTTCGGCGCGGGCGCGGGTGTAGGCACCGGCGTTGCGGGCTTCGGCTCGGCGCGCACCGCGCGCTTCGCGGGTTCGGATGCGCGCGCCAGGCGCTCGATCACGCGGCTCAGCGAGACGACGTCCCGCAGGTCGATCACTTCGGCTGGCGAATGCGAGTATCGGAGCGGCCATCCGATGGGAACGTCGACCGCGCCGTACCGCACGAACTCGCTGCCGTCGTTGCCGCCGTTGGTCGTGCCCACCTGGATCGGGATCCGCGCCCCGCGCGCGATCGATACGACGCGATCCACCTCGTCGGGCGGCGTGGCGCTCGAGTTGTCGAGCGCTCGGACGACGGCGCCCGCGCCTAACGGAGCGTCGGCGAAGCGGTCGCTCTCGAGCGGTGCGTCGGACGACACGAACGTGTCGATCGCGTGCACGCGGCGCACGGACGTGCCCAACGCGGCGGCCACGGCCGCCGCGCCGAAGAGCCCCGTTTCCTCGCGCACGGAGAACACGAAGATCACCTTGTGCGTGAGCGCCGCCGGATTGATGGCACGCATCGCGAGCAGTTGGGCGGTGCATCCCGTGCGGTCGTCCAACGAACGCGCCGAGAAGCGTACCGCGCCGAAGCGCGCTGCTTTCTTGTAGCTCGTGACCGTGGTCCCGACGACAACGCCGCGCGCGGCGAGCGCCGCGGAGTCGAGGCCGAACCACGCCGTGAGATCGCCCGGCTGCGCGGTGCGCGCGCTGTCGCGCGGCACGAAGATGCCGCGCACGGCGATGTGCGATTGCCCCGAGTCGACGTGCGCGAGCGCCGTCTGTCCTTCCCAGAGGGAGCCGAGGAAGCCGCCGCGGCGCGCGAGCGTCACGGTGCCGTCGGGCGCGATATGGGTGACCGCGAATCCCACTTCGTCCATGTGTGCGACGAACACCGCCGTGTCGCGGTCCGGCCCAACGGCAACGATGATGTCGCCGGCCGTATCGACCTGCGCATTCGCGGCCGCCCACTCCGGAAGCGCGGCGCGCACGGCGTCGCGCACCTGACCTTCGTTGCCCGATACGCCGTAGAGGTCGGACAGCCGGCGGAGCAGGGCCGCCGCGTTGGCGAGACTATCGCGTGGTTCCAGCGTGCGAACGGATGGGACGTCGAGCGTGACGAGCGGTGGCCGCGAAGCGATGCCCGATGCGCGCGCGATGGCTGCGACGTACTGTTGGGCGTCGCCTTCCTGCACGCTCTCGACCAACGTGTTCGCGTAGCGAGCGCGCACGGCCAGCTCGATCGTGACGCCCACCTGGATGCCC
>Ga0310810_10012283_pt1 | contig 10054 bp, 7 predicted proteins | sample NCmetagenome_FD_207641 | JGI IMG/M metagenome (GOLD analysis project Ga0310810, IMG submission 207641) | Soil microbial communities from experimental microcosm in Duke University, North Carolina, United States - NC | ecosystem: Engineered > Artificial ecosystem > Soil microcosm > Unclassified ...
CCCACGACCACGCCGTCATCGTGCACTGTGCAGGTGGCTACCGATCGTCGATTGCGGCGAGCCTCCTTCAGCGCGCCGGGTTCACGAACGTGAGCGAGATTGCCGGCGGCCTTTCCGCATGGGAAGCCGCGGGGCTGCCGCTCAACGGATCCGGCCAGTCCACATAACTACGCTCGCGCTCCCGGATGCGGCGATACCGCGTGAACACGTCGCGCGCCGTTTCCAGACCGACCAGCGATCGCCACGTGGTGCCACGGAACGTATGTGCGAGCATCTTCCGTCCGTGCCGCAGGATGAACCATGGATCGTGCCGCACGGCCGCCGGCATGTGGCGCAGCTTCATCCACCGCTCCGCCTTCCACCGCAGAAATTCGATATCGTCCGCTTCGAGGTGCGTGCTTCGCGTGACCGCCGTCGTGCCGTCGTATTCCTCGACGCGTTGATTGACGACGAGACCGCGCTCGACGAAGTCGCGAGTCATCGGCGTGCCGGGATAGGGCGTTGGATGCTGGATGTACGGCCAGTCCACGTATTTGCGCGCGAACGAGAGATTCGCGGCGATCGCCTCGCGCGTGTCGTCCGGGTTGCCGACGATGAGACCGCCGACGACGAGCATCCCGTGACGGTGAAGAATGTCAATCGCCCTGATTGAGGCGTTCCCCGTGCGGCGGCCGCGCTCGCGCGCGCTGTTCTTCGCGCCCGCCTTCAGAAACGCCAGATCGTCGTCCAGGACGTTTTCGATGCCCAGAAACACGTATCTGAAGCCGGCGCGCTGCATCAACGGCGCGAGCGTCTCACCGTGCGCGGTGAACGCCGAGGTCATGCCCTGCACGAGATAATCGATGTCGTTCAGACCCGCCGCGATGATCGCTTCACACAACGCCCTGAAGCGTTCGACGTCGAGCGTGATGTTGTCGTCGACGATGAAAATCGCACGGGCGCCGCGGCGCCTCGCGTCCGCGATGTCGTCGATCACGCGCGGGATAGAAAACCGATGGAAGTTGCGGCCGCGCATCGCGATGATCGAGCAGAAGCTGCAGTCGAAGGTGCAGCCGCGCGATGTTTCGAGGACGTCGACCTGACGGCCGAGAAATGTGTACCCGGTCAGCACCCGCGCCTCGCGCCGCGGCGGTGCAATGGAACCGTCCTCGATGGAGGTGACCGGCCTGGGCCGGGTCTGCCTGAAACTGCCGCGGTCCCGGTAACACAAGCCCTCAACCTGCGCGAGCGGGGTGCGCGCCTCGAGCGCCCGTACGAGATCGCGGAACGTCAGCTCTCCTTCGCCGCGCACGATCGCGTCCACGCCGATAGCGGGGTCCGTCCACGCCTCGGGCGCGAGACTCGGGTCGTACCCACCGACCACGATGAACGTCTCCGGCCGCAGCGCTCGGATCAGCGCGATGAGTCGGCGTGCCGTCGAGCGCTGAAAGGTCATCACCGACAGGCCGACAATATCGGGCGCGTGATGTCGAACGAGTTCCTCGACCGTTCGCCGTACGGCTGACTGGACGAGGATGAGATCGGCGATTGCGACCTCATGCGCCGGGTCCAGATTTCCGGCCAGCGACGCGAGAGCGCCGTTGGGCATCCGCATCGCCAGGCTCGGCGTATGCTCGAACGAATCCGGCATCGATAACAGCAGAACTCGCACCCGCCGAGGATAGCACCGGATGGTACGCGTGATGCTCCTTTCTCTCGCTGAGGAGGGGCTCATGTACCAGAGGTTCGCAATCCTGTTCTCAGCCGGGGCGCTGGCGTTCACCGTCGCCTGTTCGCAGACGGATTCCGGAATTACCAGCGCCGTCAAGTCCAAAATGGCCGCGGACGACACGGTGAAGGCGAGCGACATCAACGTCGACACGCACAACCACGTGGTCACGCTCAATGGCACAGTCAGGTCCAGAGCCGAGAAAGAACGCGCGGCGATGATCGCGCGCAATACCAAAGGCGTAAACTCCGTCGTCGACGACCTGACGGTCGGCGGCCCGGTGGCGACGTCCGGCTCGTATGACCGCGATCGCGAGGCCGCGAGCCAAACGGGGCGCGATGCCAAGGACAAAACCGAAGACACCGCCCACGATGCGAAGGTAAAGACCGAAGCCAAGACGCATGACGCGAAGGTGAAGTCCGAGCACGCGGTGGACAAATCGGAAAACGCGCTTTCGGACGCGGCCATCACCACAGCGGTGAAGACCAAGTTCCTGGCGGAATCGGGTGTGCCTGGAACGACGATCGACGTGGATACGAACAATCACGTCGTCACGCTGACCGGCACGGTGAAGACCAAGGCCGAATCGCAAAAGGCGATGACGATCGCACGCGAGACCAAGGGCGTGCGCCGCGTCGTCAACCATCTGAAGATCGCGGCGTAGCCTCGCTGGTACGCCGTTCGCGAAGAGCCGGCCCGCGTGCCGGCTCTTCTTATTTGTGCGCCATTCCGGCAGACTAGGGTTACGACTCTCGAAAACTACTTTCCCGGGGCGTGCATCCTCGCGCTCGCGTTGACGGCAGCGGCGTGCGGTTCGACGCCCGCGAGCCCCTCGTCATCGACGGCGGCGCCTTCGGTCCCTTCGCCTGCGCCCGTTCCTGCTCCAGTACCAGCACCGGCACCTCCTGCCGACGCCGCGACCGTGACGATCACGCCGTTCGGCATGATGCCGTACGAAGCGACGGTCGCCACCGGTGGACGTGTGACGTTCGTCAATCGGGATCTCGTCGTGCACGACATTCAGGGCGGCGTCGATCCCGACCATCGCGACTGTCCGGAAATCGACATCGTCGGCTTCTTACCGCCCGGTCAAAGCCGTGCGACCAATCCGCTGCCGGACGCGCGCACGTGTGACTATCACGATCACACCGAGCACGATCACCACGGGTTCAGTGGAAAGATCGTCATTCGGTGAACTCGGGCGGGCCTCGGGCCTCGGGGGTCCGGGATGTTCGGGGTTGGGGTTCGATCTAGCGGCGCGGACCCTGCGGGTCCGCGACGGATCGCCTCACGTTATCGTGACGACGCGTAGTATCCCGCGCGCGTGCGAATGACAATCTCGTTGTCCGGCGCGCGAACCTGCACCTGATGCCAGGCGCCGTCGCGCACAAGGGGCGACGGGACATATCCCACCCGGTACAGGGTCCTGACGTCCGCGGCGATGTGCTCGTAGATGTTCGTGAGATCGCCGGGATGCTTCGCGGCAACAGCTTTCCCACCCGTGTCAACCGCGAGCTGCACCATTCGCCACGGCGTTCCGCTCTCTGGCGCATCGCGCGGAGGAAGCACTACGGGATACACCAGGATGCTGCTGCGCCGCGCCTCCTCGAGCACCAGGTCGAAATCGACACGATGTGTCGTGTCCTCGCCGTCGGTGAGGACCACGATGACCTCGCGATAGGCTTCGCGGCGGGTTCGTTCCGCGCGCTGCTGTTCGCGGATCGCGACCAGCACTGCTTCGTAGAGGGATGTTTCACCCGCGGCGGAGACGCCCAGGAGCGACGACGCCGCCTGATGGTGATCGCTGCCCATCCCATACAGAAGAGCAATGCGGTCGTTGAACGACATCACCTGGACCGCGGAATCGGTCGGGAGCTGGCTAATCAGCGCCGTGGCCGCGGCGGTCGCCTGCGTCAGCAAGCCGTGCGACATGCTCTGACTGGTGTCGACGAGTAACGTGACGGCCAGCGGCATGTGGTCGCCCGCGGAAAAGACTGCGATCCGCTGAGGGATTCCGTTGTCGAGCACCGTCAGGTCATCCGGCGTTATCCTGGCCGGACGTCCAGAACGGTCAGTCGCACAGACATCCATCGCGACCAGGTCGACGTTCGAACCGAACGGCGCCTGGCTGCCATGCACCCGTAAGACGGCAATTAAAATCAGGGCAGCTGTGACCGGCAGGGATTTTAGACGGGGCACTGTCCCACTTTGTTGCAGCCCCCGCCCTGATGGATGATTAGTTTTGTCGTTTCGGGTCAAGATTTGTCGGCTGCGCTGTGCAATGCTTAACAAATCTTGACATCCGGCGTCTCTGGCACCACGGATACTCCCTGATCGGTCTCGACGCGACGCGGCCTACTATCATTGTGACTGGATATCCGTCCACTACCAGTGTGACTTCCGCAACACGCCACCTTCTCGTCGTCGACGACGACACGGAGCTCTGTCAGCTCCTGTCTGAGTACCTTCTTCCAGAGGGGTATGACGTCGAAGCCGTGCACAGCGGGATGGAGGGGGTCGAACGCGCGCTGTCGGGCGAGCACGCGCTGGTTGTGCTCGACGTCATGCTGCCGGATGTACGCGGATTCGAGGTGCTGCGACAGCTGCGGGCACGCTCGCGCATGCCGGTCCTGATGCTCACCGCACGCGGCAACGAGCAGGACCGAATCCTCGGGCTGGAGATGGGCGCCGACGACTACCTGCCCAAACCCTTCAACCCGCGGGAGCTGTGCGCGCGCATCGAGGCCATCCTGCGCCGCTCGAACGGTGGCAGCGCCATCGACGTCCGCGTGTTGGGAGACCTCGTCGTGGACGACGTCTCGATCAACAAAGCCTCGCGCATGGTTCGGCGGCGTGGCGAAACAATCGAATTGACCACCGTCGAGTTCGATTTGCTGGAAGCGTTCCTGCGGAACGCGGGCTGCGTCATTCCGCGCGACGAGCTCGTCCGCACGGTGTTGAACAGGCCGTTTTCACCGTTCGATCGCAGCATCGATACCCACGTGAGCAACTTGCGCCGCAAGCTCGGTCCTGGACCAGACGGTCTCGACCGCATCAAGTCGCTTCGCGGCGTGGGCTACCAGTACACATTCCACCATCCGTCCGCCGCGGGGGAGCAGTAGATGCGCCTCCACATCAAAATCTTTCTGTGGTTCTGGCTCGGCGTCGTGGTCGTGAGCGGAACGCTGGTGGGACTGACCGAGCTGACCTCGTCGCGCGCCCAGGACGATCGCCTGTGGCGGGAGAAGTTCGGTCCGCGCGTCGACCTCTGGGCCCGGCAGGAGACGCATATTCTCCGGACCAAAGGTCCGGCGGCCCTGGAGGAGTACGTCGGATCGTTCCAGGCCGATCCTGGCGTTCTGAACTACATGTTCGATGGCGGCGGACACGAGGTGTTCGATCGTCAGCCGCCCCAGTCCGTGGCCGCCGTCGTCGACGCCCTCATGCAGGCCGACGGGTGGACGCAGCGAGTCGATCCGGCCGAGCGAATCATCGCCGAGCGCGTCATCGACGCCAACGGGAGCCCGTATGTCGTCGTCGTCGATTTTCCACAACCGTCGGTGCTCTCTCGACCGTTGTTCGAGCTGCTCTCCGCCGATTTCAGCGGCCGGCCGACGCGCGCGTCCGCGGTGCGGCTCGCCGCCGTCGTCGCCGTCGCAGGCATCCTCTGTTTCGTGCTGGCACGACACATCGCGGCGCCAATCGATCGGCTGCGTCTGGCCACCCGGAAGATTGCGCACGCGGAGCTCGGGACGCGAATTGAGCGCGACGTGCTCAATCGCGGTGACGAGCTTGCCGCGCTGGGACACGATTTCAACGGGATGGCCGATCGCATCGAGCTGCTGCTCACGGCCCAGCGTCAACTGCTCTCCGACGTATCGCACGCGCTCCGCTCGCCGCTGGCGCGCCTCAACCTCGCCCTCGGCCTTGCGCGTCGCCACAGCGTGGCCGGCGTCGGCGAACATCTCGACCGCATCGAGCTCGAAACCGAACGGCTGAACACCTTGATTGGTCAGCTCCTGACCATGGCGCGCGTGGACAGCGGCGTAGGTCTCGAACGGCGGAGGGTGTTCGACGTCGCGGCGCTCGTCGACGAAGTGGCCATGGATGCGGACTACGAAGCGCGAGCTCGCGGATGCGGGGTCGTGGTCTCGGGCGAGCGGAACTGTCTGGCGACCGGCGCGGCCGACTTGATTCGCGGCGCCGTCGAAAACGTGGTGCGCAACGCGGTGCGCCACACGGCGGACGGCACACGCGTGGAAATTACGCTCGCGCGTCGTCAGGCCGCAAGCGGATCCGTGGTCGTGATCGGCGTCCGCGATCACGGTCCGGGAGTGCCTGACAAGATCGTGCCGCGGCTGTTCGTCCCGTTTTACCGCGGTCCGCATGCGGACAAGAACCCCAACGGCACCGGACTCGGACTCGCCATCACCCGACGCACCTTCGAAGTGCACGGAGGAACGGTGACGGCCGCGAACGCTGAGGGCGGAGGCTTCGTCGTCTCGCTCGTGCTGCCGTTGCATGTAGAAGACGGCGTCCTTCAACAGCAGGCCGACACGCGGCCGACCACCGAGGAGCATGGCAATGCAATTACGGCGGCGTGATCGCCACAGACCGGCGACATGTCTTTTTTTTCTTCTTCCTTTATCACTTGCCGCGACAGTGCTCGCCGGCTGTACAAAAACAGCGGCGCCCGTACAGGCCGCGCGCGCCTCGGCTGACGACAACGCGGTGCTGGTTACCGTCGCTCCCGTCGTTCGGAAAACGATGCCGCTCGAGATTCGGGTCATCGGCACCGCCGAAGCCGAGTCCACGGTCGCGGTCCATGCGCAAATCACGGGCGCCATCACGTCGGTGAACTTCAAGGAAGGCGACGACGTAACCGAAGGACAGGTGCTCTTCACACTGGATCGACGGCCGCTCGAAGCGACGCTCGCGCAGGTCGAAGCCAACCTCGCGCGCGACCTGGCGACAGCGTCGAACGCGCGCACGCAGGCCGGACGGTATCAGACGCTGGCGGCGCGTGGCCTCGTGTCAGGCCAGGAGATGCAGGCCAGCGCGTCGGCCGCGGCCGCGCTCGAGGCGACGGTGGAAGCGGATCGGGCGGCGGTGGAGAACGCAAAAGTCCAGCTCGAGTACGCAACGATCAAGGCGCCCATCTCGGGACGCACCGGCGCGCTCATCGTCCACCCCGGCAATCTCGTCCGCGCCAACGACGCGACGCCGCTCGTCGTCATCAACCGCATCGCGCCAATCAACGTCTCGTTCGGCATCCCCGAGGGACAGCTGCCCGCCTTCAAGCGATATCTCGCCGAGCGGACCCTGCGCGTCGAGGCGAACGCCCCGTCCGAGACGGTCGCCTCGATGGGTCACATCGCGTTCATCGACAACGCCGTTGACCCGACGACGGGGACGATCAAAATCAAGGGATCGTTTCCCAACGAGGATCGACGACTGTGGCCCGGTCAGTTCGTCAATGTCGTTGTCACGCTGCGCATGGATTCCACCGCCATCGTCGTCCCGACGGCGGCGATCCAGGCCGGACAGCAGGGTGACTTTGCGTATGTCGTCAAGCCCAATCAAACCGTCGATCTCCGTTCCGTCACCATCGATCGCACCGCCGGCTCGGAGAGCGTCGTGAAGGAAGGGCTCGCGCCGGGCGAGACGGTGATTACGGACGGCCAGCTGCGGCTGGTCGCGGGGAGCCACATCAAGGTGAAATCGGACGCCACCCAACCCGGCAGTGCGCAGGTCGCTACACGATGAACCTCTCCGCTCTCTTCATCAAGCGGCCGATCGCCACGACGCTCATCGTCCTCGGCCTGATGGTGTTCGGCGCGATGTCGTACCGGCTGCTGCCGGTCAGCGATCTGCCGACCATCGACTTCCCCACCATCCGCGTGCAGGCGAACCTGCCGGGCGCCAGTCCCGAGACGATGGCCGCGGCCGTCGCGCTGCCGCTCGAAAAACAGTTCGCGACGATCGCGGGACTCGACTCGATCAATTCGAACAGCTCGCTCGGTTTCACCACGATCACGCTGCAGTTCAACCTGAATCGGGATATCGACGCCGCCGCGGCGGACGTGCAATCGATGATCGCCCGGACGTCCCGGCAGCTCCCGACGCAGATGCCGGCGCCGCCCTCCTACCAGAAGGTGAACCCCGGCGACGACGCGGTGATGCAGCTGGTGCTGTATTCGTCCACGCTGCCGACCTCGCTGGTGGACGAGTACGCGGAGTCGAACGTCGCGCAACGCATCTCGACCGTGCCTGGCGTGGCGCAGGTGCAGGTCGGCGGCGCCGCGAAGTACGCGGTGCGCGTCGATCTCGACCCGCGCAACCTGTCGGCGCATGGCATCGGCATCGACGAGGCGGCGTCGGCGATTCAGGCCGCGAACGTGAACCTGCCGACGGGCACGATCTACGGCGCGGACCACACCTACACCATCCTCGCCAACGGCCAACTGCTTCGCGCCAAGGAATACGCGTCGACGATCGTCGCCTATCGCAACGGCAATCCGGTGCGGCTCGATTCGATTGCGCACGTCTATGACGGCATCGAGAACGACAAATCGCCGTTCTGGTTCAATGGCGAGCGCGCGATTTCGCTGTCCGTACAGAAGCAGCCCGGCACCAATGTCGTCGCGGTCGTGGACGCCGTCAAGGCGCTGCTGCCGGAATTCCGCGCGGAACTACCGCCGGCGATCACGCTCGATATCCGCAGCGATCGCTCGATCGCCATTCGCGAATCGGTGCAGGACATCAAGATGACGCTGATGCTGACCATTGCGCTGGCGGTGATGGTCATCTTCCTGTTCCTGCGCAATATCTCCGCGACGGTCATTCCGAGTCTGACGCTGCCCGTCTCGCTCGTCGCGACGTTCGCGGTGATGTACGTGCTCGACTACAGCCTCGACAACCTGTCGCTGATGGCGCTCATCCTCTCGGTCGCGTTCATCGTCGACAACACGATCGTCATTCTCGAGAACATCGTCCGGCATATCGAGATGGGGAAGGCGCCGATGCGCGCGGCGATGGAAGGGTCGAAGGAGATTGCCTTCACGATTGTGTCGATGACGCTGGCCCTGGTCGCGGTGTTCATTCCGGTGCTGTTCATGGGTGGCATCGTCGGCCGGCTCCTCAACGAGTTCGCGGTGACGATCGCGGTCGCGATTCTGGTGTCGGGGTTCGTGTCGATCAGCCTGACGCCGATGCTCTGCAGTCGCTTCCTGACGCCGCCAGACGAGCAGCGCCACGGCTGGTTTTACAACGCGACGGAAGCGATGTTCGATGCCTGGCGGCGGGTCTACGACGTGACGCTGCGACAAAGCCTGCGCTTCCACGCGCTCACCATGGCCATCTCGATTGTGCTCATCGGGGCGACGGCCTACCTGTTCACGCTGGTGCCGAAAGGGTTCCTGCCGAACGAGGACGTCGGACGCATCAACGTGACGACCGAAGCGGTGCAGGGCATCGGCTTCGACGACATGGTGCGGAAGGAACAGCAGGTCGCCGAGATCATCAGTCACAACCCGAGCATCAACGGGCTATCGAACTTCGCGAACGGCAATCGCGGCAACATCAACATCGACCTCAAGCCGCGCGACCAGCGCACGCAAACGGCGCAGGAAGTCATCACGTCATTGCGTCCACTGGTGACGCAGATCCCCGGCATGCGCGTGTTCATGAACATGCCGCAGCAGATCAATCTTGGCGGCCAGCAGGGTGCGCGCAGCCCGTATCAATTCACCCTGCAGGACACCGACACGACCGAGCTCTATCACTGGGCGCCCATTCTCGAAGACAAGATCCGCGGGATTGCCGGACTCGAGGACGTGAGCAGCGATCTGCAGGTGAAGAACCCGCAGATTCGTGTCGACATGAACCGCGACAAGATCTCGGCGCTCGGCCTGACCGTCAATCAGGTGGAGACGGCGTTGAACAACGCCTACGGCACGCGCCAGGTCTCGCAGATCTACGCACCGAACAACCAGTATCAGGTCGTGATGCAGGTGGCGCCCGAGTTCCAGCGCGATCCCGCCGCGCTGTCGCTGCTCTATGTTCGTTCGTCGGGAGGGCGCCTGATTCCGCTCGACACGGTCGCGCGGGTATCGACCGACGTCGGACCGTTGACGGTGTCGCACACCGGGCAGCTGCCATCCGTCACGATTGCATTCAACCTGAAACCTGGAGTCGCGCTCGGCGACGCCGTCTCCGAAATCCAGGCGACGGCCGCAGCCACGCTGCCGTCGACGGTCACCACCAGCTTCCAGGGCGCCGCCCAGGCATTCCAGGACTCCCTGCGCGGCCTTGGCCTGATCCTTCTGATGGCGATCGTCGTCATCT
>Ga0310810_10012284_pt1 | contig 10054 bp, 8 predicted proteins | sample NCmetagenome_FD_207641 | JGI IMG/M metagenome (GOLD analysis project Ga0310810, IMG submission 207641) | Soil microbial communities from experimental microcosm in Duke University, North Carolina, United States - NC | ecosystem: Engineered > Artificial ecosystem > Soil microcosm > Unclassified ...
GCGTCGATCACGCTGGTGGCGGCCTGCGAGCCGAACACGTCGTAGATGGGATAGTCGATGCCTTCGCTGAAAAACAGCAACGCCTTGCGGCGCCCGCGCACACCGCCCAGCGTTTCCGCCGCGGTTTTCAGGGCGCCAAGGACCTGCTGGGCGCGGTACCCGCGCTCGAAGTCCGCGGGATCGGTCGTCACGTCCGGATAGCCGGCCGGTCCGCGGATCGTCCCGGACTCAACCGGCTGGCCCTGGTTGTTCTCGTCGTTGATCGAGGCTGCATTGACCTGCAGCTCCATCAGGTGCTGGTGAAAGAACTCGTCGGCTTTGGCCAGCGTGAGCGATAGCAGCCGGCGGCCCACGAATTTGTCGATCGACGCCAGCAGCAGGCGGCGATCGCTGGTGAACTCCTGCGACGCGTCGCCGCGCCCGCTGGTGTAAACGACGGCCGCCAGGTCGTTGCCGGCGAGGTTCTGTTCGACAAACTGACGGGCGGCTTTGATGACGAACTGCGAGCGCAGCGCCGTGACGTCGAGATCATCCAGCACGATGACATACAGCCGGCCCTCCACGGAGGGGGCGTTCGATTTGACGTCGGAAGAAACCGGCCTGTCCGCGGCAAGAAAACGGTCCTGGCGCACCATCGGGATGTCCACCGACGTGAACATGTCGATGTTCTGGCGGCGGCCATCTTCGAAGAGTTCGAAGTCCTCTTTCGCCAACCCCCGCACCACGTTTCCCTGGGCGTCCGTCACCACGGCGTCCACGTCGACGTAGCTGGTCTCCACCTTGAACGTGACGGGAGGGGGAGCGCCCTGCGAGGTCGGGGCCTGCGGCGCCGACCTCAACGAGGCCACTCCAATGACAGCCAGACCGAGAACGGCCGCTGCGGTCATGCGCATGGATGGACCCATCTTAATACGTCAGCTCGGCGTAACGGTGATCACGGTTTCTGCGCTCGCGGGGCTTCGGTCGCCGGCATCGGCGCGGTTCCGCGCCTCGACTCGCAGCAGATATCGCCCGGGCGCGACGGACTTCAACGAAATCGGCTTCGTGTAGCTCACCGTCGTCCAGTGCGCAGTCGTTCCGGGCTCGTTCGTCAGCGAATCCCGTGCTGTGAAGACTTCTCTTCCGTTTTCGCCAAGCAGGGTCGCCGTGACTTCAAACTGCCGCGGCTGCACCGCGGGCAGGTTGTCGTAGATTTCGGCCATGAGCGCCAGCGTTTCGTTCTGCGTGAATACGCGGCGGCTGGTGGCCGGCGCGCCGAGCAACCGCTCCACGACGGGATCCGGTTGCGGCGTGAGGCCGTCCGGCGCTCCAGGAGACGAGAGCAGGAGGCCGCTCATCATCAGCGGCTCCGCGGTGAAGTCGGGAACGCGGACGTCGTAGAAGACCGTGCCTGACTTGTTGCCGTTCGGATCCCTGGCGCCCAGGCGCAACTGATAGCGGCCGGGTGCCAGCGGCGTGCGCGCGTTGAAGCGCAGGCCAAGCCTTTTCAAGCGTTGATAGGTCTCCGGCAGCACGGACAGATTGACCGCCGTCCTGGTCCCTTTCTGCGGTTTCCCTTCATCGCTCAGCGCGAAAAACGACAGCTCGAGCGTATCGGTGAGGAGCGAGTTGGGTTGCGGGGCAAACTCCAGCTGCTGGCCGTCCAGCTCGACTGTCAGGACGACCGACGCTTCCTTCTGCGCGCCCTTGAAAGGAGCCGCGTGCACCGATAACGTCAGCCCCGGCTGCTGCACCGGGCTGTTGAGCGCCTCGCGAAGCTCACGTGATGTTTCCGGCGCCCCTCCGTGGCGGCTCTCGCGCGCGCGGCGGTTCAGATCATCGCGCCTCCGCTCTTCGGCCGTCCGGCCGCTCGGCGAAGGGTAACCCCCCCTCGCCACCGCCTTCAGCCCGGGACGTTTGACGGTCACCTGGATTCGATGGAACAGGCCGTTGCGCGGATGATTCGGCGGCGTGTACCCAAGCAGGTAGTACTGGCTGTTGGCGCGCACGATGCGATCGAACGCGCTGTCCGCGGAATTCGAGTCCACCACTGCAAAGCCGCCGGTGCCCTCCGCTAATGCGCGCAGGCTGTCCTGGGTGAGACGGATTTCGCCAAGCAATGCCTGCACCCCGCTGTGCGGGGTGCCAAGCGGCTTCGAGAAGTCGGCGCCCGCGTAGTCCGGCGGACCGTTTCGGGTCATCTCGATGAAGTCGGTGGTCATGCCGATGAGTCCGCGGGGATCGAGCGTGAAGAAATTCACGTTGGCGTGAGCCGCCGCGCTGATTGCGTCCTCGGTGGCCCTGGTGATCTCGTCACCCGCCGGCGAGTTGAAGATCTCGGCCATCGGATAGTCGATGCCTTCGCTGAAGAGGAGCAGCGCTTTCCGCCGACCGCGAACCCCCTCGAGAAAGTCCGCGAGATTCCTGAGCGTGTTCAGCACGCCGATCGCGCGCTGGGCGCGCTCCAGGTTGCTGGGGTCGTACGACTGGTTGCGGGTGAGGGGATCCCGCACGTTCCGCGGCCGGCCCTGGTCGTCGATCGTGGTTTCGTCCACACCCGAAAGTTGCGACAGGTAGTACTGGTCGATGCGTTCGATTTCCGCCGATTGCAGGCGCTGGCCGATGAATTTGTCGATAGCGGCCAGAAGCAGGGCGGGATCGCTGGTGAATTCCTGGGCCGAGTCCTTCCGGCCGCTTGTGGTGACCACCGCGGCGATGTCTCGCGGTCCGAACTGCTGCTCGACGAACTGACGGGCGCTCTTGCGCACCGCGGTGGTTCGCAGCGCGCTGACATTGAGATCGTCGAGCACGATCATGTACACGCGGCCGGAGGAGACGTCACGGTTCGTTCGCACGTCGGCCGGAACGGGCCGGCCGAGCGGGAGAAAACGGTCCCGTTGCTCGATGGGCAGTTCGACGAGCGAGAAGGTATCGATTTTCTGGGGCTTGCCGTCCTCGAACACCTGGAAATCGTCGCGCGTGAGGCCGCTGACGAAGTTGCCGGCAGCGTCAGTGACCGTCACATCCACGTCGACGTAGTTGACGCTGACCTGAAAGGTGGGCTGCGGAGTTTGCGCGCTCACCAGTGTGGCGCCCGTTAGAAGGCTAACGAGGAGAGCGCGAGGTGCAGGCCTCATTGATGTCGCAAGTGCCAGTCTAACTTAGCCTGAAAATTCACGGTGCGCCGAAGCTTCGAGCGAAGGCGGAAGGCGGACACTACGTACATGCGGACAGCGCGTCCTTCACCGCGGCCAGCGACGTGAAGCGCGGCGCATAGCCCAGGCGCGTGCGTGCTTTGGCGATGCTGCAGTTCGGCGAATGGCGCAGATGGTCCAGCGTGACGGCAGCATCGCGATCGGAGACGCCCACGCGCCATTGGTCATAGGGTAGATAGTCGAGCTGCGCCTCCACGCCGTACCAGGCGGCCAGACCTTCGGCATAGCCGCGAAAGGTCAACGCCGCGGGTGACACCACGTGAAAGCTTTCGCCGATGGCTGCCTCAGGCCGTTCCACGGCTCGCTCAAAGGCCTGCGCCACATCATCGGCATGGACGTGGTGCAGTGTCTCCAAGCCGAAGTTCGGCAGGCGAACGGATCGCCCGTGAGAAAGGTCCTCGAACACCACTGGATTGAAATTCCCTGCGGGGTTGATCGGCAGCCAGCCGGAGCCCACCAGGTGGCCCGGGTGGAGCACGGCGGCGGGCAGCCGGCCGGAGGCGGCCTGGCCGAGCAGATATGCTTCGATGGCGGCCTTGCGGCAGCCGTAGTCACCGAACGGCCGGCGTGGCGCGTCCTCGGTGGTTGGTACTTCGACGCTCGGACCGTGCACCCAGATTGTGCCGCAATGAATCAGCTGACCCACGCGGCCGGCAAGGGCACTCGCCAGTTGCACGGCGCTCTCGAGTGTGTAGCACGTCAGGTCGATCACGGCGTCCGGCCGCAGCGCCGCGATCCGTTCCCCGAATTGCCCGCGCTGTTCTTCGGCGGTCCGATCGATCACCGCATAGTCGACGTGCTCCCAGCAGTCGTCCACAACATACGGCTGCCGCTGACGCCGTGAGACGCAGACGGCCGTGTGCCCGCCACGAACGAGTCTCGGGACCAGATACGAGCCGATGTGCCCCGTGGCCCCGATCACGACAACACGCATAGAGACGCGTTAGAAACGGGCTTGGGAGGGGCGGTCGTTCCAGTGCACCATCGGCAGCCCGGGCACCGGTGCGCGAAAGTAGGGGATACTCTTGCCCTTGAGCGAGCCGATGTAGAGCGTCTGCAAATCGGGCCCGCCGAAGGTGACGCTGGCCATCCACGGCGCGACGCCGGCGCCGGTGGCGAAGAGGACTTCTTCTGTGACGTGATTCTGAAAGAACGCGCGCTCGAGCGCGTCGACTTTTTCCGTATCTCCTTCGTCCAGTAGGACCCGCATGTCTCCCTGTGGCGTGATGACGAACAACTTGTCCGAGTACACCAGCGTGCCCCACAGGTTGCCGGCGCAATCGAACGCGATGCCATCCGGCCACGCGCCTTTGCCCAGCCGGCTGGGACCGAAGATCTCGCGATGCGTGACGTTGCCGCGGTCGTCGATTCTCAGCCGGGTGATGCGGCCGCCCGTGGTCTCGACGACGTACAAGTACTCTTCCTTCGCGTCGAACCGGATCTCGTTCGTGAACTGGAACCCGTCGGCCACGATCCGGAACGTACCGTCTTCGTAGCGCGCCAGGTAGCCGTCCGATAGATCGGTGCGAAGGGCGTGCATCCAGTTCTTGACGCGGGTGGAGACGGTGATCCAGATGCGATCGCGCGAATCCCGAAGCACGAAGTTGACTTTGCCGACCGGCTGGCCGTCAATCCGGTCCGCCAACACGCGGGATGTGCCGTCGCGCGACATGAGTTCCAGGCAGTCGGTGCCGAAATTCGAGATCAGAAAGCTGCCGTCGCGGTCGAACGCCAGCCCGTTGGGCAGCGTGCCCTCGAGATACCGTGAGGCTTCGCTGCCGGCGGTCTGGAAGTGCCCCGAGCGTTTCTGGGTGATGATCTCCTGAGACCCGTCGGGGCGCAGGCGGACCACCCCTCCTCGCGCGTCCGCCGTCCAGAGGGTTCCGTCCCGCTCCGCCAGGATGCATTCGGGCCGCTGCAGATCGTGGCCGACGTAACGCAGAGTGGCTCTGTCGAGGTCGAAGTCCAGGATCGGATTGTCTCTCACATCGGACGCCTTTCGGGACATGGCGTGCACTGTAGCAAGGGAAACGCGTCGAGGCAAGGGCCAGGCTGGCTCTTTCATGCTCAGCCGTTTCATGTTAGCCTGTCGCTCGATTATCGATTCAAGTCCGCTTTGCCATCATGAATCCACACGCGGGCACCTTCAATCGCACGGTGACCAGGTCTCCGGCGCTTACCGACGCCTATCTCCATCGCCACGGCATTTTGCGGCTACTCGCGATCAAGGACTCGGATATCCGCCTGTTGACGCTCGACCAGTGCCGCGATGCCGTCGATAAGAGCCTGCATGCGGGCGGCGCCTTCTCGGCCACCATTCCGCTGGTCGCCCTATATTACGGCGGGTTTATCGACATTGATGTTGGAGATCCAACCAGGCCCGGCCAGGACCTGTTCGTCCTGAGCAAAGGCCACGCCGTGGCGGCCCTCGCGTCTCTCTATGCGGAACTCGGCTACTTCGACCGGTCGATCCTCCGCAACTCGCGGTCCTATCACAGCATTCTCAACGGACATCCCGGGCCGCTGTTGCCCGGCGTGCATCTGGCGACTGGCCCGATGGGCCAGGGGCTTGGCGTGGCGCAGGGGTTTGCCATCGCCGGCCGGATGGCGCCGCGGTTTGACGTCTACTGCATCACCGGCGACGGCGAATTGCAGGAAGGACCGATCTGGGAAGCGGTCATGTTCGCCGGGCAGAAGCATCTCGACAATTTCTGCGTCATGGTGGATCGCAACAACGGTCAGCTCGATATCGCGAACCGGATGGTCTTTCCCATGCCGGAGCTCGAGCGCGTCTTCGCCTCGTTCGACTGGCAGGTTCACAGCGTGGACGCCACCGAATACGACGGCATCTACGCCGCGCTCGAGCAGTTCCGGTTCGGGCCGCGCACCGGCAAGCCCACCGCGATCATCTGCCACGGGATGAAGGGGCACGGCGCGCTCTCTGATTTCCTCAACAAACACAAAGTGACCGTGCCGGACGCGCTGCTCGACCAGGAATACCGGCTTCAGGCCGCGCGCCGGGAACAGCGCGTCGATGAGTTCCGGCGATTCTTCCAGGGCCTCTCCGATCAGCAGAACGGCGAGGCCCTACAGGAGACGCTGCTCGACGCGGCGCGGTCGATGAACCTCGAACCGATTCACGATGCCGGCGGCGCTCTCGTCCTTTCGCAGGTGGTCGGGCCCGTCGTGACGCGCCGCGCTCCGCCGCGCGACAAACGAATCGCGTACGACGCGGCGCTCCTCCCGAAGCTCGATCCTCTGAAACAGTACGCCGCCAGCGACGTGGTCACGGCCGCGATGAAAGTGTTCGCCCGCGATCCTCGCGTGGTTTCGGTGGACGCCGACCTCGCCACTACCAGCGGGCTCGAAGCCGGCGTGGCCGCGGTGGATCAGCGCCGCGCGCTGAACGTGGGCGTGGCCGAAGCGAACATGTCGTGTATCGGTGAAGCGTTCGCGGCGCTGGGATATCAGACGTGGGTGAGCACGTTCTGCCCGTTTTACGACTGGAAGGTCCTGAGGCGCGTGGCCGTCGGCCATCAGGAGCGGCTCGAGACGATGGCGGCGCAGGACGGCTGGCTCAGCGACGGCCACGGTCTGGATCTGACCATGCTTGCCACCGCGGCGAATCTCGAAACGCGGACCAACGGCGCCACGCACATGGGCAACGACGATTGCACCCTGTTCGACGCGCTGGCGCACCTGAAAATCATCGACGTCTCGTGCCCGCAGCAGATGCTGTCGCTGATGACCTGGATCATGGCTGGCAATCGCGGCCTGCTCTACGTCCGGGTGATGCGCACGCCATCGGCGGTGATTTACGGTCCCGATTACGCGTTCGAGTTCGGGCGCGGCTCCATCCTCCGTAACAGCCCATCGGATGCCGCCGTTATCGTGAGCAGCGGCCGGGGCGTGCATGAGGCGCTGGCCGCGTCGGATCTCTGCGCCCGCGACGGCCTGCACGTGGGCGTCGTGGACATGCCGTCGATTGATGAAGAACTCCTTGTGGCGCTCGTCGGGTCCGGCAAGCTGATCTGCCTAGCCGAACAGAACAACGGGTACATCCTTCAGAACCTGCTCCGGGTGCTTCACCGCCGCGGCGTCACGGCGCCCGCGGGCCGCGTGCTGGCGATCAACACGCTCGACAAGGATGGCAGGCCGCACTACATCCATTCCGGCACCTACGAGGAGCTGATCGAGGCGTTCGAATTGACGCCGGCCCACCTGTCGCGCGCGATAGCTTCCCGCCTTGAAAGGACTCGATCATGAGCGTCGTGATTCATGAAGCCGACGCGGAAGCGCTGGATCTGCCCGGACGTCAGCTGCGCTGGATCGTTTCGGACAGGCCGGACACGCTTCACGCCGCGCATTGTTCAGCTTGCGTGATCCGGGTCCCGCCCGGAGAAAAGGTGCGGCCGGCGCATTCGCATCCCAATGGCGAGGAAGTGATCTACATCCTGAGTGGATCAGGCCGCGTCCTCGTCTCGGGCGAGGTGCAGGCCGTGTCGCCCGGCACGGCCGTCCTGTTTCCGCAAGGCGCCATCCACATGCTGCAAAACACCAGCGCCGAGGAAATGAAAGTCGTCTGCTTCTTTGCCCCGCCCACCGGTCTGGAGAATTACCGGATGCACGAGGGCGTCGATTTTCCCGACTAACACGTCTGCCTCACCAAGGAGCGAAGGATGAAGGGATCCCTTTACATTCTGACGATTTTTCTCGGCGTCGTGCTGACCGTGCACCTGGCGATGAACGGAAAGGTGGGCGCCGCCATCGGCAACGCCCGCATAGGCAACATGGTGTTCTGGTGCATCGGCGCGATTGGCGCCATCGTGATCGGGATGACCGGCTGGGAGGCAGGCGCGCTGAGCGGCGTGCGTCAGGTCAACCCCCTCCTTCTAACCGCCGGCCTGATGGGAGCGTCTCTGGTGTTCGGCATTGCGTGGTTGTTCCCACAGGTGGGTGCGGCCAATGCCACCATCGCGCTGCTGGCCGGTCAGATCATCAGCAGCCTGGTCCTTTCGCACTATGGCTGGCTGGGGTCACCACTCCAACCGATCACGGTGCAGAAGGCGGCCGGTGCGGCACTGCTGCTCGTCGGAAGTATCATCGCCACGAGGGGGTGAAGAATCGCGGGCGCGTTAGCCTGCGGCTTCTTCCTTTTCGTCGGATGCCTGGGCGGGCACGATCGGCGTTTGCACGCCGGTGCCCGCCGCGTTCGCCACGACCGCGTCGCGAATCCAATCGCCCGGATCCTCGATATGCCTGCGCATGGCGGTTTCCGCAAGATTTGGATCGCGCGCTCGCATCGCCTCGAGGACGGGGACGTGACGCTCGCCGATTTCTTCCAGCGAGCGATGCGTCAGCTGCATCATCGAATGGGTGACGAAGGTCGTCGTCGCCAGCCGCATGGTCTGCCACACATGCTGCAGGACGTGATTACCCGACGCCTTGATGATCGTCTGATGGAATGCAAAGTCGGCGTCGACGTGCGCGCGGTGATCGCCCTTGGCCGCGGCCAGTCGCATGGCGGCGATTGACTCTTCCAGCCTGGCGATTGTCGCGTCGTCCATTCTGGTGGCCGCGGCGCGGGCCGCGACGGCTTCCAGCGCCGCGCGGACCGGGTAAATCTCCAGCAGATCCTCTGTTGAAATCTCGCGGACCTGCGTGCCGCGGAACGGCGAGCTGATCACGAAACCAAAGAGCTCGAGGTCGCGCAGAGCCTCCCTGACCGGCGCCTGGCTCACGCCAAACTCCTGGGCGAGCCGCGTTTCGACGATGCGGGTTCCCGGGGGAAGCCGGCCGCTCAGGATGTCGTCAATCAGCTGCTCACGGATTTCTTCACGGAGGACGCGCCGAACAGTACGCCTGGGCCTGGCTTTGCTCACGTTTGAGGCTCCTTGGGTGGCTCGGAAGCTCGGGGGGCGAATAATAGATTATCGATTTTCGTCGACCACAATGATAACGTAGCGTCCGGCCGCACCGCAATCCGGCTCTTATGGACTATCAGCTGGCCCAGCAACTCGTTTTCGTGAGTGCCGGGGCGCACGGAATTGGGAAGGCCGTTGCCGATCTGTTCGCGCAGGAGGGGGCCACGGTCGTTGTCGCCGACCAGGATGGCGACGCTTTGTCGGCAAATGGCGCCAATTGGCACCGGACCGTAACGGCCGATCTCGCCACCGCCGACGGGGTCACCCGCGCGGTGTCGTTCACGCTCGACGTCTTTGGCCGGGCACCCGATGTCGTCATCAACAACCTGGGAGTGGGTGATGCCGGCGTGTTTGAAGACCTGTCCGATGAGCGATGGGAGCGGTCGTTCCAAACCAATCTGATGGGGTCCGTCAGGCTCTGCCGGTCCCTGGTCCCGAAAATGGCGGCGCGCGGTTCGGGCGCGGTCGTGATCACAGGCTCCGATTTGGCGAAGCAACCTGAACCCGGGTTCATGGACTATGGCTCGTGCAAGGCGGGCCTGCTTTATCTGACCAAAGCGCTGGCGAAGCAGTACGCGCCCAAAGTGAGGGTCAACACGGTCCTGCCGGGCCCCGTCTGGTCCCGGATGTGGACGCGCCCCGGCGGCATCGTCGATCAACTGACGCAACATTACGGGCTGGACCGCGACGCGTCGGTCCAGCGGTTCCTCGAGGATCGCCAGATGCCGATGGGGATCGGCCATCCCGAAGACGTGGCGCACGCGGTGCTGTTTCTCGCATCGCCTCGCGCGCGATTCATCACAGGCGCGGCTCTGGATATCGGGGGCACCATCCGCGGCCTGATCTGAATAAGGGGTCAGACCCTCTTTTTACGTAAAACGTAAAAAGCGGGTCTGACCCCATTTTCCCAAGGACCTTATGCCTGACTATTCCAGC
>Ga0310810_10012285_pt1 | contig 10054 bp, 7 predicted proteins | sample NCmetagenome_FD_207641 | JGI IMG/M metagenome (GOLD analysis project Ga0310810, IMG submission 207641) | Soil microbial communities from experimental microcosm in Duke University, North Carolina, United States - NC | ecosystem: Engineered > Artificial ecosystem > Soil microcosm > Unclassified ...
GGCCGACGCGAGGTCCGCCTTCGTCGCGGTGCGCGACGCCGCCGCGGAGTACGGCGGCCACATCGTCGCGATCCCGCGCGACAACCTGCCCGTGCTGACCCGCGCGGACGGGAAGACGCCGCTCTGGGGTGCCGCCGATCCGTGGACGCCGGTGACGGCGCTGCGCGAGCGCGGCGGGGCGAAGACGGCCATCCTGACCGTCGGCGCGCCGAGCTACCTCGCCGGACAGGCGAGCGATCGCGCCGCCGAGCGCGGCATGAACGTCGACGTCCATGTCGTGAACGGCTTTCCGATCGGTGAGGATTTCGTGACGTCGTTGCCGGCGCGCTACGACCGGATTCTCACGCTCGAGGACGGCTTGATCGGCACCGTCGACGCCGGCCTGCGCGGCTTCGCGGCCTACCTGTCGGGCAAGCTCGCCGGCTGCGGCGTTGCGCTCGATCACGCGGGCATCGCCGATCCGCAGATCGCGCCGTCCGACACGTTCGAGATCGTCTGGGCTCACTACGGCATGACGGCGGACGCGCTTGCGGACCGGCTGCTGTCAGGCACCTCGTCGTGACAGTCTGCTTTGGACCCTTCACGCTCGATTCGGCCACGCGTCAACTCACGCGCGATCGCGGGCCGATTCGAAGCGATGTACGCGGCTGGCGTCTGCCGCCTGGCTCTGCGAGATCGGCTTGACAGGGGGAACCGCTGCGAACATGGCGGCGCGGCGGCGCGATGCCCTTCCGAAAGGCGGCCGATTACGCCCGTCAGATCGCCGAGGGGCTTGCCCCAGACAACGACCGCGGCATCGTTCATCGCGACGTCAAGCCGGACAATTCCAGGGAAGTTCGCAGGATTTCTGCACGCGTAGCAGCGCCTACGCGTTGCCGCTCAAGGCCGGCACATATAGCGTCGTGGCGTACGGTCAGGGCGCGTGCGAGACCTGTACGGCGCCGCCGCCGCGCTTCTCGCGCCGCTGTGCCCGCGCGAAATCGACGAGGATGCGTCGCATGAGCTGTGCGGCAACGCCGAAGAAGTGCGCGCGGTTCTGCCACTGGATCTGCTTCTTCCATCCCACGAGGCGGACGTATGCCTCGTTCACGAGCGCGGTGGATTCGAGGAGATGGCCCTGACGCTCGCCCGCCATGTACCGCGATGCGAGGCGATGGAGCTCTCCGTGGACGAGCGGCGTCAGCGCTTCGAGCGCCGCCTCGTCTCCGTCTCTCCACGCGAGGAGCAGTTCGGTAATGTCCCGAGCCATCTATTTCACTGGCAGGCGCGCTTTCAGCTCCTCGAACCAGTGCTCGACGACCTCAATCTCGCGGTCCGATTCCGGGATCTCTGTGCCCGCGAGAACGGTCCCGACAAAGCTCTTCCCGTCGGGAGAGATGTCAATGCTCCGCCGCCCCGCTGGCCCCTCACCCCGGTACCCCGCGACTCTGAGCCCCTGTTGCGGAAGCGGGACCGGATCGCCGAAGGTAAACGTGGGCTTCGTCGAGACGGGAACAGCCACCACTCCTGGTTCGCGCTGTGTGAAATACAGCTCACGCTCGTCCGGCGACCAGAACGGGTGAATGCCGCCCGCGATCTGGTATCTCGCGCCGGTGGCGGGGAACGGCAGCACGTAAATCCGTGTGTCGGCGTTGTAGACGACCCACGCTCCGTCGCGCGAGAAGCTTGCGGATAATGACAACTGTCTGCCTTGCACCTGCCCGAAAGGCGCCGATCGCTTATCGGAGGACGAGTAGGTCCACAAGGCGCTCTGGTCGCCTTTCAGCACAGTGAAGAGCAGCGTGCGACCGTCAGCTGACCACGACTCAGGGATCTGAGACGTCCCGGGTTCCGCCTTCGTCAAACGCTCGGCGTTGCCGGTTCCGTCCGCCTGTTGCCAGAAAATGCCCTGATCGCTCTCACGGTCCGACTGGAAGGTGACGCGCCGACCGTCGGGGGTCCAGGTTGGGAAACGGTTTCGCGCCTCGATTGTCAATCGTCGACGCGCAGTGGCGCCGGAGAGGTCGTAGATCCAGATCGCCGCGTCTTTTCCATCGTCGGTACCGACTGCGAGGCGCGTGCCATCGGGCGAAATCCGCGCGCCGCGATAGGCGTCCGGCGGCATCTTGAGAGCGGTGGCATGTCCATCCCGATCGAACATGGCGAGACCGAACCGGTTAGTCGCAGTCGCGACCGCCGGACCAGCGATGTACGCGAGCGTGCCCTCCTCCGACGCGCTGAACTGCGCCGCGGCGGCATTTGCGCCAGCCGCGCGCCTCACGCCTTCGATGACGGGCACGGCGTTGCCCGAAATTGCCAGATGTCGGGAGTCGAAGCGCGCCGCAAAGATGACGCCGCCTACGGCGTACACGAGATGGCCAGACGGGAGAAACCGGCCATCGGAGGCGGATTCGACGAGAACCGTTCGGTTGCCGGACGCGAGCGACTGGGCAACGACGGATGCCGCTTCCAAATCCATCCTTCCGTCTCGGACAGGCGCGACTGTGAAGAGCACCGCGTTCCCGCCAGGCAGCATTTGCGGGCCGTACGGCACCTCGTCGGGTTTCGTCCTGACGAACAGCTCGGGGTGTCCCCCGACGGCGGGAACGCGCAAAATTCCCTGACCGCGCTCGCCGAAGAGAATGCGCTCGCCATCCCAGCTGATACCGAGGGGGTTTTCAGCGGGACAGATCGAGCTGGCCGTGCCTCCCTCCGCGAGTATGCGCTTCAACCCGCTCTGATCGCGGTCCTGGGCCCAGAACGCGATCCATTGCCCGTCGGGCGAAAACGCCGGGCTCGCAACGGCTTCAAAGCGGTCGCTGCCTGGGAGCGGCCGTGCCTGCGGATCCGCGAGGTTGCGCAGCCAAAGCTTCTTATCCGCGACATACGCGATGCGCCTGCCATCCGGCGACACCGCAAGCAGCTGCCTGCCGACGTTGGTGAAGCTCTGGTTTTGATCGAGCCGAATCGCGAACCGCGTCAGGCCGGAACGATGCGCCGGCGGCGCGAGGAGCGACCACGCGCTCGCACCGGCAACGATCAGGCCGGCGACGAATCCAGCGGCTATCGGAAGCGCGCGTCTCCACAGCGGACGCCGGCGAGCCTCGGCATCTGGCGTAGCCGCACGAACGTCATGCCGGTCCTCGAGCAGAAACAGGGGCGCCGACATGTCGCCGAAGCGCCGGCGCGAATCTTTCTCGAGGCAGCGCCGCAGCAGGCGGATCGTGTCCGCGGGCACGTCGGCCGGCAGGGCGTTCCATTTCGGCTCGCCCCGGACGACAGCCGCGATCGTATCGGTGACGTCCTCGCCGTCGAACGGACGCTCGCCCGCAAGCATCTCGAACAGCACGCAGCCGAACGCCCATACGTCGCTGCGCTTGTCCGCGGGTTTTCCGCGCGCCTGTTCGGGACTCATGTACGCGGCAGTCCCCAGGATCACGCCGATGGATGTGGCGGGCGTTGTCAAGGTCGGCGAGGTGGAGGTCGAGGCTGCCGGCGAATCGGCTTCGACCATCTTCGCGAGGCCGAAGTCGAGCACCTTCACGTCGCCCTCGGCGTCCACCATGACGTTCGCCGGTTTGAGATCGCGATGAACGATCCCCTTCTCGTGTGCCGCATGCAGGGCTTCCGCGATCTGGCGCGCCAGGTTGAGGGCCTCGAAAACTGGCACTTTGCCGTGGCGTATCCGATCGGCGACGGATTCGCCGGCGACCAGCTCCATCACGAGGAAGCGCACGTGATCGCACTCCTCGAAGCCATGAACGACCGCGATGCGTGGATGGCTGAGCGTCGCAAGCAGCTGCGCCTCGCGCCGGAAGCGGGCGATTCGATCGGGGTCGCCGACGAACAACTCGGGCAGGACTTTGATCGCGACCTCGCGGCCGAGGTTGGTGTCGCGGGCGCGGTAAACTTCGCCCATTCCACCGCTTCCGATGAGCGCGAGGATCTCGTATGCGCCGAGTCTGGTGCCGACGTCCAGCGTCAATGCCATGGGCAGAACTGCCATCCAATATACGCCGCGCGGATAAGGATTCTGAGCGACAATCTCACTCGATGCCCGTCTCCCCAGGAACGCGACTGGGCGTGTACGAGATCGTTGCGCCGCTCGGCGCCGGCGGAATGGGCGAGGTGTACAAGGCTCGCGACACCCGCCTCGACCGGACGGTCGCGATCAAAGTCCTGCCGCCCCACCTTGCGGAAGACGCCCAGTTTCGGGAGCGGTTCGACCGTGAAGCGCGCGCGATCTCCCAGCTCGATCACCCGCACATCTGCGCACTCTATGATGTCGGCGCGCACGAGGGCCTGTCGTTTCTCGTCATGCAGTACCTGGAGGGTGAGACGCTCCAGGCACGGCTCGAGCGCGGGTCGCTGGAGCTCAAAGACGCACTCGCAATCGCGGTTCAGATCGCGAGCGCGCTCGACGCGGCGCACCGCGCCGGCATCGTTCATCGCGATCTGAAGCCGGGCAACATTTTTCTCGTCCGCAGCGCCGCATCGGGATCGCCGGCTGCCAGGCTGCTCGATTTCGGTCTGGCCAAGACCGCCGACGCCCGAACGGCCGGAGGCTCGACGCTGCTGCCGACGACGCCGGCGAACCTGACGGCGAAGGGCACCATCTTTGGAACGTTTCAGTACATGGCGCCGGAACAACTCGAGGGCGACGAGGCGGACGCGCGGACCGACATCTTTGCGTTCGGCGCGGTCGTCTATGAGATGGTCACGGGACGAAAGGCGTTCGAAGGCAAGAGTCAGGCGAGCCTGACAGCAAAGATTCTCGAGAGCGATCCGCCGTCGATGTCGTCGCTGCAGCCGATGACGCCGGTAATGCTCGACCGCGTGGTGAATAAATGCCTGGCGAAGAATCCCGACGCGCGGTGGCAGAGCGCCGCCGATCTCGCAACTGAGCTTCAGTGGGTCAGCGAGCCGCTCACGGCCGTTGGCCTTGGAAGCGCTGCCGCAAGTACGACACGGTCACTGGTCTGGCCCTGGGCGATGCTCGCCATCATTGCCTCGGCGCTGGCCGCGATCGCCGGCGTCGGCTGGTGGCGAGCCACACGGCCGATCGAACGGCCGTTGATTCGCATGAGCGCGGCGCTGATCGCCGGCCAGAGAATGTCGTCCGGCACCTCGTACGACATCGATGGCACCCTGCTGGCCAACCATGTGCCTGGCACCTCGCTCGCGCTCTCGCCCGACGGCAGCCGCCTGGTTGCCACCACGCTCGGCTCGGACGGCCGTCAGCGCCTGGCCGTGCGCCGCCTCGATCAGGATCGATTCGATCCGCTCCCGGGCAGCGAAGACGCGACCGGCCCGTTCTTCTCACTCGACGGCGAATGGGTCGCCTTCTTCGCCAACGGCAAGCTGAAGAAGATGCCCGTCGAAGGCGGCTCGCCGGTCACGCTGTGTGATGCAGGTAACTTCCCGTCCGGAAGTTGGGGAGACGACGAAACGATTATCGCGGGGCTCGGCTTGAACCGGCCGCTATCGCGCGTGCCTTCAGCCGGCGGCGCGTCGACGCCTGTGACGAAGCTGGAGCCTGGCGAGACCATGCACGAGCGGCCGCAAGTGCTCCCTGGCGGCGATTCCGTCCTCTTCACGGCTCGCACCGGCGGAGACGCAGAGAATGCCCGCATCGACCTCGTGTCGCTCAGAACGCACGAGCGAAGGACTGTCATGCGCGGCGGCGAATTCGGCCGGTACGTACAGTCATCGGCTGGCCGCGGTTACATCATCTACGTTGACGGGCAGACGCTGTTTGCGGCGCCGTTCGACCTCGCCTCGGGCACGGTTACCGGAGCGGCGAGGCGGATCCTCGGCGACGTCAGCTCGTTCCACTCGACGAAAGGCGAGTTCGACGTATCGCGGACTGGAACCTTCGTGTACATCGGCGGTCCCGAGGATCCGGAGCGCTCGATTTTCTGGCTGGACCAAACCGGCAGGACCGAGCCGCTGCATGCCGAACGCGGATTCTACAGCGGGCTGCGGTTCTCGCCCGACGGCACACGGCTCGTGTTTGTCAGATCGGCAGGGTGGCGCGGGCAGTCAGACTTGTGGGTCCAGGACCTTCAACGCCGCACGGTCGACCGGCTCACGTCTCTACCCGGATCCAACAGCTCGCCCGTGTGGTCGCCCGACGGCGCACATATCCTGTTTGAGGGTCCGAGCGGAGCTGTGTACTCGGTCCGCGCGGATGGAGCCGGTCAGCCTCAGAAGCTGGACGGTCCGGCCGGGCATCCGATCTCCGTTTCGCCGGACGGCAAGCTGGTCACGCTCATAAACGGCAATCCGTTCACGGCCATGCAGATCATGGTCGCGGCTCTGGAGGGCCCGTCTGATCATCCGCGTCTCGGGAGAGTGGAGCCCATCGCCGCCGCGCCGGGATTTCCCATGGCGGTGTTCTCGCCAGACGGTCATTTGATCGCGTACACATCCGGCGAGACCGGTGCCATGCAGGTATACGTGCAGCCGTTTCCAGGCCGGGGCGGCAAGGTCGCGATCTCAATCAATGGGGGCACGTTTCCGGCCTGGTCGCCGAACGGACGCGAGCTGTTCTTCCTCGATCCGTCCCGGCGGATCATGGTCGTCGACTACACGACGCGCGCGGGACAATTCGTCGCCGGGCAGCCGAGGCTCTGGTCTCCGCATTCCATTCTGTTGACGATGGGCGGCGGTCCATTCCAGCCCTACGCCCTGGCGTCCGACGGCAAGCGGTTCGCGGTGATGCTGTACCCGGACGGCTCGGCGGAATCCCACAGGCCGCTGCACCTCACGTTTCTGCTGAATTTCGCGGACGAGCTGCGCCGGCAGCTCGGACGCTGATTCCAAGTACGGCTCAGGACGGTCCTGTTCGGTTTCTCCACGGCCGTCGTTATGAAAAAGGGGGCGAGGACTGGTTTTGACCGTTCATTTGCTTTTGGGAAAGAAAGGTGACGCATATGGCTACGATTGCAGGGACCACCTTCGTCTTCGAACAACCCAGGGTCGCGCGATATGTGGCATTGGAGCAGACCGCGGGTGGCTTCACGCTTCCGACTCCCACATCCAGCGACCGCCATTTCGAGCAGATTGAATTCCCCGGAGTGATTGAGAGTCCGTCGGCCATATTCTTCCGCACGAGGCATACCGGAAGGCCAAGGTTCTCGGTCCGTATCAATAGCGCATCGCTCACGCAATTTCAGTTCACGGATGACGATCCGCCGGAGCGCTGCTGGCACGAGATCATTCCCGCTCGTGTCGCCGATGGCTCGACGCTCCGGCCGCGAGACAATGAACTGACATTCTTCGCCGCCGACGGCGTCGTCACCTTCGGTGATGTCGTCATTCTCTATACGTCGAGCGAACTCACAATCAAGATACCGATTGTCATCGGCCCTGCCGTCGTCGGCAACCTCGGTTAGCGTGGTGAGGATGCGAGCCGCTTCGCGCTGGCATCCTCGCGACTTCGGTCCGCCGCTCTCGGTTGGGGGACGCGACCGTGGCGCGCTGAATTCATCGAGTGGACTACCGCGAATACCAGACGCGCGCCGTCTGGTCGTTGTGCACGAAGTCGAGCAGCATCTGCGCGACTTTCTGGCGGCCGCTCGTCGCCGGGTGCGTCCCGTCGGCTGTGGAGAAGTCCGCGCAGACCCACGTCAGGCCATCGCTCCGTGGCCGCGTGCCGTCGGCCCACAGGTATGGCCCCCACGCGAGCCATGGCGCGTTCCGCCCAGCGCCTTCATAGCGAAGCGCGCCATTGAGCTCATCCTCGATGACCCAACGCATCGCAAAACCGCTCTCATACGCGTACGGCTCCGGATTCAGCGTCGAGGTGGCGTAGCCAGCATAGATTCGGCTCGACAAGTACGCGAGCCGCAGGTTGGGGAAGTTCACTGCGAGCTGCTGCAGGATCGATTCGGTCTCACGCTGCAGCCGCTGCGCGTACGCGGGCCAGCCTTCCGACGGCTGCGCATCGGCGAGCTTGATCCATGCCGTGACGACTTGTGCGCGCGTCACGCCTGCGGCGCGAAGCCGGTTGTCCAATTCACCCCAGCACGCGCAGCCGCTGTTCGACCAATCGGTCGCCGTCATCCCGCCCTGCGCGCCATCGACGACGACGAGGCGCGAGCTCTTGAGCGGGTCCGCGTCCGCCATGGGCTTGAACGCGCTGAACTCCTGCGTGGTGTTCGACATGCCAATCGACACGAACACGTATCGGCCGGAAACGCTCGGTTGTCCCGCGGCGTCGAGAGGCTGAATCGTCCGCGCGACTTTCAGTCCGGCGTCGAGATGCGCGGGCGGCGGCACGTTGCCGCCGGTCGGATACAGCCCGCCGCGCTGGCCCTGGTACGAGCCGGAGCCGAGGTCCGTCAGCGGCGTGAAGCCGACCGACGTGCGCGCGCAACCCTGCTGCGGCGCGCCCGGCGTGGGTGAGGTCGGCGCCGGCGATGTAGACGGGGCGCCGCCCGAGCCGCACGCCAAGAGGCCAAGCAAGACAAGGGCAGCGACAAATGCGCGCATGAGGCTGCTGATTGGACCCGCATCGCCCAGCGAACGTTTAAAATCTCTTCCAGCCCGCATTACTCGTCAGCCTGGGTCAGCTCCGCATCGGACGCAGCGCGAAAGATCAGCGCGAAGCCGCCGATGCCGATCCGATCGCCGTCGTTGAGCGCGATGGGAGCCGTGATGCGCGTCCCATTCAGGGACGTGCCGTTGCGACTGCCAAGATCCTCGATGTCTGCGGAGGCTTCGCGCACCACGATGCGGGCGTGGCGCCGCGATACGCGGAGTGAATCAAGGAATACGCGCGACGCAGGATCGCGCCCGATGACGTTCTCGCCCGGGTTCAACATGACCGCCCGTTCACCGACGACGACGACGAGCCACCGGTTTTCTGGAGCTGCCGGTTCGCCGACATTCTGGAACGCGTAGCCGAACCCGTGCACGGTGCGAAGAAACGTCGGTCGTCGCGCATGATCGCCGATCGCGGCGCGCGCTTCCGCAACCAGGGCGGCCAGGCTGTCGTCGGTCACGAACGTCCCGCGCCAGATGCGGGCGTGCAGGTCGTCTTTGGCGATCGCCTTCGGCCACTCGGTGACGACGATCTTGAGCAGCTCGAACGCCTTCGGGGAGAGGTGCACGGGCTGCCCATTACGGAAGAGCTGCCTCGCGTCGAGGTCGAGCACGCACTCGCCGAATTTGACCACTCCCATCGCCGCACTGCCGATCATAGCGAACGGACCGGCTACAATGCCGGCCAGCCGTGATCATCGTCAGCGAAACGCGCGCACATTCGTGGTACACCGGTATGGAGGTCGGCGTGCGCCGACGCGTGGCCCGAGGCTATGGCGGCTCGCTCGCCTACACTTGGGCGACTTCGGAAAACGATACCGACGGCCGCACGGTATTGCCTCAGGATCCGACGAATATCCTTGCCGACCGTGGTCCGGCGCCAAACGACGCCAGACATCGCCTGACGCTGAGCGGGATCGTCAGCCTTCCGTTCGACGTGCAGCTGTCGACGGTGGTGAGCGCCCGCACCGCGGCGCCGTACAACATCACCACGGGAACCGACGACAACCGCGACTTCATTCTCAGCAACGACCGTCCGGCGGGGGTCCAGCGGAATTCCGCACGCGGTGCCGCCTATTTCTCCGCCGACGTGCGGTTGACGAAGAACGTCAGCGCCGGGCACAGCCGTCTTCAGATAATCGCCGAAGCGTTCAACGTGACCAATCACGCGAACTGGTCCGATTACGATGGCGTGCAGGCGGCGGTCAGCTTCGGCGTACCCGCCAGTGCCGGCCCGCCGCGGCAGCTTCAGCTCGGTGTGAGACTCAATTTCTAGGACAAACCCTTCCGGTGACCCTCGCGCCCGGCGCCCGGCTCGGCCCATACGAAATCCTCGCGCTCGCCGGCGGCGGCGGCATGGGCGAGGTGTATCGCGCACGCGATCTGCGGCTGAAGCGCGACGTGGCGATCAAGATTCTTCAGAGCTCGATGACGGCCGATCCGACGCGCCGCGCGCGGTTCGAGCGCGAAGCGCAGGCGATATCGCGCTTGAGCCACCCGAGCATCTGCGCCATCTACGACGTCGGTG
>Ga0310810_10012287_pt1 | contig 10054 bp, 9 predicted proteins | sample NCmetagenome_FD_207641 | JGI IMG/M metagenome (GOLD analysis project Ga0310810, IMG submission 207641) | Soil microbial communities from experimental microcosm in Duke University, North Carolina, United States - NC | ecosystem: Engineered > Artificial ecosystem > Soil microcosm > Unclassified ...
CCAGGTTGAACCCGAGCTGATCGAGATACGGCTGGAGGCCCGACTTCGCGAGGTACTCGGTGACGACCTTCGAGCCGGGCGCAAGGCTGGTCTTGACCCACGCCTTGCGCGTCAGGCCCTTCTCCGTCGCCTTCTTCGCAACGAGGCCCGCGCCGATCATCACGCTGGGATTCGACGTGTTCGTGCAGCTCGTGATCGCCGCGATGACGACCGAACCGTGCTCGAGCTGAGTCTCGACGGCCACGGCGGTTCCGCCCGCTCCGGCGCTCTTTTTCACGCCCTTCTGGAGATCGGGCAGCGCGGCGGCGAACGACGACTTCGCATTCGTCAGCGCCACGCGATCCTGCGGGCGCCTCGGCCCGGCCAGGCTCGGCACCACGCTGGCGAGATCGAGTTCAAGCGTCTCGCTGTAGACGGCATCCGGCGCGCTGTCGGTGCGGAACAGGCCCTGCGCTTTCGCGTAGGCCTCGACCAGCGCCACCTGCGCCTTGTCCCGGCCGGTCAGACGCAGGTAGTCGAGCGTCATCTCGTCGATTGGGAAGATCGCGACGGTGGCGCCGTACTCCGGGCACATGTTCCCGAGGGTGACGCGATCGGCGATCGTCAGGTGCGCCAGGCCCGGGCCGTAGAACTCGACGAACGTGCCGACAACGCCCTTCTTGCGAAGCGCTTCGGTGATCGTGAGGACGAGGTCCGTCGCGGTGGCGCCTTCCGGCAGCCGGCCCGTCAGGCGGTAGCCGACGACGGCGGGGATCAGCATCGAGCTGGGCTGGCCGAGCATCGCGGCCTCGGCCTCGATGCCGCCCACGCCCCAGCCCACGACGCCCAGCCCGTTGACCATCGTCGTGTGCGAGTCGGTGCCGAACACCGTGTCCGGGTACGCCACCGCCTGCCCGCCCTTGGTGTCGCGGCAGACGACGCGCGCCAGGTACTCGATGTTGACCTGGTGAACGATTCCGGTCTCCGGCGGGACAACGCGGAAGTTGCGAAACGCGGTCTGGCCCCAGCGCAGGAACACGTAGCGTTCGCGATTGCGGTGGTACTCGAGATCCGCGTTCAACTGGAACGCGTCGGCGCTGCCGAAGTGATCGACCTGCACCGAGTGATCGATCACCAACTCCACCGGCTGCAGCGGGTTCACCTTCTCGGGATCGCCGCCGAGCGCGATGATGCCGTCGCGCATGGCCGCCAGGTCCACCACGCATGGCACGCCGGTGAAGTCCTGCAGCAGGACGCGCGCCGGCATGAACGAGATCTCCTTGTCGGCCGAGGCGCCGGGCGTCCACGTGGCCAGCGCACGGATGTCGTCGGCTTTCACAAACGCGCCGTCTTCGCGGCGAAGGAGGTTCTCGAGCAGAATTTTGAGCGAATACGGCAGGCGCGTCACGCCGGGAAATTGCTCCGCGAGCGCCGTCAGGCTGTAGTAGCCGATGGACTCACCGCCGAGGGTGAGCGTGCTGAGCGTCTTGTATGTGTTGGTCATCGCAGGAAAGCCAGGAATGTCTGAATCTTCCGATCATATCGCGTGTCCGCCCGCGGAGTACACTGACCACCCGACATGCCGCCCAGCGAAGTCACCTCCGGGGTCCAGGACCCGGCGATACTGTTCGTGCTGCGGCTGGCGCAGGCGCTGCACTCCTCGGGCTACGCCGCGCACAGCCTCGAGGACATCCTGCGGCACGTGTGCGACCAGCTGGGCCTGATCGGGCAGTTCTTCACCACGCCGACCGCGATCATGGCGGGCTTCGGTCCGCTCGACAACCAGCACACCTTTCTGATCCGCGTGCAGCCAGGCGAGCTGAACCTGGGAAGGCTGTCGGCGCTCGACGAGGTCGCGCATCTCGTCGCCGCGGGCAAGCTGAGTCCCGGCGAAGGCTCGGCACGCATCGCCACCATCCTCACGAAGAAGCCCACGTATCCGTGGTGGCTCCGCGTGGCCGGTTACGGCATCGTGTCGGCCGCCGGCTGCCAGTTCCTTGGCGGCGGACGCACGGATGTCGAAGTCGGGATGGCCGTCGGTCTGCTCATCGGCCTGCTCGCCCTGCTCTTCCGTCGCCTGACGATCACGACGCACGTGTTCGAGCTGACAGCGAGCTTCGTCGCCTCCGCGCTGGTGACGTGGCTGGCCGCGACCGGGCTGCACCTGTCCGTGCCGACCACGACGCTCGCAGGGATCATCACGCTGCTGCCCGGGCTGACGGTCACCGTCGCGATGACCGAGCTGGCGAGTCGCCATCTCTCGTCCGGATCTGCGCGACTGAGCGCGGCGTTCATCGTCTTCGCGTCGATGGCGTTCGGCGTCGCGCTCGGCACTACCGTCGTGACGGAGTTGCACGGCGGGCCGGTTCACGCCGCCGCCGCGACGGCGCTCCCCGCCTGGGCGCGCTACGTCGCGCTGGCTTTCGCGCCGCTGGGCTTCGCGCTGCTGCTGCGCGCGCGTCCGCGCGACATCCCGCTTGTGTTTGCCGTCAGTGTGCTGGGATATGTGAGCTTCCAGTTCGGCGCTGCACACCTCGGCCAGATGCTCGGCGCCTCAATCGGCGCGTTGTCTGTCGGCCTGGCGAGCAATCTCATTGAGCGCGTGAAATTCGCACCGGCCTCGGTGGCGCTGGTCCCCGGCGTGCTGCTGCTCGTGCCCGGCAGCATTGGCTACCGCAGCCTCACGCTCGTGCTCAATCAGAACGTCGAAACAGGATTGGTGACCGGCATCACCGCGGCGCTGACCGCTTTCGGCCTCGCGGGTGGGCTGATTGTTGCGAACGTGCTGCTGCCGCCTGCAAAGTGATGACACCGATGGACACACCACCGACCAAACGTGCGACCGTGCGGCAGAAGCCGCAGCGCGCTCACTACGACCGCGAGACGGTCAACGCGATCCTCGATGAAGGCCTCGTCTGCCACGTCGGCTTCATCGTCGAGGGCGCGCCGATCGTCATTCCGACCGGATACGCGCGCGACGGGGATCGGCTGCTCCTGCATGGCGGCGCCGCGAGCCGGCTGATGGGCCAACTGGGCGAAGGCGTCGAGGTCTCGATCGCGGTGACGATCGTGGACGGCCTGGTGCTGGCCGACGTGGCGTTCCGGCATTCGATGAACTACCGGTCGGTGGTACTGTTCGGCCGCGCGCGGGCGATCACCGATCCTGTGGAGAAGCAGCGCGCCCTGCGCGCGTTCGCCGAGCACATGGTGCCAGGACGGTGGAGCGACTTGCCGGCGCCGACGCCGCAGGAACTCGGGGCGACGGCGGTGGTGGAAGTGCCGATCGACGAGGTGTCGGCCAAGATCCGGAGTGGTCCGCCCATCGCGGGAGCATCGACGCCGGCGCCGACGCTGTGGACGGGCACCGCGTCGTTCGCGACCTCGGTCAGCGGGTTCACACCGGAGGCTCGATCCGAGGCGCTGCCCGTGCCGGAGTACCTGACCAGATGGCGCCGTAGAGCCGGTATCATCTGAGCCGTCAGATGTGATACTCTGATACCACTATGGTGGCGGTGGAACGCGTGGCGGACGTGCTCGGCGGGCGTAGCGTCCTCAAGCGCCCGGTCAAGAGCTGGGGCGATCTCGAGGAGGCCGTCCGTGAGGGTTTACCCAAGGGCTCCCTTCAGGCGATGGCGAAGCGGGCGCTGCCGACCGGCGAACCTGCCTCGACGCTCGTGTATCGCGTCGTGCCAATCGCGACCTTCAAGCGCCGCACGCGGCTGACCGCGGAGGAGAGTGCCCGCACCGAGCGGCTCGCGCGCGTGGTCGCCCTGGCTGAGGCCCTCTGGAATGACGACGAGGAGACGCGCGCGTTCCTGAGCCGGCCGCACGCCCTGCTGGGGGATCGCTCTCCGCTCGACGTCGCCTCCACCGAACTCGGCGCGCGCCGCGTCGAGCAGTTGCTCCACAGTGCCGAGCACGGGCTCCCGCTCTAGATCTCGCGCCGCCGAGCCCGTTCGCGTCGCCTTCCGCATCGGGTCCCTGCGCTATCCGCTGCTCGACGGCGCGGGCGCCGCGTCGAGTGATGACGCGCGCTGGAATTCTCGCGGGCGATACGTGATCTACGCGGCCGAGCACTACGCCACCGCGTTGATCGAGAAGTTGGCGCAGCTCGGCGCCCAGCGGTTGCCGTCCACCCTCGTCTACACGCGCATCGAGTTGCCCGACGACATCACGGTGGAGCGCGTGGAGCCCGAGCGGATTCCGGGCTGGGACGCTGACAACCGGTCAGCCAGCCAGGCCTTCGGGGATAGGTGGTACGACGAAGGGCAGTCTCTCGCATTGCTCGTGCCATCGCTCGCGGCGCCCAGGCTCGAGTGGAACCTCCTGATCAACCAGCGGCATCCCGGATTCACACGCGTGACCGCCGCAAAGCCACGCCCGATCGTCTGCCATCCGAAACTGCTCACATAGTCAGATCCTGCGTACTTTTTGTCCCGTTTTGGAACACTTACCCCGGTTGGGGACAGTCCCCAATCACACGGCATGTCCGACGGCGTTGCCGGATGCCCAGGCCCATTGAAAGTTGAATCCGCCAAGATGGCCGGTCACGTCCACGACCTCGCCGATAAAATAGAGGCCAGGAACCGCGCGCGACTCCATCGTCTGCGACGACAGCTCGCGCGTGTCCACGCCACCCGCAGTAACCTCCGCTTTCTCGAAGCCTTCGGTGCCGGACGGCGTGACCCGCCAATGATGCAGGCCGTCGGCGAGCGCGCGGACGTCGTCGTTGCCGGTCATCGCCCCGACCGACGCCCGGCTCATCACGTCGAACCAGCGATCTGCGAGGCGGCGCGGCAGGTGCTCCGCCACGATCGACCTGGTCGTCTGGCGATCTCCGCGCTCGCGACGATCGATCAACTCGCGCGCGATGTCGACGTCCGGCAGCAAGTCGACGTCGAGCACACCGCCGGGCTGCCAGTACGACGACGCCTGCAGGATTGCCGGGCCGCTGAGACCACGGTGCGTGAAGAGCAGGCGCTCGCGAAAGGCGACGCCGTCGGCGCGTGCCGTCACCGTCGCCGCGACGCCACTCAGCCCATCCCAGCGAGTGCGGTCGGCCTGGTCGAAGAGCAGCGGCACCAGCGCAGGACGCGGCGGTACGATGCGCAGGCCGAACTGCGATGCGATCCGGTAGCCGAGATCGGTCGCCCCGATCTTCGGAATCGAAAGTCCACCGGTGGCGACGATCAGCTTCGGCGCCTCGAAGACGCCACCTGCAGTGCGCACGTGAAATCCGGATTCGACGCCCTGCACGTCACAATCAGTGACGACGTCGACCGACGACTCCGCGCACTCGTTCAGGAGCAGCTCGAGCACCTCCTGCGATGAGCCATCGCAGAAGAGCTGTCCGAGCGTCTTCTCGTGGTAGCGGATGCCGTGCCGCTCGACCAGCCGGACGAAGTCGGCCGGCGTGTAGCGCGCGAGCGCCGACCTGGCAAAGTGCGGATTGTCCGAGAGAAAGTGCTCCGGCCGACAGTTGAGGTTAGTGAAGTTGCACCGGCCGCCGCCGGAGATAAGGATCTTCCTGCCAGGTTCGCGGCTCCGTTCGAGCACGGCGACCTGCCGGCCGCGCCGGCCGGCCACCGCCGCGGCGAACAGGCCGGCGGCACCGCCGCCGAGGACGAGGACGTCGTGAGTCACGGCTCGTCGGATTTTACTGGCCCCGGTTCGCCCGTCGGAGGCATGATGAGCGCCCCGGCACAGGACGGGGCTGGAGCGGACCCGATGAGCAGCGACGAATCGTCGACGCAAACCACGGCGCCGCCGTCATCAACGGCCCCCGATGCCGGCGTCCAGAGGCAGGCCCGGCTGCGCATCGCCGCCTGTTCGGACAAGGGCCTGGTTCGCAAGAACAACGAGGACCGATACCTTGCGCTCAAGGTGACCCGGTCGACGACGTCGGTGCTCACCAATATCGACGCGGCGCAACTGCAGTTCGTCCCGGAACAGACCCGCTGGTCGCTCGCAGTCGCTGACGGCATGGGCGGTCACGCGGCGGGCGAGGTGGCGAGCACTCTCGCGTTGACCCTCGCGGTCAAGCTGGCCCAGCAGGGGACGCAGTGGTTCGTCGAGATCGGAGACCAAGAAGCCAAGGCTGTCATCGAGCGGGTGGAGACGATCATGACCACGGTCGATCGCGCCATCGCCCAGCAGTCGCGCCAGCAGGCGCGCCTGAAGGGCATGGGGACGACGATGACGGTCGCCATCATCGTCACCGACCAGCTCTTCACGTTCCACGTGGGCGATTCGCGATGCTATCTGCTTCGCAAGGGCCACCTCCAGCGGCTCACGCGCGATCAGACGATGACACAGCAACTGGTGGACGCGGGTCTGCTGCCGCCCGAGGCGCTGCACACACACACGATGCGTCACGTGCTCACGCAGGCCATGGGGACCGGCGACGTGGTCATCGAGGCGCAGCATCTCCAGGTCGAGCAGGGCGACCGTCTGTTGCTGGCGTCGGACGGGCTCACCGACGGGGTATCCGACGAGGAGATCGAGCTGATACTCAGCAGCGACGATTGCGATGCCGCCTGCAAGAAGCTGATGCACGGGGCCCTGGCTGCCGGAGGCCGCGACAACATCACGGTGATTGTCGCTGACGTGGAATTCGAGAGCGACGCGAACGCGGGTTCCTAGTCGCGCGGCTGCGTCAGCCCCATCTTCGGCAGCAGCTCGTCGAGTACGCGGATCATCTCGCTGATCTTGCGCGGCACTCGATTGGCTTTCAGGTAGACCCACCCGGTTTCGCGCACGAGCGGCCGCGCCTGGATGTGGTGCGCGATCAGCGTGCCCGCCTTCACCTCGCGATCGATCGCGTGATTCGAGATGAGCGTCGACCCGATCCCGCTCGCCACCATCGCCTTGATGATCTCGACGTTTTCCGTCTCCATGACGATGCGCGGCTGCACCTGCTCGCGGACGAAGAACTCGTCGATCACGCGGCGCGTGTTGGATCCTGATTCGTAGAGGATGAACGGCAGCTTGTTGAGGTCCTGCGACTCTATTTTCTTCTTCTGCGACAGCGGGTGGCCGGGGTAGGTCACCAGCATCAGTTCTTCCCGCATCACCGGCCGCGTCACCAGGTCCGGCTCGTTCACGGGCAGCGTCAGCAGGCCGAGATCCACCGTGCCCGCGCGCAGCCGCCGCACGAGGCGATCGGCCGGGCCTGTCATCACCTTCACGTCCACGTCCGGGTGCAGGCGCTGGAACTCCTTGAGCAGCGTCGGGAAGACGTAGATCGATACCGTCATGCCGCCGACGAGGCGGATGGTGCCGGTGAGCCGCTGCTGTGTCTCGCTGAGCCGTTCGGTCGTCTCGCGGATGTCGTCGAAGACGCGCAGCGAGAGCTGGAGCAGCGCCTCGCCGGCGGGCGTGATCTTGACCTTGCGCTTGATGCGCCAGAAGAGCGGTTCGTTGAGTTCGGCTTCGAGGAGGAGGATCTGACGGCTGATGGCGGATTGCGAGACGTGAAGGCGGCGGCCGGCGCCGGTGAACGATCCCGTTTCGGCCACCGCCTTCAGAATCTCGAGTTGTCGCAGGTCCATGTCAGGCGCTCACTCCCGCGGCCTGCGGTACTGTCGCGGCCGGCCGGAAGAATTCTGCATGAAGTCGGTCCATCGCAAGCGACAAATCGTCCTCGTCGATCACCAGCGTCACGTTGCGCCTGGCGTCCGCCTGCGACACCAGCCGGAGCGGGACGCCCTCCAGGGCACTGACCACCCGGCAAAACGCGGCCGGATCGGCCCCGTACCGGTCTCCGACGACGGCCACGAGCGCCAGATCGCGAGCCACGCTCACCTCCGCGAACGCCGACAGGCCCGCCACGATGCTCTCGAGGTGCGACACCTCGTCAACCGTTACCGAGACGCTGACCTCGGAAGTCGAAACGACGTCCACCGAGGTGCGGTGCCGCTCGAAGACCTCGAACAGCCGGCGCATGTAGCCGTGCGCCATCAGCATCCCGGTGGACGTGATGGTGATGACGGTGATGCCCTTCTTGCAGGCAAGCGCAGTCACCGACGAGGGCTCCGCGGCGGCATGGTCGGCGATCAGGGTGCCGGGGGCCTCCGGCCGGAACGTGTTGAGGATGCGGACGGGGATGTTCCGCGCCGCGGCCGGCTGAATGGTCTTCGGGTGCAGGACCTTCGCGCCGAAGTACGCGAGCTCGGCAGCTTCGCCGAACGACAGGCACGGCACGAGCTGCGGATTGGCGACCACGCGCGGGTCGGCGGTGAGCATGCCGTCCACGTCGGTCCAGATCTGGATCTCCTCGGCGTCGAGCGCCGCGCCGAAGATGGCGGCAGAGTAATCCGACCCACCCCGCCCAAGCGTCGTCGCGACGCCTTTGCGCGTGGCGCCGACGAAGCCGCCCGTGACCACGATCCGATCCGACAGCAGCGGACGGACGTGGGCGTCCGCGTGTGCGCGCGTCGCCTCGTGCTGAGGGACGGCCTGCATGAAGGTCTCGTCGGTGACGAGAACGACTCTCGGGTCCACTGCCACGGCGGGAAGGCCTGACGCGGCCAGCGCCGCGGCGACGATGTGACAGCTCGTCAGCTCGCCCGTCGCAGCCACGGCGTCCATCGAGCGCGGCGAGGCTTCCCGCATCACCGACAGCGCGCCGGCGAGCGCCGACAGGTGCGCGAAGTGGTCGTCCACGGCCTTGCGGGCCGATTCGCCATGGTGGCAGGACGCCAGCTCGGCGAGGACGTCCAGGTGGCGCGCGCGCAGCACTTCCACCAGGCGGCGGGCCCCGTCGGCATCGCCGGATCTGGCAAGCGCGGCAACCTCGAGCAGCCTGTCCGTGACGCCGCCGAGCGCGGAGACGACGACGAGGGGACCGGCACGCCGCGCGCGATGCTCGTGCGCGACGATAGCGACCACGCGGCGGATGGCGTCGGAGTTGGCGACCGACGTCCCGCCGAACTTCATCACGCGCATCGGCTAGCCCCGCACCGGCGCGGCAAGCACACCCTGCGCCACCAGCAGCTCCGCGTTCAGCACGGCGGCGCCGGCCGCGCCGCGCACGGTGTTGTGTCCCAGCGCGAAGAACTTGTAGCCGAGGACGGGACACGTGCGCAGCCGTCCGACGGTCACCGTCATCCCGCCGTCGCGGTCGGCGTCCAGCCGCGGCTGCGGGCGATTTTCCTCGGACAGGTAGACCACCGGCTGCGGCGGTGCCGTCGGCAGCCCGAGCCGCTGCGGCGGGCCGCTGAAACTGGCCAGGGAGTGGCGGACCTCGTCGAGCGAGGGCGACTGCTCGAGCGCGATCGACATCGACACCGTGTGACCGTTCACGACGGGCACGCGGGTCGTGGACGCGCTCAGCACGACCGGATGCGGCACGACGGCGTTCCGCTCGAAGCGGCCGAGGATCTTCTTCGGCTCGCTCTCGATCTTGCCTTCCTCGCCGCCGATGAACGGCACGACGTTGCCGACGGCGTCCAGCGAGGCGACGCCGGGATAGCCGGCGCCGGACAGCGCCTGCAGCGTGGTGAGGGCGACGCTCTTCAAGCCGTACTGGCGAAGCGGCGCCAGGGCCAGCGAGAGGACGATCGTGGAGCAATTGGGATTGGTGACGAGCGCGCCGGACCAGCCGCGCTGGGCGCGCTGCGGCTCGATGAGAGCGAGATGGTCGCTGTTGATCTCGGGAATCAGCAGCGGCACGTCGGGCGACATGCGATGGTTCCGCGCGTTGCTGACGACGACGTGGCCGGCCTTCGCGAAGGCCTCCTCGATCTCGCCGGCGACAGAGGCATCCATCGCCGAGAACAACAGCTCGGGCGGACTGCCCTCGCCGGGCCTGGCTTGCTGGACGATGAGATTGCCGACCTCATCGGGCAGCGTGAACGGCAGCCGCCAGGGCGCCGCGGCCCGGTAGGTCTGCCCCGCCGAGCGCTCGCTGGCGCCCACCCACACGAGGCGGAACCAGGGGTGCCGGGCGAGCTGGGCGATGAACTGCTGGCCCACCATCCCCGTGGCGCCAAGCACTCCGACGTCGATCCGCTGCATGATCTGCTGCTCCTTCTCGGTTACTTCGGGCAGAACTAAAGTTCTGCCCCACAAGTGT
>Ga0310810_10012288_pt1 | contig 10054 bp, 9 predicted proteins | sample NCmetagenome_FD_207641 | JGI IMG/M metagenome (GOLD analysis project Ga0310810, IMG submission 207641) | Soil microbial communities from experimental microcosm in Duke University, North Carolina, United States - NC | ecosystem: Engineered > Artificial ecosystem > Soil microcosm > Unclassified ...
AGGGGCTCGAACCCACCGGCGCGCTCGGAATCAAACTCCATGAAATAGCCGTGCACGTTGATCTTGTTGAACATCACCTCGGCGACCGGCTCGTAGCCGCCTGAAGCGATGAAGGTCGAACGGAAGTTGCCTCGGCACAGATGCATGGTGATGACCATGTCATCGGGAATGTCCGACATGGCGTCGTTGATCATGCCGGCGTAGGCGTGCAGCAGCGTGTCGGGATCTTCGCCGCGGTCGCGCACCTGCTGAATCAGTTTCGGATCGCACAGATAGGTGAGATTGACCTCGTCCATTTGCAGATAGCGGCAGCCGGCATCGGCGAACGCCCGCACCGCCTTGCGGTAGGTCCGGCCGAGGTCGCGATAGAACTCATCCATGTCGGGATAGACCGACTCCGGCACCGCTTCGCGGCCGTCCCGAAAATGCACCGCCGACGGCGACGGAATGGTCATCTTCGGCGTCTGCCGGGTGTGGACTTTCAGAAACTTGAAATGCTCGATCATCGGGTGGCCATCGAAGCCGCCGAGCTTGCCGGCGACACGGACCAGCAGTTGCTGCGGCTGCACGCCGCCCTGGAACGCGACCCTGCGCTGGCCGACCACGGTCTTGATGCCCGGCAGCGCCGCGACGAAATCGGTCTGCCAGGATTTGCGGCGGTTCTCGCCGTCGGTGATGGATTTGAGGCCGACGCCTTCCTGCTTGGCGATCAAAGCCTCGATCTCGCAATCTTCAACGGCCTTGAGTTGCTCCGGCGAAATCTCGCCGCGCTCGCACTTGCCGCGCGCTTCCTTCAAATCGGCGGAACGCAGCAGGCTGCCGACGTGGTCGGCGCGGAAGGGAGGCTTGGTGCGTTGCATCTCCAGGACTTTCTCAACTTGCTCTGAGCGTCACCCGCGGGCTTGACCCGCGGGTCCATCTTTTCAAAGAAACTGGATCGCCGGGTCAAGCCCGGCGATGACGGCGGTGTATATGGCTAACTTGGGAGACGGGCTACCGGCCCCATACCTCTTCAGCCAGTTCCACAATCATCCGCAGCTTCGCCCATTGCTCGTCTTCGGCCAGGATGTTGCCTTCCTCGGTCGAGGCGAAGCCGCATTGCGGTGACAGGCAAAGCTGGCCGAGCGCGATGTATTTCGTCGCGTCGTCGATGCGGCGCTTGAGCTCATCCTTGGATTCGAGCTGGCCCGACTTCGATGTAACAAGCCCCAGCACCACCATCTTGTCCTTCGGCACAAACCGCAGCGGCTCAAACCCGCCGGCGCGATCAGAGTCGTACTCCATGAAATAGGCCTGGATGTTGATCTCGTTGAACAGAATTTCCGCGACCGGCTCGTAGCCGCCCGAGGCCACGAATGTCGACTGGAAGTTGCCACGGCACAGATGCATCGCCGTGGTCATGTCGGCCGGCACGTCGGAGATCGCCGCATTGATCATCCTGGCATAGTCGTGCGGCATCTTGTTCGGGTCGTCGCCGCGGTCGGTGACCTGCTGGCGCAGCTTCGGATCGCACAGATAGGTGAAGTTGACCTCGTCGAGCTGGATATAGCGGCAGCCGGCGTCGGCAAACGCGCGCACCGCCTTGCGGTAGCTCTCGCCGAGGTCGTTGTAGAAGTCGTTCATGTCCGGATAGATCGATTCCGGGACCGCGTCGCGGCCGTAGCGGAAATGCAGCGACGACGGCGAGGGGATCGTCATCTTCGGCGTCTGCGTGGTGTGGCTTTGCACGAACTTGAAGTGCTCGATCATCGGATGCGGCACGTAGGAGCCGAGCTTGCCGATCACGCGCAGCATCATGGGCTTCGGCTGCTTGCCCTGGAACTTGATCTTGCGCTCGCCGAGATAGGCTTCGACGCCATCAAGCTTGCCGAGGAAGTCGTAGTTCCAGAACGCGCGGCGGTACTCGCCGTCGGTGATCGATTTGAGCCCCACCGCCTCCTGCTTTTTGATGATCGCCTCGATCTCCCGATCTTCGATCGCTTTCAACTGTCCGGCGGTGATTTCGTTCTTCTCGCGTTTAAGCCGGGCTTCTTTCAAAGGGCCGGAGCGGAGCAGGCTGCCGACATGATCGGCGCGGAACGGGGGTTTTGATCGTTGCATTGCGACTATTTCCTTTTCATTCCGCTGTCGTCATTCAATTTCGCGCGTAGCTCTGCTTGGCTGACGATGAACGATTTGAGATCGCCGCGCTCCAGGTTGAACGGCGCATAACCGATGCGTGCGAGCTTTTCCTGCACGATACTGCTCGCCTTTGCCTTCTGAACCGCTGCCGTCAACCGCTCCACGATGACCGTGGGCGTGCCGGGCGGCGCAAACAGGCAGAACCAGGTCGACTGCGCGAAGCCCGGCAGGACCTCCGAAATCGTCGGCACATCCGGCGCAATGACGAGACGGTGTTCCTCGGCGACCCCGAGCAGCCGGACCTCGCCGGTCTTGAGAAACGGCAAATAGGCTCCGTAGCCCAGCACGCCGACGGGAATATGCCCGCCGATGACGCTGGCCATGGCGTCACCGCTGCCTTTGAAGGGAACATGAAGCCATTCGATCCCGGCCATCTGGCCGAACATCCTGCCGACCATGTGCTGCGGGCTACCGGTGCCGGGCGATCCGAACGACAGCTTGCCCGGCTGCGCCTTGGCGAGCGCGATCAACTCGGCGAGCGAGTTGGCCTTGACACTCGGATGCACGCCGATGCCGATCGGCCCGCTGGTCACCGGAACGATAGGCAATAGGTCGGTGGCAAAATCGAAGCCCGTCGGTGAATCGACGAACGGATTGATGAACAGCAGCGTGTAGCCGTTCGGCTGGGCGTTGGCGACGTAGCGCGCCCCAATCTCGCCGTTCGCGCCCGACTTGTTCTCAAGGACGATCCGTTGGCCCAGTTCGGCGGAGATGTCTTCGCCGATAGTTCGCAGCACCGCATCCATGCCGCCACCGGGAGGCGCCGGCACCACGATGGTCACAGGCCGATCCGGATAGGTCTGCGCCTGACTGCCCACTCCGGCGGCCAGGATGCCAACCACGGAAATTACCGCCGCCGCGAAAAATCTCATAACCGCCTCCCCAGCCTGGACTAGCCCCAGACTTCGTCCGCCAGTTCCACGATCATCCGCAGCTTGGCCCACTGCTGCTCCTCCGACAGCACGTTGCCCTCCTCGGTCGAGGCGAAGCCGCACTGCGGCGACAGGCAAAGCTGATCGAGCGCAACGTACTTGGTGGCCTCGTCGATGCGGCGCTTGATGTCGTCCTTGCTCTCCAACGCGCCGCTCTTCGACGTCACCACACCGAGCACGAGCTGCTTCTTTCCTTTCGGGAAGAACCGCAGCGGCTCGAAACCGCCGGCGCGGTCCGAATCGTATTCGAGAAAATAGCCGTCGAGCGGTGTTTCGTTGAACATCACGTCGGCGACCGGCTCGTAGCCACCCTCGGCGATCCAGGTCGAGCGGAAGTTGCCGCGGCAGGAGTGCATGGTGACCACCATGTCGGACGGGCGATCCCGGATCGCCTGGTCGATCATCTTGGCGTAGATGCGCGGCAGCTTTTCCGGCTGATCGCCGCGCTCGCGTGAGTGCTCCAGCTCGCGCTTGTCGCACATCATCGACCATGTGGTGTCGTCGAGCTGGAGATAACGACAGCCGGCGTCATAAAAAGCGCGCACCGCCTTGCGGTAGGCTTGCGCGAGATCGTCAAAGAACGGATCGAGGTCGGGATAAACGCTCTTGCTCACCGAAGGCCGGCCCTGGCGAAAGTGCAGCACACCCGGCGCCGGAATCGTCATTTTCGGCGTCACGGTTGTGTGGTCCTTCACGAAGCGAAAATCCGCAACATGCGGGTGCCCGGAAAAGCCGAGCCTGCCGACCGTGTGCACGCTCTCGGCCTTGGTTTCGACTCCGGCAAAGATGATGCCCCTGCCGGTCGAATAAAGCTCGACGCCATCGAGGTCTTTGAAGAAGTCGAACTGCCACCACGAGCGACGGAGTTCGCCATCGGTGGCGAGCTTCAACCCCACCTCTGCTTGCTTCTTGATGACCTTCTCGATCTCGCGGTCTTCGATCTGACGCAGCGCTTCGGCGGTGATCTCGCCCTTGGCGCGCTTCGCCCGCGCCTCCTTCAGCGCGGCCGGGCGAAGCAGGCTGCCGACGTGATCGGCGCGGTACGGCGGCTTGGTACGCTGCATCACTTCCTCTTTCTTGTCCCGGACGCGATGCAGCGCGAAGCGGTGCATCGCTGATCCGGGACCGTTCCAGATACAGAGTTCGCAACGGTCCCGGGGTCTGCAGCGCACCACCAAGAGGTGCTGCGCTGCGCCCGGGACACGAGGCTGTGCTACTTCCCCCACACCTCGCCGGCGATCTCCACGACCTCGCGCATCTTCGCCCACTGCTGTTCTTCGGTGAGTACGTTGCCCTCCTCGGTCGAGGCAAAGCCGCATTGCGGCGACAGCGCCAACTGCTCGAGCGGCGCGAACTTGGCCGCCTCGTCGATCCGGCGCTTGACGGTGTCCTTGCTCTCCAAGGTGCCGCTTTTCGAGGTGATAACGCCGACCACGGCGATCTTCTTACCCTTCGGCAGGAAGCGCAGCGGCTCGAAACCACCGGCACGCTCGGAGTCGTATTCCAGGAAATAGCCGTCGAAGTTGCACTGCCCCAGCAGCCGCTCGGCCACCGGCTCGTAGCCGCCCGACGAAATCCAGGTCGAGCGAAAGTTGCCGCGGCACACATGCGTGGTGACGACCATGTCGGCCGGCTTATCCTTCAGCGAGTCATTGATGACGCGCGTGTAATCGTCCGCAAGCGTCGCCACGTTCATGCCGCGGTCCTTGGCCCTCTTCATCTCGACGTCGGAGCAGAGATACGCCCAGGCGGTGTCGTCGTATTGCAGATAGCGGCAGCCGCCGTCGTAAAATGCCTTCACCGCCTTGCGATACGCCGCCGACAGATCGGAGAAGATCGCGTCATTGTTCGGATAGGCCTTCTTGTCGACGGCAGTGGGTTCGAGGCGGAAGTGCAGCACCGTCGGCGACGGAATGCACATCTTCGCCATCACCTTCGTGTTGTCCTTCACGAACTTGAAGTGATCGAGCATCGGGTGGTTGCTGAAGCCGATCTTTCCAGTGATGCGGATGCCCTTCGGCTTGGTCTGCACGCCCTGGAACTGGATGCCATGATCCATCTCGTAGATCTCGACGTTGTCGAGACCGTCGTAGAAGTCGTAGTGCCAGAACATACGGCGGTATTCGCCGTCGGTCGCGCATTGCAGGCCTACCTCTTCCTGCTTCTTGATGACCTTCGGGATTTCCTGGTCCTCGATCTTTTTCAGGTCGGCGGCGCTGATTTGACCCTTGTCGCGTTTGGCGCGGGCTTCGTGAATCGCCGGCGTGCGCAGATAGCTGCCGACGTGGTCGGCGCGGAAGGGCGGCGTGGTTCGCTTCATGATGAGACTCCTCAACTCGATCGGTTTGTTTTGCGACGTTGGATGAAGCATCGCACGGGGGCCTCTCAGTGGTCGAGACGCAGACCGTTCGTCAACCCGCGATCGCTATCAGCAGGCCCGCGCGGCGCAGGGCGGCGCAAGTGGGAACTGTCCCAACGCCACCGCCGGCACAAGACCCGAAAGGAGGAGCCATTTTTCGCGGCAAAATGCGCCGAAAGGTCGCGCCGGATCGCGCCCACTCGCTTGCGAGTGCGCGGTCTTTCGACCTAGTATCCGGCCCGAACGGCCGCGCTCGGGGGGCGCCGGTTCGCATCATTCCTTGGGAGGAACTTCGATGATTAAACGCGTTCTGGCGGCGTCGGCCGCGCTTGCAATGTCGGTCGCACTGGCCCATGCGCAGGAAGTAAAGATCGGCCTGGTTGCACCGTTCACCGGCATCGGCGCCGAACTCGGTCAGCAGATCGATCGCGGCGTGCAGCAGTACCTCAAGCTTCGGGCCAGCGAGTTCGCGCCCTACAAGCTCAACATCATCAAGCGAGACGACAAGAATCCGTCGGGCGCCGATTCCAAGACCGCCGTGCAGGAGCTGCTGACCCAGGACAACGTCGATGCCCTGGCCGGCTGGATTTACTCACCGAACGCCATCGCCTCGGCCCCCGTGGTGACCGCCGGCAAGAAGATCGGCGTCATCATGAACGCCGGCACCGCGCACATCACAACGATGTCGCCGTTCTTCGTGCGCACCTCGTTCAGCATGTGGCACGCCGGCTATGCGCTTGGCGAAGCGGCGGCGAAGCAACTCCACGCCAAGACCGCGGTGGTCGGCTACAGCGACTTCCCGCCCGGCAAGGACAGCCTGAATGCCTTCAAGAAGGCGTTCGAGGCGAGCGGCGGCAAGGTCATCGACGAAATCCCGATGGGCGGCCCCGCGCAAGTCCCGGACTTCACGCCATTCTTCCAGCGCGCCAAGGACAAGAAGCCCGATGTGTTCTTCGTATTCGTGCCGGCCGGCGATCACGCGCTCGGCGTCGTCAAGACCTACGGCGCGCTCGGCATGAAGGCCGCCGGCATCAAGCTGATCGGGCCGGGCGACATCACCCAGGACATCAAGCTGCAGGCGATGGGCGACGCCGCTGTCGGCCTGATCACCATGCATCACTACAACGCCGACCTCGACAACGCCGCCAACAAGGCGCTCGTCGCATCGTGGAAGAAGGACTACGGCAACGACGCCACGCCGGATTTCGTTGCGGTTGGCGCCTATGACGGCATGGCCGTTCTCGCCCACATGATCAAGGCGACCAAGGGCAAGATCGGCGACACCGCCGCGGCGCTGGCCTCGCTCAAGGACTGGAAATACAACAGCCCGCGCGGGCCGATCTCGATCGACCCCGCCACCCGCGACATCGTCATGAACGAATATCTGGTCGAAGTCGTGAAAGGCTCGGACGGCAAGCTGCACCAGAAGCAGCTCGGCAAAATCGAGCACGTCAAGGACCCCTGCAAGGAGCAGAAGATCGGTCCCTGCGCGCCGAAGACCTGAGGCGCAAATCTGAAGCGCGAGACCTGAAGCACGAAGCGCACCATGCTGCAACCGCCGCCCCATCCGGGCGGCGGTTTTGCTTTGACCGGAGCATTACAGCGTCATGGCCGGGCATAGCCGTTCCAAGAACGGCGTCGCTTCGCTCGCCTATGTCCCGGCCATCCACGTCTTACTTGGCCAGGAAGAAAGGCGTGGATGCCCGGCACAAGAGCCTGTCCTTGGGCCGGCCAAAAGGCCGGACCCGAGGGCCGGGCATGACGGAGAGATGTTGGTGCGAAAACGCGAAATGCCTTACACTTTCGCCATCAAGCCGGGTGAACCGGCGGGGGGATCTGCAATGAAGCGGGCGCGTGCGACCACGCAGCACGCCCGCATCCGGCGAGCGCGCCTGTGAGTTCAATCATCGAATTTGCCAATCTGCTGCTCGGCGGCCTCGCCGCCGGGATGGTGCTGTTTATCGTGTCGGTCGGGCTCTCGGTGACCATGGGCCTGATGGGCTTCGTCAATCTTGCCCACGGCGGCTTCGCCATGATCGGCGGCTACATCATCGTGCTGACGATGACTCAGCTCGGTCTGCCATTCGTCGTGGCGCTGATCGTCGGCTTTGTCGTGACCGCTGCCATCAGCATCGTGCTGGAGCGCTTGCTCTATTCCAGGCTGTACCGCGCGCCCGAGCTCGATCAGGTGTTGTTCACCATCGGTCTGGTCTTCGTGATGATCGCGACCGTCACGCTTCTGGTCGGGCCGGAGTCGCTGCCGTTGACCCTGCCGTCGTGGATGCAGGGCCAGGTCAATCTCGGCTTCATGCGCTACCGCACCTACAGCATCGTACTGATCGTAGCCGGCGTCATCATCATGCTCGGCCTGTGGCTCGGCTTCGAGCGCACGCGCATGGGCGCGCAAATCCGCGCCGCGGTCGACAACCGCCGCATGGCGGAATCGCTCGGCATCAACATCAACCGGCTGTTCACGCTTGTCTTCGCCTTTGGCAGCGGCATGGCGGCGCTGGGCGGCGGACTCGGCGCCGAGTTCCTCGGCCTCGACCCGCAGTATCCGCTGAAATACCTGGTGTACTTCCTGATCGCTGTCGCGGTCGGCGGGCTCGGGCGCATCACCGGCGTGTTCTACGCCTCGTTGATCATCGGCGTGCTCGATTTCGCCCTCAAGCTCTACATTCCGAAGGGCGGCACCCTGTTCATCTACGCGCTCACCATCCTGCTTCTGCTGTGGCGGCCGCAGGGCTTGTTCGGCAAATCGACATGAGCGCGACATCCGACTTCAGCAGCCACCCGGCCGCCCGCGCGCTCATCAACCGCCATCGGCTTCGCTGGTGGGAGCCGCTGCCGTGGCTGCTGGCTCTGGCGTTCTATTTTATCTTCCCGCGATATCTGGGCTTCGGCACCGAGGTGCTGATCACCGTTTTGTTCGCGATCTCGCTCGATCTGGCCCTCGGCTATGCCGGCATCGTCACGCTCGGCCACGCAGCGTTCTTCGGCGCCGGCGCCTATACGGTCGGCATGCTGGCCGACAACGGCATCTGGACCGAGCCGGTCACCGGCCTTCTGATCAGCGCCGCCGTCGCCGCCGCCATCGGCTTTCTGTCCGGCCTTGTGTTGCTGCGCACCACCGGCCTGACGCTGCTCATGCTCACGCTGTGCACCATGGGTTTGCTCGAGGAGGCCGCCAATCTCGGCCACGACTGGACCGGCGGCTTCGACGGCCTGCCGAGCTTGAACGTCCCGCCGCTGTTCGGGCTATTCGAGTTCAACCCGTTGTTTCCCAAGACCCAGTATCTCTATGTTCTCGGCGTGCTGCTGGTCTGCTTCGTGTTCGTGCGCACGCTGGTCTATTCGCCGTTCGGGCAAAGTCTCACCGGCATCCGCGAGAACACGTTGCGGATGCACGCGGTGGGCGCGCCGGTGCGGTGGCGCCTGATCCTCTGCTACACCCTCTCAGCGGCGCTCGCCGGCGTCGCCGGCGGCATCTGGGCGCAGGCCAACGCCTACGTGAACCTGACAACGCTCGGCCTCGACCGCGCCGCCACCGTGCTGATCATTCTGGTGCTTGGCGGCTACGGACGCCTGTACGGCTCCTGGGTCGGCGCCGTGGCCTATATGGCGCTGGCGCATTTCCTGTCGCAGATCTATCCGACCGCCTGGCAACTCGGCCTCGGTCTGCTGCTGGTGGCCATCGCGCTGTTTGCCCGCGGTGGCATCCTCGGGATCGGCGACGCGCTGCTGGCGCGATTTGCACGCAAGAAGCCGTCATGACCGAAGTCCTGCTCGAAGCCCGCAACGTCAACAAGAACTTCGGCGCGCTCAGCGCCACGCGCGACGTCACCTTCCAGCTGGAACAAGGCGCGCGTCACGCGCTGATCGGACCAAACGGCGCCGGCAAGACCACGTTCATCAATCTCCTGACCGGCGTGCTGATCCCAACCGCCGGTCAGGTGCTGTTCAAAGGCAGCGATATCACCAACTTCGAACAGGCCGAACGCGTCAAGCTCGGCATCGCCCGCACCTTCCAGATCAACCAGTTGTTCCGCGGCCTCTCGGTGCTGGAAAACGTCTACATGGCGATCGCCGAGCGGGCCGGCGCGGCGCCCGGCATGTTCGGGCCAGCCGGCAGCCGCCGCGATGTGATCGACGAGTCGATGGAGCTTCTGACCCAGCTGAAGCTCGCCGATATCGCGCACAAGACTATCCCGGAGCTGCCCTACGGCCGCCAGCGGCTGGTCGAGCTTGCCATCACACTCGGTCTGAAACCCCAGGTCCTGCTGCTCGACGAGCCGGCCGCAGGCGTGCCGAGCGCCGAAAGTCACATCATCCTTGACGCCATCGACGCGCTGCCGAAGCGCATCGGCGTTCTGATCATCGACCACGACATGGACCTGGTGTTCCGCTTTGCGAAGAAGATCACCGTGCTGGTGCGAGGCGCGGTGTTCGCCGAAGGAACGCCGAAGGAGATCGGCGCCAATCCCGACGTTCGCGCGGTCTATCTCGGGCAGGCCACCCATGGTGCGTGACATTGCACCGAATCGGGGTTCGGGGGGGGGCCCCCCCCCCCCCCCCCCACCCC
>Ga0310810_10012289_pt1 | contig 10053 bp, 3 predicted proteins | sample NCmetagenome_FD_207641 | JGI IMG/M metagenome (GOLD analysis project Ga0310810, IMG submission 207641) | Soil microbial communities from experimental microcosm in Duke University, North Carolina, United States - NC | ecosystem: Engineered > Artificial ecosystem > Soil microcosm > Unclassified ...
ACGTGTAGAACACCGGCGTCACGTACAGCGTCACGAGCTGTGAGAACGCCAGTCCTCCGACGACTGCCACGCCGAGCGGGCGGCGTGTCGATGCGCCTGCGCCCCACCCGACCGCGATCGGGACGGCACCCATCAGCGCCGCCATCGTCGTCATCATGATCGGGCGGAAGCGGACGCTCGCCGCCTCGAGGATCGCCGCGGCCGGCGTGCGGTTGCCGCCGCGCTGCGCCTCGATCGCGAAGTCGATCATCATGATCGCGTTCTTCTCGACGATGCCGATCAGCATGATGATCCCGACGAATCCGTAGATGTCGAGATCGAGCCCGAACAGGATCAGCGTTACGAGCGCGCCGAACGCGGCGAATGGCAAGCCCGTGAGAATCGTGATCGGATGGATGAAGCTCTCGTACAGCACGCCGAGGATCACGTAGATCACGAACACCGCGAGCAGCATCAGCAGGAGGAGTCCCTGCTGCGTGGTCACGAAGGCCTGCGCGATGCCGGAGAAATTGGCGACCACGGTGTTGGGCAGGACTTCCGACGCCACCTGCTGCACCTGCGTCAGCGCGCTGCCGAGCGACACGCCCGGCGCGAGATTGAACGACACGGTCACCGACGGCAGCTGACCCGAGTGATTCACCGTCACCGGGCCGACGGTGTAGCGGAACTTGGCGACGGTGCTGAGCGGCACGAGCGGGCCGCGCGACGAGCGCACCCAGAGCTTGCCCAGGGCGTCGACGTCCTGCTGGTACTCGGGCAGGAGCTCCATCACCACCCAGTACTCGTTGGTCGATGTATAAATCGTCGAGACCTGCCGCTGGCCGAACGCATCGTACAACGTGTTCTCGATCTCGCTCGCCGACACGCCCAGCTGCCCCGCCTGCTCGCGATCGATGTCGACCGTGACCTGCGGGTTCTCGATCAGGAGATCACTCGTCACGTCGGCGAGGCCCGGCAGTTGGCGCAACCGGCGCTCGAGCTCACGCGCCGCCGTGTTGAGGCCGACGATGTCGCCGCTCTGGAGCGTGTACTGGTACAGGCTCTTGGACGACAGGCCGCCAATGGAGATGGCCGGCGGGTTCTGCACGAACACCGTGATGTCCGGCACGCCGGCGACGGCGTGCGCGAGGTCGCGCCCTATTTCGTCGGCGCTTCGGTTGCGCTCCTCGATCGGCTTGAGGTCGATCGTGAGCTGGCCCTGATTGGCCGCCGCCGTCGTGCCCACCGACGACGTCACCGAGCGGACGTCGGGATCCTTGGCGACGACCGTCGCAACCTCCTGCTGGTGCTGCACGAGCGCGTCGAACGAGACGCCTTCGGCGGCTTCTGTGGTCGCGAGCAACTGCCCCGTGTCGTCGGTCGGAAACAGTCCCTTGGGCGTGGACCAGAAGAGATAGGCCGTGGCCACGAGGATGATGAACGAGAACGCGAGCGTGAGCGGCCGCCGCTCCATCACCCAGGCGAGCGTGCGCTCGTACAGGCGGAGCCACGCCTCGTAGAAGCGCTCGCTCGCCTGATAGAGCCGGCCGTGCGACTTGCCGTGCTGCGATTTGAGGAACCGGCTCGACAGCATCGGCGTGAGCGTGAGCGACACGAAGCCGGACACGAGGATCGCCACGCCGATCGTGACCGCGAACTCGTGGAACAGCTTGCCGATGATCCCGCCCATGAACAGGAACGGAATGAACACGGCGGCGAGCGAGAACGTCATCGACAGAATCGTGAAGCCAACCTCGGACGCACCGTCGATCGCCGCCTGCATTTTGGGTTTCCCCATCTCCAGGTGGCGGACGATGTTCTCGAGCATCACGATCGCATCGTCGACGACGAAGCCCACGGCGAGCGTGAGCGCCATCAGCGACAGGTTGTCGAGGCTGTAATGCAGGAGATACATCACCGAGAACGTGCCGATGATCGACATCGGCAGCGCGAGACTCGGGATGATCGTCGCCGAAATGTTGCGGAGGAAGAGGAAGATGACGGCCACGACGAGCACCAGCGTCAGCTCGAGCGTGAACGTCACGTCGTCGACCGACGCCTTGATCGTCGCCGACCGATCGTACAGCGTCGACACCTTCACCGACGCCGGGATCTCGGCCTGCAACCTGGCGAGCGCGGACTTCACGCGGTTCGCGACGTCGACCGTATTCGTCCCCGGCTGGCGCTGAATCGCCAGCACGATCGACCGCGAGCCGTTGTACCAGCTCGCCGTCTTATTGTTCTGCACGTCGTCGGTGATCCGGCCGATCTCCTCGAGGTGGACGGGCGCACCGTTCCGATAGGCGACGATCACGTCACGGAACTGCTCCGCGTTCTCGAGCTGCCCCGTCGCCTGCACGGTGAGCGCCTTGCGCGGTCCGTACAGGACGCCCGTGGGCATGTTCACGTTCTGCGACGTCACCGCCTGCGCCACGTCCTCGAGGGCGATGTTGCGCGTGGCGAGCTGCCCCGGATCGAGCTGGAGTCGCACGGCGTACTTCTGCGCGCCGAACACCAGCACCTGCGCCACGCCGCCTACCATCGACAACCGTTGCGCGAGCGTCGTCTCGCCGAACTCGTCGAGCGTGGACAGCGGCACTTCGTCCGAGGTGAGCGCCAGCGTGAGAATCGGCGCGTCAGCCGGATTGGTCTTCTGGTAGGACGGCGGAATGATACCCTGCGGCAGTTGCCGCGCCGTCTGCGCGATCGCCGCCTGCACGTCCTGCGCGGCGGCGTCGATGTTCCGGTCGAGCGCGAACTGAATGACGATCTGCGTCTGCCCCAGGCTCGACGTCGACGTCATGTTGTCGATGCCGGCAATGGTCGAGAACTGCTTCTCGAGCGGCGTCGCAACGGTGGCCGCCATCGTCTGCGGACTCGTCCCGGGCAGTGCCGCGGTCACCGTCACGGTCGGAAAATCGACGTTCGGCAAGTCGCTCACCGGCAACTGACGGTACGCGACGATCCCGAAGACGAGAATGCCGATCATGACGAGGGTGGTCATGACAGGCCGTTTGATGAACAGAGTCGTGAAATTCATTGACTACGATTCGTGTGAAACCAGGAGCTGCAACCTCACCTACTCACCCCTGCCACCGCCGGCTGGTTGGCTTGCCCACGCCTGACGCCTCGATGCTGAGACCTCGATGCTGGACTCACGGTCATGGGTGAGATCCCAGTCTCGAGCGCTGAGATGCCAGATTGACGATCTGATCCCCCGCACCTGATGACTGACATTTCACCCACGACAGCGAGACCAGCATCGAGCATAAAGCATCGAGGCGTCAGGCGTGCGACTGCAACGGCGCGAGCGTTTGCCACCTCAGTCCCCCGCCACCGGCGCAGCCGACGGCTCGAGCGCGACAGCTCGCCGCGCCCGCCGGCCCAGCCACGCCTGCATCTGATCGAAGTACGAGTAGAACACCGGCGTGACGTAGAGCGTCACGATCTGCGAGAACGCCAATCCACCCACCACCGCGATACCGAGTGGACGGCGTGACGCCGCGCTCGTTCCGATGCCGATCGCGATCGGCAGCGTGCCGACGATCGCCGAGACGGTGGTCATCATGATCGGACGGAAGCGCACGCTCGCCGCTTCGACGATTGCCTTGGCCGGCGAGATGCGCTCGCTGCGCTGACGCTCCAGCGCGAAGTCGATCATCATGATCGCGTTCTTCTCGACGATGCCGATCAGCATGATGATTCCGACGTAGCCGTACACGCCGAGCTCCACGTTCGTCACGTAGAGCGCGAACAGTGCGCCGAACGCGGCGAATGGAAGCCCCGTCAGGATCGTGATCGGGTGGATGAAGCTCTCATACAAGATCCCGAGCACGATGTAGATGATGAACACCGTGATCAGGAGGAGCAGGCCCATGCCTTCCTGCGAATCCTGGAACGCCTGCGCCGTCCCCGAGAAGCCGCCGGTGATCGTCGCCGGCAGCATCTGTCGCGCGATACGGCCGACCTCGGTCGTCGCCGCGCCGAGCGACACGCCCGGTGACAGATTGAAGGAGATCGTCATCGAGGCCATCTGGCCCGAGTGCGCGACACTGAGCGGACCGGTCGTCTGCTCGAACCACGCCACGTCGTTCAGCGGGATCTGCCGCCCGCCGGGCGCCGGCACGTAGAAGTGGTCCAGCGAGCTCGCGTCGAGCTGCGCGCTCGGCACGGTCTCCATCACGACCTGGTACTGGTTGGTCGGCATGAAGATCGTGGATACCTGCTGCTGATTGAACGCGTTGGCGAGCGCCTGTTCGATCCCCTGCGGTGTGACGCCCAGAGAGGCGGCGCGCTGGCGGTTGATGTGGACCTTGAGAATCGGAGCGCGATTCTCGAGGTCCGACGTCACGCCGCTCAGCATCTGACTCTGCTGAAGCCGCGTCATCAGCTTGTTGCCCTGATCGTAGAGCTGCGTGATGTCCGGACCGCGCAGCGTGTACTGATAATTCGTCCTGCTTCCGCGGCCGCCGATGCGAATCGCCGGCGGATTGCTGACGAACACCTCGAGCCCCGGGATCCCCGACATCACGCGCGTGAGCTCGTGCACCATCTGTTCGGCCGGCGGCCGTTCGCCCGCCGGCTTCAGGGTGACGTTGAAGCCCACCGAATTGGGCCCGCCGCCCGGCCCGCCGCCGATGTTCGACGTGAACGATGCGACGTTCGTGTCGGTGGCCAGCCGCCTGCTCGCCAGTTGCGCGAAGCGCAGCATCTCCGTGAAGGTGGTGCCCTGCGCCGCCTGCACGTTCACGTTGAGCGAGCCGGTATCGTCGGGTGGGAACAAGCCCTTGGGGATGACCTTCCACAGCACCGCCGTTCCCGCCAGGATCGCGAGCGAGAAAGCCAGCGCGATCGGCCGGCGCCGCATCAGCCAATCGAGGCTCCGCTCGTAGGCGCGCCGCATGCCGTTGAACGCGTTCTCGCTCAGATTGAACAGCCGGCCGTGGCCCTTTCGAGTTTCCTCATCGGACTTGAGCAGCCGGCTGCACAGCATCGGCGTGAGCGTCAGCGCGACCATGCCGGACACGAGAATCGCGACGCTGATCGTCACCGCGAACTCGCGGAAGAGCCGCCCGATCGTGCCGCCCATGAACATCAGCGGGATGAACACCGCCGACAGCGAGATGCACATCGAGAGCACCGTGAAGCCGACCTCGGACGCGCCGTCGAGCGCCGCCTGCATCGGCTTCTTTCCCATCTCGATGTGCCGGATGATGTTCTCCAGCATCACGATCGCGTCGTCGACGATGAACCCCACGGCGAGCGTGAGCGCCATCAGCGACAGGTTGTCGATGCTGAAATTGAGCGCGTACATCACCGAGAACGTGCCGACGATCGCGAGCGGCAGCGTCACGCTCGGGATCAAGGTCGCCACGGCGCTGCGCAGGAAGATGAAGATCACCGCCACCACGAGCGCCAGCGCCACGAGCAGCGAGAGCTTCACGTCGCTGACCGCGCTCTGAATCGAGATCGAGCGGTCCCACTGCACGTACACGCCAAGCGTCGGCGGCAGCCCTTTCTCGATCTCGGCGAGGGCCGCCTTGACCCGCCGGCAGACTTCCACGGTGTTCGTGCCCGGCTGGCGGGTGATGAACAGGTTGATCGACCGCTCGTTGTTGTACCAGCTCGCCGATTTGTTGTTCTGGATGTCGTCGAGCACGTTCGCTACGTCACCCAGCCGGACCGCCGCGCCATTGCGGTACGCGATGATCAGCCGGCGGAACTCGGTCGCGTTGTTGAGCTGACCGGTCGCCTGAATGGTGAGCGTCTTGTCCTTGCCGTACAGCACGCCGGTGGGCAGCGTGACGTTGTTGCTCCGGATCGCGTTGGCCACCTGCGACACGCCGATGTTGCGCGACGCGAGCGCGCCGGGGTCGAGCTGCACGCGAACGGCGTACTTCGCCGAACCCCACACGTTGACCTGTGCCACGCCTTCGATCTGTGACAGGCGCTGCGCGATCGCCGTCTGCGCGTACTCGTCCACCTGCTGCATCGGCAGCACGTTGGACGTGAGCGCGATGCCCAGGATCGGCGACGCCGCGGGGTTCTCCTTGTGGTAGTTGGGCGGAAGAATCGTCGACGGCAGGTACGGCAGCGTCTTGCCGATCGCCGCGTTCACGTCCTGCGCCGCGGCCTCGATGTCGCGGTCGGGCGAGAACTGCATCGTGATGTTGGTGCTGCTCAAACGGCTCGTCGACGTGATCTCGTCGACGCCGGCGATCGCCGAGAAGGCCTTCTCGAGCGGCGTGGCGACCGTCGCCGCCATCGTCTCGGGACTCGCGCCCGGCAGATTGGCGCCGACGCTGATCGTCGGCGAATCCACCACCGGCAGGTCGCTCACCGGCAGCTTTTGATAGGAGACGATTCCGAAGACGAGGATGCCGATCATGAGCAATGTCGTCATGACCGGCCGCCGTACGAAGAGCGCCGTGAAGTTCATGCGCGTCCTCTCTTGCTCAGCTGGTTGGAGATCCGCCGCCGCGAGCTCCGCCGCCATTTCGTCCGCCCGGGCCGCCGCGGCCACCGCGGCCACCGCCGCGCCGTCCTACCATTCCGCTCGTGCCCGAGTTGTCGCTCGCGCCGCGGAGGCGCACCGGCGCGTCGGGAGTGAGACGCGACTGGCCGTCGGTCACCACGCGCTCGCCGTCGCGGATGCCGCTCGCGATGATCGCCAGCCCGCCCGCCGTGCGCTCCACGACGACGGCCCGCTGCCGGGCCGTGTCGGCCCGATCGACCACGTACACGTACGTGCCGCGCTGGCCGGTGACGATCGCCTGCGCCGGCACCACGAGCGCGCTGTCCTGATCGTAGAGATGAAGCGACGTCGACGCGAACTGGCCCGCCCACAGCCGACCGTTGGCGTTGTCGAACACCGCCTTGAGCTGCACAGTGCCCGTCGCCGTATCCACCGCGTTGTCGATGAACGACAGCTTGCCCGTAAGCCGGTCGCCCACGATGCCGCCCTGCTGCAGCGCTCCGTTGGCGCTACCGCCGCCCGCTCCCGCCCTCGCCGGATCCGGCACCGCCTGAGGGCTCTGGCTGCCGCCCGTCGCCCGCCGCCCGTCCCCCGTCGTCGCGCTGGCATCCTGCCCGGCCGGATCCTGCACCGGGTTCATCGCCGCCGCAGCGAGCGAATCGATCGATGGCGAAGGCGCCGCGATGCCGCCCGGCACGGCCGACACCGGCAGCCCGCCGTTGGCGCCGTACTGCAGAACGAGACCGAGCTGCGACGATGGAATGGCGAAGCGGACGAGGATCGGCCGAACCTGATTGATCACCACCAGCGGTGCGGTGCCGCCCGCGCGCACCAGGTTACCGCGTTTCACGAGCAAGCTGCCCGTCTTCCCCGAGATCGGCGCGCGAATGACCGTGTTGTCGAGATTGAACTTCGCCTGCGCCACGGCAGCTCGATCGGCGCGGAGCGTGGCCTCGGTGGTCGCGGCAACCGTGAGCTGCTGATCGCCTTCCTGCGGCGTGATCACCTTGGCCTCGAGCAGCTTCTTGTACCGCTCGGCATTGGCTTGCGCATTGATCCAGTTCGCGCTGTCACGGGCAAGCACCGCCAGCGTCTGCTCGTACGTGTTTCGGTACGGCCGCGGGTCGATGTGAAAGAGCGCCTGGCCCTGCTGAACGTCCTGGCCTTCCTGGAAGTCGACGGACTGGACGATGCCGTCGACCTGGGCGGTGACCGCGACGCTTTGCATCGGCGTCACGACGCCATTCGCTTCGATGACATAGGGCACCGTAGCGCGCCGGGCGGATGCGACACTCACCATGGCGACCGGGCGCGGCGGCCGTTCCTGCTTCTTGCTGCAGGCAGCCAGCGCCAGGGGCAGGCACAACGCAGCGGCGAAAAAAGGCAACGATGCGCGATCGGAGAAGCGCATTTCGAAATCGTTCGGGGGGAGCGGAGCACGCGGCGGCCGATGGGCTCGGCTATGCCGCGAACGGGCGAAGTTCAATGATCCGAATCTACTACGCGCGAGAGGGGCCGGGCGTTCGGAATCTCGGCGGCTCGGCGACTCCGCCCTCGAGCCCTCCAGCCCTCTAGCCCTCCAGCCCTCCAACCCTCCAACCCTCTAGCCCTCTAGCCCTCTAGCCCTCCAGCCCTCCAGCCCTCTAGCCCTCCAACCCTCTAGCCGCCTGCGCCGCCAGCTCCCTCCCCCCCGCCACCGCCGCCTCCACTACCGCCCGAACGTCGGACGACTGCGTTCGGAAGTTCACGATGCACGCCCGCAGTGCGAACACACCGTCGATCACCGCGTTCGACACGTACACCGTGCCGTCGGCCTGCAGCTTGGCCAACAGGTCCGTGTTGAGCGTGTTGAGGTAGTCCGCAACGGCCGGTTCGTGGCGCGTGTCCCACAAGTCGGCCGGAACGTAGCGGAACGTCGTGATGCTCAGCGACTGGGTCAGCGGCTCGAGCTCCGGCTCCCGCTCGGCGAGCTCGTACATCTCGCGGGCCAGCGCGATGTCGTCGCCGATCATCTGGCGATAGCCGTCGCGGCCGACCTGGCGAATCGTCGCCCACACCTTGAGCGCACGGAATCCGCGCGAATTCTGCGGACCCCACTCGTGAAAGTTGGTCGGCGGATCCGCCGCGTCGCCTTCGAACTTGTAGTAGGGCGGATGAAAGGCGTATGCGTCGTGCAGCTTCTCCTTGTCGCGCACGAGCGCGCATCCCGCCTCGAGCGGCGCGTAGAGCCACTTGTGCGGATCCACGGCAACCGAATCGGCTAGCGCGATCGCGCCGAGTGCGAGCGGCGCGTTCTCGATCATCGCCGCCGGCGCGCCGTACGCGCCGTCGATGTGGAACCAGAGCCCGTTCTTCGCGCAGATCGACGCCAGCTCGGGCAGCGGGTCAATCGCGCCGGTGCTCACCGTACCTGCGGTTCCCACGACGACCGCGGGCTGCAACCCACGCTCGCGATCCTCCGAGATCTGGCGCAGCAACGCACTCACGCTCATCGCTCGCGACGAATCGACCGGCACGGCGCGAACGGAGTCCACGCCGAGCCCGCAGATGTCCGCGCCCTTCTGCAGCCACGTGTGCACCTCCGACGAGGCGTACACGACGAGTCGCTGCCCCGCCCCGCCACCAACCCCGTGCGCCCGAACATCCCACCCGGCCTGCGCTCGCAGCGCGGCGATGAGGCAGACCATGTTCGCCATGTTGCCGCCGCTCACCAGAATGCCGCCCGCGTTCGACGGATAGCCGATGAGCTCCGCGACCCACCGAACGGCCTCGCGCTCGATCTCGGTCGCGACAGGTGAAAGCGCCCACGCCCCGCAATTCGCGTTGATCGTTGCCGCGAGCATGTCCGCCAGCGCACCGATCGGCGCCGCGGACGACGTGATGTACCCGAAAAACCGCGGATGGCCGTTGAGTGTCGAGGCGTCGAACAGGAGGTCGGCGGCTTCGCTCAGGACCACACTCGGGTCGGCGCCTGAGACCGGGACGGTCGAGACGCGGAGGCGATCGCGAATGGCGCTCGGAGTCGTGTTCGGGGCAACTGGGCGGTCGTTGACGGACGCGAGAAAGTCGGCGATGCGGTCGACGAGGTCGTGGCCGATGGTACGGAAGTCGGCCGGGGCGAGCTCGGCGGGGGAGGAGCGGGTTGGGAGCATAGTCGAATAGTGACGGCTTGGCTTGCGGCTGACGGCGCTCGGCTTGGCGAACGGCTGATGGCTGGCGGCTCGAGCTGGCGGCTGATCGCTGCCGGCTGGGCTGACAGCTGACGGCCGCAGCTGACGGCTAACAGTCGGGCTGACGGCTAACAGTCGGGCGTTCGGCTAACGGTCGGGCGTTCGGCTAACGGCGCTGGCTCGCGGCCATTAGTCGGGGCTTTCAGGCAAGCGCTGTGGGCGGTGATCGCTGGGTTTCCTCACGTCGAAACATCACGAGGGCTGCAACAGAGTGGCTCTACGCGAGTGATACGGGTGCGACTGCGTAGAGCGGACACGGTTAGGATGGACCGCCACTCACACAACACAAATGGGCGATTACCGAAAACTCGAAGTCTGGAAGATGGCCTGCGACGTCTCCGATCGAGTCGATGATCTCGTCGAAACGCT
>Ga0310810_10012290_pt1 | contig 10053 bp, 6 predicted proteins | sample NCmetagenome_FD_207641 | JGI IMG/M metagenome (GOLD analysis project Ga0310810, IMG submission 207641) | Soil microbial communities from experimental microcosm in Duke University, North Carolina, United States - NC | ecosystem: Engineered > Artificial ecosystem > Soil microcosm > Unclassified ...
CGAGAATCTTGCCGGGAGGCAGCTTCACCTCCTGCCAGACCTTCCATTCGTGCTCATGACGCGGGTTCGCGGCCTCCAGCAGATATGCGCCCGCCTTCACTTTCAGGATTAGATCGACGATCTTCCTGAGCGGCACGTCGGTCGTGTGGGGTCCGGGCCAGCTACCCCAGCAGACGTGATAGCGGATGCGGTCTTCAGGGATTCCTTCGAGCGCGTGGTTGAGGACCTCCACGTGACGCTCGAGCCATCTGTAGTAGTCGTCAAAGCTGGCGGGCGGCACCATGCGGTCGTACGTCACCGCCGCCCGCGCATCGTCCACTTGCAGAAGGAATCCCGCGTCGACGATCGATCGGTACTCCGTCCGCAGCGCCTCGGCGAGGGCGACGATGAGATCCTCGTCGGTCTTGTAGTACTCGTTCTTGCGGTCGGGGATCGCGCTCGAGGGTGCGGCCACCGGCAGGAACGCCTCCTCGACGCCGGCGGCGTTCGCCGCGGCTTTCAGGTTGTCGATGTCGCGCTGCAGTTCGAACAGGCCGTTATACGTGATCGGTCCGACGCAAACGGCATCCTTTCTCGTCACGTTCGACCAGTCCTTGCCGTCGCCTCGCCCTTCGAGCTCCGCGTAGAAGTCCGCGAAGCGGAGCCGATCCGCCCCGCGCGCAAACGGGTTGGCGCCTTTTACCTCCCGCAGCTCGAAGCCGCTGAGCCGCTTGAGCACGTACAGCGACCAGCTCGTGGACTTGCCGAACTCGCCGTCGTTGGGAATGTCGACGCCCGCCTCGACCTGGCGCGCGACAACATCGCGCACCGAGTCCTTGAGTGTCGCCTCGTAGTCGCTTTGATCAATGTGCTGACCGGCCTGGCGCGCCTTGACGAACCCGAGCAGCTTCGGCGGGCGAATCAAGCTTCCGGTGTGTGTGGTGAGGATGCGATCGACGCTGCGTTTCATCAATGTGGCTCCGACATGACGATTTTAGTGTGATGGTGACGCGCGTCCCACTGTTACACCCGTACGGGACCCGCGCTAACTAGGATAGAGTCCACATTCGTCCCCGACATCGGAAAACTCTCATCAACCCGTACGTTCCTTCAGTCGCCACATTCGACCGTCGTTGGGCACGAATGAATGAATGGAGACCCGCATGAGTCCCGTTGCCGCCGCTCGGAGGGCTGAAAGAATAACGACGTCGGTGAGCCTGGTCGTAGGGCCACTTTTGATGAGTGTCGGCGATCTCCTGCATCCGGAGGAGCGGATGGCACCCGTCGAGCAAATTGCCGTCGTTGTCGATCAGGCATCGCGCTGGTACACGGCGCATCTACTGCTGTTCGTCGGCATGCTGCTCTTCATTCCAGGATTTCTCGGACTCACCGCTCTCACCGCGATGCTGAAGCCAGGCGTTGGCTACGCCGCCCGCGTTCTCATGATGATGGGCACCGCTGGATTCGCCTCGATCATCACGGGCGAAATGCTGGCGAGCCGACTCGTGCTCGATGGGATCGAGAACGCCGCTCCGATTTCGCTCTGGACGAACCTGTTCATGGGCCCGGTCGCCGTCGCCGTTGGGCCCGCGCTCCTGGCGTTTTTTGTCGGCATCACGATGGCCACGATTCCGCTCTTGCGCGGTTCGCCACGACTACGACGGCCGGTCGCATTGCTCGTGATCGGGGTGCTCTTTGTGCTGGCGGAGATTCTTACTGCGCGCGTGGTGTTCAGCCGCATCGGGAATATCGTCGTGTTGTGCGGAAGCGCCGAAATCGCGTGGCGTATCGCGCGGGCCGGAGCGGATGGACGCGAGCTGATCTCACCTTCCGCGATCACGGACACAAAGGCCGTGGGTTGAAGTTCCCCCCGACCGAGCGGGTGCAGAATATCCGTGCTCTCGGCCGGCACCAGCCGGCCCTTGGGATCTCAGATTCATTCGTCAAAGAAAGCGAGTGGGCTCGATGCGCATGGTATGGAGTCTTGCAGCGACGACAGCAGTATTCCTCCTGGGCTGGACATCTGGACACACTCTCGATGTCAACGCACAAGCGCCCACCGCGCCGTTCACGGTCGGCGCCTGTTTCCTTCCGCTCGATGGCGCCGTGCGAACGATTGTCGAGGTCAAAGAAGTCGCTGGGGCGTGGCTGCGGACAACCGATCCAACAACCGCGGCCGGTGCGGTGTGGATTAACACCCAGGCGCTTGGCGCAATACAGACAGCTCGCTGTCGCCTTTGAGAGCTACGGCACCACCCTCACCACCGTTCCGATGCCGTTGGGCTCCACGGAATGGTTCGTCACGTAGATCGATCCCTCGTCGTCGATGGCAATTCCGCCTGGCGCGACCAGACCGCCGCCTGCGGGCACGATCGTCGTCTTTGTGGCGCCGTCTGGCGACACATGAATCAAAGAGCCCGGCCCGCCTGCCGGGGGCGGCCCGCCGGCCGCGCTGATCTGCAGGACATACAGGGATCCGTCTGCTCCAAATGCGATATCGATGATCTTGGTAAAGCCGCTGCTGAAGATCGTTGGAGTTCCGCCGTCCGCAGGTACACGGTAGACGTTCGCTGCACCCGCTGGGAATGGAAAGCCGGTGAGCTGACCGACGTATAACGCGCCGTCCGGCCCCCGGGCCACGGTCGTCGGAACGGCTTGCATCGGAACCTGTCCGCCTCCAAACGGCACGAGGCGATCGAAAAATGCCGCGAGGTTCGAAATCGAACCATTGGCGGCGAGCGCATTGAGCGTATTGCCACCAGCGTCGGTGAACACGACTCGTCCCGGCTCAGGGAGGACGCCGTATGGATTGGAGTCGAACGCGCCGCCGTCAGGATTCTCGAGTAACTCGAACGCCGACAGATCTGCCGCGAACGACCATTTCCCATTTGGCTGAAAGCGCACCAGGCGCCCGAACTTTGGACCGACGGCTGCAAATTCAGGGTGAGCGCCATCGACAAAGCGCCGTGCCGGATCGAGAGCTGCGCCGATGGTGACGAAGCCGTTACCGCGTCCCTGGAAGCCGACGTCGTGTGGCCCGGTTGCCGAGGCGCCCGTCGGTCCAGCGAGCGACGGAAGGCCAGTCACGACGCGCGCCTGTGACGGAGGATCGTCAACGGAAAGCCGCGTGACTGCGCCGGTCGCACCGTAGCAGACCAGTTGGCCGTTCGAGTTGACAATGCATGGACCAGAGCCGCCACTGCCGGCTTCCGCCACATACAGGGCGCCTTCCGGACCGAAGTTGAGGCCACGCGGATTGACGAGGCCGGTCGCAACGACCTGAAGGCTGGCCTGCGCCGTCGCGCGCGTCGCCGGGTGCGTCACGACAATCGCCGTGATCGTCACCGCGATCGAAGTGATGCGCCAAGTAGTTAACGACATGAATACCTCGCGATCTGGATCCGATCGGATCGAAGGTGAAGAGACTACTACAGGTTAATCACCAATCGTCCGGGGTGTTGTGTTGAGCTATAGTCCGTCTGCTATGGGTGACCGACTCGCGTCTTGGGCTGTGCGTCGTGTCATCTATACAACTGTCAGTACAGTCCTTTGCGTGGCATCGCCCGCGGCGGCGCAGGCACCCTTTCATCTTGAGGAAGCGACGATCGCCACCATTCGCGCCGCGTTCGCAAGCGGGCAACTCACGTGCGCGCAACTGGCGACGCTCTATCTCGATCGCATCGATGCCTACAATCTAAAAGGCCCCTCGCTTCACGCCATCATCACGGTCAACCCTAAGGTGATGGAGACCGCGGCCGAGATGGACCGACGATACCGGGCCAACCCCTCCGGCGTCGGCGCGCTTCACTGCATTCCTTTGGTGCTCAAGGACAATTTCAACACCGCCGACATGCCGACTTCGGGAGGCAATGTCAGCATGAAGAACTCGCGCCCCTCGGCCGACGCCTTCACCGTCGAGAAGTTGCGGAAGGCGGGTGCGCTGATCCTTGGCAAAGCGAACCTGCAGGAATTCGCGCGCGGCGGCATGTCGAAATCGAGCCTCGGCGGTCAGGTGCTGAATCCCTACGACCTCACGCGCACGCCGGGCGGCTCCTCCGGCGGCACTGGCGCATCGGTCGCGGCCAACCTCGCGCTCGCCGGCACGGGCAGTGATACCGGCCAATCGATCCGCTCCCCATCATCCGCGAACAATCTCGTCGGAGTGCGACCGACGCGCGGCCTCGTCAGCCGCAACGGTCTCATCCCGAACAGCCAGACGCAGGACGAAGTCGGCCCCATCGCGCGCACCGTCACCGATGCAGCGCTCATCCTCGACGTCATGGCGGGATACGACCCCGCCGATCCGATCACGGCATTCGGGCGCGGTCGTCAGCCCGCAACCTTCACGCGTCTGTTGCAGGCAAACGCACTCAAGGGTGCGCGCATCGGCGCGATGACGAATCTCTTTGGAAACGAGGAACGCCATCGAGAGGTCAACAGGGCGATGGACGGCGTCATCGCCAGGATGCAGGCGCTCGGCGCGACCGTCGTTCGCTTCGAGCTTCCCGAATACGATCGGCTGCTTCCCGTTATTGCGACGGATCTCTACGAGGCGAGGACCGCGACCGAGAAATATTTCGCCACTCTTCCATCCAACTCGCCTATCAAGAGCTATGGCGCGCTGGTGGCGGCGAACACTTCCGCCGTGCAGAAGACGCTCGAAGCCGAATATGCCATTGCCGATGGCATGAACAGCCTGGAATACAAGAACCGGATGCTGAACCGCGACAAGCTCCGTCTCGCGGTAGTGAACAAGATGGCGGAATTGAATCTCGACGCGATCCTTTACCCGCACCAGAAAATCCTGGTCGTGGCGGTGACGGCCGCGGAGCAATCCGAGCGCAACGGTTCGCTGTCGAACGGCACCGGCCTTCCGGCGGTCACATTTCAGGCGGGATTCTCTGCACCCACCGCCACGGCACCGTTGGGCGTTCCGATCGGCGCCGAGCTGCTCGGCCTCGACTTCACCGAGGACAAGCTTCTCTCCTACGCCTACGCGTTGGAACAGGCGGCGAATCCTCGCAAGCCACCACGGAGCACGCCTCGCCTTTCGGCCGAACCGTAAGCCCACCCGCAGGCGGGCCTGAAGGCGCCTCTAGGCATCAGACATCCGTGATTTTGAGCAGCCTCGCCGCGTTGCCGCCGAGGATTGCGCCCCGTTGCGTCATCGAGAGCGTCGTCGTCGCCATCACATGGTCGACCGGATGCTCCTCCCAGGGAATCGGATGATCGGTGCCGAGCACGACCTGGCTTGCGCCGACTTGCGCTACCAGATGCCTGAGCGCTTCCTCGGTGAACACGAGCGCGTCGAAATAGATCTGGTTCAGATACTCCGTCGGCTTCTTCTTGAGGACGATGTCGGGATTGCAATTGACGGGCGACACGAAGCAGGCATGGTCGGAACGCGGGGCGTAGGACCCGAGATAGCCGCCGCCATGCGCGGCAATGATTTTCAGACCCGGGAATTTGTCCAAGGTGCCCTCGAAAATCAGATGCTGCAGCGCGATGGTCGTGTCCAGCGGATTGCCGATCGCGTTCGATAGCCATCCGTTGCCGCGGAAGCGTTTCGCCAGTTCCGGTGGGCTCTGCGGGTGGATGAACACGACCGCGCCGAGTTCCTCCGCCTTGGCCCAGACCGGATGGAACTTCGGATCGTAAAAGTCCTCGCCATCCACACTCCCGCCGATCGCCGCACCGCGCAGTCCCTGTTTCGTGACTGCCTCTTCGAGCTGCTTCACCGCGAGATCGGGTGACTGCAACGACAGCGATGCGAATGCCATCAAGCGCTTCGGATACGCTGCGCTCAACTCCGCCAGGCGGTCGTTGTTCACCTTGACGATCGCCGCAGCGGTGTCGCGGTCTTTGCGATACCAGAACGGGTTGATCGAGAGCACTTCGACGTCGATGCCCATCGCGTCCATCGCCGCCAGCCGTTCCTCGACCGCCGCCTTGTCGCTCACAGGGATGTAGTGCTCAGGGGCGCCCTTGACAGGCGGCTCAACGGTCTTCGCGTCCGCGCCCATCAACGCGATGGCATCGCGAAAGAGGCAATGCGCGTGCACGTCAATCGTGGTGACCCGCTTGCCGTTGACGATGACGGGCTTCCGCTTGCTGCCGAGGTTCGGGTGTTTGTACGAGCCCTGCGCATGGGCGGCCTCGATCAGGCCACACGTGCAAAACACAAGACTCGACGCGGCAGCACCTTTGATGAACTCCCTGCGTGTCGTCATCGTCAGTCTCCTTCGATCCTCACGGATTTCCGGGTATTTTGGGCGCCGCGGCCTACATCGGCCAGCAGCGGCCGGCGCATGGTACATCCGATACCGCGTGCCGGCCGCGCGACATGCATGCAGCGACGCTGGCGTCGGGCCGATAGCAAGTAGCGGACGTTCCCGCTACTTCCCCCGCTACGTCGGCCAATGAACCTGGCTTCGATGAATTGCCCTGCTTGTGGACACGACGTTCCGGGTCACGCGACAGCGTGCCCGAACTGCCACACATCGGTCGCAAGGGCCCGCCGGCGAAACCAGCCGTACTTCGGCCTGACATGGGAATGGAGCATTCGGCGCTTCCTCATCACAGTGCTCCTCCTGGTGCTGCCGACGTTGCCGCGACTGGTCGACATACTGCAGCTGCGGCTGCCGCTGCGCACGTCGCTGGTCGTGCGAGAGGCTGTGTCACGCGCGGCCGAGGACCCGCGCATCATTGCTCAACTCGGACAGCCGATTGAGACCCATTGGAACATCGCTGGATACCAGCGAACCAATGAAAGCGGCTGGAGCGAAGGTCGTGTGTGGATTCCGATTTCCGGACCGCGCGGCGACGCGACGCTGTACGCCCGCGCCGGTCGCGGTTCGGGCCTGTGGGTGTTCACGACGCTGGAGTTCCGTCCGGCAGGTGGCGAGTCGATCGACCTGCTCGCGCGTCGCGACGCGAGCATGACAGATCTCAGTCCTCGAGGGCGCGTCTACCTGATTCACGCCGGGTTTCCAGCAACGATCGATTTGAACCCATTTCGCGACTACTACCGTCAGACGCTGGGGCTGGACGTGACGGTATTGCCATCGATCGATATCGCGGACGATGCCTTCGACAGGGCGCGCGGCCAACTCGTTGCCGAATCGGTGGTGGCGTCGATGCGTCGCAGCCTGCCCGTGTCCCCCGAAGATCCTGAGGCCATCGTTCTCGGCGTAGTCGAGCAGGATATGTACATCGCCGAGCTGAATTGGAACTACGCATTCAGCTTTCGCGCGGATGACCGCTTCGCGCTCGTCTCGACCGCACGGATGGTCCCATCATTCCAGGTGCTGTGGCCGCGACACGACCTCGTGAGATCTCGCCTCCGCAAGATGTTGAACAAGAACATCGGCATTCTCGTTTACCGTTTGCCTTTGAACGACGATCCCACGAGTGTCATGTATGGGAACGTCGACAGCGTTGGCGACCTCGATAACATGCAGGAGCGATTTGAAGGGCTCGGCCGCCAGGCCGTCGTGAGCCCTACGGTGGTGACTCACCATTCGAGCGCACTCGAACCAGAGATTGGGACGACCACACCACCAGATCCCGTTGACGCTACCTATCCGTGCTTTCTTGTCAGCCCGGTTTTTGACACGAACGGCAGCACGCCGGTTACAAGCGTCGGCGACAGGTGTACGCCGGGAATGCACACCGACCGGCGCTTTGATGAAGTGGAAATCAACCTCCGCTCGCGGCTGCTCGTTACCAGACACACGGATTTCCTGAGGCCGGACTCAATGCCGCTTGTCCTAACACGCGCCCATCATGCGTGGGACCGTCAGTCGCGTGCGTTTGGAATCGGAGGGAATCATCCCTACGACATCCTGCCGATCGGCAGCCGAAGCCCTTACACCTACGTCGACATCATCATGGCTGATGGTGCAACTATCCATTACGACCGCATCTCCAAAGGGACCGACTACGCGGATGCCGTATACGAACACCACGCGCAAACCACATTCCTGGACTCACGCTTCAAGTGGAACGGCAATGGATGGGACCTTCGTTTGGCCGACGGCGGTCTGTTCGTCTTCCCCGAGAACTATGCCGGAGTGCGGCCGAACCAGGGCGCTCCACTCGGCATGCAGGATGCCGCGGGACACCGCATTACGTTCGAACGCGATCAAGATCGAAACCTGAAGCGACTGACCTCACCATCAGGTCACTTCCTGACGTTCGCTTACGATGATGGGTACCGCATACGTCGCGTGACAGACGATGACGGGCACGCCGTGCAGTACGACTACGACGCAGGCGGTCGGCTCGCGGTGGTGAACGATGGTGCACGGCGCCTTCGATACCTCTACGACGGCACGCTGCTCACCAACGTCACGACTGATGCCGGTCAGTCGCTGCTTGTGGTCAAGTACCAGGACGGACAGGTCGTTGAACTGAGCGTCGGTTCGCGCAGGTTCCGGTTCTCGCCCGCGTTCGATCAAAGAGATGACAAGATGCCGAGCCGCATGGAGATTACCGACGAGCGCGGCGACGTCAGATCCGTCGATGTCGCCCAGCCCCACTGATTCCATCCCGGCGCCTCGCCGGTCTGGCCACGTCTAGCCAGCCCGGCGGGACATGCATGCAGCGACGCTGGTGTCGGGCCGATAGAAAGTAGCGGACGTTCCCGCTACTTCCCCGCTAGGTCGGCCAACGGTATGAAGATTCTGTATATAGCGAGCGAACGTAGCCGAGCGCAGGTCGCCACCAGGGCGCTCCGTAGCGTTTCTCCGAACGTCACCGTCCTGTGGGGCCCCAATTTTGAGCGGGCCGCCTTTGCGGTTCTCGAAAACCCGGACCTTGCGGCGTTGATTGTGGAAGTCCAATCGGATAGCCAAGGTTGCTCGTATCTCAAGCAGATGGGCACGCTCGGAGTGCAAGCCCCGGTCGTGATGGTTCTGCCGGAGAACGCGGCGTCCCCAACCGAATCGCTCAAGGCCGGGGCTCGAGACTACGTCGCAAAGGGCGTCTCGTTTTCCCAGGAGCTGCCGGCCGCTGTCACTCGCGCGATCGGGGGCGGACACGCGCCCCCTGTCATGCGCCCGGATCAGGTGCGTTTCGAAACCGTCGCGGGATCGGCGGTCGGCGTACCCGTCGAGCGCCGGGCACAGCGAGACGCCACTCATCCAAGCAAGACCGAGCGCCACGTCAGCGACGTCGAAACCTCCGTCCATCAGCGAGAGCAACGCCGGGCCGCCGAACAGTCGGCCACGGCCGGGCGCGAGGCAAAACTCGAGGCGCAATTGCATCAGGAACGCCAGATCCGCGCCGGCCTCGAGCAAAAGCTCGCGGATGCCCAGGCTGCGCTCCAGAACGCGGAGCAGCGACATCAGTCGGCGACCACGGCAGCGGCTGCCGTTCTGGCCGACCGAAGGCGAGAATACGAGACCGGGATAGCGCGGACGGCTGCGACTCAGGAGACGCTCGAAGACCAGTTGCGTCAGTCCCGACAAAGCCACGCATCCGCGGCTGCCGATCTGGAGCGTCTCACGCGACGCAATGCCGAACTGACCTCCATGCTGACCGAGGCGACAGCAACCGGCAGCGTCCTCGAAGGTCGAGTAGGTGACCTTGAGACTGCGCTCGAAGCCGCCAACGACCGCGCATCCCGTGCCCAGAGGGGATCCGCCGAACAGGCCGCCGAGCAGCAGGCCCGCCTGCAGGCGCAGCTCGACGAGGAAATTGAGAAGCGCCGGAACGTCGAAGAGGAACTAGCCCGCGTAAAGAGGGCCCTCGACAACGTGGCGAAGCCGCATAGTTCGGTGGCGGCGGTGGCGAGCGCACTCCTCGCTAAACGGCAGGCACAATTCGACGCCGACTTGGCCGAGGCTGTCGAGGCCCGAAACACCTTCGACCGCCAGGCGCGTGAGCGGGAGGCGGCTCTCGATGAGGCCCGGCAGACTCTTCAGGCACATGCCGCGGACCTCGAGCGACTCACGCAACGCGAAGGCGAGCTCACCTCGCAGCTCGCCGAAGCCGCTGCGCTCGGGAGCACCCTCGAGCGGCAACTGGCGGATGCAACGAACGCGTTGAAGGACGCGACCGAAAGCGGGAGCC
>Ga0310810_10012292_pt1 | contig 10053 bp, 8 predicted proteins | sample NCmetagenome_FD_207641 | JGI IMG/M metagenome (GOLD analysis project Ga0310810, IMG submission 207641) | Soil microbial communities from experimental microcosm in Duke University, North Carolina, United States - NC | ecosystem: Engineered > Artificial ecosystem > Soil microcosm > Unclassified ...
GCAGTCCGGCTGAGTTCCGGGTCCCGAGAGGGAGGTCGATATGGTTGCAATCCCGACGAGGGCCGTAGCGCCCTGCCCTGACGCGGTCCTGCCCGGCACCCGCCGGCGTGGGCGCGGCAGCCGGGTCGCCGATCCAAGCAGTTTGAGATAGCGCGCGCCGCGGCGCGGCTTCGGCCGCGTCACCGGCGCAAACGGCATGCCCTCGGTTCGAGACCGGGGGCTTTCCTCTGCCATCGGCAGGGGAGTCAGCGTTGCCGATGCCGTCTCGAGAGTTGCCTGCGCTCTCTGCCGCTTGGAAGATTGATGAACCAGAAAATTGCGCGCTTTTTATCCGAAACCTCGCCCGAGACGCCCTGCCTCGTCGTCGATCTCGATGTAATCGCCGCGGCCTATGATCTCTTGGCCCGCTATCTGTCGATCGCGAGCATCTATTACGCGGTCAAGGCAAACCCGGCGGCCGAGATCGTCGCGATGCTGGCGGACAGGGGATCGAGGTTCGATGTCGCGAGCCCGGCGGAGATCGCGCTGTGCCTGGCGAATGGCGCCACCGCCGACCGGCTCTCCTTCGGCAATACAATAAAGAAAGAACGCGACATCGCTTTCGCCTATGAGCGGGGCATCCGGCTGTTCGCCTTCGACAGCGAGGCCGAGCTCGACAAGCTCGCGCGCCAGGCTCCGGGCGCCCGGGTGTTTTGCCGCATCCTGGTCTCCTGCGAGGGGGCCGATTGGCCGCTGTCGCGGAAATTCGGCTGCACGCCGGAGATGGCGGTCACGCTGCTGCGCCAGGCCCGCGAGCGCGGCCTCGATCCTTATGGCGTCTCGTTCCATGTCGGCTCGCAGCAGACCGATCTGTCGCAATGGGATGGCGCGATCGGCGCGGCGGCACGGATGTTCAACCTGCTCGCCGAAGCCGACATCAATCTGCGCATGGTGAATATCGGGGGCGGCTTCCCGGCGCGTTACCGCGGCCGGGTGTCGAATGTGGCGGAATATGCCCGCGCCGTGACGGCGGCGCTGACCCATCATTTCGGCAACCATCTGCCCGAGATCATCATCGAGCCGGGTCGCTCACTGGTTGGCGACGCCGGGCTGATCCAGAGCGAGGTCGTGCTGATCGCCGATAAGGGCGATGGCGGCAAGCGCTGGGTCTATCTCGATGTCGGCAAGTTCAACGGCCTCGCCGAGACGATCGGCGAGAGCATCAAATACCGCATCCAGACGCCGGGGCGGAGCGGGCCCACCGGGCCGGTCATCCTCGCCGGGCCGACTTGCGACAGCGCCGACATCCTGTACGAGCAGACCGAATACAAACTGCCGCTCGGGCTTGAAGTCGGCGACAAGGTCGAGATCCTGGCAGCCGGCGCCTACACCGCGAGCTACGCATCAGTCGGGTTCAACGGCTTCCCGCCGTTGCGCACCTACTGCATCTAGCGAGCGCGGCGGCATCCGAGCTGGGCGGGGCGCCCGCTACCTCCTGCACGAGCTTGCGCAGGATCGCGTCGGCAAAGCTGTCATAGCCCTTGGCCACCGCCACAAAGGCGGAGGGGCCGCCGATGACGTTGCTGCGGTAATACTCGTCGAGCCACGGCTCTTCGCTGAGGATGGCGAGCCCGTTGATCGTGATCCCTTTGCCGACGAGGGTGTCGCGCGCGGTCGAGGGCGGCACGCCAAAATTGGCCATGCCGTCACCGGACACGTCGATGACGCGGTGCCCGGCCGGCTCCGGCACATGATCGAAGGCCGCCGCCGCGGCCAGCAATGCCGAGCCGATCGCGGTCAGCCCATTCGAGCTTCGCTTTGTCGCGCGCACCGACGAGGCGAACGCCGCCGCCGTGGCGCGGCTGCCGATGCGGGTCCAGCCGACGGTGATCGCGATCTTGTCCGGATCCGACCATTCGAGGACCAAGGCCTCGATGCCGCCAGGCACCGCGGCTATCGCGTCGAGCAGCAACGGCGCTTCGAACGCGCGGGCGATCCCCTCATGCTGCAGCATATAGCGCTCCGACGAGACGCTCTCGGAGACATCGACCGCCAATACCAACGCCAAGGCAGCCGCCCGGGCCGGGCTCGTAACCGCCACGAGCAGAAAGAGGGCACCGATCGCCCCGAATCGACGGCGCCGCGATCCGCCGCGGCCGGGGCATCGGGGCCAATCTCGCGCGTGAGCCATTTCGGTCACAATGGCGCAAATCCTGACCTCGCCGCCGACGGCGCCGCGGCACTCCGGCCACCTTAACGCCGGCACCCGGCCGGAGCTATAAGCGGCGCGTGCGCTTGCGCCTTGTCGAGGGGATCATGAGGCTCATTATCGCTACTGCCGCTAGTTTTACTGCCGCTTTAGGGCTCGCAATATCGCCGGTCTGGGCCGCCACACATGGCCACGCTGCCGCTGGAAAGGCCGCGCCCTCCTGCGCCGCTCTCGCCTTTCGCCCGGTGCCGGCCGGTGCCTCGGATGGCGAACAAACCGCCGGCATGTACCGCTCGCGTTTTGCGCGGCTCGAACTGCGCGCGACCCTCCAGAACGGCGCGGCGGCCAATTACTACATCGTTTCCGGCGGCACCCGCCTCGCGGCCGCGCCGGCTGTGCCGTCCGCGGTCGGAAATTGTGCGAATGCCAAGAAAATGCCCAACCCCCAGGCTGATGCGGCTTCCGGCGCGGAGTCCTGCACAGGCGACCGGTTCACGCTCGTCGTTTCGCATGCCGACGACAAACGCTACGCGCTCCTCTACGCGGCGAATGGCGGCAGCTGGAAATTCTGCAGCGCCGGCACGTTCTGATCCGCAACAGGCGGAGCTGGTCCGGGAGCGAGGTCCGGAAGCGATCCGGCAATCCCGGCCCGGATCGGCGCCCGCCTGGTTGCGGACGCCCGGACCTGGACAGTTACTAACAAGAACCATGCCAAATATTTGTGGGTCGAAAGCTAGCGGGTAACTCCATTGCGACGGCGTTGACACTGCCGGCCGCATCCGGGAAAACCGTGCTCGGCGTTCGGCATTCTCCGGCAGTGCGGCCGGTTCGATTTAGCTACTCGATCCGGGCGGCTCCGGCGGTGGCGCGAGGACGTCCCGAGCGCTGTCTTGAAGCATAATAGCGGGATCGCGTGGCCCGGCAGGGCGCTGAAACCCTGTGGATCACGGCAACAGGAATTTTTGAGAATGAGGACACCAACCGGGCGAGGAAAGCCGGCCGCCTCGCGGCGGGTTGGCCGTGCCGCCGCCTCCGCGAAGGGCTCCGACAAGACCGCGCGCCGCCAGCCGGACACGAGATCCCGGACCGCTGCCACGGCGCACGCCGCCGACATTCAGCCCGTCGCGGTCACTGCGGTACGCATGCTCACGGTCGATGAAGGCTTATACGCGCTGCGCATCGGCGAAATCGGCGGCGCGTCGGGGACGATATCGGGCGTCGAATTTCCCGTCGCGCAGGTCTCGGCGCCCTTCGCCGAGGATGGCGAGAGCCTCGAGATCGTCGCCTCCTTCCCGCGGCGCGGGTCGTGGCTCGGACGCGAAGGCGGGACGGTCATCATCCGCTCGCCGGCGGGCGGCGGACAAATCATCGTGACCGCGTATGGCCATGCCGAACAGCCCGCCGTGCCCCTGATGCTGGAGTTGCGCCGCCTTGACGGTCCTGCGGCTGGCGCAGCGGTGGAGCGGGGCGGGGCCGCTCCGGCTCTTGCCGCGAGCGAGCCGCCGGCGGAAGGCGACGCGCGTGAGGTGCCGACCGAGATCCTGCTGCATATCGAGCGCGCCGGCGACCGGCTGTTTCCGGGGCGCGGATGGGTCGGGGCATTAGGCCGCAAGCTGCGGATCGAGGCCTTCAGCATCCGCCCGCTCGAGGCGATCGGGCCCGGCGATATCGAATTTAAGGGTTTTCTGCCGCGGGGCGGTGAGACGCAGTGGGTTCAGGGCGGGCTGTTATGCGGCACGCGCGGCCGCCGCCTGCCCTTGACCGGTTTCGCGGTACGACTCGCGCCGCGTCTCGCGAGCCGGTTCGACGTCGTTTATCAGGGCTCATTCTTTTCGGAAGGGATATCGGCGCCGGAACGTAACGGGCAGCCTTGCCGTGGCGCCGCTTCCGCCGATGACCCGCTCGAGGCGATGAACATCCGCATCCTCGAAAAGGCGCCTGAGCTGCAAGACGAGGACGAGAAGACGCCGGCGGCGGATTAACCCGATGGCCACCCGCATCGCCGTAACAATCACCTCCGCCTTTCGCTGTTCCTTCGGCAAATGAATTTTCTGTTCGTCCATCAATATTTTCCGGGCCAATACCTGCATTTGGCGCGGCATCTCCAAGCCGCCGGCCACAATGTCGTATTCTTGACCCAGCGCCGCGGCCGCGAGCTGCCCGGCATCCGCATTCTCGAATATCTGCCGCTGCCGGCGTCCGGCGCGATCCCGCCCCACCTGCAGGAAGTCGAGATGGGGGTCATGAACGGCCTCGCCGTCGCGCGTATCTGCGAAGGGCTGAAGCGCGAGGGGTTCACCCCCGATATCATGATCGGCCATTGCGGCTGGGGCGAGGTGCTGTTCGTCAAGGATGTGTGGCCGAACGTGCCTTTGCTCGGCTATTTCGAGTTCTTCTATCGCGTTTCGGGCTCCGATCTCGATTTCGATCCCGAGTTCCCGGCAACAACCATCGAGCCGACGCGCATCCGGACCCGCAACACGATCAACCTGTTGAGCCTCGATGCGGCGAATTGGGGCCAGACCCCGACCCAATGGCAACGTGCGCAATACCCGGAGATCCACCAATCGCGCATCAGCGTCATTCACGAGGGGATCGACACCGAGCTCGTGCATCCCGAGCCGAGCGCCCGGTTGTGGCTGCGCGGCGGCGCGTCGTTTGCGCCGGGCGATGAGATCGTCACCTACAGCGCGCGCAATCTCGAACCTTATCGCGGCTTTCACACCTTTATGCGGGCGCTGGCGAAGGTGCTGGCGCGCCGGCCGAATGCGCGCGCGATCATCGTCGGCGGCGACGGCGTTAGCTATGGCCGCTTGCCCGAGCGAGCGGCGAATTGGCGCGAATACATGCTGAACGAGCTGGAAGGCCGCCTCGATTTGCGCCGCGTCTCCTTTGTCGGCTGGCTGCCCTATCAGCAATATCTGGCCGTGTTGCAGCTCTCTTCGGCGCATGTCTATCTGACCTACCCGTTTGTGCTCTCGTGGTCTCTCTTGGAGGCGATGGCGGCGGGGTGTTTAGTGATCGGCTCGCGCACGCCGCCGGTCGAAGAAGCGATCGACGGCAAGAGCAACGGCTACCTCGTCGACTTTTTCGATGCCGATGCGCTTGCCGAGCGGATCTGCTCGGTATTGCACGACCCCGCCGCCACCGCGCCGATCCGAGCGCAGGCGCGCCAGCACGTGATCGCGAAGTACGATCTGAAGACGGTGTGCTTGCCGGCGCATCTGGAGCTGATCCGGCAATTGACCGGGAAACCGGCAGCGCCACGCCGGGCAGCGCCGCGCCGCCGCCGCAACACCACCGCGCGCCAACCCGTCTCGGTCTGACGATGCGCGGGCGAGCTGCCCCGGATGCAGATGTCGCGGCCAGCGCCGGTGAGGCGAATGTCGTTGCCCGGCTCGTCCATCTCGATCCTGGCCTTTTTGCATTCAGCATCGCCGGTACTGCCCGCTGGCGGGGGATTGCGGCGGGGCTCGGGGTCCCGGCGGTTCATGTCGCTTCCGTTCACGCCGTCGAAGACGCGGCGCTGGAAATTACGACCGCAACCGGACAACCGGGCATGTGGCTCGGTGGGCCATCGACGACATTGCTGGTGCGCGCGCCGGCGCGTGGCGGGTCGGCTCTGGTCACCGCCTATCTCGGGCGGGATCCAGCGACCTTGCCGCTCACGCTGACGATCCAGCGGGTCGACGCGGCCACCGAGCCGCCTGTGCGCACCGTCTCATTCGCACCGTCATTGGCGCCCCAAACCGAAGGCGCGCCTCGACCGGAAATCGGCCTCGAGATCGTGCTCCACATTCGCGGCCGCGGCGACGTCTATTTCTTCGGCTCGGAGTGGGCCGGCCGGGTCGGGCCGGGATCGTGGGTGGAGGCTTTTACGATCCTGCCGCGCCACGAGCGCGCCGCCGCAGCGATTGAATACAAGGGGCTGAGCGCCAACGGTGTCGAGACGGCGTGGCTGCCGGCAGGATCGGTGTGCGGCACGACGGGCCGCAACACACCGCTCCTCGGCTTCGCCGTGCGCCAGAAGGCGGGTGTCGCCGGCGCCCGTTTCGATTGCGAATATTCCGGCGCTTTCGAATCCGGCGCGGTGTCGGGGCCGGCGCGCAACGGCGCGCCTTGCCGCTCGGCGAGCGAAAACGACCCGCTCGAAGGTCTGCAATTGCGGATCATCGACCGCTCGACCGGAACCTCACCGTGAGCGCATAAAACGCGGCTTGGGTGGACAGCCGTCTAGAAGGCCGACGCGCAATGCACGAAAAGCACCCTTAAAAGCGCACGCGCAGACGGGTGCCGAGGACGAGGGCGGTATCGACATGCGCTAATCTTCCGTCCTCGTTGAGCGCTCGTGTCAGAGACGGTTTAACGATCTGGAGGTCGGCGGTGAGGTTTAGCCAGCCGGTGATCGCGGCGTTGTAATACATCTCGACTGCGTCCTCGTGGCGCAAGCCGAGATCGAGCCGCTGGCGCAAAAGCGGCAGAAGGGCGTCGCTGAACTCGGTCCGCGCGAGGCCGATCCCGAAGGTGTCATCGGGGCGGCCCGGCACAACGCCCTTGCCGCCGATCCCGGTCAGGAACGAGTACTGGATCGGGTTCGGATTGCCGTCGGAGGCGCCGAAGGCGAAGAACAGGCCGACGCCGTGCTTCGGGTCGCCGTCGGGCTGCCAGAAATACTGGTCGAAGGCGTAGGTGACCGCCCAGCTGCTGGTCTCCCGATTGGCGGGCTGCACCGGGACGAGCAGGTTTGGGAAGAATCGCGCGATGATCTGCGTCAGCACCGGTCCGGGACTGGCCAGCCGCGGAAATCGCTCTTGCAGCAGCAGGGTCGCGAGGTTGGACGGGTCCTGGTTCAGAGAGAACCGCTTTTTGTCGTTCCACTCAATATTCACGGCGTGATGGCCGGCGAGCCCCCACGGCTTCACCTTCAGTTCGCCCGTGCCGAGGACCATGACCCCGTTGAACGCCTCGCCGGGATCGTTGCTGTCCGGTTTGCCATTTGCGCCGAGCACGGTGGCCGACAGCAGGATGTCCTCTTGCGGGATGGCGATGAGACCCCCGCCAAAGGTGGAAATCGGCACCTGTTCCAAGGACATCGGGAAATTGAACGCGGCGTTTTGAAATTGGGTGCGGTAATCGCCGTAGAATTCAGTTGCGCTCGAATCGATCGTATTGATCTTGCCCAGGAACGCGCCGAATTGCGGGCTGAGGAACTGCGTCAGGCTCGCGTTCATCAGCGCCGTCGTCCGATTGTTGGGGCCGGGTATCAGCGCGGCGGTGTTGATCGGGATGATCCCGCCGGAATCGCGATAGGCATTGCTGCCGAACCCGGTATCGGCCTGAAGCTTCAAAAATCCGCCGGGCCAGAGACCCGCCTTCTGGGTATCGATGTTCAGCGTGTAGTCGAGATTGCCCCAGAAATTGCCGCCGGTGTTGCGGCCGCGGCTCAGCACTGTTTGGGGGGTCAGCAGCGCGTCGATGTCGAGCACGATGCCTTTTCTGCCGAGGTCGTCGCGCAATCCGCCCCAATCGCCCAGCAGCCGCGGCCGATCCAGAATATCCCCACCCCAGGTCGGCGGGACGGGATAGGGCTGCGCCCGCGCCCCGCCGGAGCTGCATAGCACAACCGCTGCGATCAGGGCGGCGCACAGCAGGCGTAGGCCAGAGTAGCGATACAGCGAGACCACCCCCCGCGAGGGTGCCTCAGGGATGGCCGTAGCGCGCGTCATTTGAAGGGCGACCGCGCCGAGCAGACCCCATCGACTAATCCTTTGTCGGCGAGAGCTTGGCCATGACCGCCTCGAGGTTGAAGGAAGCCGGCTTCTGCCGCATCGGGAATTCCTTGAAGCTGCTTAGCCACTGCGCCGCGAGCACCTGCGCCGGAACCAATACGAAGACGCGGTCGAACTTCCATTTCTCGTAGATGAACGACGTGTCGCCGCGCTCGAACGGGTCGGAGCGCAGGTTGAACAACTTGGGCACCCGCAGATCGGTGAATTCCCTTTCCCAGATTTGCCAACCCGTGTTGCTCTGCTCCTTGAAGACGGCCTTCCATTCGCCGTGCCGCAGCGCAACCAACTCGCCATCGTCGTTCCAGTAGAGGAATTCGATCCGCGGCGCCTCCTTCGCCTCGCCCTTGAAGAACGGCATTAAATTGTAGCCGTCGAGATGAATCTTGAAGTCCTTTACGCCGATCTTCGATCCCTTGGCGCATTGCGCCACGATATCGGGATTGCCGCCCGCCGCCGCGAAGGTCGGCAGCAGGTCGTAATGCGAGAACATCTCGTTGTAGATCGTGCCTGGCTTAACGACGCCGGGCCAGCGGATCACCGTCGGCACGCGGAAGCCGCCTTCCCAGTTGGTCGCCTTCTCGCCGCGGAACGGTGTGTTGCCGCCGTCCGGCCAGCTCATGACCTCGGCGCCGTTGTCGCTGGTGAAGACGACGATCGTGTTGTCGGCGACGCCGAGATCGTCGACCTTCTTCAACAGCTGGCCGACATAGCCGTCCAGCTCGACCATCGCATCCGGGTAGATGCCGAGCCCGGTCTTGCCTTGCGACGCCGGCTTAAGATGCGTCCATACATGCGTGCGCGTCGAATTGAAGTAGCAGAACCAGGGCTTGCCGGCCTGCTGGTTGCGGTCGATGAAATCGAGCGCGGCACCGAGAAACTCTTCGTCAACCGTCTCCATGCGCTTGGTGTCGAGCGGGCCGGTGTTCTCGATCGTCTGTTTCCCGACCTTGCCCCAGGTCGGATCGACGGTGGAATCGTCGCGATCGGTGGCCTTGCATCTGAGCACGCCGCGCGGCCCAAATCGTCCCCGAAACTGCGGGTTCTTCGGGTAGTCGGGGTTTTGCGGCTCCTCCTCCGCATTGAGGTGGTAGAGGTTGCCGAAGAACTCGTCGAACCCATGCACCGTCGGCAGGAACTCGTTGCGGTCGCCGAGATGGTTCTTGCCGAACTGCCCGGTCGCATAGCCGAGCGGCTTCAGCGCCTCGGCGACCGTCATGTCCTCGGCTTGCAGCCCCACGGGGGCGGCCGGCAGTCCGACCTTGGTCAGCCCGGTGCGGATGGGCGATTGCCCGGTAATGAATGCAGAGCGGCCGGCGGTACAGCTCTGCTCGGAATACCAGTCGGTGAACATCGCGCCCTCTTTGGCGATACGGTCGATGTTGGGCGTCCGGTATTGCATCATCCCCATGTTGTAGGCGCTGACATTGAACCAGCCGATGTCGTCGCCCATGATCATCAGGATATTCGGCTTTCCGCCGCCCGGCGCGGCGGTAGCCGCCGGCCGTTGCTGCTGGGCCTGGGCGACCCGCACTGGCGCGCCCGACCCGAGTGCGACCGCAGTGGCCAGGCTGGTGCCGCCGAGGAGGATTCTGCGGCGGTTCAGCGTGGTGTTGTCACTCATCACATTCCCCTTTCGCGGATGACGCAGCGGAAGCCGACATGGCTGGTTGATGTATCGACCGGCTCGGCATGGCGCGCGGCCGGGCGGTAGCGGCGGCAGTAATTCGGCGCGCACAGATGCGAGCCGCCCTTCAGCACTTTGCGCGGGATGCGGATCTCGGGCTGGCAGGGGTCGTAGCTCTGCTCCTCGCGCCCGCCGCGCGGGTTCTGCGGAATGCAGCACGCCTTGGCGGAGTCGGCATGGTGGCGCGGCTCGTACCAGTCCGTCGTCCACTCCCAGACATTCCCGATCATGTCGTAGAGGCCATAGCCGTTCGGCGGGAACGCCCGGACTGGCGAGGTGCGCTCGTAGCCGTCGGTCTTCAGGTTCTGGTGCGGGAAGGCCCCCTGCCAGGTATTGGCCATCTGCCGGCCGCCGGGGATGAATTCATCGCCCCAGGCGAACTCGGCGCCGTC
>Ga0310810_10012293_pt1 | contig 10053 bp, 3 predicted proteins | sample NCmetagenome_FD_207641 | JGI IMG/M metagenome (GOLD analysis project Ga0310810, IMG submission 207641) | Soil microbial communities from experimental microcosm in Duke University, North Carolina, United States - NC | ecosystem: Engineered > Artificial ecosystem > Soil microcosm > Unclassified ...
ACAGCCTTTGTCTCTGAAACTTGTTTTTGGTCAGGAGCCAGAGTAATCCCCAATATAGATTCACTGGGCATGCTATTTAAAGCCATATCTAAAACACTTGCAAAAGCAGGTAGAGTTGTTTCTATAACAGAGAGTAACTCAGGTAGCTGCTCACCGAAGCTGATAAGTACATGATGAGCCATATTTGCTATTACAGATACCCATGAAAGAATACCAGCTACTTTTGCCTTGATCTCAATAACCAGATTAATGCGCTCAATTATTTCATTTGACTTAGTTAGTAAAACTGGCTGTCCTGTCCCTAACTTAGAATTGATTTCACCAAGTTGAGAGGAAAGATTTTCAATCTGGCTTCCGCCTTCATTAATTACTTCAGTTAGTGCCGCCACTTGCAAATGAAGCATTGCCGCTTCAAATGTGAAACTAATAGCTTTATTCTCAGTTGAAGAGTGAGTAGGGAAAGCCGTTCCCAAAACAGTTGATTCCAGTTCAGAAACGGACGATTCTTGCTGGGTAATGTTTGATTCCTTGCCGAATCCCTTTGCACTGGATTTAGAGCCAGATGAACTCGTTTTTTTAGGATTACTCATTGCTGATTATTGCCCATGCGAGACATATTGAGGCTTTATACTTTTCAAGCTAACACTTTACCCACGTCAAAGGGACAGTAATCGCTCTAAGTCTAGATTTGAGGCAACTTGAGCCAGTTTCGAGAGGTCAGTGGGGTCAGCTAAATGAGGTAAGGTGCCCAAAATTGGGACGTTCGTAAGAGACTCAATCAGGTCAATCGGTGCCCAATTCGTCATTTCCTCCTCTGAACAGGACTGGACGCAATTGAGGACGATGCCTTTGAGCTGGATACCACAGGAACGTGCCAGGGCCACATTGGCAACCGCTTGTGCGATCGCACCCAGTTTCACAGATACTACCAGCACCACAGGCAACCGCCAATCTCTTGCCAAATCCGCTACCGTAAGTTCGCGAGTGATGGGTGAACCCAATCCCCCAAGCGCTTCCACCAGTACCCACTGATGTTGCTGCCGCAGGGCATTAAACGCCTGCCAAACGACGCTAAGGTCAACAGTACGCCCTTCGCGCTCTGCCGCCACTGGCGGTGCTACGGGCATCTGGAAGCGTAAGGGCACGATTTCTTCGGGGGTTTGGTTGAGGTCAAACAGCTGTTGATACAACTCACAATCCCCTATTCCCGTTTGAATCGGTTTAAAAATTCCTAACCTCTCTTGAGGACGGTAAGTCTGCCAATAAGCAGCTAGGGCACAGGTCAAAACTGTTTTGCCCGTTCCTGTGTCAGTGCCAGTAATCAGTAGTACGTTCAACGGTCACCCGATTTTGGATTTTGGATTTTGGATTTTGGATTGGCTCCGCCTTCAAAGGACGGAGCTTGAAATTCGGCAAAATTTTTTAATGATTCCCCTTGAAAGGAGAGGCTTGAAACCCCTTTTTTTCGGTCAATCACTATGGTTTGTTCGGAGTAGGGTTCGGAGTAGTGCTCGGAGTAGTGCTCGGAGTAGTGCTCGGAGTAGGGTTCGGAGTGTTGTTCTGAGCAGCCTTCTGAAGACTAATATTGACGCTAAAGTTTGCCTCATTTGCGGCGATTACATCAACTTTATACTCACCAGGCAGCACAAATTTGACACCTGCGGCATTTGACTGAAGCTGAGTCCCATTGGGATATTGGACATCGATTCTCACGTCACCGACTACAGGCTTCACCGTCAACTCCTGACCGTCTGGAACCGTTACCAAATAGCGCTTGATTGTCTGTGGACTAGTTTTACCGCTACGCTCCACACTTTGACCTGCTGACAACTTGACCGTTTCTTGGTCGTATTTAGGCGAGGGTGAGGGTGAGGATGAGGGTGAGGGTGACGGTTTCGTCGGCTCTTCCAAGGTCAGCGCTAGCGCGTAATTGCTCTCCGGCAGACCCTGGACTGGCTTCAGTTGAATGGTGTAAGCCCCTGTAAAGGGAAGCCTTCCTACCCAGCGTGACACCCGCGTCGCCCGCTTGCCAACTGGTTTTCCATCGGGTCCGAGCATGGTCATCAAGACTCCCTCGTCCGCAATTGTTGCTGTCAGTCTTTGGTTTTGTTGACCTTGAATCCTGTAGTTAACTGTTGTGTTGGCTTTTAAATTCCCAGTTGTTGTGAGTGGTTGACCAACGAGCAGGTTCAGGCTTTTGCTATAGGAAGAAGGCGTTGGGGTTGGGGTTGGGGTTGGTATTGATGTCGGCGTTGCTGTCGGCGTCGGCAACAGCGTTTCTGTCGGTGTCGGCGTCGGCGTTTCTATATCTGTAATCGGAGGAAGCGGTGTCTCGCTGAGTGTCTGTGTAGGCGATACAGACGGCTGAGGGTCTGTGCTCCTAAGGGAGCTGAAGAGGGCATAAGCGCCAACCCCTGCGGCCAATGCGAGTACCGCACCAATCCCAAGCACGATCGCAGGATTATCCCACATCGAGCTGCCAGTGGAGTTAGGAATCACGGGGTCGCCTCGCTGGGGACTTCTAGTACCAGCACCGGCTTGTTCTGGGGAGCGTCCCACTGCCATTGTGGCGACTTGCGAAAGGTTTGGATCGGGTCGTTGAGGCGGCGGGGGAGCGACAGGTGCTTGGGGGGCTGTTGGGGACTGGAGTGCTTGCATCACTTCCATCGCAGACTGGTAGCGATCGCCCGGTCTGTAACTTAGCATCCGATTCAATACGCTGGCAAATCCGTCACTCACATTAGCCCACCGCCGCCAGTTCCAAGTTAGCTGATGGTCATCAAACAGCGCCTGTGGCTCCTTGCCCGTGAGGAGTACCACTGCTGAAGCCGCTAAAGAATAGAGGTCACTACTGGGATAAGCTCGACCCGTCTGGATTTGTTCGCTGGGCGCATAACCGACTTTACCAACGGTTGTCATGGGTGCGGACGCAACGGCTGTGAAAATACGGGTTGCCAGTTCCTTCACCACGCCAAAGTCTATCAACACCGGCAATCCGTCCGAGTTGCGCCGAATAATATTGTCGGGTGTAATATCCCGGTGAATAATGCCTTTGCTGTGGATGTGGTCTAATATCGGCAGTAACTGGAACAACAGCTGCTGTACCTCTGCTTCTGAGAAGGCTCCAGCGTTGGACGTTTGATTGGGCGGTGGGCTTCCCGCGTTTGGATTGTTACTTTGAATATAAGTCTGGGCTTTGCGATCGTTGAGCAGTTCGCGATAGGTTTTCCCCTCTACATAGTCCTGCACCAAAAACAGCCGCCCGTCCTGCTCAAAGTTCGCTCGAAACTGAGGAACTTGGGGGTAGTTAATTTTATAGAGAGATTCTGCCTCTCGTTGGAACAGTTCCTTCGACTTCTCCAGTTCATACGCCCCTGTTTCAGGCGGAATCAATTCCTTGAGGGCACAACGTTCATTAAAGCGTCCTTGATCTTCTGCCAGGTAAGTCCGACCAAACCCGCCTTGACCCAGAACACTGAGTACGTGGTAGCGATTTTGCAGAATAGTTCCAGAGGGAATCGGTGGTTCCATGAGCGTGTCAACCCGTTTTTACGAGAAAGAGGAAGGACGCCTAACGGCAGGTTAATTTTCCCTTCCGTGCGGCAGCTAGCTGTCTTCACTTCCTTAGGGTATCGTGAATGTTTGCAACTCGCCAGTGGGATATTTATCAGAAAATTTCTAAAATTCTGCTGTTATAAAGATAATCAAGATTTTTTTGATTTTCGGTCAGCTAGTCCTTTTTACCATAATGAAGGCATATTTCTTTCGAGTTTTGTTTTTATTTTTAAATCATTGAGAAAAAGCTGTACATCGAAAACTTATTGTAAGTCTCAAACCCTTGATTATTGAAAAATTCGCTTGAAGACTGAAGGATGAAAAACACATGCTCCCATGCGATCGCCTTAGCTTTCGCATGGTGCGACAGAGCTAGGAGACGTTGGCGTAGCGGTAGCAAGCAAAGCGATCGTCGGCGAAGCCTAGTCTAGAGCATCGGTTCAGTAATCCAAAAAGCGCGACGATTTTTCCGAGGGGCAGCGCCGGGAGTGCCGGCCCCAACACCCTTGAATGGCAACCTCCGCAAACGGCTATGAGCGTGAGCAGTACACAGACACACTACGGCTTGACAACAACGGGATGTCGCACACGCTCATAGCATCGCTACAGCTACCCAAATCAGCCGTGTCGTGATAAATTATAAAGCTGCCCTAAGCTTTTCTGACTTACTACACTCATCTGTGTGTCTGAAGACTACTTCGCGACCCACACCAAGAGAAGCTGTATTTAATAGGTAGCTACAAGCCGTTTCTAGACCGACCTAAGCCTAGAAAAAAATTATTGTTTCGGTATTCGGTCTCCGACTTCCAGTCGGCTAGAATTTTCATGTCTAAATTACTGTAGAACCTGAGTTTTTCCGTGATACTTCCTATTTCCAAAATGTACAGAATTGTTCAGTCTACGAATAACGGTACAAACAGATTGCCAAAACGTTAATTTTTTGGGACTAGATTACGCATCCAAGTCTCTCCCTACTGCGTTTAAGTCAGTAGAAGTTGTGTGAAGCGTAGGCTCAATTCCTGCGTTTTGAGGATTTTTATATCTGTAGGAATTATTAAATTTACTTCGTTGTACTGATGAAGTTGCTTTCATCTATCTAGATGAATTGTTATCCTGATTAATTACTGTCAATTTATTAAAAAATATTACAAACGTTTATAACCAGGAATGATAAGATTGCGGTGAAATGAGCTTCGAGGGTTTGCTGTGAGCCGTTCTGCAACTTTAACGCTTCAGCCCATGCTGCCGCCTATTGCGGACAATAATCGTCTACGACTATTTGCGGGTTCTGCGAATATTCCACTTGCTCAAGAAGTGGCTCGCTATCTGGGAATGGATTTGGGACCGATGGTTCGCAAGCAATTTGCAGATGGAGAGTTATATATTCAAATTCAAGAATCCATTCGGGGTTGTGACGTTTACCTAATTCAGCCAACGTGCCAACCGGTAAACGCTCACCTGATGGAATTACTAATTATGGTCGATGCCTGCCGTAGGGCATCAGCGCGGCAAATTACCGCCGTGATTCCCTACTATGGTTATGCCAGAGCAGACCGCAAAACGGCTGGCCGTGAATCGATTACGGCGAAGCTGGTTGCTAACTTGATTACCGAGGCAGGTGCGAGTCGAGTTTTAGCAATGGATTTGCATTCCGCTCAAATCCAAGGCTACTTTGATATTCCCTTTGACCATGTCTACGGCTCACCCGTCATACTGGATTATTTAGCAAGTAAGCAACTCTCCGACATTGTTGTCGTTTCACCCGATGTGGGTGGTGTGGCGAGAGCGAGAGCATTTGCCAAAAAGCTAAATGATGCTCCCTTGGCCATTATCGACAAGCGACGACAAGCGCACAATGTGGCGGAAGTGATGAACGTAATCGGGGATGTCAAAGGCAAAACCGCCGTGCTGGTAGACGATATGATCGATACCGGTGGCACCATTTGCGAAGGAGCAAAGATTCTGCGTAAAGAGGGTGCGCGTCAAGTTTACGCCTGCGCTACCCATGCCGTGTTTTCGCCCCCAGCCATCGATCGCCTTTCCAGTGGGATATTTGAAGAAGTGATTGTGACGAATACAATACCCGTTCCGGAAGAAAAGCGCTTTGAACAGCTCACGGTGCTTTCAGTGGCTAACTTGCTAGGCGAAACGATTTGGCGCATCCATGAAGACAGTTCTGTCAGCAGCATGTTTCGCTAATACTTCCCACAGGGGTTAGCTTTAGATCAAGTGTTAGTGAGCAGGTCTCTTGACTCTTGAGATGTCGAGAAATAAAAAAGCAGCCCCTTTTATGAACCCGAAGCGATCGCCTAAAAAGACTTCTCAACCCGACTCTGCTGATAAAGCGCCCGCCCCAGAGCAGCCCGACGCTGAGAGTGAATTATTCCCTGTTGTCGGGATTGGGGCCTCTGCGGGGGGATTGGAGGCATTCAGGCAGTTGCTCAGCCATCTGCCCAGAGATACAGGCATGGCATTTGTGCTGATTCAGCACTTAGACCCCACCCACAAGAGCTTGTTGAGGGAGATTCTTGCCAGGGCAACCCCAATGCCTGTTATTGAAGTACTCGATAGCATGGCCGTAGAGGCGAACTGTGTTTACGTGATTCCTCCCAACACCAAGATGGTGATGCAAGAGGGAGTACTAAAATTGACACCGCGTGAGAAAACTCGTGGTGTCGCCATGCCGGTCGATGCGTTCTTTCTTTCATTGGCAGAGGATCGGGGCAACAAAGCGATCGCCATTGTTCTGTCTGGGGGGGATTCTGATGGCGCACGGGGGCTAGAAGCCGTAAAAGGAGCAGGTGGCATTACGTTTGCTCAGTGTGAATCATCGGCAAAAGTCAGCAGTATGCCGAATACCGCTGTCGCCACAGGTCAGGTGGATTTTATCTTGCCGCCTGAAGAAATTGCAGAGGAACTGGCGAAAATTAGCCGTCATCCTTATGTCGCTCACCCCTCGCCAGTAGGGGCGAAGCATGCCTCGCCCCTACCCCCTGAAGGGGAGACGGCCCTGCAAGCCATTTTTACGGTACTGCGGACGGCGAAAGGGGTAGACTTTACCCTTTACAAACACACCACCTTGAAGCGGCGAATTCAGCGGCGGATGGTGCTGTACAAACTGGATAGTTTGGAAGATTACGTCACCTACTTGCGAGGGCACCCGGCGGAAGTGCAGGCATTGTACGAGGATGTTTTGATCCATGTCACGAGTTTTTTCCGAGATGATGGAGCGTTTGACACCTTAAAAAGTAAGGTATTTCCCAACATTACAAAAGATAAAGCGTCGGGAGTACCGATCCGGATCTGGGTGGCGGGATGTTCAACGGGGGAAGAAGCTTACTCGATCGCCATTTGCCTGTTAGAGTTTTTGGAGAACCAGGCAATCAAGCCGCCGATCCAGATTTTTGCGACAGATATTAGCGATCTGGCGATCGAAAAAGCCCGGACAGGCTTTTATAAGCAAAGTCTGGTAGCGGATGTCTCCCCGGAACGGCTACAGCGTTTCTTTACTCAGGTCGATGGGGGGTATCAGATCAGCAAGTTCGTGCGCGAATTATGTGTCTTTGCTAGACAAAACCTGTGCAGCGATCCTCCCTTTTCCAAGCTAGACCTGATTAGCTGTCGCAACGTGCTGATTTATTTGACAGCGGCGTTGCAGAAGAAGATTCTGCCCATCTTCCACTATGGTTTGAAGCCAACGGGCTTTCTGATGTTGGGTACCTCGGAGGCGACGGGTGAAGCGTCAGACTTGTTTGCCCTAGTGGACAAAAAGCACAAGATTTATTCTAGAAAATTAACATCGGCTCGGCTGACTTTGGATCTAGTCGCCAACAACTCTCCCAGCCAAACCCCTAAAGAAAGAGACCCCAGAATTAATAACGATGCCTGGAATGAACTCGACTTGCCGTCATTGGCAGACCGGATTGTTTTGGATCAGTACGCCCCAGTCGGCATCATTATCAACAATGATTTCGAGATTCTCCACTTTCGCGGACAGACCAGTCCTTATCTAGAACCGCCTCCAGGCAGAGCGACGCTCAACCTGCTAAAAATGGCAAAAGAAGGCTTGAAGCTAGAGCTACGCACCGCCCTCCACCAGGCAAAAAAGCGAGAGGTGTCGGTGAGAAAGGAAGGTTTGCAGATTAGAGAACGCGATCAGGTCAGGCAGGTCAATATCGATGTCATTCCCTTCAAAGCGCGTGGGTTAGAAGAACGCTACTTTTTAGTGCTGTTTGAAGACGCTCCCCCAACCGCCATTCCTCAATCAACTGAGACGGGTGTGGGCGAGACTAAAGCTCGGCGGGGGAGACAAGCGAGCGATCAGCAGGAGATTGCCCGACTTAACCAGGAGCTAGCAACGACTAAAGAGTATCTGCGATCGATTATTGAGGAGCAGGAAGCCACCAATCAAGACCTGAGAGCGGCGAATGAAGAGATTCTGTCGAGCAACGAGGAGTTGCAAAGCAGTAATGAGGAACTAGAAACTGCCAAAGAAGAGATTCAGGCAACCAATGAAGAACTCAATACAATTAACGATGAACTGCATCGGCGGAACATTGAATCAATGCAGGTTAGTAGTGATTTGCAGAATTTAATCAGCAGTACGAATATTCCGATCCTGATGCTGGGCAGCGATCTGTGCATCCGCCGCTTCACGCCCGTCGGCATGAGCCTTCTGCACTTGATTCCTACGGATATTGGACGACCGCTGAGAGATATCAACCACACTCTGAATGTGCCGGATTTGGAATCACAGATTTTAGACGTGATTAACACCCTCACGACTAAAGAACAGGAGGTTCAAGACCAGGAGGGGCGTTGGTATGACCTGCGAATCCGTCCTTATCGCACGCTCGACAATAAGATTGATGGGGCGGTGGTGATGTTGGTAGATATTGATGCCCTCAAACGCAGTAAAGAGCAACTTAGAGAATCCCGGAATTACGCTCAAGGGATCGTGGAAACCGTCCGAGAACCTCTGATTGTGTTAGATAAAAACTTGCGAGTGGTTACAGCCAATCAATCATTCTATCGAACGTTCCAGGTTGAAGCCTACGAAACAGAGCAGCACTTGCTCTTCGAGCTAGGGAATGGTGAGTGGAACATTCCCAGATTGAGACAGATGCTAGAGGAGATTTTGCCCAACGACACCCAGCTTGAAGATTTTGAGGTAGAGCAGAATTTCGCTCAGATCGGGCATAAAATTATGCTGCTGAATGCTCGGACGATGACTCAATCTGAAAACGGCAAGAGCATTCTGCTAGCGATCGAAGACATCACCGAGCGGAAACGGCTGGAGGCAGAACTGACCCAAACTTTGGCTCAAGAACAGTCAGCCCGTGGTCAAGCAGAAGCAGCGAATCGCGCCAAGGATGAGTTCTTATCCATGGTCTCTCACGAACTCCGCAACCCCTTGAGTGCCATACTGGCCTGGGCGCAGTTGCTTCGCATTCACGAGTTTGATAAAGCCAGAATGAATCGGGCACTTGAGGTGATCGAGCGGAGTGCTAAGGCACAGACCCAATTGATTGAAGACCTCTTAGACATCTCCCGCATTACTTCAGGTAAGATGCGTTTGGACGTCCGTCCGCTTAATCTTGCCACGCTGATTGGAGCCGCGATCGAGGTTGTTCAGGTGTCAGCGGACGCTAAACAGATTCAAATTGCATCCCGGCTTGAGCCTGGGGTTGAACAGATCGTGGGTGATTCAACCCGTTTGCAGCAAATCATCTGGAACTTATTGACAAATGCCATCAAATTCACTCCAGCCGGGGGACGAGTGGACGTTACCCTAGAGTCCCTTGATACTCAAGCCCAAATTACCGTCAGTGACACGGGGCGTGGAATCAGTGCCGACTTTTTGCCCTATGTGTTCGATCGCTTCCGTCAAGCCGATAGCTCCCAAACTCGGTCAAATCCTGGTCTTGGCTTGGGATTGACGATTGTTCGGCATTTGGTAGAACTTCACGGCGGTACGGTTCAGGTTGAAAGTCCCGGTGTTGGGCAAGGGGCAACGTTTACCGTGAGCGTCCCGCTGCCTTGCAATCTGGAGGAGAGTTCACCATTGCGTGCTTTGGAAAGTGCTTTCTCCACCGACAAGATCGAAGTGCAGCCCGTGGACATTCCATCGCTAGTAGGCGTGGGGGTTTTGCTGGTAGATGATGAGGTGCATACACGCGAGATATTTACAACAGTGCTGGAACATTATGGAGCCACAGTGACGGCAGTTGCATCGGCAGGAGAAGCGATCGCCACACTGAGGACAAATCCTAGAGATTATGATGTGCTGTTATCTGACATCAGTATGCCAGAGGAGGACGGCTATAGGCTGATTCGTCAGGTGAGGTTACTCCCTGCCGAAGCCGGAGGACAAATTCCAGCCGCTGCCCTGACTGCTCTTGTGAGAAATGAAGATCACACAAAAGCGATCGCCGCAGGTTTTCAAAGGCACCTCGCCAAACCTGTCGAACCCACTCAACTGGCGTTTGCCGTGGCAAC
>Ga0310810_10012294_pt1 | contig 10053 bp, 7 predicted proteins | sample NCmetagenome_FD_207641 | JGI IMG/M metagenome (GOLD analysis project Ga0310810, IMG submission 207641) | Soil microbial communities from experimental microcosm in Duke University, North Carolina, United States - NC | ecosystem: Engineered > Artificial ecosystem > Soil microcosm > Unclassified ...
ATTCCAACGCTGTATCCGCCGAGGTGCGCAAATCCGCAAATGATGTTCGCCGCGTAGTCGCGCTGCACTTCGTAGAACTCGCCGTCATCGATGACACGCTTCAAGACGTCATGCATGTCGTACGGCTTATTCGGATTATCCGGAACGATGTCGAGAAGCGCTTCATCGCGCCGATCCGACGGATCAGAACCCACGCCCCGCGGCGGCTCGTCGAGATTATTCGACGGGACAAACCGGAACAGATCGCGAATTGCCTGCAAACAAGCGGGCTCCGACTCATGCGCGAAGTGCGCAACACCGGAAACTTCAGCGTGTGTTGCCGCACCGCCGAGTTTTTCCATTGTGACATCTTCATGCGTCACTGTCTTAACGACGTTCGGCCCCGTGACAAACATGTACGAGCTTCCTCGTACCATGTACGTGAAATCTGTAATGGCCGGAGAATAAACAGCTCCACCTGCACAGGGACCAAGTATCGCCGAGATCTGCGGAACAACTCCCGACGCGAGCGTGTTGCGAAGAAAAATGTCGGCGTACCCGCCGAGCGATACGACGCCTTCCTGAATTCGCGCGCCGCCCGAATCGTTGAGGCCGATCACCGGCGCACCGTTTCGCATCGCGAGATCCATGATCTTGCAGATCTTTTCAGCAAACGCTTCTGACAGTGAGCCACCAAAAACGGTGAAGTCCTGTGAGAATACGTATACAAGCCGTCCATCAATCCGACCGTGGCCGGTAACGACTCCATCTCCGTAGAACTGCTGCTTCTCTAATCCGAAATCTCTCGAGCGATGTACGACAAATCGATCCATCTCGACGAACGATCCTTCGTCGAGCAGCAAATCGAGTCGCTCGCGCGCGGACAGCTTCCCCTTCTCATGCTGCGCTTTGAGCCGCTCTTCCCCGCCCCCTTTCTCCGACTCGGCGCGCCGCTGTTCGAGGAGATTGAGTTTGTCACGCATTGTCATAAGCCGGAGAAGCTAACGTTTGTGAAGTGAGGCATCCACCAGCCGCGGAGAGTTGGTTCTTTCGGAGACGCGCGCCGGGCGACATTTTCACGCAGACCCGAAAGGAGAAATTTGTGTCACTTCCGCCTGGCGCAACTGCATCCAACGAATCCGACGGCGTCAATTTTCTCTGGCTCGAGCTGACCAATCGGTGCAATCTCCAGTGCGTGCACTGTTACGCGGAGTCGAGCCCGTTTTCAGGGGAGAACGATCGTCTCGAGGCCGACGACTACATAGGAGCCCTTACGTCCGCTGCCGAGCTCGGCTGCAGGCAGGTGCAATTCATCGGCGGCGAGCCGACCCTCAATCGAAATCTCCCGGACTTTATCGCGAAGGCGCGCGAGCTCGATTATGAGTTCGTTGAAGTCTTCACGAACCTGACGAGAGTTCCACAACCGCTTCTCGACTGCTTCGTGAAACATGACGTCAATGTCGCGACATCGTTCTACTCGGATCGCCCTGAAGTTCACGATGCAATAACGAAGAAGCCGGGCAGTCATCGTCAGACAGTTCGCGGAATCGACGCCGTGCTCGCAGCAAAGCTGCGATTGCGTGCAGGAATTATCTCGATGCCCGAGAATGAAGATCACGTCGACGATACAATCGCGTTTCTCAAGAGCCGCGGTGTGACTGATATCGGGACTGATCGTGTGCGCGAGTTCGGCCGGGGAACCGAAAAGTCTGGCGATGAATGCATGTCAAACCTGTGCGGAAACTGCTCGGGAGGCACACTTTGCGTTGCGCCCGACGGCGGTGTCTCGCCGTGCATCATGTCGAAGGCGTGGTCAGTCGGATCGCTTCTCGATTCACCACTCGCGGAGGTCGTATCGTCCGATCGATTGCGCGACGTTCGGCGCCGGATCTATGACAACACGATCGCAAAGCGGGAGCAGGAACGACAACCACTGCAAGCGCAATGCGATCCGAGCTGCAACCCCTGCTTCCCCGCATGCGTGCCGGCGTGCAATCCTTCGTGCGGCCCATCATGCCAACCATATTGCTCACCAGCTTGTGTTCCGTCATGCGCGCCTTCGTGCAATCCGTCGAGGTAAATCGTAGTCATCATGGCTGAAGTATTTGAAGTACCGAAGGAATTCAACGACCTCGGCTTCGGCAGCGTTGTTGGCGGCACCAATGAAAAACGGCTGCTCAACCGCGATGGATCGTTCAACCCGCGACGTGAAGGATTGCATCCGCTCGCGCGGCTGCACCCCTACCATCTGCTGCTCACGATTTCATGGCGGAAGTTCATTGCCCTCGTGATCTCGGGCTACGTTCTGGCGAACGTATTCTTCGCTTTACTTTTTCTAGCGTGCGGACCGAATGCGATAGGCGGACAGCCGCCTCAGCTTTTCGGTGGGACATTCGGTCGAGCCCTGTTCCTGAGTGTCGAGACATTCGGCACGATCGGCTACGGCAACATTTATCCGATGGGAATCGGGCCGAACATGATCATCATGTTCGAATCACTCACCGGCTTGTTCACGCTCGCGCTCGGAACCGGAATTCTCTTCGCGCGTTTCTCTCGACCGACGGCGGCAATCATCTTCAGCCAGCGCGCGGTCGTGGCTCCGTATCATGGAAAAACAGGCCTCATGTTTCGCTTGACTAACAAGCGAATGAATCAGCTGATCGAGCTCGAAGCAAAGGTGTTATTCAGCCGAGTCAGGGCGGGAGCGCGCATATACGATCAGCTTTCTCTGGAGCGGACACGGGTTGTTTTCTTCCCTCTCAGCTGGACGATCGTTCATCCGATCGACGAAAAGAGTCCGATGTACGGCATGACACACGCCGACTTTGTGCAGAACGATGCCGAGTTCCTGGTTCTTCTCTCAGGGATCGATGAGACATTCTCGCAGACCGTGCACGCGCGCACATCGTACAAGCCGCCGGAGATTGTTTTCGGACACCGGTTCGTGAACATCTACAACCGGGTCCGCGCCGATGGAACAGTCAGCATCGACGTCAGGAAGCTCGGCCGCACGGAGCCCGCTCCTCAGGACGAAGAAGAGGAAGCTTGGGACGACTCGCAAAGCGTCCATCATACGATGCACTTCAGCGCTTTCGCTCCCAAGCGCGAGCGCCGTAATGACGACCGCTGACGCAGTCACGCGATAATCTTCGGGGTGTGGCGGCAATGATCGTTGCCGTCGGAAGCCTGTCGCTAATGGATGGTTGCATCAAGCTTCTCGTCCCGCACTACTCTGCACTGCAGGTTGCCTCGATGCGCGGATTTTCGGCGCTTCCGTTCATCGTTCTCTGGATCGGATTCAGTGGTGGCTACTCGCAATTGCTGCGCGTCAGGTTCCCACTGCATCTCGTGCGCGCGGCAATTGGAATCATGATGCTCGCGCTTTTCGCCTTTGCAATTCGTCGCCTCCCACTTACGGAGGCATACTCGATTTTTTTCATCGCACCGCTTCTCATCACGATGCTCGCCGTTCTGATTCTCAAGGAGAGCGTCGACTGGACGCGCTGGTTGGCGATCGCCATAGGCTTCTGTGGAGTATTGATCGTCCTCCGCCCCAGTGGGGCGCACACTTTGACGATTCCCGGCCTCGCAGTCATTGCGACAGCCGTGGGTTACGCGTTCTCCGCAATCATCGTTCGCATTCTCGGAAAGACTGACAGCACGCAAAGCATGATGTTCTGGTTGATGCTGCTCGTGGCGCTCGGCGCAGGCGCTCTCGCGATTCCAGGTTGGCGCCCGATCCAGTCCGCACACTGGCCGATAATCGCCGGCCTGGCGCTGTCCGGCTCACTCGGCCAGCTCGCAATCACTGAAGCATTCAAGCTCGGCGAAGCCTCGTTCATTGCGCCGTTCGAGTACACTGCGCTGGCATGGGGGGTTGGCCTCGATTGGTTTGTATGGCGCACCAGTCCGGCAGCAATCACGCTGCTTGGTGCTTTCGTGATCATTGGCAGTGGAGTGTATCTTGTCCGTCGGGAGAAAGTTCACGTCGAGGCGGAGCATCCATAAATGCAATCGGTAGAACAAATCCGGCAGCTTTTCCCTGCTCTCGATCGCAAGCACAATGGCAACCCCGTCGCTTACTTCGACGGCCCGGGTGGGACGCAGGTCCCGCGGTCAGTTGCCGAAGCGATGACCGATTACCTCTACCACCACAACGCGAACACCGAGTGGGCCTATCCGACCAGCGCCGAGACTGACGCAGCGCTCGCCGAGGCGCGAAGTGCGTACGCGGATTTCTTCAACGCATCCGCCGATGAGATTGCTTTCGGCGCTAACATGACGACGCTCAATTTTCATCTCTCACGAGCGCTCGGTCGAACGTTATCGGCAGGCGACGAGATAATTGTTACAGAGCTGGACCATCATGCGAACGTCGACACGTGGGTTGAGCTCGCGAAGGATAGAAATCTTTGCATTCAAACCGCGCGAATGATTCCTGAAACTGGTCAGCTCGATTGGGATCATTTCGAGTCGCTCATTAATGCGCGCACGAGAATCGTTGCAGTCGGAGCGGCGTCGAATGCGCTCGGAACAGTCTCGGATGTGCGACGAGCCGCTAAGCTCGCGCATGAAGTCAACGCGTTGATGATCGTGGATGGAGTCCACTACACGCCGCATTCACTTCCGGACGTTCGAGCTCTCGATTGCGATTTCTTTCTTTGCTCGGCGTACAAGTTTTACGGCCCGCACGTTGGGATTCTGTGGGGAAAGAAGGATCTCATTGAGGCGATCGATTTCCCGCGGCTTCGGCCGGCGCATCATTCTTCGCCGGAGAAAGTCGAAACAGGAACACTGAATCACGAAGGAATTGTGGGCGCCGGCGCAGCGGTGGATTTCTTTGCATCGTTGGCTGGCGATGGAACGAGCCGGAGAGAACGCCTCGAGCGCTCATTTGATGAGCTCCACGCGCGGGGTGACGCGCTTGCACGAGAGCTGTGGGAGGGACTTTCACAAATCGACTCAGTTCACCTGTACGGACCGACGCCGGATTTGCCCAGGACATCCACGATTGCGTTCACTGTCCACGGACTGCAGTCGAGAGACGTTGCGCGCCGATTGAGCGAGCATGGATTGTTTTGCTCGCACGGTGATTTTTATGCGATGACTGTCGTGCAGCGACTTGGCCTGACGAACGAGGGACTCGTTCGCGCTGGTTGCGCGGTTTACACTTCAACAGATGAAGTGCATCGCCTCATGGAAGCAGTAAGGTCGATGACGTGACGACTATTTCGGCGCCCGCAACCATTCATACCGGCGAGTTCCCCCTACCCGCGGCGCCGCCAGCAAAAAAATACGATCGCTCGATTGTCGAAGGGCCGCTGCGCGCAGCCGTATGGAAAATCGCGTGGCCAACGATGTTCGCGAACGTAATCGGTGGCATTCAGGGCATCATCGATCACGTGATGGTCGGCCATCTCGTTGGATTCAAGGGAAACGCAGCAATCGGCGTTTCCTTTCAGATTTTTCTGGTGGTGATTGCCTTCGTAATGTCGATCTTCACCGGCATGAGCGTTCTCGTTGCGCGGTTTGCCGGCGCGGGCGATGAAGAAAAGGTTGATCGCACTGTGTATCAGGCATTCCTCACTGCGATTGGGCTATCGCTTTTCATTCTCGCTCCCATCGGATACTTCGCATCGCCAATGCTCCTCGATTTTCTGAATGCAGCGCCTGCGGTGAAGGCGGAAGCGCTGCCGTTTCTGAGAATCATGTTCATGTTCTCCAGTGGCATGCTTGTGTTCTTCATGCTGACCGGCGCGCTTCGCTCGGCTGGAGATGCACGAACGCCGATGGTGCTCGGACTTGTTGCAACCGTGCTGAACATCGCCTTCAACATTACGCTCATTCGCGGGCTGGGACCGATTCCGGCTTATGGGACAGCGGGAGCGGCGATGGGAAGCACAAGCGCGATGGGATTGGTCGGACTTTATTCGTTCTGGAAGCTATGGCGCGGCGGATGGGTTGTTTCGTTTCCGCGTGGACAGTTTCTTCGCCCGGATTGGGTCATCATCAAGTCGCTTTTCAAGTTCGGATTGCCAAGTGGAATTCAGGGAATCGCAATGAACATCGGTGGAGTGTTCATGATGGCGTTCATTGGCTCGCTTGCTCAAAGTGCCCCGGCGCAGGCGGCATTTGCGGTTTCGTATTCGCAGCTTTTTTCGTTCATCACGTGGACTTCAATTGGCTTAATGGGAGCTGCAGCAACCGTCGCGGGACAAAACCTGGGCGCGCACAAGCCTGATCGCGCGGAGGAAGCCGTGCATGTCGCTGCGCGAATCGCGATCATGGGCGCGGCATTTGTCGGATTCTTCTTTTTCTTTTTCCCTGAGCAGCTGCTCGCAGTTTTCGGCATGAACGACCCTGCTGTTCTGCAAATCGGTACGCAGCTGCTTCGCGTGCTGAGTCTTTCCGGATTCTTCATCGCGACAGCGCTGACATACACGGGCGGTCTTCAAGGGACGGGAGACACAAAGAGCCCGTTGTACATCTCCATCATCTCGCAGATTGTAATTCCGCTGAGTATTTGCTTCGTGATAAAACAACTGACGACACTCCAGCCCATTCACATCTGGATCGCGATTCTCATCGGTCATGTGACTCGGTGCACGCTCAGCATAATCCGATTCAATCAGGGCAAATGGCGATCGATCGCTGTTTCGATCGACAAATAGCAGCGTTTCGCCCCTCGAATCCGCGCGCCGGCCCCTGATCCAAGCGTTGCGTCGCATTTCGATCAATCTTTAGTAATGCGACGATCCAACCGCTGGATCCTTCTCTTTGCCGGCTGGTCGATCTTCGGCGCAGTGCAATCCCTCATGAGCACCGTGCTGGAGAAAGGCTCGGGGATGAAAATTCTCGCGCTGTTCGCGTTCTACGTGCCTCTCACATGGATGTGGGCGCTTCTTACGCCGGTTATCGGTTGGTGGGCACAGCGTGTCCGCGCTCGAACATCATCCTTGCTCTTGCAGGTGTTCGCGCACCTGCCACTTCTCATCCTTGCCTCGCTTGCAATCTCAGCCCTGCGTCGCCTTCTCGCCTTGGCGCTCGGCAATCAGCTGCAGGCTCCATTCAGCGTAACGCTCCTCTATTTCGCAGACCTCAACATTGCCGCCTACATTGCCGCGCTCTGGGCTTCTCACATCCTCGATGCGCAGGACGCGCTGGTTGAAAGAACGGAGCGCGCGCACGCGCTTGAATCCCAACTTCTGTCCGCACAGATGGAGTATTTGCAGCTTCAGCTGCGCCCGCATTTTCTATTCAACGCATTGAGCTCCGTCGCGGAGCTCGGCCACGAAGCGCCCGCGGTGGCTGCGCGCGTTTTGCGAAACGTGATCGCGTTGCTCGAATCGGCTCTCGAGCGCCATGGCCCAAGGCTCGTTTCACTCGGCGACGAGCTGGCCACGCTGTCGCATTACATAGGCATCGAGAGGCTGCGGTTTTCCGACTGGCTCACGATTGACGAGGACATCGACGATGCGGCGCGTGATGCTCTCGTTCCTCCGTTTGTTCTGCAGCCGCTCGTTGAGAACGCGATTCGTCACGGCCTTGTGGATCGCAGCGAGCCTGGCCGCATTACGATTCGTGCGTCCGTCGAGGTGAATCGCCTCACGATCGCCATCATCGACAACGGAGCGGGATTGACCCGAGCCTCCGCGCGCTCGAGTCGAGGTGTCGGGATGCGAAATGTCCGTGAGCGATTGGATGCGCTTTACGGCAATGATGCGTCCCTAACTCTCCGCGAGCTCGATCAACAGGGTACCATCGCAGAGCTCGCGCTTCCAATGAAGTTCGCGCAGCCCGATGACGACCTTTCTCCGACAGGCGCGCACGTCTCTGCCGACCGTACTCAAGAATCATTAAGCAGCGAGCGATCGAGCTTGAAATGGATGCGCGCCCATCCAGTCGTCACGGCGATTGTTGCCTGGACTATCATCGGAGCTTTGAGGATCCAGCACAGCTACATCTACCTGATCTACCGGAACCGATTCACCGCAGCCCGGTTTCTCGAGGCAGTTCAGTACGACGCAGTTGGTGCGTTGTTATGGCTTCTTCTCACACCGGGAATTTTCGCTCTCGCTCGGATCATCCCGTTTAGACAGCACCGGCTATGGCTGCGAATTCTTGCGCATGCGTTCATCGCATCGAGCCTGGCGCTGCTGCATCTCGAAGTGACGATGATTGTGCTCAATTCGTTCGACGTCCCATTGATCTCGCAGCCGTCAACATCGATCTACGCGTGGGGCGTGGCCGTGTACGCGTTCCTATTGATGATCGCACATCTACGAGAGATGCAGAAATGGATAAACGATCGCGACATTGAAGCGTTCCAGCTTCGACAGGATCTCGAGGAAGCGAAATTTCAGAAATCAATCCTGGAGCTGAGACCAAACGTTCTGATCGATGCACTCGCGTACCTGGAAAAAACAATCGCGACCGATCCGGCGCGCGCAGAAAAGTCATTGGCTGATATCGGTGATTTTCTCAGACGAACGCTCGATGCGATGTACCATCGTGAGGTGTCGGTCGACACTGAGTGCGCAAATGTTCGGTCATACGCAGAGGTACTCGCCATCGCAACTCAACCCGGATTGATCGTCGACATTGCTGTCCCAGGCCAGCTTGCCAGGCGGATGATTCCCAATGGTGTAATTCGCTCGATGCTCGATGCCGCTCTGGAGGAGAATGCCGCCGGCAAAATTGCGCGGATCGACATCTCAGAGGCCGCTACTGCGGGTGCGCTGAAAATCGTGATTTCTTCGGGAGGAAACGTTCAGTCCGTGCATGTTGTCGAATCGACAGGGCTCACTCGCAGCAACGAACAAGGAAATGCTTCCGGAACTCGACGTTTGTCTGACGACCTCTTACTTCACGTAGGATGACCATTCGCGCGATACTGGTCGACGACGAAAGCATCGCACGCCGGCGGTTGAGGAGGCTCCTCTCGCCGCATCACGACGTGGTGGTCGTTGCGGAATGCAGTGGAGGAAGGGCGGCGGTCGAAGCGATCGGAAAAGAAAATCCTGATCTGATCTTTCTCGACGTGCAGATGCCGGACCTCGATGGATTCGGTGTGCTTCGCGAGCTCGACGGAAAAGCGCTTCCAGCGGTGGTATTTGTCACTGCATACGATCAGTACGCGCTGAATGCGTTCGAAGCATCCGCGCTGGATTATTTGCTCAAGCCTTATACGACACAGCGTTTCACGCAGGCACTCGATCGCGCGCGGAAATGGATCGAGTCCACCGACCGAGCCGAAGAGGACGATCGCCTGCGGCGGTTGATCCGTGAAGTTCTCCACGAAGGAAAGAGTGGCGACACCGCCGCGACCGATTCGCAGAAGATCGACCGTTTCGTTGCGAAGCGTCAGGGACGGACGCAGTTCGTCCGCGCCGACGAAGTGGACTGGATCGAGTCAGACGGCAATTACATTCGGCTTCACGCCGGCACCGCAAGCCACCTGGTTCGTGGAACGATTGCAACATGTGAGGAACGACTCGACTCGAAGCAGTTCGTGCGCGTGCATCGCCGGTACATCGTCAACATGGAGCGAATTCGTGAAGTACAGCCGTGGTTTGGCGGCGACTATGTCATTCTTCTGAAGAACGGACAGCAGGTGCGCCTTTCACGCACTTACCGCGAGCATTTTCAAAGTCGAATGCGAGGCTGATTCTCAGCGGCCAAGGGGAACGCTGAGCAGCACCGGCGCTGTGAGTGGAATATTCGCCTTTCGCGACCCATCATCGTTGTAATTCTCCGACTGACTGTTCGCCACGTAAACGAAGTCGTCCCCAACGATTGTGCCGATTGTCGGCTCGTCAGCAATTTTCCAGTTGCGATCCAGAACTTCGGCCTTCGTAATCCGCTTTCCTTCCCGGTCGAGCTCGAAGCGCATGATGCGCGCTGGCGCAACGCCGTTTTGAACGGCGATGATCGAGTTACGATAAAAAGCAATTCCATCACATCCGAGTGTGGTGGAACGTGGGGCGTCTTCGATGCGGCTGACAGAATTGTCGTGGAGATCGACGCGAAGCATTCCATGCGAGTAATCCGCTAAATAGAGAATCCTTCCGTCGC
>Ga0310810_10012296_pt1 | contig 10052 bp, 12 predicted proteins | sample NCmetagenome_FD_207641 | JGI IMG/M metagenome (GOLD analysis project Ga0310810, IMG submission 207641) | Soil microbial communities from experimental microcosm in Duke University, North Carolina, United States - NC | ecosystem: Engineered > Artificial ecosystem > Soil microcosm > Unclassified ...
GACATAATAAGGGAGATTTATGAAGATACTGATTACCGGAGCGCGGGGGATGGTTGGAGTGGCGCTTTGCAAGCTGCTTGAAGAAAAAAAAGTAAAAACAATAACGCCATCAAGGTATCAGCTTAATATCGGAAACTTTGACCAAGTTATGAAGTATTCTGATTTAAGCATAACACACATAATTCATCTTTCTGCTGAAACTGACCATGAATATTGTGATTTGAACCCTTCTAATTGTTATTACATAAATACTATTGGAACGGAAAACATGGTTTTATTGGCAAAGAAGATAGATGTTCCGATAGTTCATTTAAGTGCAGGCTCTATATTTGATGGGGAAAAAAGAAGACCGTATATAAAGACCGATGAGCCAAACCCAATAAATCATTATAATCGAAGCAAATATTTGGCTGAAATTTTGGTAAGGGATTATAAAAAGCATTACATTTTAAGGGCGGGATGGATGTTTGGCGGCGGCCCGTCGGTTGACAAAAAGTTTGTTAATAAAATAATGAACAAAATATTAAATGGCGAAAAGAATATAAAGGTTTGTGATGACTGCATAGGAAGCCCAACATACACTAATGATTTGGCTTCTTGTATTTTTTCAATCATTGAAAACAGAATACAATATGGGACATATCATTCGGTAAACAGAAACGAAGGTGTTTCAAGGTACGAGTTTGCCCAGGAGATAATTAAGAACATAAGAAGAAAAGTAAAAATTATACCATGTTCAATAGATGATTTAAAAGATGAGTTCCCGTGTAAAAGAACCAATTACGAAGTATTAAAATCCGACTTTGAATATAACATGAGGGATTGGAGAAAGGCACTTAAAGAATATGTCCATGAGTTTTATAGACGTTAATCTTGTTCTTGTTATTGTTGCTGTTACATGGCATTATGCTTTATTTTGCGGGTATGTTTCCGATGACCACGCCGCCGTTGCGGGTAGAATGGATATTATACCAGACAGCGAAAAGGTAAACAGAGGGGAGTCTTTCTGGGTAAAGCGGTTTAATGATGGGATAGTAATGTTCTATCATACGGCATTTTTTAGATGGCTTGGGTTTGCGGATGTTCCGCTTCCGTGGCATTTGTTTTCATTATCATTGCATATATTAAATGTATATTTATTATATTTATTTATTTTACCAATTTCCGGGCATGACGTTGCGATTGCAACATCGGCTATCTGGGCAGTAAACCCAATGATTAATCAAAATGTTGTTTGGGTAAGCGGAAGACCATATTTATTCGGTTTATTTTTTGGTTTAATTTCTTTAATATGCTGGCAACACCCGGATGTTTTTGCTCCGTATTATGTATTAAGCGTGATAACAAATATAAGCACTATTTTTGTTCCGATAATATTTTGGGCGTTACACCCAAAAGATTGGCAGAGTTATTTTCTTTTTATTGTAACGGTGGCTCTTGTTTTTCCGTTTATGTTATGGAAGTTTCAGCAAAGATTCGGCGCACATTCAAACGCGCTTATTTTAGACCGCGGTAACGCAAAGTTTAAAATAAGAAAGATAAATGTTTTTGCAAGAATGATATTTTATTATTTAACGGCATTAATAACCGGCGATAAAATGGGGTGGTATCATCAAGAGGGATTCAAATACAACGAGAAATGGGAGCTATTTAATTATAAAACATTTATAGGTTACGCATTGGCAATGTTTGGAATGATATTTTTCCCGATTCAAACCCTAATATTCATTCTTGGTCTTTTCCCGATGTCAAACTTGTTTGCCACCAACTCCTTTTTGCAGGACAGATACGTTTATTTTTGTTCAATAGGATTCGCCTGGATTATTGCCCCAATATTGGTTAAATATCCACCGGTATTTTTTATTTTAATTACATATTGGGTAACGTGTGCGTACAGATATTCAAAGGTTTTAAAAGATGATGAAACATTATATCGCGAGAACTGGAGAAATCATCCCAATTCGGATTTTGCAATAAATAATCTTTCTTATTTTCTTATTCAACAGCGTAGATTTGATGAGGCCAGGGTTTATATTGAGCGCGGTCTAGATATTTGTAAGGACAACAGGATGCTTTGGTATAATCTTGGGATAACCTACGCCGCCCAGGGGCATTTTCATAATGATGTTGGTAAATACAAGTTTATTCGCGCGCTAGAATGTTTCAAGACTTGCGTTGCGCTAGAACCAAGATGGACAAAACCTGTAAATGATTTAAAAAGGTTGATTCAGCTTTTAATAGATAATAAGGTTTTAAGTTTAACGCCAGACCCAAACAACCCGCATGGGATGAGCATAACTTTACCGAATTTAATAGGTTTAAAGGAGGATATGAGTGGAACAAATCCAAACGACACAGCAGAAACAGCGCAGAAAGCTGAATCCGCCCAGGAAATTATTGCCTCCACCTGAGGTGATTAAGAAAATGCAGGAACGGGCAAAGATGCGATTGCCTAAAAATAAATTTTATAGATTTATTAAACTATTTTTTGGTGATGGTGTATGATTCAAGAAACATCGTATTTAAAAAAAGCAACAGAACTTCTTATAGACCTAATCAATCACGGACATGGGGATATCCATATTCACGCAGAAGGATTAAAGGGTGGCGACAAAACCAAGCTACAAATTCTGTATGGGCGTTCTTATGTCTTTTTCATAAAAAAGGAAATAGATTTTAACAAAGGAGATATTATATGAAAATCTTTAATAACAAGGGGTTTTTCTTGCCGGCGGTTGCCTTAAATATGTATGCAGCCGTAATCACAACAGCAGTTATTGTTCATTACACAAAATACAGAACTGGCGAATGGGGAAAGAATGGAACACAAGCTGTTCATCGTTCATATTACACTTCTAATTTTAGCGCGATGCCAAATGAGTATGACCCGGATTCGCTGAAGAAGTATTAATAACACTTGACTTATTCTGTATTTGTGCTATATATTTAATCAGAGGGACGGAACAAGCCCCTTATAATCCACACACCTTATTGACTATTGGTTGATAAGCGAGAGGCAATAAGCCTGCGTTCGCAAAGACGAGCGTGGGCTTTTCTTTTTTATGGAATTAAAAGTTGTGATGCTATATATAAAGCCTCTCAAAATGTGGTATATGTTTGATGCAAAAACAAACGGGCATTTACAAGAGTTCCATGATTGCGTTAACGTTCGCGCGGCGTTCGAAAACTTAAAAGAAAAAGGGCGTAATTATTATACCCTAAAAATAACAAAAGATTCGTAAACAAAAAGAGTTAGGATTTTTAAATGGCTGGGGTTAAGGGGCGTTCAGGACGTAGGTCAATGCAGGATTGGGAAAAGCGGTACAAGATTATTGACAAGGCTTGGGATATCGCAAGTGCCTACATTAATGACGAATCTATTGAATTATCAAAGCGCATTGAGGTCGCAATAAAGATTTTGGTTAAAGATATGCCGGATAAATTAACAGACGGCGATGGTGAGCCATTACAGGCGCCAATAGTTAATGTTTATGGCACTAGAAATACAAACGTACATACCGCAGAAAGCTCTAGAAGTATTACAGGCTCCGAACAAGCGGTATAGGTGTCTTTATGGCGGCAGGGGTTCGGGGAAAAGCACAGCATTTGCGACGCAGTTGATTATATCTGCTCTTTCTAATAAACGAATACTTTGTTGTAGGGAAATACAGAACTCAATCCGTGATTCTGTCCACAGGTTATTAACAGACCGAATACGGGAAATGAATCTTGATGATTATTTTATAATAACCGCGGATTCAATAAAGAGCCGGTATGGGGCTGAGATTATATTCCGAGGACTTAAAAACAATATATCCGAGATTAAGTCTTTAGAGGGTGTATCAATTGTTTGGGTTGAGGAGGCGGAAAAGGTAAGCGAGGCTTCTTGGGAAATATTAATACCTACAATCCGCGAAGAAGGTTCAGAGATTTGGGTTAGCTTTAATCCTGAAAGCGAGCATAGCACTTCTTATAAGATGTTTGTATTAAACCCGCGGGAAGATAGCGCGGTTGGATTTTTGAATTGGCAGGACAACGATTATTTCCCTGAGGTTTTACGCAAGGAGATGGAGTATGCCAAGAAAGTTGACTATGAAAAGTACCTGCACGTTTGGGAAGGGCAAGTCAAAAGATACGGCGATTCCGTCATCTTTAAAGGCAAAATATTCGTGGAAGAATTTGAAACCCCTGCTAATGTACGTTTTTACTTTGGTGCGGACTGGGGATTTAGTAATGACCCGACCGTATTGGGACGGATGTTCATACAAGATAAAACATTGTTTATAGACCAAGAATTTTATGGGCATGGGGTTGAGATTACAGAACTAGAGCGATGTTTTGATAGTGTGCCGGAAAGTAGGAAATGGAAGATTACAGGGGATTCAGAGCGACCAGATACAATATCATATATGCGTAGACAAGGGTTTAATATTATCGGGGCACAAAAAGGAAAGGGTTCAGTTGAAGACGGTATCGAGTTTCTTCGGGGGTTTGAAAGGATAGTTATTCATCCCCGATGCAAAGGTGCTATTGATAACTTTACCAATTACAAGTGGAAACAAGACAAAAACACACAGGAAATCTTGCCCGTTCCAGCGGACGGCTCAGACCATTGGCCCGATTGCGCTAGGTATGCTCTAGAGGAGTATATTAAAAGCAATATCCCACAAGTTCGTTGGCTTTAATAGACAACATTAAACAGTTATTCAATAAGCAAGCCCAGAAAATAAAGGGTTCATTGCCTTTTATCATGCTAATGGGAACCGAGAAGGTTTACGGTAAGCCACAGCCAAATGATTATAAGGCGATGATAGCCTCTTATTATTCTTGGGCGTACGCTTGTGCTTGGAAAAATGCCACCGCAGTTGCCAAATGTAAGTTATGTCTTTATACGGACACATACGATAACAAGAAAGAAAAGAAAGAAAAGAAGCAAATAATTGAACATCCGTTTCTTGACCTGATTAAATCTGTCAATCCGTTCAGCAATAAGTTTGAGTTAATGACATTAACAACGCTTAACCTAGACTTAACCGGGAACGCTTATTGGTTTATACCAAAAGGGATATTGGGAACTCCGCAAATGATTTGGAATATCCCGAGCCATTGGGTTAAGGTTGTTCCTAGCGTTACTGAGTTTATATCCGGATACGTTGTAACTATCCCAGGCAAGCCTACGCCTATTCCATTTGATGAATCAGAAATAATTCATTTTAAATATCCAAGCCCATCAGACTTATTTTATGGTCAAGGCCCGCTTTGGGCTTCAAGATTAGCAATAGACTTAAGCAATGAAATGAAGACGTGGGGGATTAATTTCTTTATGAACAATGCCCAGCCTTCTGGGATATTAACCACTGATACAAGTCTTAGTGAAGAACAATATCAAAGACTTAAAGACCAATGGAACGAAAAGTATAAGGGTACAAAAAACGCTGGTAAAATGGCGTTTCTTGAGAACGGACTTAAGTATCAGCAGATGGGAAGCAATCTTAGAGATTCAAGGTTTGATAATGTTAGCATGGAGTTGCGGGATGAGATATGCGCTATATTCGGAGTTCCGGCAAGTAAACTTGGGTTAGAATCACACGATAATAGAGCGACGGCAGAAGCTAGCGACTATACATATCAAAGCGAAACCATCGTACCAAAACTTTCTTTAATTCAAGAAAAGTTAAATGAGAAATTAATTTCAGTTTATGACCCAAGGCTTTATTGTGAGTTTGAGAATAATGTTGGTGAAGACAAAGAATATAAATTAAAAGAGCGTCAGATAAATCTTTCTACAGGATTTAGTTCTATTGATGAGTTAAGGGCAGATGACGGACTTGACCCTTATGACCTTCCTGAAACAAAAGTTCCTTTAATACCTTTTGGGTTAAACCCCGCGGGTAGCCCCAAACCTGAGCCGTTACCGCTCAATCCTACACAACCAAAAAACGTGAAAACTGTGGGCGAAGATAAATGGCAGGAATTTGCACGGGCTACCCATCCTATTGAGAAATCTATGCAAGCTATGATTAAACGGTATTTCCAGAAACAGCATGGTGAAGTTATTAGAAGGCTACACAATTTTAAGGCGATTAATAAAGATTTATATTCTTCTATTATTTTTAATTTTGAAGAAGAAAACCGGGATTTAAAGAATAAGTCAAGAAGCTACGTCAACCAGGCGTACGTTACGGGTGTGAATATGGCTGTTAGGGAAACAGGGATATCACTAGACTTTACTTTATTTAATCCACAGATATTAAGGTCGGTTGAGCAAAGGGTTAATTTTTTTGCTGAAAAGGTTAATGAATCTACGGCAAAGTTATTGCAGGAACAGCTTAACCAGGGCATTGAAGAAGGTGAGCCAATAAGCGAAATAGCCAAAAGGGTTGATAAAATATTTAATTATTCTGGGGATTATCGTTCTTTAAGGATAGCGCAGACAGAGGTTATTGGGGCGGTCAATGATGCACAGTTGAGAATATATGCAGATGCCGGAATAAAAAGAAAGAAATGGTTGACGGCTGGCGATGAAAAGGTAAGGGACAGCCATGCGGTTATGAATGGTCAGGTTGTTGGGATTGGAGAATCATTTACAACTGGTGATGGAAATCATCTTTTATGCCCTGGAGATAGAAGCGGGAACGCTCCGGCAAGCGATATAATTAATTGTCGATGCACGGTTATCGGCGTTATTGAGTGAGATTTTGTTATTACTGTTATAAATGGGTTAGCGTTGAAAGTTGTTGGATGGACATAATATGTCCTTTATGTAAAAATTTGATTAATCATATTCAAGGCATAAGAGAATATTTAAAAGGAGAATTGTCATGCCGAAACCAGAAGGATTGCAATATAAAGATATAATCGGTGAGATACGGGAAATAGGCGAAGATGGAACATTAGTTGCGGCTATTTCAACCGATGCAATTGATAGGATGGGGGAGGTTTTAGACCCATCTGGGGTTGATTTAAAAAACTATAAAAAGAATCCAGTGGTTTTATGGGCGCATGATTATGAAAAGCCTCCGATTGCCAAGGCTCAATGGGTTAAACGTCAGGGAAATGTCATTATGTCCAAGTTAAAGTTTGCCCCGACCGAGTTTGCTCAAGAAATAAAGACTTTGTATGAGCAGAAGTTTTTAAATACATTTAGCGTTGGTTTTATTCCTAAGAATTGGGAAGACGGAGAAGACGGAAACCCAAAGAAAGCAAGAAGGACATTTACGGAATGGGAGCTTTTGGAATATTCGGCAGTCCCGGTTCCTGCCAATCCCGAAGCCCTGGCGCTTGCAATGAAGAAGGGGTTTATTAAAAGCAACGAACTTAAATCTTTAATTAAAGAACCGTTGTTACAGGAGTTTAATAATGAAGAAGAAACAACGTATACCTCTTCTGGGGCTGCGGAAACCAAAATCATTCAAGTTGTCAACGAAGTTAAAGAAAATTCACAGATTACTTCTGAACTTCTTGCAGAAACCGAAACCCTACGAAAGCAAGTAGAATCGAAAGATAAAGAAATTATAGAGTTAAAGTATAAGTATTATATTTTATTAAAACAACAACAAGACAGCTTATCGGAGATAACAGCGAAAAACTTTGCCAAAGAGGTTGGGGAAGAAGTTCGCGGAGTTATTAGAAGGCTTCAAGGTAAATTAGATTAAGGAGAATACAAAATGAAATACGATGATTTTTTAAAATTAAGCCGCGAAGAACAAGACGCGCTTATTCAAAAAAGCTCAGAGATTGATGAGCTAATGAAGAAAATCGCAGATAAAGAAAAAGAGTCTGGCCTTAAACAAATTGACATGAAGACTCTTAAAGAAACCATCAAGGGCGTAATCGAAGACGTTGTTAAGCCGATGACCGCTATTGATAAGAAATACTTTATGTTGCCTGGTATTGGTAACGATTCCAAGATGGCAGATGACAGAACGCCACAAGGAAAGTTTACCAAGACAAAAATGTTTTTGAACGCGCTTGTCCGTAAAGACGTTCAAATGCTAAACACTATGCAACAAGCCGAAGGATTAAAGAACTTATCCGAAGGTACGACAACGGCTGGTGGGTTCTTGGTTCCTGAAGAATTTCAAATGGAAATTCAAAGACTTGCCCCGTTATATGGCGTTGCAAGACGCAACTGCCGAATTATCCCGATGCAGTACGATATCTTGAATATCCCTGCTGCGGGTGCAACAGACCAATCAGTTAGCTGGACAAACGAAGTTGCTCAAATCGTTAATACTGAGCCTAACTTCCGTCAGTTAACATTAACAATTAATAAGCTGGCTGCTATTGATTCGTTCTCAAACGAATTATTAGCAGACACCCCGGTGGCTATTGTTGAATATTTAGCTAACCTTATTGCTGAGCAATTTGGTAAAGCAGAAGACCAACAAGCCTTCAATGGTACTGGTTCACCGTTCGTTGGTGTTCTTTCAGCAACCGGCGTTCCTTCTTCAACTCACGCTGGCGGTGCTGTAGCCTTGTCTTATGCTGACTTGGTTAAAGCGACTGGAAAGTTATATACCAATGCTAGAACCGACGCAAAGTTCTATTTCCATAGAACCGTTGTCGCTAATATTAAATCCTTAATCACAACCGCTGGTGCGCCTATATTTGGTGCGACCGCTAATCCTCCACAAGTTGCCGGATACGCCATTGAAGAAACTGAAATTCTTCCTAATGACGCTACAGCAACGGGTACAGCTTATGCCGTGTTTGGTTCTTTACGACGCGGGTTGGCTATGGGTGAACGTGGTTCAATGGTTATGGATATCAGCCGCGAAGCTACCGTTAACTCAAACAATATGTGGGAAAAAGACATGAGCGCCATGAGAATTATTGAGCGCGTGTGTTTTGGTGTTCTTCTTCCTTCAGCGTTTGTTAAAATCCAAGGTTAAGGAGGAATACAATGTTTGATATTAACAATATTAGTATTCAGCCATCCTTAATCGGTACGTTATCCACTATCGGTGGGACGGCTGTTGGTGCTCCGATTGACAGAATTGGCTTTAGTTACGGCGTGGCATTTTTAAGTGCCGGCGCGTTACAAGGCTCAACTGGTTCAACGGTTACGCTTTCAATCAAGATTCAAGAAAGCGCTACTGCAACCGGAACAAACTGGACAGATATTACAAATGAGGCACTCAGCAATAGCTCATATAACTTATCTGCAGTTACGTTTGGCGGAAACCTGGCTGGTGGTGATACTACCGGAACATGGCAATCATACCAAACGGTTAAAAAGTTTGCAAAGTTATCAGATGCTAATAGGCAAAGATTTATTCGATGCCATGCTACGCTTTCTGGTACGGTTGGGCTTGGCCCGAAGTTTGTCGCAGGATTCGTTTTGGGTAATCCGTTAGACACGCTTTATGTTGCAAACCCAGTTGTAACAGCATCAGGAAACATCGAATTAACAAAGTTGTTATAGTTTATACCGATATGGGGGAGGTTAAAATCTCCCCCGGTCGGGTTTTAAAATATGCCACACAAAGAAGGGTTTGAAGGAATTATAAATAAGAAGTATGGGAAAGACCGAATAATACACGGGATAGAAATAGGTCTTTGGCATGGCAATTTTTCAGCGCACATGATGGAAAAATTCCCAAACTTATATTTAACATCAATAGACCCATACGTTCAATGGCACGAGGTATTAGAAAACAATAAAAGATTTTTTAATAGGTTTCAGGTTTTGCCGGTGGCATCGGATTGCGCGGTTAAGTTATTAGATAAAAAATATGATTTTATATTTATTGACGGCGACCATAGTTACGAACAATGTAGGAAAGATATAGTTAATTATTTGGGGTTTTTAAAACCTGGGGGAATTTTTGGCGGACACAATTATCATAAGGCAGAAAACTCAGCGCACCCAGGGGTGCATGAATCGGTAGACGAAATATTTGGTGACAAGGTTAAATTAGCAAAAGATTTTATTTGGTATGTTGAAATATAAAAACAAGGCAATAAAGGAAGAAGATGTCGTTAATAAGCACGTACGACGTTCGAGTTTGGATGGGAATACCAGACAGCGACGAAACCCCAAATGCAAA
>Ga0310810_10012297_pt1 | contig 10052 bp, 10 predicted proteins | sample NCmetagenome_FD_207641 | JGI IMG/M metagenome (GOLD analysis project Ga0310810, IMG submission 207641) | Soil microbial communities from experimental microcosm in Duke University, North Carolina, United States - NC | ecosystem: Engineered > Artificial ecosystem > Soil microcosm > Unclassified ...
CTGAACGGAGTTTTCATGCCACATCTGACGACTGACGACGGAGTGAAGCTCTATTACGAGGAGACTGGCAAAGGCATCCCGATCGTCTTTATCCACGAATTTGCCGGTGACTTTCGCTCCTGGGAGCAGCAGGTCCGCCACTTCGGCAAGTACTACCGTTGCATCACCTTCAACGCGCGCGGCTATCCGCCCTCCGATGTCCCGAAGGACCAGGAAAAGTATTCGCAGGACCGCGCGCGCGACGACATCCGCGCGGTGCTGGATGCGCTGAAGATCGACAACGCGCATATCGTCGGCCTGTCGATGGGTGGCTTTGCCGCGCTTCACTTCGGCTTCACCTATGGCAATCGCGCCCGCTCGATCGTGGTGTCGGGCTGCGGTTATGGCGCGGCGCCCGGCGAGCGCGCGAAATTCGCCGAAGAGGCGGAAGCCTCGGCCAAGCGCTTTGAAGAGCTGACCATGAAGAAAGCGGCCGAAGGCTATGCGCTCGGCCCGACCCGCGTGCAGCACCAGAACAAGGACCCGCGCGGCTGGCGCGAATTCGCCGACCAGCTGGCCGAGCACTCGACCGAAGGCGCGGCGCTCACCATGCGCGGCGTGCAGAAGCGGCGGCCGTCGCTGTTCGACCTCGTCGACAAGATGAAAACGATCACCGTGCCGACCCTGATCATGACCGGCGACGAGGACTGGCCCTGCCTAGAGCCGGGCGTCCTCATGAAGAAGAACATCCCGACTGCGGCATTGGTCGTGATGGGAAATTCCGGCCACAACATCAATCTCGAGGAGCCGGCGATCTTCAACATGCACCTGTCCGAGCTGTTTCAGGCCGCAGATGCCGGCACGTGGCCGAAGCGCGATCCGCGCGCGATGGCGGGCACGATCCTCGGACGTTAATTCCTGTCGTTCCGGGACGACCGTCGAAGCCCGCAGGGCGAGACGGACGGACCCGGAATCCAGAACGAGGCACCGATATTCGTTCTGGATTCCGGGTTTGCTCGCGTCCGTTCGCGCCCCGGACTGACGACGTGGGATTTACGTCGCGTTGTAGCCACCGTCGACCAGAAGGTCGGCGCCCGTCATGAAGCTCGACGCGTCGCTGGCAAGGAAAACTGCGGCTTGCGCGATTTCCTGCGGCTGGCCGAGCCGCTGCAGCAGGTGTTTCGGGCCGGCGGTTCGCCGTGCGGTTTCCATGTCGCCGAAACGCTTCACCAGGCGGTCGGTCTCGACCGCGCCCGGCGACAAAGTGTTCACCCGGATATTCTGCGCCGCGTGATCGGTCGCCATCGCCTTGGCGAGCTGGATCAGCGCGCCCTTGCTGGCGCAATAGACAGCGCGGCGTGGCCCCGCGACGCTGCCGAGCTGCGAGGCGATATGGATGATGCTGCCGCCGCCCGCCTTGACCATCGCCGGCAGAATCGCTCGGCTCATCAGGAACGCGCCGGCGACGTTGACGCCGAACACCTTGTTCCAGTCCTCTAACGTCAGCTCCAGCACGGACCCGTTCGGATCGTTGCCAGCTGCCCCGTTCAGCAGAATGTGCACGGTAGGATATTTAGCGAGGATCGTCTTCGCGGCGGCCTCGACCTGCGTTTCGCTGCTCACATCACAGGCCACCGCAATGGCCATCTTCCCGATGGCTTTGGCCGTCGCCTCGGCCGCCGTTTTGTCGAGGTCGACGCAGGCCACGCTGGCGCCGGCCTCGGCGAAAGCGAGCGCGATCGCACGCCCTATGCCATTCCCCGCCCCGGTGACGACGGCGGATTTGCCTGCGAGCGAATATTTGCCGCTGAGCGTCATGACACGGCGCTCGCCGCGATGCGGCCGAGATAGGCCTCCTGCACGCGCGGGTTGAGCTTGAGTTCGGCGCACGGACCACTTGCGATCACCGAGCCGGTCTGCAGCACATAACCGCGGCTCGCAGTCTCGAAGGCATAGCGCGCGTTCTGCTCGACCAGCAGCACGCTGGTGCCGGCAGCATTGATGGCCTTGATCTTCTGGAAGATGTCCTGGACCACGATCGGCGCGAGGCCAAGCGACGGCTCGTCCAGACAGAGCAGCTGCGGCTCCGACATCATGGCGCGCCCGAGCACGAGCATCTGCTGCTCGCCCCCACTCAGCGTGCCGGCGTTCTGGCTGCTGCGCTCGGACAGGCGCGGAAACATCGCGAAGACTCCGTCCATACGCTGGCGGACTTTTGCCGCGTCCTTGCGGACGTTGAACCCGCCGAGCTCGAGATTCTCTCGCACGGTCAGAAATGGAAAAACATGGCGACCTTCGGGAACAAGCGCGATGCCCAGTTTGCTGCGCTCGTAGGACGGCGTCGCCGTTACATCCTGGCCCGCGAATTTGATGGTACCGCGTCTTGGCGCCAGCACGCCGGCGATTGCGCGCAGCGTCGTCGATTTTCCGGCACCGTTCGCGCCGATCAGCGCTACGATCTCGCCACGGTCAAGGCGCAGGGAAATGTCCCGGCACACCGCAACCGGACCATAGGCAAGCTCAAGACTCTCGACTTCCAGCAGCGCGCTCACGACAGCTCTCCGCCGAGATAAGCCGCAATGACCGCCGGGCTCTTCTGCACCTCCGCCGGGATGCCCTCAAAAAGATGCCGGCCATAGTCCATAACCATGATCCGGTCGGCTACGTTCATCACGAGATCCATGTTGTGTTCAACCAGCACCACCGTCGTGCCGCTGTTGCGCAGTGAGCGGATGCGATCGAGCAGGCTGTCGACTTCCGCGGCGTTCAATCCTGCGGCCGGCTCGTCGATCAACAGAAGTTGCGGCCTGGTCGCAAGCGCCCGCGCAAGCTCCAGCATGCGTTGCTCGCCGTAGGACAGCGAACCGGCCTGCACATGCATCCGCGCCGACATGCCGACGAACTCCAGCAGCCTGGCCGCCTGTTCGCGGCAGCGCCGCTGATCTTCGTCGAAAACCGCGCCGTGCACGACGTATTGCCATGCCGGAATGCTGTGATGAACGTGAAAGCCCGCAATCACGTTTTCCAGCACGCTGAGCTGCTTGAACAGGCGAATCTTCTGGAACGTCCGCGCGATGCCAAGCCGCACGCGCCGATGCGCGGGCATTTTCGAGAGATCGGCGCCCTTGAACGCCAGTGACCCGGCATTGGCCTGATAGACGCCGCTGATCAAATTGAGCAGCGTCGATTTCCCTGCCCCGTTCGGCCCGATCACCGCGAAGATCGAGCCTGCCGGAACAGCGAACGAAATGTCAGATACCGCTTTCACGCCGCCGAAATTTTTGTGCAGGCCCTGCGCCTGCAGTAGCGGCTGCGCCGTCACGGCTGCTGCAGCTGCGGGGCTCATGTGGAGCGCCTCAGGCCGAGTTTTTCAGCGATCACGCGGGCCGCCTGCGCGAGCCCCCCCGGCATGAAGAGCACGACGAATGTGAGCGCCGCACCGTAGACGACCAAGCGCAGGTCACCGAAACCGCGCAGGACTTCCGGCAGGACGGTCAGAAGAATGGCGCCGAAGACCGGCCCGATCAGCGTGCCCATGCCGCCGACGATCACCATGGCGAGAATATTGAAAGCTTCCGACACAAAGAACGCGTCCGGCACCAGAGTGCCGACGAAGCTTGCATAGAAGCAACCGGCGGCCCCCGCGACCGCCGAGCCGACGCCGAAAGCGAAGACTTTCCACGCCGCGCCATTGATTCCAAGCGAGGCGGCGGACACCTCGTCCTCGCGGATCGCCGTCAAAGTTTCGCCGATCGGCGAGCGCACCAGCTGGCTCAGCAGGATGTACGACAGGAAGGCGAAGCCCGCGACCAGGTAAAAAAACGCTGCGAGATTGTGAAAGTCGGCAATCACCACGCCGCCGATCACAATCGCCGGCGGCGGCGCGATGCCGTAAATGCCCAACGGCCCCTGCGTCAGGCTGATCCAGTTCAGCAGGATTTGGTGGACGATGACGGCAAAACCGAGCGAAGCGATCGCCAGATAATGCCCGCGCAGGCGCACCGCGAACAGCGAGAGGAACGTTCCGGCAAAGCCGGCAAAGGCAACCCCCGCGACAAACGCGGCCCAGAACGGGATCCCGAGCTTCACGATCAGCAGCGTCGAGACATAGGCGCCCAGCCCGTAAAATGCCGAATGCCCAAGATTGAGCTGGCCGGCATAGCCGAGGATGAAATCAAGCCCGATCGCCAGCAAGACGTTGATCGCGCAGACCGTCAGGTTCGTCCGCCAATACGTGTCGTTGAAGATGAGCGGAAGAATGATGATGACCGCAATCGCAAGCGCATAGGCCAGCCACCGGGACCGCAGCGCTGCGCGCTGACCCGGCAGATGCTGGGCGAGCGCCGGATCAGACATTTTCTTCGCGCCGCTCCGAAATGAGTCCGGTCGGCTTGATCGCCAGCATCACGAGCAGCAGCGCGAACACGACGATGTCGATCAGGCCGGGGTCGAGATATTGCGTGGTGTAGCTTTCGATCAGGCCGACGATGAGGCCGGCGAGAATGGTCCCTTCCACATTGCCGAAGCCGCCGATGATGACGATGGCGAAGGCTTTCACGATCACGGAGGTTCCGGCAAAGGGCGTCAGCACCAGCACCGGCGCCAGCATGGCGCCGCCCATGCCGGCCAGCGCCGAGGCAATCACGAATGTCAGCATGATGAGATAATTGGGATTGATGCCCATCAGGCCCGCGGTCTCGCGGTCCTGCGCCACCGCGCGCAGCGCCTTGCCGAGAAACGTGAATTTCATGAACGCATAGAGCAACGCAATGGTCAGAATCGAGACAATGATGATGATCACGCTCTGCCAGGACACGAAGATGCCGGCGAACCGGATGACCTCGTTGCTGTATTGAGTCTCGAAGGCGTAAGGGATCGGCCCGAACCACGCCAGCATCACGTTCTGCATCATCACCGATACGCCGATGGTGGCGATCAGCGGCAGCAGCTCATTGCCCTTATGCCGCAAGGGCGTGAAGATTGCCGCGTTGATCAGCCAGCCCAGCGCGGCACCGACGACAAAGGCGACGGCGATGCTCAGGATGTAGCCGCCGCCGACCAGATGCATGAAAAAATAGGCGGCGAAGGCTCCGAGCGTGACAAAATCGGCGTGCGCGAAATTAATCTGCACGAGCACGCCGTAGATCAACGTCAGGCCTAGCGCCACCAGGACGTAGAGACTTCCGAGAACGACGCCGTTGATCGCCTGTTGCAGGACGATCGTTGTGGTCATTTCCCGATCAGTTCCACTTCAGGCTTGTCCACGACATGTCGGGCTTGGTCTCCATGTAGTGGATGGTGTCCATCTTGGTGTTCTGGTTGGTCTTGTCGAACTCCACGCTGCCGGTGACGCCCGAATAGCCTTTCGTGGCGGCTAGCCCGTCACGAATCGACTGGGCGTCCTTCCCGCCGCGCTTGACCACGTCGGCGATCAGCATGACCTGATCGTAGGCGTGCGCGTTCAGGTGCGTCGGGTCCGCGTTGTATTTCGCCTTGAACGCGGATGCGAAGTTCTTCGCCACATCGCGGGTATCGGTCGGGTCGAACTGCACGATGCGGATATAGCCCAGCGCGGCCTTGCCGGCTTTCGCCTCGAAGCCGAAGGGCAGCCAGATGGTGCCGATCTGGATGGCATTGCCGCCGCCGCCTTTGGTCACCCCGGCCTGCGCCAGCGCCTGCGTGATTTTGAGGCCCTGGCCTTCAAGCGTGTAGGTCGGAATGACGTCGACCTTGCCGAGGCCGGCAACGCGCGTCGCGATCGCAGTGAAGTCATTGACGTCGCGGCCGAAGCCGATCTCGGCCAGCACCTTGCCGCCCGCCTTGGTGAAGTTCTCCTTGAACACCTGCGCATTGCCGATGCCGGCATTGGTGTTCTCGAACAGCAGGACCGCGGTCTCCGCCTTCATGCGCTTGGATGCGTTCTCCGCGAGATTGATGCCCTGCATCACCTCGTTCGGCATGATACGGAATGTCCAGGGATTGCCCGGCTCGGTCACCTTGATCGACGAAGAACCGGCATTGAGCAGCGGGACCTTCGCCTGCTCGACCACGGGCATCACGGCAAGTGTCGCGTCCGAGCATTCCTCGCCGATGATGACATCGGGCTTGAACTGCTCGATCAGGCGCTTGGCGGCCTGCGTGGCGGGAAGCGGGCTGCAGCTTGAATCTTCATACTGAACGACGAACTTGTAGCCGTTCACGCCCGCCTTATTGAGTTGCTCGAGCGCAAGTTCGACGCCCTGCTTGTCCTGCGCGCCGAAATAAGAACCCGGCCCCGACATGGGGAACAGTGCGCCGATTTTGATGGTCTTGTCCTGCGCCTGCGCAGCCGTCACCAAAAGACCGACCGCCGCCGCGCTCACAAAGAGAGTCCGCAATGCCTTCATGGTGTCCTCCCCGATTTGTCGTTGGGCCGAAGCCTATCAACCAATGGCTGATCCCGTAAAGCAACTTGCCGACGAATTGCCTGCGGTGCCCGGTGAGATCGAGTTGGATTATCTGGCCAATTCGCGCTACTTCTGCCGTCATCGACCCGCTGCGCGACGCGGGTTACGCTCATCGCAACGGTATCGCCGCGTGTATGCCACCATGACATCCGCCGAAAGTCCCCTCACCACCGACCTCTACGAGCTCAACATGGTCCAGGCCTATCTGGATCGCGGCGAGAACAAGGAGGCCGTGTTCGAGTTCTTTGTCCGCCGGCTGCCGAATCGGCGCGGCTTTCTGCTTGCCGCGGGCCTCGACGATGCCCTTACCTATCTTGAGACGTTGCGTTTCTCGCCGAGTGAGATTGATTGGCTGAAGAGTACCCAACGCTTCCGCAGCAACCTCATCGATTACCTCGCCGCATTCCGCTTCACCGGCGACGTGCATGCAATCCCGGAAGGCACCGTCTGTTTCCCGAATGAGCCGTTGATCCGCATCACAGCGCCGCTGCCGATGGCGCAGTTCGTCGAATCTCGGCTTATCAACATCCTGCATTTCCAGACCATGATCGCTTCCAAGGCCGCACGCATGGTGCTTGCCGCGCCCGGAAAAATTCTCTCGGATTTTGGACTGCGCACCGCGCATGGCGCCGAGGCCGGACTGTTCTCGGCGCGCGCGAGCTTTATCGCCGGATTTGGAGGCGCCGCGAACGTGCTTGCCGGCGAGCGCTACGGCATCCCGATCGTCGGCACGATGGCGCATTCTTTCGTGCAGGTGCACGACAACGAGATGACGGCATTCGAGGATTTCGCACGTTCGCGTCCCGAAGGCGTGATCCTGCTGATCGACACCTATGACACAGAGGCAGGCGCACGAAAGGTCGTGGAGGTTGCGCCGAGGCTGCAGGCCGATGGCATCGCGATCCGCGGCGTCCGTATCGACAGCGGAAATCTCACAGATATGGCGAAGAAGGTGCGCGCCATTCTCGACGCCGGCGGGCTCGAAGAAGTCATCATTTTGGTGAGCGGCGGCATCAACGAAGATGTCCTGCTGAAGATGGCCGCGGCGAAAGCGCCGATCGACGGCTTTGGTATCGGAGTCAATCTTGACGCCTCGATCGACGCGCCCTCGCTCGATTGCGCCTACAAGCTGCAGGAATATGCCGGCACCCCCCGCCGTAAGCTTTCCGAGGGCAAGCAGACCTGGCCCGGCCGCAAGCAGGTGTGGCGGACCTACGACGCGCAAGAGCGAATGCGCGGCGACGTCCTATCGCTCGAGACCGACAGGCATGATGGCGAAGCGCTGGTCGTTCCGGTGATGCGTGGCGGCAAGCGCGTCGCGCCGGTGCCGACGCTCGCGCAAATTCGCGAACGCGCCAAACGTGATCTGGCAAGGTTGCCCGAGCCGCTGCGCCGTCTTGAAGCCGGCGCCGCCTATCCGGTGGAAATCTCCACGAAGCTCAAGACCCTGGCGGCTGAAATGGACGCAAAAGCCGTCCGCCGGTAAGGAAGCGGAACGCGCTTAGCGTCTCATTGGTTATCGTAACGACCATCGAGTCACCTTGATGTTGCGTCTGGTATCGGTCCTTCTCGTCTTTTTAGCGACGGCGTTTGACTTGGCCGCGCAAGATGCTGCGGAAAGCACTGATCGTGCTTTTACAGCGAGCAACGACGAAACAAGCCGACAGGCCCAGCAATCGATCTGCCTCCTGGTTGAATCGGCGGCGCAGGCCAACGAGCTGCCAACCGAATTTTTTGTCCGGTTGATTTGGCAGGAAAGCCGTTTCCGAGCCGGAGCCGTCGGCCCGCAAACTCGAAGCGGCAAGCACGCTCTGGGAATCGCACAGTTCATGCCGGGCACTGCGGCCGAACGTAATCTGCTAGATCCGTTCAATCCGATAGAGGCGTTGCCGAAGGCCGCCGAGTTCCTGAAAGATTTGCGGAGTCAGTTTGGCAATCTCGGGCTTGCGGCAGCGGCCTACAATGCGGGACCTGCCCGCATCCGGTCATGGATGGCGGGCGCCGGCTCAATGCCTGCTCAAACGCGAGCCTATGTGCTGGCCATCACCGGCAATTCCGTTGACGACTGGGCTGCGGGTCGGGACGTAAAAAGAAAAGATGAGGACGGAGTTACCTGCTCGACACTGATGGCAAAACTCAAGCAGCCGCCAACAACCTTCCTGGGAGCCCTTCAGCAGCGGGTGGTTGCGGGTGCCATTCAACCCTGGGGCGCCATCCTTGGTGCGAACCAATCGCGCTCCGAAATCCTCGAGCGCTATGCCGCACTCCAGCACAAATTCGCAGCAGCGCTGGCCGGACTGGACCCGATTGTATTTGAACGTACGCGCGGCGGACTGCCCCGCTATCAGGTGAGGGTCGGCGCCGAATCGCGGCAGGCCGCAAACGACATTTGCAAAAAGATTCATCTCGCCGGGGGCGACTGCGTTGTTTTGCGCAATCCGGGCAGTTAAACGATTTTGCGGTAGCTCTGCCGGTCGTTATTTTGTTGCCTTGGCAAGCTGGACCACCGATTTCCTTTTCCTGCGCCAGCCGATCAGACCCCATGCGCCGATACCACTCGCAAAAAGTAGCGCCGCGCCGGGAACCGGGGTTGGGTTCACCTCGCCCGAATAGGCCACGCTGTCGATGATAAAACTGATATCGTTGAGCCAGCCCGAATTCGTCTGGATGTTAAAATCTTGAATCCGCAAGGTGCCGCTTCCGAAGTCACCCGGCTGAACAGAATAACTAAACGGCCCCGACAGCGACGTCGGCAGCGCGTTTGTAAAATTTGTGATGCTTTGTGTGATTTCCGCTGAGCCACGGCCAACCGGCAGATAAACGTCCTTGGCAATCGCGCCGAAGGAACGGCCGCCGCCGCTGGCGGATCCGAAACCCAGATCACCGAAGTTGCTTCCGCCGATATTGAAAATCTGACCCTCGATATTGACGATGGCGCCCAATGAAGGCGACTGCGGATCACTGCCGACGATTTCCTCCGGCGATGGGAAGTGTGTACCGAGGTTCGTATCGAACAGATATGTGACGCTGTAAGGCTGACCAGGATAAATTGAGCTGAAAATGCCGCACTGTTGACCGGCTTGACACACTCCGCCTGCGCCAAATCCGGACGTGACCGTCCCCGAGAATACGGCTTGAACGGTGCTGGCGCGCGCCGGCAAAAAGCCGGCCAAGGCCGCGCACAAAAGCACGGCCACCACTTTTAGTTGTTTCACTGGAACGGCCCCCGCCCCCAGAATTGCCACGCGTAAGCGTAACCTGCGTGCCAGCGATCTGAAATAAATCCGACGTAAAAAACCTTGGACGATGACACCCGGGCTGTTATTTCGTCGCCTTTGCAAGCTGGACCACCCTCGCCCATTTCGCCTCTTCACGGTCGATATCGATGGCGTACTCTTCCGGTGCGCTCGGATTGGCAACGGCACCGTCAGCCGCGATCCGTTCTTTCACGTCCTCCGCATTGAGTGCTTCTCTCAGCGCCTGATTGAGCTTTCTGAGCACGGCGTCAGGCGTGCCGGCCGGAGCAATCAGTCCGTAGCGCTGCTCCGCTTCGAAGCCTTTGAGACCCGCCTCTTCCATTGTCGGAACGTCCGGCAGCATAGGCGTGCGGCGCAGCGCACACGTGCC
>Ga0310810_10012298_pt1 | contig 10052 bp, 9 predicted proteins | sample NCmetagenome_FD_207641 | JGI IMG/M metagenome (GOLD analysis project Ga0310810, IMG submission 207641) | Soil microbial communities from experimental microcosm in Duke University, North Carolina, United States - NC | ecosystem: Engineered > Artificial ecosystem > Soil microcosm > Unclassified ...
GAAGGTCGCCACGGAAATGGTCGGCGGGCGGATACCGGTGATCCTCGGCTGCTCCAGTCCGTCGCCGCGCGAGGTGATCGAGCTGGCCGAATATTCCGCGAAAGTCGGTGGCGATCTCGTCCAAGTCCTGATGCCGCTTCGCCCGTGGGGCGGCCAGCCGACGATAGCCGAGCTGATGGAGTTCTATACGCAGGTCGCCTCTGCGAGTCCGCTGCCGGTGACCTGCTATCACAATCCCGGTCCTGGCGCCGATCCGCCGCAGGATGCGTTCGTCAAAATCAGCGAGATCGACAACATTCGCTACTTCAAGGAAAGCTCCAGGGACATCACCAAAATTTCCCGATTGATCGAGCAAATCGATCTCGCCGGCCGCGGCCATTACTTCACGACAATGCAGCCGCTGCTGGTAACGCTCATGCTCGGCGGTTCGGGCGCGACGATGCCACCGCCGGGGACGCGGATCGGTGCGCAGATTATAAAAGCGTTCAGGGCAGGGGATTTGGATCGCGCGCGTTTCTGGGCGCGCTGCTACGCGCTCTTTCCCGGCAAGTGGGCGGCCTATGGCTTGCCCCCGGTGATGAAGTCCGCCATGAAGCATTTCGGCGTCGACATCGGTGATCCGTGCCGGCCCTACGCGCCGGTGAGCCCGCGCGATCACGCGCAGATCGGCCAGTTTCTTCGCCAAGTGGGTTTGATCGGTGAGGCCGGGCCAACCTCGCAGGCCTTGCTCGACGCCCAGGACACACTCCGGCAGGAAGACACCTTTCTGCGTTAGCGACACTTCGCTTGAGGTTGGTGACTTCGCTTGCGCGACGACGGCGCGCCATGCAGTGATTTATGGAATGGCTTAAAGATCTCTCGGACAAGCTGGTGATTTGGCTGCTGCGCTCGAGCTCGGGTTTCGGCAAAGAACTCACCGCAGACGGCAAGCGCGAGCAGGTGCGTTGGCGCGAGCAGCGCCTGCGCAATCTGCGAGGTTTGCGCCTGCGCTCGCAGGAACGCTTCCGGCGCGAGAAAAATTAATTGCTTCAGGCAACTCGTTAAAGCATCGATGCAAGATTCTTATCGGCGTAAAAAAATTGTCATCCTGGGCGGTGGTTGCGGCGGCGTGGTCGCGGCGACGCATCTCGGGCGAAAACTCGGCGCGGACCACGACGTGATCCTCATCGACCGGCGCGCCGAGCACATTTTCATGCCGGCGTTTCTTTTCCTCATGCTCGGCGAGCGCCAGCCGCGCGACATCAGCCGAAGCCTGAAGCTTCTCGAAAAACGCAATGTCAAGATCATCCAATCGGAAATCCTCGGCATCGATCCTGTGCGCCAGGAAGTTTCTCTGGAGCGGGAAAAGATCGAGTACGATTATCTGATCGTTTCTCTCGGCTTGCAGACCCGTCCCGAACTGGTGCCGGGCTTCGCAGAATCCTCGCAGCATCCCTGGGAGATGGACTCCGCCGTGCGTCTGCGCGATACCCTGGCGAATTTTCGCGGCGGCAGGGTAGTCGTCGGTGTGCCGCTCGGGCCGTATCGATGCCCGCCGGCGCCCTACGAAGCGCAATGGATGCTCGACGGATACTTTCGCCAGAAGGGCATTCGCGATCGTGTCCAGATCGAATACTTCACTCGCGAGGCCGAGCCCACCGGTGAAGCCCACGACCCGCTGGTCTGGATGGACGCCGAGAGCAAGCGGCGCGGCATCAAGCAGAACTACGAATTCGTCGCGCGCTCGATCGATCCTGAACGCAAGGTCGTCCAGGGTTTGTACAAGTACAACATCCCTTTCGATTTGCTAGTCATGGTGCCGCCGCACCGGCCGGCGCAGGTGCTGCTCGACAGTGGCCTCGCCGACACGGAGACCGGCATCCGCGTCGATTACGATACTCTGGAAACAAAGTGGGAGAACGTCTACGCCATCGGCGACTGTGCCGACATGCCTGCGTCGAAAGCCGGCGGCATCGCGCACCAGGAAGCCGACGTGCTGGCGCACAACTTGGCCGTGGAGATCACCGGCAAAGGCCGACCCGTGGATCTCTGGCTCCACAGCATATGACTGCTGGCATTAGGCGCTGGACGCGCCGCTGCAAACCGAACAACGTATCCCACAGGCTGGCCGCCATTCGGGATCACCGAACCACGTACCTGGGGTCCGTCAAGAATGATCTACTGGGCGAAAGTCGGCTTCGAGAAATGGTGGCTCTGGCGCTATTTCTGATTTCACCCGCGATTACTTCTTCGAACGAGTCCGGGAACACACGCCAAAACTTCCCTTTTGTCGCTTTCTTGAGCAGGTTAAAGTCCGTAGGGCAAGGCAGCAGGGAAGACTATCGCCGGCGAGCACCGCCCCCCAATAGCCTATTCGGAGCGAAGTACTAAAGTTGACATAATATATCTTATCAGACGTTAGCTATATGAGATCTAAAAGACTCGATCCCTTGAATACCGCTCGACTAAAAAGAGCTGCGCCCTTTCTATTCGAAACCCAATTTGAAATCTTCTGCGTGGACAGTTATTTCGCTGCTGGCTGAGTCTGCGCTGGGCTTTTCGCCTCCAGCTCTGCCACTTTGATCGCGAGCGGCGAACCGGGGTTGTCTTTGAGGAAATCTTTGTAGGCCTGGATTGCGGTTTTGCTGTCGCCCAGTTGTTCGGCGCAGCGGGCTTTGCCGAGAGTGGCGCGGGACTGCAAAGCGGCGCTGATTTTTTCCGCTTCGGCGAAGTGACCCACCGCCTCTTTGCACTTCTTCAACTGTTCTTCGATTTCTCCTTGGGTCACGAGCGCGATCTGGCGGTAGAGAGTCTCCGGCTTGGTCGCAACCACCGAGCGCTCTGCGGATCCGAGAGCTTTTTCGAACTGCCTCGTCGCCAGGTAACTGTTGGCGAGATAGATGTGGGCGAGCACCGCGTAGCGCGACCAGCGATAGGCCTGTACTTTTTCGAAGGCCGGAATCGCCTCGTTGTACTTCTGACCTTGATAGAGCGTGAACGCTTTGGTGAATTCCTGGGACGCAGCAACGTTCTGGCTTTCCTTAAACTGCTGAAAGCCCCACAGCGCACCGAGCAAAATTACCACGCCGGCAAGCGCTGAAATGCTCAAGGCTTTGTGCGCGTTGAAATATTCGGCCGCCTGTTCCAGATGATCCTGGAACCAGTCGGGTTCGCGGAGTTGTTTTCGCGTCAAGCGTTTGCTTGCAGTGGCCATGAGCGAAATGGTGTGGAGAAGTCGCGAGGCGGTCGGACGAAGATTGAGGCTGTTTTATTGTTTGTATTTGAAGTCGTCGGGACCAAGCTTTTCGAGGATTTCAGCCCATTTTTCCTTGGACACATTTGAGACGTTTTCCACTGTGCGCTCGGCGTCTTCGTTCTGCTGCAGCATGCTGGAGGCTTCGAGCACGGCTTTGGCGACGTAGATCGGGCTCTTGGTTCGCAGCGCCAGCGCGATGGCGTCGCTCGGACGGGAGTCGATTATCACCTGACGCCCGGCCAACTTCAGATTGACCGAAGCGTAGTAAGTATTTTCCTTGAGCTCGGTGATCTCCACCGACTCCACCGAGCAACCGACTTCACCGAGAATGGTTTTCAGCAGATCGTGGGTCATCGGCCGGGCCATCTTGATACCTTCGATTTCCGTGGCCATGGCCGTCGCTTCGAGAAGTCCGATCCAGATTGGCAGGTTGAGCTTGTTTTCGGTGTCTTTGAGAATGACGATCGGGGTTTTGGTCACCGGGTCCAAGGTCAGGCCGCCGACCGCCATTTGAATGGTATCTTCCCTTTTCATCATGCCAAATCCCCTTCTAACTGGGAGTTCCGATCGACCGCGGAAACGGTTTCGCCCACCAGCGAGTTGGCCGTCGCGCCGGTGATGCGGACGGGCAGCAGGCGGGCGATAGAATCCTTCGCACATCTTACGTTGACGATCCGATTGCCGCGCGTGCGTCCCATCATCTGTCCGTTTTTCAGTCTCGATTCGCCGTCCACCAAAATCTCTTCCCGCTTGCCGATCCGTTCGCGGTTCCGCTTGAGCGAAATCTCGCGCTGCAAAGCCTGCACGGCATTCAAACGGCCCCGCTTCACATCATTGGGAATATCGTCATCGAATATTTTGGCTGAAACCGTCTGCGGTCGCGGCGAATATGTGAACGAATAAATTTCATCATACTGCACTTGTTCCAGCAATTCCAGCGTTTGTTCGAACTCGGCATCGCTCTCGCCGGGGAAGCCGACGATGATGTCGGTACTGAGCGCGACCTCGGCTCGGCGCGTGCGCAGACGCCCGATCCGTTTCAGATACTCCGCGCGCGTGTAGCCTCGGCGCATGCGCGCTAGCACCGTGTCCGAGCCCGATTGCACGGGCAGGTGCAAATGCTCGCAGAGATTTTCCAGACTCGCGAAGGCCTCGGTCAACTCCCGCGAAAGATCCTGCGGATGCGACGTGGTGAAACGGATCCGCCGAATGCCGGGTATCGCGTTCACGCACCCGAGCAGTTGCGAGAAACTCAATTCGCCTGGCGTAAGCTTGCCGTAGGAATTGACGTTTTGGCCGAGCAGCATGACTTCGATCACGCCACTTCGCGCCAGCGCTTCGATCTCGGTGAGGATCGCGACGCTTGGCCGGCTGAGTTCACGCCCGCGCACGTGGGGCACGATGCAGAAGCTGCAAACCTTGTTGCAGCCCTGCATGATTGTGACGAACGCCTTGACCCCAACGACCTGCGTTCGGCCGTCGGGATCTTCCATGTACGCCGGATCGCGGTAAAAAGCGGTCTCCACCGGCCGCGCGCGGGAGACTTCGACTTGCTCGACCATCTCGGGCAGCTTGTGAATGTTGTGGGTGCCGAAAACCAGATCGAGGTACGGCACACGTTTGAGCAGGTTCTCGCCTTCCTGCTGCGCCACGCAACCGCCAACGCCAATGACGACGCCCTTACGCGCGCGTTTGATTTCGCGCCAGTTGCCGAGTGCGCTGTAAACTTTTTGCTCGGCCTTGTCTCGTACGCTACAAGTATTGAGCAAAATCAAATCGGCCGTTTCGAGTTTCTCGGTGGCAACATAGCCGCGCCGCGCCATGACCTGCAGGATGCGCTCCGAATCATACTGATTCATCTGGCAGCCGTAGGTCTGAATGTAGATTTTCTTGCTCATGGCACGATCAGATCGACGATCTTGTAAAGCTGATTGATACTGCGGCACTCCTCGGCGACGTGGCAATGCGGCGCATAGCGCGGCATCTCGCTATCGCCGATGCCCCAGGTCATGCGGCTTTCAGGATTGAGCCAGATGAGCTGCTTTGCCTTCTGGTGAATCTCACGCAGCACCCAGTCATTGGGCCGATTGTAGTTGTTGCGCCCGTCGCCGATGATCAACACGGTGGTTTTGCTGTTTACCGCCGAAAAAAAGTTTTTGTAGAACTGCTCAAAGGAACGGCCGAAGTTTGAGTGCGAGAACACATCGATCACGTCGCCTTTCAACGCCGCCTCGACCGCGGTCTGGATGTCGTGCTCCTCGAAGAGTTTGGTCACCTCACCGATTTCGGCGACGAACACGAAGCTCCGTACTTTTGAATAAAGATCCTGGATCGAATAGACGAACTGCAGCATGAAGCGCGACGCATTCAGCACGGAATCCGAAATATCGCACAGCACCATCACCTGCGGCTTGGTCTTCTTGCGCCGGTCGAGTTGAATGCGAAACGGCACGCCGCCGTACTGAAGATTTTTGCGCAAGGTATCCTTGACGTTGAAACGTCCGCGCGTGGCTTTTTTGCGGCGCACGGACAGGCGGTTTTTAAGCCGCTGTGCCAGGCGCGCCACGGCGTCGTTCATACGCCGGATATCGTCTTCAGTGTAAAAAGCAAAACTCTTGTCGGCGAGCGCGCTTCGCTGCGAGGAATCCCTCGGCTCCAATCCCTTTTTGCGCTGCTCCTGTTGAATGATCTCGCGCAACAGCCGGTTCAGATCGCGCATGCGCTCGTCGAGATAGCGCATAACGTTCTGCAAATCTTCGCCATTTTCGCTGAGCATCTGGAGCATGCCACGGAAGCGCTCGATCTCGCTTTGCACCCGATCGAGCTGCAATCGCGCCGACATGCGCGTGTACGGCGTCAGGCGAAAACTGTCCGGAGTCCCCTGCTCCATTTCCTGCTGCATCGACTCGCGGAGCTGGCGCTCGAGCTCGGCGTGATTGTTGTTGAGCAGCGCGCGGGTCAGCGCCGACAAATCCCCTTCCATTTCCTTCAATAGCCGTTGGATCTGCTCGAGCATCTCCTGGAACTGCTCGGGTGACAGGCCGAGTTCTTCCATGATGCGCCGGTCGATGGCGTCCAGCGCCTGGCCAATGCCGAAGAAAAAATAATCGAACAGTTCTTCGAACGGCTTCACGTCGCCGGCGCGCTTGACCAAAGTGGTGCGCAGCGTGTGGCGAAAAAGCAGCGGATCGGTGATCCCGACCAGCTCCAGCGCCCGAAATGTATCCATGTTCTCCGATAGCGAGACGCGAATGCCGTTGCGCCTAAGAACACCGGCGAATTCGATGAGCCGTTCTTCCATGGATCCGGGATGTCTAGTGCAGGTGGTCTTTTTCGCCGCCGCTGGGATTCTGCGCCTGCTTCTCAGCCAGGTACGCTTTGAGCTCCTGGTGCGCCTTACGAATGTCGGCTTCGTACTTCATCAAGGTCGACAGCGTCTCTTCGACCAGCTCGTGGTCGAGCTTCTTGACATTGAGCAAGGTCAGCGCGCGCACCCAGTCGAGGGTCTCGCTGATGCTCGGAGTCTTTTTCAAGTCGAGCTTGCGCAGCCGGTGCAGCAAACGGACGACTTCGTCGGCGAGTTGTGCGCCGACGTCGGGAACTTTGAGTTTAACGATTTCCATCTCGCGCTGAGAATCCGGAAAATCGATGTATAGATGCAGACAGCGGCGCTTGAGCGCGTCGGACATCTCGCGGCTGTTGTTGCTGGTCAGAATTACCAGCGGGATGTGCTTCGCCTTGAGCGTGCCGATTTCCGGCACAGAAATCTGGAAGTCGCTGAGAATCTCGAGCAGAAATGCTTCGAACTCAGCGTCGGACTTGTCGACTTCGTCGACTAGCAGCACGCATCGTTTTTCCGACAAGAGCGCGCGCAGCAGCGGGCGCGGCAGCAAGAAACGGTCCGAAAAAAACACGCCGTCCTGATTAGCGACCCGGTCCACGGCTTCCTGAAGCGTCCGCGTGCCCTGCAGAACGTCGCCGATCTTTTCCTTCAGGATCTGCGTGTAAAGCAACTGCTTGGCGTATTCCCATTCGTAGAGCGCCTTGGCTTCGTCGAGCCCCTCGTAACACTGCAAGCGAATCAGCTCCATGCCGAGAGCGTCGGCCAGCACTTTGCCCAGTTCGGTCTTGCCCACTCCCGCCGGTCCCTCGACGAGAATCGGTTTCTGCAGCGCCGCACCGAGGTAAACCACCGTCGCAAGGTTTTTGCTGCAGATGTATTTTTGCGCGCCGAAGCCGGCGATCACGTCGTCTACGGATTGAAACATGATGGCCCTTTCCAATTTTTTCAAGCTAACACAAAGCCTGTTTGACGACAATCAAGCGAAGTTTGCAGAGATCGGAGGCATTCGATAAATCTGAATCGTGTGCACCCTGGCGCTCTACTTTCGCATGTTCGATCAGTTTCCTCTGGTTATCGCGGCCAATCGCGACGAGCAATACGACCGGCCATCGGCACCGCCGGCGATACTGGAAGCGATCCCGAAGATCATCGCCGGCCGGGATCTGCGCGCCGGCGGCACATGGCTGGGCGTTAACGGCGCCGGCCTCGCGGCGGGCATCCTGAACCGCCATCTGAACGGGCAGAATTCTCTCGAAGCGGACGCGCGCTCCCGCGGCCTGCTGTGCATGGACTTGCTCGGCTGCCGATCAGCGGCCGAAGCGGGACATTTGGTGAGTGCGGAGCGCGCCCGCTACAATCCCTTCACCCTGCTGCTTGCGGACCGCGACAACGCCTTCGCCGCGTACAATTCCGAAGGGAAAATCGTCACACAGAAACTTCTGCCGGGACTGCATGTCTTCAGCAGCGCGGCCGAGTTCGATGTGCATTCGGCCAAGGCCGAGCGCGCCTTTCGTCTGTTCAACGCCGAAACGATCACGTCACGCATCGGCAACGGCCGCTTCGACGAAGCCGTCGCCGCGCTCCAAGGAGTGTTGTCCGACCACACGCTCGGCCCGGGCTCGGACAATCCGGGCGACGCCATTTGCGTCCATCGCGAGGCGTCGGGCACCGTTTCGTCGAGCGTGATTTTTCACGATCGGTCACGCTCGCGCTTCGTCACCTACTATTGCGCCGGCGCTCCCTGCCGCACTTCCTTCGGCGGCGCGCTCGATCTCGAGCTTTCATGAGCGCTCCGGCCAAAGTTCGCGCCGCTGCGACGGTGATTCTCTTGCGGCCGGCGGAAGCGAAAGGCTTCGAAGTCTTTTTCACCCGGCGGCCCGACACCATGCCGTTTCTCGGCGGCATGTACTGTTATCCAGGCGGCTCCATCACCAAAGGCGACTCCTCGCAGTCCTCGCTGGAGCGCGCGGTCGGCGTCACGCCCATCCAGGCACGCAAAATTATCGGCGCTCATTTCAGTCCGCGGGCGGCGCTTGCTTTTTGGCTGGCCGCCGTGCGCGAGCTTTTCGAAGAATGCGGCATCTTGCTCGCAACGGAAAGTCTGGGCGCGGACGTCTCGCCCAAGCTGCCGACGCTGCATCGCGCGCTGCTCGATCGCTCGCTGAGCTTCGCCGGCCTGCTCGAACAGGAAAACCTCCGTTGCGACCTGGGGCGGCTCAGTTATTTTTCTCACTGGCAAACACCCTCGCAAATCCCTCTGCGCTTTGACACGCGTTTTTTTATCGCGGCGTTGCCGCCGGAGCAGACGCCGCTGCCTTCGTCCTACGAAGTCACTCACAGCCTGTGGCTCGCGCCGGAACAGGCCATGCAGCTTCATGAGCGCGGGGATCTGCCGATGAGCTTTCCCACCTTTGCGTCGCTTCGCACTCTGGCGGATTTCGACGCCCTCGAAAACGTGCTGCACGAGTATCGGACCGGCGCGAAAAATTGATCGGCCGATTCGCGGCCACGGTTACAAATAGATTTGTAGGGTGGGTGGAGGCGCAAAGCGCGCCGATACCCACCGCGGCAAACGATGGGTATCGCTCACGCTCCACCCATCCTACGCCGAATCGCGTCGCACCAAGCTGCATGAAACTTACCCGCAGCGATCAAATTGGCAGTCCAGCGCCCGCGCGTTGCAAAGCAGCGTCGGGTCGGTTAACTTGTCGCTCTCGCGTTTGTTGTCCCGCCGAAGGGATTTTTCCGAGTTACACTCGTTGATGAGCTGAGGAAACGAAGTTGTTTCATTCTTTGCGCGCGCGATGGTCCGATCTTTACTACGGCTGGCGCATGATCGCGGTGGGCGCGACGTTGCGCATTCTCGGCGGCGGCCTCTATTTCTACGGCTTCTCGGTTTTCTTTCTGCCGCTGAGCCAGGATCTCAGTCTCAGCCGCGCATCGACCTCGCTGGTGTTCTCTTTGGCACGCGCTCAGGGCGCTTTCGAGGGGCCGATCGCCGGCTATTTCATGGATCGCTACGGTCCGCGGCCGCTGATGATCATGGCGCTGATCATGACCAGCATCGGCCACATGCTTTTGTCCAATGTCACGAGCTACGTCATGCTGCTCATCGTCTATATGGGCGTGGTGTCGCTCTCGTTTCACGCGGGTTTCATGGATGCGCCGATGCTGATCGCCAACACTTGGTTCATCCGCAAACGGACCATGGCGATGGCGCTGATCAGCGGCTCCATCGGCATCGGCGGATTTCTTTTCACACCGATCTTGTCGGCCGCCGTGCACACTTACGGTTGGCGTCAGGCAGCGTTCGGCTGCGGCATCGCATTTATTGTCATCGGTATGCCTCTGGCGCTCCTGGTGCGCCGCTCGCCGGAAAGCCTGGGCTTGCTGCCGGACGGCGACCCGGTGCCGCCGGGACATACAGGTCTCCGCGGTGAAAGTGCAGCTTCGCAAGAAGCGGATTTCACGCTG
>Ga0310810_10012299_pt1 | contig 10052 bp, 7 predicted proteins | sample NCmetagenome_FD_207641 | JGI IMG/M metagenome (GOLD analysis project Ga0310810, IMG submission 207641) | Soil microbial communities from experimental microcosm in Duke University, North Carolina, United States - NC | ecosystem: Engineered > Artificial ecosystem > Soil microcosm > Unclassified ...
GTTTCGGGGTGCACGCTCCGCAACAACCAATTCCGCGCGGATCCAGGGTGCGTCGCTGGCTCGGGCATCTATTCAGAGAATGGACAATCGAAAGCTGGCGGCCGATCGCGCCGGCGCTTGCGAAACCCGTGCCCTCGAAGTGGAGCGATACGCAGGTGACACTCGCATGGCTAGGTCACTCCACGGTACTCATTAATTTTTTCGGTGTCACAATACTCACCGACCCGGTCCTTTTTCCGCGCGTCGGAATTCGTTTGCCAGGCATCACCATTGGTCCGAAACGGCTGACCGCGCCTGCGCTCAATTTTCACGACCTGCCGCATATTGATTTAATCCTTCTTTCGCATGCGCACTTTGATCATTTCGATCTGCGAACGCTCCGTTGTTTCGACGAGACCACACGTGTGATCACCGCGCGCGCGACGAGTGATCTATTGAAGCGAACCCGTTTCTCTGACGTCACTGAACTTGACTGGGGCGAAACCAAGATGTTCAGCACTGCTGCGGGCGAAACGGTAGTCGCCGCATTTCCGGTGAAACACTGGGGAGCACGCACGCAGCATGATACGCATCGCGGCTACAATGGATATGTAATGGAACGAAGCGGGCACCGGATTATTTTCGCCGGCGACACCGCAATGACCGACAGCTTTGCAGCGCTGCGGCGGCACGGCCCAATAGACATCGCAATCGTGCCTATCAGTGCATACAATCCATGGATCCAATCGCACAGCACGCCCGAGCAGGCAGTCCAGATGGCGAATGCCGCAGGCGCTCGCTTTGTCGTGCCGGTTCACCACCAGACGCTCCGGCTCAGCTTTGAGCCCTTCCGCGAACCGATCGAGCGCTTTGAAGCTGTGCTAAGCAAAACTCCAGAGCGAATTGCGCTGCGAGAAATTGGCGAGACCTTCGTGCTGCCTCTGTAGCGCGGCTGTGTGAGCCGCGTTCGCTCAGCTTGGGAGCAGCTCATGCATTAACATAAGCGCCGCGCCGTCTATCGCTTCGCGCAGCGAAGCGACTACAGTGCGTGCTTGTGTGAACTGCCGCTGGATGCAATGTTTCGCCCGCTTCCCGCCGACGTAGCTCAGTTGGTAGAGCAACGGTTTCGTAAACCGTAGGTCACGGGTTCGAATCCCGTCGTCGGCTGTTACAGCAACAGGCCCCACGAAAGCAGCGCGGAAGCGTCGCGCCAGATCTTGGTGGAGCTGTCGCCCAGCACAACAGCGATTACATCTTTGCCAGGACGCGTTCCGCTTGCGATCAGGCATTTGCCCGCACCGTCTGTGTAACCGGTTTTCATGCCATTGCAGTAAGGCACCCGTCGTAAAAGTTTGTTTGTGTTTTCAAGCTCGCGCGTCCGCCCGTTCGAATAACGGAAGACAAGCTGAGGAAGACAAACGATGGAGCGAATAGTCGGGTTGGCGTAAGCAGCGCGGGCGATGAGGGAGAGGTCGCGAGCGCTCGAATATTGTCCTGGCATCGGCAAACCATTCGGATTCACAAAGTGCGAATGCACAGCTCCGAGTTGCACCGCGCGTCTATTCATCACCTGGGCAAATGCCTCCACGCTGCCGGCGTTGTCTCGCGCCAGACACCGTGCAACATCATTGGGACTCTTCACCAGCAACGCCCGTAAAAGATCTATCCGTTGATACGTTTCCCCCGATTTGATCCCCAACTTTACCGGGTCGCACATTGCATCTATCGATTGGACCGTCACCGGCTGATCGAGAAAACCCGTCTCTGCGACGATCAGCGCAGTCAGCAATTTTTGCGTGCTCGCAGCTTGTCGTACCTGATCGGCATTTTTTTCATACAAAATCCTGCCGCTATTCGCGTCCACGACGATCACTGAAGCCGCGCTGGTTTTCGGTATGCCCTCAGGCGTGAACTCAGTAGGCGCGGCAATTGTGTCCGGCTCTTCCCTTGATTTTGCGCGCGCGCGATGTGACGGAGCACGACTCGATTTTGATTTTTTCGCTTTCGGTGCATCGGATTCGGCCTCGTCATCCGCACTTTTGTGCGTGACCGCCTTTGCTTTCCGGACAGGCCCGTTAACACCGGTCGGCCGGATATCAGAATCAACGATGTCCTGCGCCCACGCGCTGAGCGCTGAGCTCAGCGTCAGTGCGCAAAGGAACCAAATTCGATTGCGCCAAATCATGGACGGGAAATTACGGACAAAACGTTCGCCTGCGCAAGTGCCTGCAGTGTATATGCCTTGCCAGCTCAGCGTTCGTCGCCTTACCGCAAACCATTATCTCTTACCGCGCTCAATGAGTTCCACCTCGTAGCCTTCGGGGGCGTCAATGAAGGCAATTCTACCGCCGTTCGTTGAATGTGGTCCGTCCGACAACGGATGCCCTTTTGCCGCGGCGTGTTTGGCGAACTTGTCCAAATCGTCGACTTCAAAAGCGAGATGCGTCAGATCAGGGCCGACGACAATCGGGCCGCTCTCGTCGAATTTGCATATTTCAATTTCCTCATCGCTGCCTGGTGCTTTCAGGAAGACGAGTTGTGACCCACGTCCGGAGGTATGTCGACGAACCTCCTGAAGCCCCAGGACCTCTTTGTAAAACGAGGTCGTCTTTTCCAAGTCATGCACGCGATAGCGCGTGTGCAGTAATTTCTTGACCATGGTCTACCTTATTGCTTGAGCGGGTCGATTCAAACAGCCCCTCTGGACAAAGGCGTCAAAACGGCTTCATTGCGCTTCTCGCGAAGTGCACCGGGCTCCCAGCTGCGGTCTCAATGAGAGTCCACACCGCGGGTTTCTTCGTCATCCCGAGCGGAGTCGAGGGATCCCGCGGCATTACGCAAAGATGAATCCACGGGATTCCTCCATTACGCTTCGCTCCGCTCGGAAAAACGTACCCTATGAAAAAAATCGGAATACTTTTTGGACAGGAACAGAGTTTTCCGCCGGCATTTGTCGATCGAGTGAATCAAAAAACCGGCGGCAAAGACATTGCCGCGGAGTTTGTGAAGATCGACAAAGTGATGCAGGGCGAACCGTGCGGATACGATGTGGTGATCGATCGAATTTCGCAGGACGTGCCGTTCTATCGCGCGTGGCTCAAGAACGCCGCCCTAACCGGCACCGCCGTGGTGAACAATCCGTTTTGGTGGAGCGCGGATGAAAAATTTTTCAACAACGCGCTATCGACCAAAATTGGTGTCGCTGTTCCGCGAACGGTATTGCTTCCATCGAATCAACCGCCGCCGGATACCAACGACAAATCATTTCGAAATCTTGGCTACCCTCTCGATTGGGAAGGGATTTTCGATTACGTAGGCTGGCCCGCGTTTTTTAAACCGTTCGCCGGTGGCGGTTGGAAGAACGTCTATCGATTGCACAATCGAGAGGAATTCTTTCGCGCCTACAACGATACGGGAGCGTTGGTGATGATGCTGCAAGAAGAAGTCAAGTTCGACATGTATTTCCGCTGCTATTCCATTGATCAGCGTCACGTCCGGGTCATGCCGTACGAGCCGCGGAATCCATTTCATTTACGTTACCGAACGGAGTGGCACGCGCCCAAGGATATTCTGCAAAAGGTCGAGGAGGGCGTTCTGCAATTGAATCAATATCTTGGTTACGACCTTAACACCGTGGAATTCGCAATTCGTGACGGCGTGCCTGTAGCGATCGATTTTTGTAATCCCGCACCGGATTGCGAAGCGCAGTGGATCGGCGAACACAACTTCGAGTGGGTGGTGGAAGCGGTCGCGGAAATGGCCATCCGCAAGGCGCGCGAGCACGTTTCCGATCGGGATAATCTAAGCTGGGGCAAGTTCATGCAAGCTGCGGTCACGCAGCGTTCCTTGGGCGAGCTTGCCTGAGACCGCGCGTTATTCTGAGCCGGAGCGAAGCGGAGTCGAATCCCGCGATTGTAGCCATAAGGTTTTCCCACGGGATCCCTCGACTGCGCTCGGGATGACAGGGCGTCGTTTTTGAGGGACATTTCCTAGCCGCCGTCCATTGCATGAAGAACCACACGTTCACTCTGGGAATCGAAGAGGAGTTCGCCATTATCGATCCCGAGACGCGCGAGCTGCGCTCGCATATTCATGAAATTCTCGAAGGCGGAAAAATCACGCTCAAAGAGCAGATCAAACCCGAGATGCACCAGTCGGTCGTTGAACTGGGGACCGAGATTTGTGATTCCATCGGTTGTGCGCGCGATCACGTCACGGCGCTGCGCACGAAACTGGCGGAGTTGGCTGCGCGCAGCGGATTAAAAATTGCGTCCATGGGGACACATCCGTTCTCACACTGGCGCGATCAACTCATCACCGAAGGGGAGCGTTACCAGGAGATCGTCAAGGACATGCAATCGCTCGCGCGCGCGAATCTGATTTTTGGATTGCATGTGCACGTCGGCATTCCCAACCGGGAGACGGCAATCCACGTGATGAATCAGGCCCGCTATTTTCTGCCGCACCTATATGCGCTGTCCGTCAATTCACCGTTCTGGGTGGGTCAAAATACGGGACTGAAAGGTTATCGCCTGAAAGTATTTGAGCGTTTTCCGCGCACCGGCATCCCGGATTCCTTTGAGTCGCTGTCTGAATATGAAGATTACTGCAAGCTACTGGTTAAGACCGGTTGCATCGACAACGCCAAAAAGATCTGGTGGGACATCCGGTTGCATCCGTTCTTCGACACGCTGGAGGTGCGCGTGTGCGACGCACAATCGCGCGTGGACGACACGCTCGCGATCGCAGCACTTATCCAGGCGATAATTTCGAAACTTTTTAAACTGTTGCACCAAAACATCACCTTTCGGATTTATCGGCGCCGTCTTCTTGATGAAAACCGCTGGCGCGCCGCGCGCTACGGCATCGAAGGAAAAATGATCGACTTCGGCAAGGAATCCGAAGTGGACGAACGGAGTCTGTTAAACGAATTGCTCGATTTTGTCTCGACCGAGGTCAAGGAACTCGGCAGCAAGAGAGAAATGGCGCATATCGAGCGAATTATCAGCGAAGGCACCGGCGCGGACCGGCAACTCGCTGTGTGGGAACACACGCAGGACATGAAATCAGTCGTCGATCACATCGTCGTGGAAACGTACGAAGGTTTGTCGTTGCCCTAGTCTAGCCTCCCGACTGACAGTCGTCACACAAAACGCGTTGGACGTTCACAGCGCCTTGTAATCTACGGAAATCGTCCGGTAAACGAGGTTATCATGTTGCGCTGAGAAATAATACAGCTCGAGCATCGTCGTCCCGACCATCCATTGATATCCGACCAGTGTTTGAATCACGTCGGTGTCGCGGTCTCGAGAACGTGACACCAGTTTTCCAGTGCCGTATTTTTCATCGAAGTATTTCCGAATTTCTCCCATCCGCTGGTTGTAACGTTCGATCGACCACTCGGGATATTCGTACTGCAGCTCTACCGCCACGAGTGCTCTCTCCTTGAATGTAAACACCGTTCGTTTGAGTCCGGGATGAATCAGTCCCTCCACAGTCCAGACCTCGCGGTTCTCTTTCTTTTCACGCGAAACTAATTTGGCTTTCGCGCCGTGCAGCACTGCCTCCACACGCGCCATCGAATCGTTCCAACGAAATCCAAACGGCGGCACCAATTCATCAGCGGCACGTGCGTGTTGCCCGAAAAAAACAAAAAGGGTGCTCAGGCCAATTAAAAACAATTGGCGGATCATTAGCTGGTTCGGGCGAGTCACGTACATCGAAACATGCCCGGTGGTATTGGTATCGTTTGCCTGCATCTACAACTTCCTGAGCGTTTAGGCTTCGCTCGCAGAGGCGAGAAATTGCGCGCACAGACGAGTGCGGTCAACTCGGGATGCGCAGCGAATGCAGCAGCGAAGCGTTCGTCGCGGCGATTCAAAATCCGTTGCGACTGACGCTCGGAATTTCTTCAACACACGGTTTTTTATTCTCGCGACGAGACACGCGCTTCATTTTCGCAGTCAAGAGAATTTTTTTGTCGTAATTGAAAATAAAATTCATTTTTTTCTTGTCGCTTTCGCAGCTGATTTCTAGTCTCAAGCCCGCTGGCGAGGACGACCACAAGCTTGTGTGAATAAGTTGTGAACATGTTTGAGAAATTTCCGGCAGCACGAATGAACAACAGCAAAAGCTTCGCGCGAGAACGAGTAATTACGCGTGCGCGGGAACGTCGTAGTAGACGCACACTAGACGCCCTCTCGAGCTGTTTTCCCTCGTATTTACGTCTTTTTGGCAATTGTTTTGAACTATCGATTTCCGAATCATGCTCGGGAACAGGTCGGTTATTCGCCGGGTGCTATGGGCGATCTCCCACGCTACAGGCCCATGTGGCGTTTCTGTAACACTGTTAACAACTTCTCCATGGACAAGAAATGCGCGCAGCTATGGCAGCGATTATCGGCTGCTCTCAAGCCACAGATTAGCGCGGACAGTTTTAAACGCTGGTTTTCTACCGTCGAGTTACTGGAGGCAAAGGACAAATCGATCACGCTTACGGTTCCAAACAACATTTACCAGCTGTGGATCGAGAGTAATTACATGCCGGCATTGCAGAATGCGATCACCGTCACGTTTGGTGGTCCGCGTTTGGTGAAGTTTTGCGGCCCATCGACGGCTAGCACGCAAACATCCGCAGAAGATTCCGCCACGATCAAAGAAGCGTTACCTGCGCCTCAAATTGAGGCGCGGCCGGGCACAACTGTTCCGGGACTGAATCCGCGAAACACATTCGAATCGTTCGTTGTCGGTCCGAATAACGAAATCGCACACGCAGCCAGTCTTGCCGTCGCACAGGCGCCGGCGCGCACCTACAATCCTCTCTTCGTTTACGGCGGCGTCGGTCTGGGCAAAACGCATCTCATGCAGGCCATCGGCCAATTCGTCTGGGGGAAAAGAAAAAACGTGAAGGTGCTTTACGTGTCGAGTGAGCTGTTCATCAACGAGTTCATCGACGCCATCCAGCACAGTAATCTGGTAAAATTCCGCAAGCGTTATCGCCAGGCCGACCTCCTTTTGATCGACGACATTCAATTTCTCGGTGGTAAAGAGCGATCGCAGGAGGAATTTTTCCACACGTTCAACACGCTCTTTGACGGACATAAACAGATCGTGCTGTCCAGTGACCGACCCGCTTCAGAAATATCGAATCTGGAACACCGCCTGGTATCGCGGTTTGAATGGGGACTAACTGCCGAGCTTCAGCCGCCGGCCATCGAAACGCGCCTAGCCATTCTGCGAAAAAAGGCCGACGCCATGCAGATCAAATTGCACGAAGACGTTTTTCAATTCCTCGCCACTCGTATTCGGACAAACGTCCGTCGTCTGGAGGGCGCGCTCATGCGTGTCGCTTCCTTTGCATCACTCAGCGGCAGGGAACTGACGAATGAAACGGTGGAGCATTTGCTAAAGGACATTCTTCAGGAAGAAGGACGGCAATCGATCACCATCGAACAAATTCAGCGGCGCGTTGCCGAACACTTTGACGTGCGTCTTGCCGATATGACCAGCAAGCGCCGTCCGGCCAGCATAGCTTTTCCACGACAGGTCGCGATGTATCTGGCTCGCGAACTCACGAAGGCATCTTTGAATGAAATAGGCGACGCATTTGGCGGGCGCGACCATGGCACTGTGCTGCACGCCTGCAAGCTAGTGAAGAAACGAATAGCCGAGCAGGACAACATTCGCCAGACGATCTCGTACATCGACAGCTCCCTCCAGCGGTAGGGCCGCGGCGCGTGCAATTCTACAAGGCGCAGAGATGAGAGATTGCGGTTGCCGAATAAAATCGAAGGCTTTACATCTTAGGCCTGCTTTCTGGTCAACATGAAATTTAGCGTTACCAAGGAAAAACTGCTCGAAGCCCTGCAACAGGTGCAAAACGTAGTAAGCACCCGCACTACGCTGCCTATTCTTTCCAACGTTTTGTTACAAGCTAACGAGAGTGAATTGCATCTGACGACCACCGATCTGGACGTTGGCGTGCGCGGCACTTGCGAAGCTCACGTAGATAAAGCAGGAGCGACGACGCTACCGGCGCGGCGTGTCTTCAACATCATCCGCGAACTGCCCTCGAGCGAGATTCAGATTGATGTCGACGGAAAAAATGCTGCGTCAATCCGTAGCGGCCAAAGCTTCTTTAAGATTCTTGGTCTGCCCGAGGACGAATTTCCGCCGCTTCCTAAATTCGAAGACGCGAAAGTTGTCACGATGCGGCAAAAAGATTTGCGCGACGGGTTGCGTAAAACTTCCTACGCGATTTCTACGGATGAAACCCGTTACGTGCTCAACGGCGTCCTGTTCAGTTTCAAGGAGAACAAGGTAACACTGGTAGCCACCGATGGACGGCGCCTGGCCATGGCGGAAATTGAATTGGAATTCCCGCGAAGCCACGAATCGGATCTAATTATTCCGACCAAAGCGGTCACAGAATTGCAGCGTCTGCTTACCGATGACGGTGATGTGAAGGTGAGCATGAGCAATGGCCAGATTGCATTCGATCTCAACAAAACGCTGCTCGTCTCCAAATTGATCGAAGGCAATTACCCGAACTATCGTCAGGTGATTCCAGGCGAGGCGAAAGAGCGCGTAAAACTCGAGCGCGAAATGTTTTTAAATTCACTGCGGCGCGTTTCGCTTCTGGCCAGTGACAAATCGCACTCGGTGAAACTAAATTTCAGCAAGAACAATCTCGATATCACAGCGAACACGCCTGAAGTCGGTGAAGCGAAAGAGTCCCTGGCTGTGCCGTATAAGGGACGTGAGTTTTCCATCGCATTTAATCCAGAATTTCTCATGGCCCCGCTGCGTGCGCTCACCGAGGACGAAGTGTTTCTTGATCTCATCGATGAGATGAGCCCTGGCGTTGTGAAAATTCAGACGCCATTTCTCTACGTCATAATGCCAATGCGGATCAGCTCGTAATACGGGCATCTTGCCTGTGTCGTCGACAAGGCATCCTTGAGTGGTACGACAGCTGCAGGCTGGAAGCCTGAGTTACAAAACGCGGCGCGGCGGCATCGCCGATTGGACCATCATTAATTCGGTGACGTTCTCCGGCGTGAGCAAACCCACCACCCGTTTCATGCGATCCACCACGGGCACGGCCGGGCAATCAGACTCCTGCATAATCCGAAAGGCATCCTCGAATCGCGTGCCAGTTGTGACCGTTGGAATGTCGCGCCGCATCACGTCACCCACACGAAGCGCGGGATTGTTTTTGCGCAACGCCGAGATCAGATCGTGACGGGTCAATAATCCAGCGACGTTCCCGGTTTCGTCCATAACCGGAAAATCGTGCTGCGAAGTCGCAAGCAATGCGTCCACTGCCTCCTCGAGCGTCGCATCTGCTGCCAGCGTGCGGAACTCGCGCACCATTGCGCTGGAAACTGGAAATCTGCGCGAGACATCTTTCATCTGCGCCAGCGCTGCCTCTTGCGATGCGCCGATGTAAACGAATAGCGCAACAAAGATTAACATAAACCAATTCGGATTGATCAAGCCGATGAAGCCGAACACGAACGCAAATCCCTGTCCAACAGTCGCGGCGACCTGCGTAGCACGCACATAACTCATACGGGTGGCGAGGAGTGCGCGTAACACCCTGCCTCCGTCCATGGGAAACGCCGGCAGCAGGTTAAACAAAAGCAACACAATGTTCATTGTGAATAGGAGATCAGGAATGCTGGTCTCGGTGGTTGGCGGATAATCCCACGAACCACCGCCAATAAACGCGCCGACCGCGATTAGCGCGGTCACAGCCGGACCCGCTGCCGCGATCACGAGTTCCTGCACCGGCTCATCCGGAATGCGTTCCAGTCGCGCCACACCGCCGATGGGCAAGAGCGTGATGTCAGGCGTGTTAATTCCGAAAGCTTTACCTGCCAAAGCGTGCCCGAACTCGTGCAACACTACGCATGTAAACAACAATAGAATGAACAAGACCCCGCCGACTGCTGCGGACGAGCCGCCCTGCGTATAATAGGCAAATGCGATCCAGGCGATCAGGAGCAGAAACGTGACATGAATCCGCAATTGGATCCCCGCCACACGAAGGATTGGAATCGACCAGCCCA
>Ga0310810_10012300_pt1 | contig 10051 bp, 8 predicted proteins | sample NCmetagenome_FD_207641 | JGI IMG/M metagenome (GOLD analysis project Ga0310810, IMG submission 207641) | Soil microbial communities from experimental microcosm in Duke University, North Carolina, United States - NC | ecosystem: Engineered > Artificial ecosystem > Soil microcosm > Unclassified ...
AATCTTGACTTTTTCAGAATTGAGTCCTTGGCGTTAATTACAAGGAAACAAAAATATATCTTTTAGTAGATATCCTAGCTTTTCAACGTTCAGTATTTCCTGTAACACAATTGATTAATGCTGGAGACTTTTGGGATTTTCAGTCACACAAAAACTCCCCGCTGGCAGACGGGATGAATGTGACAGTTGCGGAGTGCGATTGCCCGTTCAAGCAAGCAGAAGGGACTGTGGCAGGGAGTCAAATAACCTGAGAATCAGTCGATGGGCTTCTAATTCAGCCTCCAAGGAGTTAATTTCTGCCTCAAGTAGAGAGATAGTATCGGCAAGGATTTTTGTATCTATCCTGGATGCAGGGTTGGCGATTGCTTTTTTATAGGTTTTTAGCTCGGCATAAAGTCGCGAAATCTGTGAGCTTAATTCTTGCTCTTCAGTTTTTTTCATGTTCAGCTCACCATTACTCGATTGACTTCTGTTCTCAGTGTCGAAGCCTGATGAGTGCGCGAGCGTTTGCGTAACGTTGACGCAAGTGTATAAGTTCACGGGGGTTTAGGGGCGCTCCCCGCCTCATGTTGAGTCGGGGGCTACTGGGAGGAAGAAAAGAAACACCAACTACGGCGTAACACCTCGGAGTGTAGTGAGCGCATTGCGGACGCGATCAATTGGTTCACGGTTAAACCGAGCCTTGGGAGCCTGCATGATATTCAGAACTTTGGTCAATTCAGCGATCGCTTGTTGGCGTTGGCTAGCTGAAAGACTGCCATTCTGCCAAGCGACAGCCGTATCCCGCGCAATTTGCCCCAGAATTGTTGCGGCATACCCAGGCGAGTCTTTCTTGTTGCCTACAAGCAATGCCCGGAGTTTGGGTACCAGATCCAAGGCGGCTGCCCCAAGGTTGCCAATCCCAATAATTGCGCCATTGCGATCGTTATCATCGGCAGACTCTAATCGCGCTTTGTAGTAGGGCAGGACATAAGGCATGGACTGTGAACCATAGCCCTCCAACTGTGACAGTGCCTCCCGCTGAATGGATGAATTGGGGTACTGCACCAATCGCCCGACAACAGGCAAGCCTTGAGTCTGTCCCAACCGGAGTAATGCCCACCCAGTGGCAAGCTGCATCCAAGGATTATTATCTTTGAGGGCAGTCGTTAGGGCAGGGATAGCGCTGCGATCGCCTAGCTTACCCAGGGCAATAGCCGCATTGACTCGCACCAGTTGGTCAGGGTTATTGGGGGCTGGGGGGTATTGGTCTGTGCCTGGAAAGAACGATGGCAAAGGGCGCAACGATGGCAACGGGGGTATAAAGAAGCCGTAGCGGTTTGAGGTGGGTGGCACATAACGCCCTGTATCCCCCAGTAGTGCCAGCAGGTCAGGAACCGCAGACTGTGCCGCACCTCCAATATTGCCCACCAGTTCTGCCGCCTCCAAGCGAACAATTGGCTCTGGTGCTTTTAATGCTTGGACTAATCCTGGTAATGCCCCTGTTCCTAGCAACTTTAACCCGTCGCTGGCTGCATTCCGAACTGTGAAATCGTCATCTTTAAGTGCTATGAGCAATGGGGCAGTAGTGCTGTTATCAGCTTCCGAGCCGAAGACTTTACGCAGGAGTGAGCGTGAGTCTTGAAAAACTTCCGCTGCACTGCGACGCAGGTTAGGGTCAGGGTGCTGTAGGGCTTCTAACCAGTGAGGCAGTAGAGCTACAGAGGCTCCAATTTCGGAGAGCGCCCATGTCGCATTCAGCTTCACCCAAGGATCGGGGTCTTGCAAGGCTTGGGTCAGAGGAGGTGTGGCTAATGTTCTAGCGGGTAAACCAATTTTTCCCAGCGCCGCGATCGCTGTAATCCGCAGCAGGTTTTCAGGGTTTTTGGGAGGGGTAGGTGGGCTGCGCCGCTCTCTAACAGTTGTTCGGGAGCTAAAATTTGTGACGGGGGGAGGGGGAAGTATTGCATCATTATATAAATACGGTGCAACCAGACGCGACGCTGGCACGATCGCTCTTCGCCCATCGTTCATCATCTCAATCAACCCAGGAATGGCGGGTGCGGCGGCATCAGTGAGGTTTCCCAGCACCTCTGCCACGCCACTTTTGACCAGAGGATCGGGGTCGTCCATCGCTCTGACCAATGCTGGCACAATATTTTGTTCGGTGTCGCTAAGTTGTTGAATAATTTTCCGACGCTCTTCAACATCAGCAGTGCGGAGTTGTTCCACTAACTCGGCAACGACAATTGGTTTGGCAGTCTCCCGATCCCCCAGCTTAGTTGGCACGGCTGAAGGCCAGCTCAACGTTCCCCTTTGAGCTGAAGAAGGCGTCTCGTCAGCTAGGAAAGTTAGGATTGTTAACAGGCTCAAAGCAACGCATATTCGAGAACTCATAACATTCTAGAACTGATTTTCATCCATTCGTTGTGAGCTTCCGCTCAGGGCATCTCTTGTAAAAGTTGAATTTACCCCCCTTAGTCTCCCGTTATCAAGAGGGAAACTAACTCCCTCCCCGCGAATTCGGGAGGGTTGGGGTGGGGTGCGTTGTATTTTTGCCAGAGGTCTATTGATAACACGCCCTAGGGATTTCAAAAAAATGAGTTACTCAGTCTTGTGGAGTAGGCGACACGAGCAGCGACCTCTTATGAGCCAGAAAGGCCACCCCACAAGAGGTCGCTGGATATTTTTCTGTTTGGAAGTCCCTTAGTGAGGACACCGCCAAGGGCGATCGCTACCCTAGTGAACCCACTAATGAGAAACTATTCTCTCCCCCTCGCTCCTTTAACGCTCAGGTTCCCAACATTTGCAATTGGTATAAACTTGCGTACAGTCCATTCTGCTGCAACAGTTCATCGTGACTGCCCGACTCAATCAATTCTCCTCGTTTGAGGACTAGAATTCGGTCTACATAGCGAATCGTGGATAGGCGATGGGCAATGATAATCGCGGTGCGCTCTTCCAACAACCGATCTAAGGCTTGTTGAATCAGCGCTTCTGTCCCCACATCCAAACTTGCCGTTGCTTCATCTAGCACCAGGATACTGGGGTCACGAATCGCCGCACGAGCAAACGCCAACAATTGCTTTTGACCACCTGAAAGATTGGTGCCCCGTTCTCGCAGTTGGGTGTCGTAGCCTTGGGGTAGCTGTTCAATGAAATTTGCCACATTGGTCACCCTAGCAGCCGCTTGAACTTGCTCAATTGAGTAAGTTTCTCCTAGGGTGATGTTACTCTTTACGTCTCCGGCAAAGAGAAATCCCTCCTGAAGGATGACACCGATGTAACGCCGCAGTTCTGCCTGAGATATATCGCGAATATCAATGCCATCAACGAGAATTCGTCCTTTCGTGGGTTCATAGAGGCGGCACAGAAGACGAATGATCGAACTCTTTCCGGCACCCGTAGGCCCAACTAAGGCAACTTTTTCACCGGGACGAATGGTAAAGTGCAGGTCTTTGAGAACGTATTCATCTTGTTTGTAGGCAAACCAGACGTGTTCAAAGCGGATTTCCCCGGAAAGGGTTAAAGGTTGAAGGTTAGAGGGGTTGGGGTACTGCACAGCAGAACTTGAAGGGTAGGGAACGTTATCTTCCGAACTTTCAACGTTCAACCGTCCAACATTCAACCCTTGTGGTAGCCTTTGAAGCTGCAACCCTTCTGGGTCGCGGATTTCAATTGGCTCATTCATGATATCGCTGATCCGCTCAACTGCCGTGAATCCGGCTTGGAGCATAGTGAATTTCTCGGCAAACCGACGCAAGGGGTCAAACAGACGCTGCGCATAGAGGATAAAGGCTGACAATGCACCAAAACTCAGAGTTTCTCGCAGGACGAGCCAACCCCCTAACCACAGCACTCCTGCGATCGCAATAAAGCTAATCCACTCCAGTGTTGCCGAAACCGCTGAATCATGAAAGATGGTTTTGTCTACTTCTTTGATGTAGCGATTATTCACTTCACGAAACACCTCGGCGTTGAATTGTTCGCGGCGGAACAGTTGCACAATATTAATGCCACTGATGTTTTCTTGCAGCATCGAATTGAGCGCCGAAAGTTCTTCCCTCGCTTTGTAGTTGGCTTTGCGATACTCCTGTTGGAAGTAAATAATTAAACCCGTGACGGGTAGGAGCATCAACACTAGCATCAAGGCTAGTTGCCATTGGAGAAAGAACATGGTGATGGCAATCACCAGGATGGAGAGGACATCCCCAATAATCCCGATCGCACCCGTAGAAAACACGTCTCCTAAGGCTTCCACATCGCTGGTGAGTCGGGTAATTAACCGCCCGACGGGAGTTCGATCAAAAAATCGCACGGCTAAGGCGGTGACGTGGTCAAACAAGTCTTCACGAATCCAAGCGGTCATCTGTTGCCCTAACTTCACCACGAGGAATCCCTGAACCGCCACGAATACCAGCCGGATGACAATGGTGAGAAGCAGTAGACCAATGAGAATGCTGAGTCCCTCGGATAGCGATCGCTCTTTCAGAAAAGACCAGGTTTCATCTTCTGAACGAATCAAGGAAATGGCCTGTCCAATGATTAAGGGTTGAACGGCACTTGCGATCGACAATGGCAGCAACAACGTCATGGAAAAAAATAACAGGCGTCCTGTGCGACGAGCATAAGGCACCAGCCGCAGAAAGAGTCGCCAGTCGTTCTCGCGGGGACGCTGATTTTGATTCGCCGGCGAGATCGGTGAGGAGTGAGTCATTTAAAACCTAAGTCGTAATTTCTGTAACAAAAAAACCAAAAAGTACAAAAAAAAGCACAAGCTTTAATAATCTAGCTTAGGAGATTACGCCGTCATCATGCGTGAGACAGAAGCATTACGACTGCAATTTCGGCAGTTCGTGGCGAGTGAAATAGAAACACCCCATCTGCAACTTAGACAGTTCACACCCAATGATGCAAAAGAGCTGTATCGCATTTACTCTCATCCCGATTCATTTAAATATATGTCGAATGAAAAGCCCTTACCCTGGGAACAGACTAGGGCGCTTATCTACTCCTTCACAGAACACTGGAGAAAGCATAATTTCGGAGTGTGGGCTGTAGTTTACAAGAACAATCAAAAGCTCATTGGTCATTGTGGACTTAAATTCCTCGCCAATACAACCGAAATTCAAATTGGTTATTTGTTGTTTAAGTCCTACTGGGGCAGGGGTCTAGGCACAGAAGCTGCCTCAGCTGCCCTAAAGTATGGGTTTGAGGTGGCACAGCTGAAAAGGGTTGTTGCGATCGCTAAACCAGAAAACATCGCTTCCCGTCGGGTGATGGAAAAAATAGGAATGAAATACGAGAAAGATGCGTACTATTACGACAACGATGTCGTGTATTATTCTCTCTTGCGGGACGCCTATCAGTTAGAGACGATGCGCTTAAAGTTCGCAACTAAGAGGGCAACCTTGTCTTTCCCTATCCCCTATTTCTATGCTTAGGTTGAATAATTGGTTGAGAAGGGGTTGAGATCTATTTACTTTTAAATCAGCGCTTGCGCTTACCTCTTGACCCACCAGATTTTTTAACCCTGGCTCATAGCTCAAGTCCTCTGGTACAGGACTATCATAATTAACCTAGAAGGATCGCAGTCCGCTTTTATTTTAATTTCCAGCAGGAGAAGGGAAAACCTGAACTCAATGCAAAAACAAATTAAAGTTAAACCTAATTCCAAAAAACAAGCGATAGAAGAATCCAGCGATGGGAGTCTTACAGTACATTTGAAGTCTCCCCCTGTGGATGGTAAAGCGAATAAAGAGTTAATTGAACTGCTGGCTAATAAGTTTGATGTATCGAAGTCACAAATCCGAATCAAATCAGGTTTATTGTCAAGAACGAAGTGGGTTGAAATTGATACGGGTTCGTAGAGGAAACTTTGCCGAATTATACCAAGATTTTTGTTGTACAGTACACGCGATCGCTCTTCAAGTTAGCAGCAATACCTCAATAAAGCGATTCCAAGTCAACGGCTGCCCTCCTGTTTGCTTTTGTAGGAATGTGATTTCCTCCTTAGACAAAGGTGGTTCTCTGAAACTGGCCAGTGCCGTATTCATCTCCTGCATACTGATAGTATTATCTTCATTAGCATCAATGGATAGGAAATAGGTGACAAACTCTGTGTATCTCGACATCACCCGTTGATGACGCAACATCAATTCGCCAAATTCCTCAAAGTCGATCGCGCCATTGCCATCTCTATCCATGCACTTGAACAGATAGGTCAGTTCATCCTCAGAAACAACTTTTCCTGCCTGATTTAGGTGTTCTGCAAGTTCCTGAGTTGAGAGGAACCCACTGCGATCGCGATCAATTGCATCGAAGATGTAGCGTAAATCGCCTTTAATCGCAGAAGTTGCTTGCTCAAACAAGATGTTGCGTTGCTGCCCTTGAAGCGCGGCTCTAAGGTTTTGCCGGAAGTTGCTAACAATCTCCTTGGCTACCTTGAACCGTTGTCGATGTTCCTCTGGACTCGTCACTGTATGCAGCACTACGGGGACAAGGGACGGTAGCGATCGCTGCAAAATCAGACAACACGCAATCGTCACAATTACAAACGGTACGGACAGAACGGGTAGCTTGAGCAGCGAGAACAGAGGAGCTAGGAGAATGCTGGCGATTGATACTAAGAAAGCACAGAGGACACCAAGCAAAATGCTCAGACGGTTTGGCGTGTAAAACATTCCACCAATTGCCATCGCTGTGACAGCTGCATTGTAGCCCCACAACCCTGTATACAATTCATCAGGCTTGGCTCCCAGCAGCAAACCAGCTAGCAGGTACATAGCGCAACCCAGCAATCCTAGCACTGCACCGAGCGGGGTACTGATGGCAACGGCTAAGACGACTAGCAAAACTGAAACAAGCTTGTCTACGAAAAAGACTTGGCCCAGACTGATCGGCAGTGATTGTACCAAACGAAATCCGTCAATTGAGCCCGATGGAAAAGGGGGACGGGGCGGACCCAGATCGAAGAAGGGTTGGGGCACAAATGCAAGCAGGAGTAGAAATGTCAGTATCACTCCATTAAATGGGATGGCCAGTGGAGCTACTCTGAACCGGATGGCAAACCATGTCCCTAGCGTCTCCATCACCACGGCTGTGAGAGCAGAGAGGATAATGGCAGCGATCGCCCAGACAGGATTCCAGGCTCCATTGCCAAACGCCCCTAAAAATGCCATTGTCGCACTAACAAGCATTCCATTGAACCCAAAGATACCATTCTGGATCGCGCCGCGATTGGACTTGAGGGCGATCGCTGTTAGCGTTGCGCTAGCAGTCCCGACTAAGCTCATGCCCCCTAGCCAGGGCGACTGAATGAACATAGCAGCGAGGCTTAGCAATCCACTCAAGGGGTTGTTGACGAAAATAACCTGACTAATTCCTCGCAAAGTGGCGTTGATGAAATCGAGCATGGGTTGATTGGCAAGCCGCTGATTGAGGGCTTGCATCGTCCCCAGCCCCGTAAGAAGTCCTTTTGTCTTCTGGTAAGAGGGTTCCTGTGCCAGAATCCGGGAAATAATTTCGTGTAAGGGTAATGACTCGTCGCTTTTGGTCGCCATAGAATGGTCGTTGCTTATTGGTTTCAAGGGCTTGTTCTCAACTTGCAAGCTTTAACTTTTCACCAATTCTCTTTTGTATTTGAAAATATTATCTTTAATTTTTATCTGAAAAAAAATATTTAAGTTAAGGCTTTCACGAATGAGGGCTACTCTACGTTAAAATAATTGATTTTAATCATCAACTTTTTAGGCCCCAATATGGCTATCCATTGGGCGGCAGTCTAGTGATTGATGCACCTAGTTACGTACAGGAACAAGCTAACTCAAATCACAACGTTATGAAGCCGTGAGACAAGGCGAGTTCGGCAAAGATGCCGTAAAAAGTCAGTAAAAAGTTGCGTATATTCGACTCAGCAGATAATCACCTGCGGTAATGGGAGGATAAAGTGGAGGGCGATTGGGTTCTTTGCAACTCTCAAGACAGGCAATTTCAGTGTTGTAGTTCGGATCGCAGAAAAAGGCAACTGAATACCTCGATCGCTTTACCTGTTCATCTGAGGGAATCATCACCCGATGCTTAGTTGAGCAGAATATATGATTTGTCCACCGCTGCATCAAATCCCCAGTGTTAACGAGGATGGTATCAGGAATGCAGGGGGCAGCAATCCACTGACCCTGTGCGGTGCAAACTTCCAAACCAGCGACTTCATCCTGAAACAGTAGAGCGAAACTGCCATAGTCGGAATGCTCACCCGCACGCACTTGTCCGGGTTTCGGTAATTGCTCTAGCGGGGGGTAGTGGAGGAGGCGGAGGGTGTGATTTTGATCGGTATGCCTCTCTGAGAAAAAAGACTTTGGTAGGTGGAGTGCAATTGCAAATGCTTGACAGATTGTATCTGCTGCTTGGACACAAGCTTGGTAAAACTCCAAAACTGTTTCCCGAAAATCATCTTGTCCTGGAGGCCACCGATTCAGAATTAGAGGAGACCTATCCTCTGTACTCCTCTCATCAAAATCAACTTCTTTTCTGACATTAAATGCTTCTTTTAAATCTCCTGGTTTATCCGGATCTAGGTGTTCTCGCTCAACACCAACATAGCCCTGATCGCTGAATTCATCAGACCAGGCAAGCTGATTTTTAACTTCTAAGGCAAGGTCAAAAAACTGCTTAGATTGAATAAACAATTTGTCTATGAGGGTTGGTGAAATCCCATAATTTCTTAGGTACATGAAGCCAATTTCATGACAAGCCTGATAAACTTGCTGGGCAATGGATCGTTGTGAGCCAGCATCCCCCTTGATAAAGGGTACAAAATCAATAATTGGAATCTCAACTAATGTTTTAGACAACAGACTCTCCTCACTTCTTAAGCATTACTAACCAGTCATTAGGGACTGGGCTGTGGGCGATACTTTCTTACGTCTATTGCCTAATCCCTATTCTTTGAGGAACTCGAAATAGAATTTAACCTCTTCCCCTAATACCACTTAAACAGGGAATTTATTTTTGCGTGACTCCTAAGATAATACTGGCGATCGATACGAAGAAAGCACAGATGACACCAAGCAAAATGCTCAGACGGTTTGGCGTGTAAAACATTCTACTCGATCTAATAACTGTTTAGCAATAACATAATTAAAACCAGAAAGTCAATTAATCTTCAATATGTTCAAACAAAATTTTGAGATATTTAACTAAAGATTTAGTAGATGTTTCTCTTCTCCATACGGCAGTTGAGCGGGCGTAGTATATGGGATGGTGGAGCGGCATAAACACAACTTTGGGATGGGGCAGTGCTTCAGCCTCGTTCGGCATAACGGCTACCCCTTGTCCTGCGGCAACCAGAGCAATCATTGAAGCATGGCTATCGGCTTCCAGGTGCAGATTTGGCTGGAAGCCAGCACATCGGCAAGCGTCGCGGATGCGATCGTTTCGCCCTGGAAACAGTTCTTCAGACATCCCGATAAATTTTTCAGATGCCAGTTCAGCTAAATTAATTGAGGATTCATGTGCAAGCCGATGTGTATCGGGTATCACCGCAGCAATCAGCACTTTCTTAACACATTTGACTGTAAACTCTTCGTCTAACTCATCGGGTGGATTACCCATAAAGGCAATATCAATCAAGCCATTTCGCAATGCTCTAACTTGTTCACTAGGCGGCATTTCTTGGAAACGTACAGCCACTTCAGGATAGGCAATGCCAAAGCGGTGTAGGGTTTGACCAAGAAAACTCTGAAGGATGGTGGGAATGTAGCCAATCACCAAAGGCTCATGTGTATTGGTGTAATGAGCCTTGATGGTTTGTACAGCGACATGACTACGATGCAAAATATCTTTTGCTTGTTCGAGAAAATATTTCCCCGCTTCTGTGAGTATCAATCCATCATGTTGTCTGAGAAATAGCACAACGCTCAGTTCATCTTCCAGGTTTTTGATTTGACGGCTTAAAGCTGGCTGTGAAATATACAGCAGGATGGCAGCACGGCTGAAGTTGAGTTCTTCTGCAAGGGTCACAAAGTATTTAAGATGCCGTAATTCCATGAACTGTATTGGGTATGCCTAAAAG
>Ga0310810_10012301_pt1 | contig 10051 bp, 10 predicted proteins | sample NCmetagenome_FD_207641 | JGI IMG/M metagenome (GOLD analysis project Ga0310810, IMG submission 207641) | Soil microbial communities from experimental microcosm in Duke University, North Carolina, United States - NC | ecosystem: Engineered > Artificial ecosystem > Soil microcosm > Unclassified ...
GGCGATTGGCTGGGAGGCAGGGATTCGAACTCGGAGCGAGGCTTGTCTCTAAGTTTGTGATGGCGCGCCACTTCTGGTTTTAAGCGCTTGCATCACAGGCGGTTACGTCCCTCCGGTTTGTTCACTGCCGTCCACACGACTACCCGCGATTCTCCCCCCGCTGTGGAGACATTTCGGAGACGGCGCCCGCGGTCCTGATCGTTGGCGCGACCGGGCCTGACTATCCACTAGAGGCGACATATCAGGAGCAACGTCGACCGACTAGTTGAGGTTGGACAGACTGTCGACGCGCTATGCTTCGTCTCGTTTCGACGCAAGAGCCCGCGCGAGGCCCCTCTCGGCGCTCGCCTCCGGTGGCTTTGGGAGCCGATGCGATGGCGGAGTATCGTCCGGGCGTGAACCGTCGCGTAGTCGGCATCGGCGCGGCTGCTGCTCTCGTCCTTCTGAGCGTACTCGGTGCACGCGGCCAACAGGCGCCCGCGCCAGCTCCTCAAGATGCCTTTGCAACCGTGAACGGCGTAAGGCTGCACTACGTCGATTGGGGCGGAGATGGCGAGACGCTGCTTTTCCTGATGCCCAACGGGGGCAACGTCGTGCGCCAGTTCGGCGCGCTCGCGCCCCAGTTCACGAGCCAGTTCCACGTGATGGGGCTGACTCGTCGAGGCCTCGTCCCGTCTGAGAAACCCGCATCTGGCTACGACACGGTGACGTTGGTGCGCGATATCGTGACGTTTCTGGACGTGATGGGGATTCAGCGCGTGAATCTGGCTGGACACTCCGTGGCGGGAGTAGAGATGACAAGGCTGGCCACTGACCATCCTGAACGTGTGTCGAAGCTTGTGTACCTCGACGCCGCCAACGACTACAAGCGCCTCGCCGAGATCGCTTCGGAGGCGGGTTTGAAGGCGCCTGGGGACGCCGCGCTAGCAGCCGTCCTTCTAGGAGCGGGTGCGGCTCACCCCGATTACTCCAAGATACGCGCGCCAGCATTAGATATCGTGGTCGTGTACAGAACGACAATGCCCGTGGGGCCTGACGACGATCCGGCCTACAAGCGATACGTGCAGCTGGTCTACGAGAAGGACTTCATAGGCGAACAGATTAGACAGTTTCGCAACACGATGAAACTTGGTCGCGTGCTGACGCTCACGAACACGGATCACAATGCGTTCTTGCGGGACCCGATGCAGTTGAGTGTAGTAGTGCCGGCGATGCGCGCGTTTCTTGCACCCAAGTAACACCACCTTGAAGAGCCGGAACCTCCGATAGTCGCGTCGTTGGTGGCGATAAAGGCCGCAGCGAATACGGATCGGTCGGGCGAATCTCCTCGTTGCCAGGCGACTACGCAGGACTCTGAACTGTCCAGGTCGCGGAGGACGAGGAGGAACTCTTCGCCCGCAGTTTGCAGCTGGTTGAGGGCCTGCGACATGCGCTCCAGACGCCAGGGCGCCAAACGCAGGGGTCATCGCTGACGCCTCCTGACAGAACCGGTGAGGCCGTGACGTATCGCGGTTACCGGACCACATCGAGGCTGGTCTGATGTTTCGAATCTAGCGCCCAGGCCAAGAAGTCGGCGAACAGCCCGGCCACGTGCGATCTCCCATCCGGCGTCTCGAAGGCGTGATCCCCTTGTTCGACCACCACGTACCGAATCGGACGAGTCGGCTGCTGCCTGATTGCCTCGAGGGCGAAGAGATCGGCGGGGAGGGTCGTTTCGTCGCGGCTCCCTTGTGCCACAAACAGTGGCACGGTGCTATTCCTGACGTCGTCGATCGGTGTGCTGTCCAACCAGAACGTCTTCCACCGCCGGGCGGGGAGGCCTTGATACATGAAATCGTCGTCCGCCTGTTGGAGCATGCGAACGCGATCGAAAACGCGCTTGAAGAACTCACGATCGCCCGGCCCTCGGGCGACGTAGCCGCCAAAGAACCGGATGGGGCCGGCGCTGGCGAACAGGCCCGCCCCGTCGACATCTGGGTCACGCCTTTGCAGCACACCGGTGACCACCTCGGTTCCTTCGGAATGTCCCGCAAGCAGAATCTGCCGGACCCATGCCTGCCCACGCAACGCCCGGATCGCCGTCACAGCGTCCGCGACCCGTGTCGGCTTCGTGGCCTGCTGAAAGTAGTCGGCGCTGCATTCCCTCATCGCGCGTTCGAAAGCTTGGCGCTTGTCCGAGTCACTCATGCCCACCGAAAACGCGAGGGGTTCGACCCCTCTGCGTCCCACCACCGCAACGTGGACGCGCTCCAGGGCGGGGCCGATCGCATCCTGAAACAAGCTCGTTTCATGGAAGGACATATCGGGGTCCACGGTGAACTCGGGTAAGCATCCGGAGCCGTGCAGCAGGATGACCACCGGCTTGGGCCGCTCGTCGTGCGCAACGTAGACTTCCACCGATCTGCCGCCGTCGCTGGCGCGATAGGGCATCCACCGCCCTTTCGACGTCGCTCCGACCGGGACGAGCGTTGCCGACTGAGTCGTTATTGAGACCGGGGACGCGAGGGGTGAGTTTGACGTCGGCTGCGGCGAGCAGTTAACCGACATCGCAGCGCAAACGAAAAGTACCAGCGCTCTCGGCCGGGCCGCCGTCGGGATCGCACTGTCCATCGTGCAGAGTATCGCTCGGGTGCGTTCATCCGCGCTTTGAGTGTGCGGCGTCCGACCTTCCCGCTGCACCAGACGAGCCGCGCGGAAAGACAGGCCCTGATTCTAACTTCACCGAGTCGGCTCGCGGCCGAGCGGCAAGGCGGCAGCTGGCGAGAAACGCCGCAAGGTAGAGTTTCGTCCCGCCCGCGCGATCTTCGCGAGTCAGATGGGTTCGTGCCCGTCGTGAATGCCGACAGGGTTGCGAAATTGAGCGGGAGCCCCCGTTGTTGAGGCGCTGAATGATCAGGTCGAGGTCCGGCCCACGAACGGCCTTACTGCTCGAACGCCTTCTTCCAGCGCTTCTTCGGATCATCGAACTTCACCGCGGCTGGATGGAACGCCTCCGGGTCGAAATGGCCACCGGCCCACCGAAGTGTTGACTCGTGCTCCTCGTGGTCGGGATCGGCGATGACCTGGAGGAGCTCGGCATAGCCGTAGACACCACCACAGTCCTCCGGCGGACACCGACCTTCACCGGCGACACAACGCGGGTACTTGCGATCGTCGTCGGCTGACTCGAAGCCCTCATGCACGAGAACGTGCTGCCAGTCGTCGCCGAAGTCGTACGCGTATGTCGCCGGTGGAGCGTGCCAGTTCCGCTGATCGAAGAATTTCGAGAGAGGCACTTGCCACCCAGGCACGACGGGCCGATCTTCCGGGTCCTCATCGGTTGGAATGCCGATAGACACGACCTTCTGCTCTGCGGCGTCGAGCAGCCTGAACTCGTGGAGGTGGTAATCCAGCCAACCCATTGCGTCTTGGATGGCGACGTGCAAGTCCCAGAACGAGTACTTCTCGGGCACCTGGATGCGACGCCAGACGAGCGGATCCGTCCCGGAGAGAACAACTAGGAACTGGTGCACGAGCTTGGGTCGAGATGTTCGTCTTGCTGGCTTCTTCGGAATTGGTACCTCGTTCGCCACACGGCCTCCGGTCATCGCGACGCTCCGCGTAGGTTAGTCGACGCGACGCGGTCAGCGCACGAGGATCTGTCGACAACCGACGTCGTTCCCATGGATCCGAAGGTCGCTTGATGGTGGCCGCCACCCTCTCGATACTGCCGTTGCGGGCTCCTGCGTGGGTTCACCGACTGACGGGGACTAATGCTCGATCGATACGATCCTCGAGACGACGACCGTCGTGACCGCGGCGAGGCCCAAGAACGCCGCTGCGGATCACGCAGTGGTGGTGACCGTGCGAGCGGTCGCCGTGACGAAAGCGGTGTGTTCGCGCGCCACGTGGACCTGCCTCATGGGCCCGCGCGCGAGATTGTGCGCGAGCGGAAGCATTGCTACGAGCTGAACGGCCGGGAGAGTGACGCGCTCGCTACCATTGCCACATTTCGCGTCGTCCAGGTTCGTGACGTTCAGGAGATGCTCGATGACGGGCGAGGCCGACAATCGGCGCGGAAGAGCCTCGATCACCTTCGGTCCTCCGGCCTTCTGGATCGCATCCCGCTGGGGCGACGCGACGAGGATGTCGTCGTAGCCACAGATCGAGGTCGAGATCTGCTCGAAGCAAATCGGCGTGAGCACGCCGGAGAGCCTCGGCAAGCGTTCTACGCGAGGCTCAAGAAACCGCGCGAGCTGAGCCACGATGCTCAGGTCTATCGCGCGTGCCGCGACGCCGAGGCACGGATTCGCGACCAGGGTGGCCGCGTCAGGCGCGTCGTCCTCGACTACGAGCTCAAACGCGAGTACCAGCGGTTCCTGCAGGAGCGCAATCGGGGGCGGGCCGACAGCACCGGCAGACCCGATCGAACGCCAGAGGAGATTGTCGCCTGGGCGAAGGACCACGACCTTCCCTGTAAGGACAATCGAGTGCGCTTCCCAGACGCGCGGATCGAGTACGAAGGCCGTGACCGCCAGGCCGAGCACCGGGACATCGAGATCGTGACACCGCACTACCGTGGCGCCCACGCGGCGGCCGTCGCCAGCTCCGGATTCCAGAGCTACGGCGGTGGGCGGTTCCTACAGACGAGCGGTCGGCGCGGCGGACGCGGCTTCGATCCGCGGCTGGCCGAGGAGATGACGAGGTGACGGTGTGAGCCTCCTCAACTTCCGCGACGTCGTCGCCGAGCGCGCCGAGTGCCTTCAGCCGCTCGGGTTCACCGAGCGCCAGTCTCGGTTTCTGGCGACCGTCATGGCGCACTCCGGCGTGTTCCTGGAGCGGCAGTACTGTCGCTTCGCCGGGATCGCGCACGGACAGAAGTCGCACGACTTCGTCAACCGGCTCGTCCAGCGTGGATTCGCCCGCGTGGAAGCCACGAGCCATCTGTATCAGGGGCGGTTCTACCACCTCCACCACAAGCGCCTCTACAGCCTGATCGGGCAGACCGACAACCGCAATCGGAAACGAGCCCATCGCAGCCGGATGATCGAGCGGCTGATGCTGCTCGACATCGTCCTCTACGACCGCGACGTGCTGTGGCTGGGCACCGAGGGAGACAAGGCGCGGTACTTCGACGAGTGTCTCGCGCGCTACCGTATGACGCCTCGCGAGCTGCCGCACCTGACGTTCGGATCCGGGGCGAACCAGGTGCTTCGCCCGTTCGCCGACAAGCTGCCGATCGGCGTCGATCCAATAGGCGACCGGTACGTGTTCACTTACCTGGTCACGCGCTCGTCGCCGCAGGCATTCCGGTCGTTCCTGATGCGGCACTACAGCCTGATGAGACTACTGCTGCGGTGGACGCTGCGAGTGTACGTCCCGAAGAAGTTCGAGACGGCGATTCCGGTGTTCAGACATGCCGTGAACGAGGAGTTCCGGTGCCCGCTGCGCCCGCGCGACGGCGAGGAACTGCTGTGGTTCTTCCGACAGCGCCGAGACGTGTCCCGGCAGCCCGCCTTCGTGCCCGACACGCGATACGTCGAGGCCGCGAAGCAGTTCAGCGGCCTACGCTTCGCAGTGCTGGAGAGGGTGTGGCGGCTGCACGGCGACGACGTGATCTGGAACGTCTACTCGAAGGGCATCGAGGACCAGTTCGATCTCGGCCGCGCGTCGGTCGACTTCATCGTCATCTCGCGACAGTACCTGCACCTCGCGCACCTGGTCGGCGTCGCCTGAAGCGCGCGGCTCTCCGACCTGCCCCGAGCGAGCGCCGAAGCAAGTATCTCCTTCCTGGCTACCGTGACAACTGACGTCAGAGAGGGGACAAGTGCCGGAAGAGAACTCGTCCCCTGCTGCTCGAGGCAACGTGCTCGTTCGCTCAGTTGCCAGCGCGCGTCGGTTCCATGGGCGCAGCGACGCAAGGCACTGCCGGAACGGAGGATGTGCGGTCGATGTCGTCGAGGTCGGACGGCGCCTTTGGCCGTCCGCCGGGGCGTACGACCAAGCGGTGGACAAAAAGCGGGGCGTGAACGACCCCGGTGCTGCGTGCCCGATGCGGCCCCGGCCTGGGTCCGTGGGGTCGTTCACGCCGCGCCGTGTCGATGTCCGCAGAAGCGCACCTGAACGGCCATCACATCCGGGATTGTCCGCGCTCGGCGCGTCACCGTCGAAGGTTCTCCGCTGCGCTCCGACCGCGCGCTGTGCGCGCGGCTCGCGCGTGTCGCAGTTGCGTCCCGGACTCCTGTCGTTGTCTGTGAGCGCGAGACCTTGACGGCGCCGCTGTCCGAGCGCGAAGCGTTGGCAGTTACGTGATGGCCGGAGAAGGCCGACCGTGTTCGTTGTCCCCGGTTAGATTACCCAGCGCTCCCGACGCATGAGGCCAAGCAGGTTCACGCAGTGGACACCGAGCTCACGACACACATCCGGGACGTAGTGGTTCTTCGGCGGCTTCCGCTTCTCGGCCGCCGAGGTTTCCTGTGACACTACGATCCCGCCTCTGACTTGGGCCAGCGCGATGACGTACGCATCCGCCGATTGGTACGGACTCTTCGGGTCAAGCAGGTCCGGATACCGCGCTTCAATCGCTGCACCCGCCTTCTGAATCTCAGTGGACATCGGGACGAACAGGCGGCGGTGCTTCTTGGCCCACGCCCGCAGTTCGGGAGTGCCGACGGCCTCGATCTCTTCTCGCACGAGCGCCACGGCAATGCCGCGCTCGGCATCGACCAGTGCCTCGATCCGTTCACCGAGCGACTGGAAGACATCCACGGGGTAGTACCGCGCCTGCCAGTCCATGAAGAAGCTGGTGTCGAGCGAGTAGATCTGAGCCTCGGCCATCTACTCGCCGTCGTCCGTGCCCGAGGCCCCAGCGCGCGACTGGCCGAGTTCCGCGCGCAGCTTCTCCACGTGATCGAACTTCAGGTCCAGATAGCGACTGGCATCGACCGCGGTAATACGGTTCGCTTCGAGTGCTTCGAGGACCAATTGCGAGAACGGCCTGCCGGCACGGCCGAGCGTCTTGTCGACCGGCGTGGCGATTCCGCCCTTCCGGACCGGAAGGCTCGCGACGAAATCTTCCCAGGCTGACTTCCAGTGCTGGTAGCCGGCCCATGTGAAGGCACCGGCCGAGCGCAATCGGGTGGCCATCGCAAGTGGCGTCACTCGGAACTTCGACGCCAGTGCTCGCACTTGCCGAACATCCCACGCGTCGCGGGCGACCGACGCACGCCGCAACAGCTCCTGAAGAGCGGAGTCCGGGATGATCGCTTCGCTGGCGGCTTCCTCGGCAAAGCGTTCTAACTCGCGCCACTCTGCGGCGCTTCGCCGTTCCGCCAGTGCGACCTGTTCGTCCCGGCCAACAGCGAGAGCCACGTGCACGAGTTCGTGCAGCAGCGAGTACACGCGTGCGCCCGGTGAACCTTCCTTGCTGTTGATCGCGACAACAGGCGCGGGGAACTCGAACAGCGAGACGCCGCGGGCCTGCTCCAATGGGACCTTCGGGAACTGGAACACCAGCACGCCAGCGGTCTCGACAGCAGCGCGCCACTCGCGCCACGCCTGCCACTCGTCGCGCCAGGCGAGTTGCTGTTCAATCGTCACACCCAAGGTCGAGCGAAGTCGTTGACCGACCTTGCTCGCGCCGTCGGACTGATGCGCGGATGTCTTGAACTCCGGCCACGCCTGCCCCAGTTCCTCCGACAGTTCCAGCGTGACCTGGCGGCGCTGCAGCATCAGGCGAAGCGCCAACCGGAACTCCGGCGACTCGACGCCAGGCTGGACACCGGGGAGCCGCCGATACTCCGATGCAAGCGGAGCGACGACTGGAGGCTGCGGAAGGAACAGCACGCCGAATGGCCGGTGGTAGTACTTCGCCAGTTCCTGCGCTTGGCGGACCGTGGGCTTGAGGTCGCCACGCTCCCATGCCTCGATCCGATCCGGCTTCACGCCGAGGCGCTTGGCCACGGTTTCAGGCGCGTAGCCGCTCTGCTCGCGCGCCCAGGCGAGAAGCGTCGGGTTCACCTCGGCTACGGTCATGGTTGCTCGTCCAGTTTATCGGAGGTGACCCATCGGCGGCGTGGCGCGCCGTGGATGCACGAAGAAGCGCCGCGAGAGTTTGTACGCGTCGATGTTCGCCTGCACGCTTCGGCAGCCAACGCCGACGACGTCTGGTCCAGATTACGACTGGTTCAGGTTGACGCCCGAAACAGCCGGCGCTATCCTGCGCCCATCGACTCGGTTCCAGAATCACACACTGAATCTGCACTGCTTTCCCGTCACCTTCGCGTTGGGTGACGAATCTCACGCCCTTCCTCACCTCCTGGACCGATTCCGGACTGACTGCGGTCTGTTGCTGCGCAGCAACCGTTGACACGTCCCGTTAGGCACCGGCGCTTCTCCGCAAGGCGAACGCGTCGCGCCAAGCGCCAACCGAGTCGATGCCGTTCCAACCGCTGAATCGCTCGAGGAGGTTGTATGAAGCTCTGGCTGAACGTGGCCGAAGGCGCGGAGTATGCGGGCGTGTGCCGAGATCTGATCTACGACGCGTGCGCCGCGCGGCGAATGCATCACATCCGCGTGGGCGGGCGTCGTGCCATCCGCCTGAAGCGCGAGTGGATCGATGCGTGGCTGGAGAGGCACGCTGTGGTCGCTCAGGATGGACCGTTACCGGTGAGCGGGGAGGCCCGCACAGGCGCACGGACGGAGGCCAGGCCATGAACGGGACGCCGACTGGCGAGCGCCGTGCCGTGCCGCTCTTCCTCAACGTCGACGAAGCCGCGGAGTGTCTGCGGACGACCCGACGCGCCATCTACGCGATGGTCGAGCGACGCCAATTGCCCGGCGTCGTGCGGCTTCGTCGCCGCGTCCTGTTTCGCACGGACGTTTTGCTAGACTGGCTGGACCAGAAGTGCGCGCCATCGCCGAAGGAGTAAGGCGATGAGCGTAATTATCAGACGTCACCCTCGCGGCGGTTGGGACGTGGACATCAACGTCCTTCTCGCCACGGGGGATCGTCACCGTGAACGACGAAAGCTCGCGAAGAGCTACTCAAGAACAACGGCCAGAGAGTGGGGTGACCGCCGCGAGCGCGAACTCCTCCTCAACGGGCCGAAGATCCGAAAGGAGGTACCCACACTAGAGACGTTTGCTCCGCGCTTCATCGAAGGTTACGCGCGGGCGAATCGCCAGAAGCCGAGCGGTGTTGCGGCGAAAGAGTCGATTCTGCGATTGCACCTGATGCCAGAACTTGGCTCGCGAGCGCTCGACGCAATCAGTAACGAGCACGTGCAGCGGCTCAAGTTGCGGCTGCACGAGAAGTCACCGAAGACGATCAACAACGTGCTGAGCGTGCTCAGCGTGCTGTTGAAGCAGGCACTCGAGTGGGGTGTGCTGGACAAGATGCCCTGTTCGATTCGTCTCGTGCGAGTACCGCGAACCGATGCGGCCTTTCACGACTTCGATGACTACGAGCGCTTGCTGAAGGCGGCGCAGACGATCGACCCGCGCAGCTACCTGATCGCGCTTCTTGGAGGCGAGGCAGGGTTGAGGGCCGGAGAGATCGTCGCACTCGAATGGTCCGACGTCGATTTCGAGCGCAGGCAGATCAGGGTGCGGCACTCTGATTGGTGCGGCGAGCTGATCGCGCCGAAGAACGGACGCATTCGATTTGTCGGGATGACCGAGCGGTTGGCGGCGGCGATCCGCCAGCAACGGCATCTTCGTAGCAGTCGCGTGCTGTGCAAGGACGACGGCACGGCGATCACCCGGCAGGGCGCTTGGTCACGCGTTCGCTACGCGGCGCATCGAGCGAATGTGTCGACCGGTGTTCACATCCTGCGTCACACGTTCTGTTCGCACCTGGCGATGCAGGGCGCGCCGATTCGGGGTGTTCAGGAGCTCGTCGGTCACCAGAGTCTTGCGATGACGCAGCGGTACTCGCACCTGACACCGGCGGCGTTGGACGCGACGATCCGACTGCTCGAGAACCGCCCTACGTTGCGCGTAGTTGGAGACAGTTTGGAGACGCCGAAGGGGTGAGACCCGCAAGTGGCGCGTGCAGAACAAGATAGTTGGC
>Ga0310810_10012302_pt1 | contig 10051 bp, 9 predicted proteins | sample NCmetagenome_FD_207641 | JGI IMG/M metagenome (GOLD analysis project Ga0310810, IMG submission 207641) | Soil microbial communities from experimental microcosm in Duke University, North Carolina, United States - NC | ecosystem: Engineered > Artificial ecosystem > Soil microcosm > Unclassified ...
TCCTGGTCTACGACACGTCGGGCCCGCAGGGCCACGACGTGGCCGGCGGGCTGCCTCGCCTGCGCGAGCCGTGGATCGCGGCGCGCCGCGCGGCCGGCGGCGCGCGGACCCAGCTGCACTACGCGCGCGCGGGCGAGATCACCGAAGAGATGGCATTCATCGCCGTCCGCGAGGGGCTGCCGGCCGAATTCGTCCGCGACGAAGTCGCCCGCGGCCGCGCGATCATCCCCGCCAACGTGAACCACCTCGAGCTCGAGCCGATGATCATCGGCCGCCACTTCCTCGTGAAGATCAACGCGAACATCGGCAACTCGGCCGTGTCGTCCTCGATCGACGAGGAGGTCGCGAAGCTGCGCTGGGCCACGCTCTGGGGCGCCGACACCGTGATGGATCTCTCGACGGGCCGCAACATCCACGAGACGCGCGAGTGGATCATCCGCAATTCCGCGGTCCCGATCGGCACGGTCCCGATCTACCAGGCGCTCGAGAAGGCGGGCGGCCGGCCCGAGGATCTCACCTGGGAGATCTACCGCGACACGCTCGTCGAGCAGTGCGAGCAGGGCGTCGACTACTTCACCGTGCACGCGGGCGTGCTCCTGCGCTACATCCCGATGACCGCGCGGCGCGTGACCGGCATCGTCTCGCGCGGCGGCTCGATCATGGCAAAGTGGTGCCTCGCGCATCACCAGGAGAACTTCACCTACACGCACTTCCGCGAGATCTGCGAGATCATGCGGACCTACGATGTCTCCTTCTCGCTCGGCGACGGCCTGCGGCCCGGCTCCATCGCCGACGCGAACGACGAGGCGCAGTTCGCCGAGCTCCGCACGCAGGGCGAGCTGAACCGGATCGCCTGGGAGTTCGACGTCCAGGTGATGAACGAGGGCCCCGGGCACATCCCCATGCATCTCATCAAGGAGAACATGGAGAAGCAGCTCGAATGGTGCGACGAGGCGCCGTTCTACACGCTCGGCCCGCTCACCACCGACATCGCGCCCGGCTACGACCACATCACCTCGGCGATCGGCGCCGCGATGATCGGCTGGTACGGCACGGCCATGCTCTGTTACGTCACGCCCAAGGAGCACCTCGGCCTCCCCGATCGCGACGACGTGAAGGCCGGCGTGATCGCGTACAAGATCGCCGCGCACGCCGCCGACCTCGCCAAGGGCCACCCGCGCGCCCGCGCCTGGGACGACGCGCTCTCGAAGGCGCGGTTCGAGTTCCGCTGGGAGGACCAGTTCAACCTCGCGCTCGATCCGGTCACGGCGCGCGCCTACCACGACGAGACGCTGCCCGCCGATGGCGCGAAGGTCGCGCACTTCTGCTCGATGTGCGGCCCGAAGTTCTGCTCGATGGAGCTCACGCAGCAGGTGCGCGACTACGCGAAGCAGGGCATGGAGGAGATGTCGATCGAGTTCCGCAAGAAGGGCGAGCTGTATACGCGAATCGGGTAACCGGATACCAGTCTACCGGGCCTTCATCGGCTCGACACCGGGACGATTTGAATGATGGTGGGGAAGCGCGCGGGCTGGCCGCCCGGTTTGGGGTTCGGATAGCCCTGCGACACGTCCGACTGAAAGTCCTTGATCGTGACGCCAGGCGGAAACGCCATCGTGTCCTCGTTGTACCGGCCGACGTCGAACTCGTGCGTGGCGGGCACGTCGAACACGAGCTCGCCGCGCTGCTTCAGGACGGTCCGGTAGTACGACACGAGATCGACAAATCCCGCGGCTGATCCGAAAATGTAGTAGCGCTGCCCGCGGCCCGCGTCGTAGGACGCGATGAACTGCGCGCCGGGGTAGATCGGGACGCCGAGCATCGCTTCCGTCGGCTCGTCGGTCGCGGAGACTGGCGCGGCGGGCGGCGGTGTCTGACCGGGCGGCGGCGTCTGGCCCTGGGGGGCCTGGCTCGCCGGCGGCGCGGGCTTTGCCGGCTGCACCGGCGCCGGGCGCGGGAACGGCTTCGGCACCGGCGGCGGCGGTTGCTGGGGCGGCTGAATGGCGGCGCTCAGGATCAGCGCGGCAATCCACATGAACCGATTATACCTTCGCGATTTCTGCCGCGCGCAGCAGACGTGGCTCGTCGACACCATCGAGGCGCTCGTCGCGCTCGAGTCGCCGACGACCGACAAGGCCGCGGTCGACCGGTGCGGCCGCGCGCTGGCGGATCGGCTCGCGGCAATCGGCGGCCGCGTGCAGACGCTGCCGCGCGCCGAGCGGGGCGACCACCTGCTCGCCGAATTCGGCTGCGGCACGTCGCAGGTCCTGCTCCTCGGGCACTTCGATACGGTGTGGCCGGTCGGTCAGCTGAGCCACATGCCTATCGCGCGCGAGGACGGGCGCCTGCACGGGCCCGGCGTGTTCGACATGAAGGCCGGCATCGCGATCGGCATGCTCGCCACGCGCGCGCTGCTCGAGACCGGCAGCCCGCTCTCGCGGCGCATCGTGATGCTGTGGACGACCGACGAGGAAATGGGCAGCGGCACGTCGCGCGAGGCGATCGAAGACGAGGCGCGGCGGAGCGACGCCGTGCTCGTCCTGGAGCCGTCGCTCCCTGGCGGCGCGGCCAAGACGTCGCGCAAGGGCTGCGGCGGCTACGAGGTGCGCATCAAGGGCATCGCCGCCCACGCCGGCATCGAGCCGCAGAAGGGCGCGAGCGCGCTCCAGGAACTGGCGCACCAGGTGCTCCGGATCAACGCCTTCCAGGACCTCGCCCGCGGCATCTCGGTCAACGTGGTGCAGGCGACCGCCGGGTCGCGGAGCAACGTCATCCCCGACGAGGCGCGGGCAACCGTCGACGTCCGCGTGCCCTCCATGGCCGCGGCGGCCGAGATCGACCGCGCGTTCCGGGCCCTGGCGCCCGTGGATCCGCGAACCGAGGTGACGGCGGCGGGCGGATTCGACCGGCCGCCCCTGGAACGCAGCGCGGCCGTCGGGCGTCTGTACGATCAGGCGAAGGCTGCCGCCCGGGAGCTCGGCGGCGACCTCGAGGAGGGCGGCACCGGCGGCGGCTCCGACGGCAACTTCACGGCGGCGCTGGGCGTTCCGACCCTGGACGGGCTCGGGGCGATCGGCGACGGCGCTCACGCGCGGCACGAGCACGTGATCGTCGACGCGCTGCCCGACCGCGCGGCGCTCCTCGCGGCGCTCGTGCTGGGACTGGACTGAATCCATGAACGCGATCAAAACGACCCTGCTGCTCGGCATCATGACCGGGCTCTTCCTCGTGTTCGGCGAAATGCTGGGCGGCAGCCAGGGGCTCGTGGTCGGGTTCCTCTTCGCCGTCGGCACCAACTTCGTGTCGTACTTTTTTTCGGACCGGATCGTCCTCGCCGGGTACGGCGCGCGTGAAGTCGGGCCCGACCACCGGCTTTCGCGCATCGTCGCCGGGCTGGCGGAGCGCGCCGGCCTGCCCATGCCGCGCTGCTACGTGATCCCGGAGGCGTCGCCGAACGCCTTCGCCACCGGGCGCAACCCGCAGCACGCGGCGGTCGCGGCGACCGAGGGCATCCTGCAGATTCTGAGCGACGACGAGCTGGCCGGCGTCCTCGGCCACGAGCTGGCGCACGTGAAGCACCGCGACATCCTGACGAGCTCGGTGGCGGCGACGCTGGCGGGCGCGATCATGATGATTTCCCGGTTCGCGTTCTTTTTCGGCGGCTCGCGAAGCGACGATCGCGAGGGGGCGAATCCGGTCGCGTTGCTGGCCACGATGATTCTCGCGCCCGTCGCCGCGCTGCTCATCCAGGCTGCGATTTCACGATCGCGCGAGTACGACGCCGACGCGGGCGGTGCACGCATCGCCGGATCGCCGTTGGGGCTGGTCAGCGCCCTCCGGAAAATTGAAGCCGGGTCGAAGCTCGTGCCGCTCGACGCCAGCCCTGCGACGGCGCACATGTTCATCGTGAAGCCGTTCTCGGTGACGGGATTGATGGGCTTGTTCAGCACGCACCCGCCGACTGAGCGGCGCATTCAGGCACTGATGCAGCTCCCCCGGTCCTAGTTCTCCCCGCGATTTTCCGCGCCTGCCGAGTCCGCGCAACCGATTGATCGCGCGCGGGCGACCACGTGTGCGTTCCCGTACGGCTGCATTCGAGCAGCCAGTGTGGCTCGGCGGCCACGTGTCATCGGCCGCGACCGTCGCGAAGGACAACGTCCGTGGACTGAACCAATTGCCCGAACGGGCGGGAGGGCGCCGCTCCTCGCGGCGCCGGTGGCCCCGGTCTTGCTGTCACCAGTGACAGACGGAGGCGACGACCGTGCACGTAGAAGACCTCGATATCTCGCCGGCGAAAGTGGGGGAAACCGCGCAGCGGATCGTGGACCGCGCGATCGAGGAGGCGCGGCGGCGCGAGCACGCGCTGCTCACGAACGAGCACATCTTTCTCGCGTTCGCGCAGGTCGAGTGGGACATGTTCGCCGAGGTGATGCGCGACATCGAACTGAACCCGCACACCATCCTGCAGGCGATCGAAGAGCACCTGCACATGATGCCGTCGTTCGCGGGACGCGAGCTGCGCGTCTCGCCGGCGACGAAGCTGGTATTCAAGCTGGCGCTCCACCATGCCAGCCGTGGGGGGCGGCAGTCGATCGAGGCGGTCGACCTCTTCTCGGCCGTGTTCGAGGAAACGCAGGGCGTGCCGGTCACGATCCTGCGCCGGCACGGCATCGAGCCCGACACGCTGGTGGCGCGCCTGAACACGCGGATGCGCGACCTCGAGCTTCGCGAGGAGCGGCTGAAGAAGCGCTTCGAGCTGCCGCCGTTCCTGAAGCATTTCGCGACGAACCTGAACCTGCTCGCGCGGCAGGACAAGCTGCCGCCCGTCTTCGGCCGCGACAAGGAGATCCAGCAGGTACTGGAGATCCTCTGCCACCGTGAGCGCGCCAACTCGGTGATGCTCGTCGGCGAGCCCGGCGTCGGCAAGACCGCCATCGTCGAGGGGCTGGCGCGGCGGATCGAATTCGAGCCGGAGACCATTCCGGTGCGCCTGCGCGACTGCCAGGTGGTGAACCTGCAGATGAACACGATGGTCGCGGGCACCATGCTCCGCGGCATGTTCGAAGACCGCATCCAGAACGTGATCCGCGAGCTGAAGGAGCGGCCGAACCTGATTCTGTTCGTGGACGAGGCGCACACGATGGTGGGAGCCGGCTCGGCGCTCGGCGCGCCGTCCGACGCCGCCAACGTGTTCAAGTCGGTGCTCGCGCGCGGCGAGATCCGGATGGTCGCCGCCACCACGCTCAGCGAGTACAAGGAATACATCCAGGAGGACGAGGCGCTCGCGCGGCGCTTCCGCGCGGTCACCGTCGCGGAGCCCACGATCGAGGAGACGCGCCGCATCCTGTTCAGCCTGCGGCCGCGGCTGGAGCGCAACTACTCGGTCCGCCTCCTCGACGAGGCGGTGGAGACCGCGCTCGACCTGTCGCCCCGCTACATGCGGCACCTGCACCTGCCCGACAAGGTGATCGGCTGGCTCGATACGGCGGCGGTCCGCGCGGAGATCGATCGGCGCTGGGAGGTGACGAAGGAAGACGTCGTCGACGTCATCTCGCACGCCGCCCAGATCCCGCAGGACATGGTGTTCCGCGACGTGACGGATCGCTTCAGGGACATCGAGGAGCGCCTGCAGCGCCGCGTCGTTGGCCAGGCGGATGCCGTGCGATCGGTCGCCAAGCGGCTGGTGCTGAACAAGGGGCCGTTGAAGGACGGCTTCGACCGCCCCGACGGCGTGCTCCTCTTCCTGGGGCCCACCGGCGTCGGCAAGACCGAGCTCGCCAAGGCCGTCGCCGAGTTCCTGTTCGGCGACGAGAAGAAGATGGTCCGGGTCGACATGTCCGAGTATCAGGACGGCTCGGTCGCGGTCGACAAGCTGATCGGCATGCCGCGCGGCATCGTCGGCAGCGAGCGCGGCGGCATTCTCACCAACCAGCTGAAGGACAACCCGTACACCGTCGTGCTGCTCGACGAGGTGGAGAAGGCGAGCCCGGCGCTGCTGAACCTGTTCCTCCAGGCGTTCGACGAGGGATGGATCACCGACGGCCGCGGCAAGCGCGTGTACCTGTCGGATGCCGTCGTGGTGATGACGTCGAACCTCGGCTCGGAGAACTTCCGGAAGCTCACGAGCCCGCTCGGCTTCCTCAGCCGGACGGTCGGCGTGCAGCAGGTGCAGGGCGAGGTGATGCGCGAGCTCGAGCGCCGATTCCCGCCCGAGTTCCGGAACCGGATCGACGAGGTCGTCCTGTTCGCGCCGCTCATGCACGACGAGGTGCGCGAGATCGCGCGGCACTACCTGGATCGCGTGAAGGCCACGCTTGCGAAGTCGGGCCGCACGATCGACTGGTCGGACGAAGCGCTCGAGGTGATCGTCGCGCGCGGCTACAGCATGGCGTTCGGCGCGCGCTTCCTGAAGCGGTACATCGACGAGCACGTGAAGCTGCCGATCAGCGCGGCGTGGAAGAACGGCACGCACTTCGACGTGAAGGCCGTCGGCGGGGAGCTGGTGGTCGAAGTGGAAGGCGGTTCGCTCGCGCCGGCGCAGGCGTCGGTCGAATACGGCGATGTCGCGTGACGGATTACGTCAGGGCCCTCTTCTGCGATAAGCCTTGACGAGCCCCATCGATCAGGACCACCGGAACACGGCCTGTTCGATGGGCTCCGACGGGGCCGGCGTTTCCGCTCCCGCCTCCTCGCGGCGCCGCGGGCTTATGCCGTGCGCGTCCTGCAGCAGCCGCACGAGGCCCTGAATCCGCTCGCGGTACTCCTTCGGCGCGTATTTCCTGACATACAGGCGCTCGTATCGCGGCACCAGCGACGGGAATTCCCGTTCCAGGAAACCCATGAAGTGCGAGCGCGTGCCCGCTTCGAGGTGCATCACGTTGCAACCGACGAAGCGTGCGCCGTGGTCCGCGATCGTCTTGATCGTCCGCTCGATCTTCGACCGCGACGACGAGAAGGCGGGGACGATGGGCGCCATGAGCACGCCGGCGTCGATGCCGGCGTCCACCAGTTCGCGCACAGCGCGCAGGCGCTGCAGCGGCGGCGCCGTGCCGGGCTCGAGCTGCTCCCAGGCGTCCTCGTCCACGGTCGGAACGCTCATGTACACGGTGCAGCCGGCGCCCGCGGAGGCCGCCGCCAGCACATCGCGATCGCGCACGATCATCGGCCCCTTGGTCACGACGCCGAACCGGTTGCGGTGCGCGTGCAGCGTCTCGATCAGCCCGCGCGTCAGCCGGTAGTGCCCCTCGATCGGCTGATAGCAGTCGGTCGCCGTCCCCACGGCCACGTAGTCGCCGCCCCAGGCCGGCCGGCCCAGTTCCTTCGCCAGCACGGACACGATGTTCGTTTTGACGAGAATAACCGACGCGAACTCGTCGTCCGCGTCCATCTCGAACTGCGCGTGGTAGCGGCGCGCGTAGCAGTAGTGGCAGCCGTGGGTGCAGCCGCGGTACGGGTTCAGCGTCCACTCGAAGGGCATGCCCTTCACGCGGTTGAGGGCGGAGCGGCACGACACTTCCTGGTACCGCGCGGCATCGGCACGCCGGTCGGCTTCGGTGAGCGCGGCGGTGCCGCCGCGCCTGACGGCGTCGGCGACGTCTCGCGTCGTCGGCCGGGAGCGGCCGAGGTCGAACAGCAGAGGATGAACACCCATGTTTCGCCTGACTTTCGCCTATCGCGATGATAGGCCAAAAAGGCGAACCTGGGGAAGTCAGAGATCTGACGTCAGAACTTTATCGAGGCTTCGTGCGCGGCCGGGGCTTGCGGGGAATGGTCTTGCCGACGATCTTCCGGCTCGATTTCACGACTTTGCGGCCGTGGCGGCGGACGACGGTGACGTGCTTCTTCACGACCCGGCCGGAGTGGCGCGCGCGGTGGTGGACGACCCGCTTCGGCGCGGCTTCGGCCATGGCGGCCACCGTGAACAGGGCCACGAGCGACACGAGAACCGCTCTCAACATCTTCCGCATCATCTGATCCGTCCTCTCACCCGCCCGCATCGCGCGTTTCGCGCGTGATGGAAAAGATACCTGAAACTTCGGCGGCAGGCGATCAATTCTTTATGCTGGGCGGGATGGGCACAGCAGACGAGGTCGTCCGCATCCTCGACGACTCGCGCGGCGCGATGCGCGAACTGCTGCTCTCGCTCGTGGCGCTGCCGACGGAGAACCCGCCCGCTACAGGGAACCGGGCCTGCGTCGAGCGGCTCGAAGCCGCGCTCGCGGCGGCCGGCATCGCGTTCGAGCGGATCGACGTCCCGTCGCCGGCCGGCGCACCGCGGGCGGCGATCCTGGCCGTGCCCGAAGGGGCGGGCCCGACGCTCTGGTTCCACGGGCACTACGACGTCGTGCCTGCGCAGGATCCCGCGCAATTCGAGCCGCGCGCTGACGGCGACACGATCTTCGGCCGCGGCACCTCCGACATGAAGAGCGGCCTGGTGGCCATGCTGTTCGCCGTCCGCGCCCTGCGGCAGGCCGGCCACCGGGGGCGCGCCGCGCTGGCCTTCGTGCCCGACGAGGAGACCGGCGGTCGATACGGATCGGCCGCCCTCGCGGAGATGGGCGTGCTCGGCCGCGACGGGATCGGGATGCTGCTGCCCGAGCCGACGAGCGGGGCGGCATGGCACGCGAGCCGCGGCGCGATCACGATCGAGGTCAGCGTCGGCGGCCGCGCGGCGCACGTGGGTCTCGCGCACCAGGGCATCAATGCGTTCGAGCGCGCGGTGGCGATCGTCAACCGCCTGATCGAGCTCAAGGGGCGCACGCCCTCGATCCTGCTCATCGGGGGGCGCGTGGAGGCCGGCACGAACTTCAACGTCGTGCCCGCGGCATGCCGGTTCACGGTGGATCGGCGGACCGATCCGGACGAGGATTTCGAGGAGGAGCGGCGGCGCCTGTTCGCCGTCTTCGAGGAGGCGCGCGCGCACGGGATCGACGTCGACGTGGAGGTCATCCAGGAAGGGCGCTCCTCGGCCTCATCGCCCGACACGGGCGTGGCGCGCGCGCTCGCGCGCTCGGTCGAAGAAGTCTGCGGGAAGCCGCCGGCCTTCGAGCTCTGTCCGGGCCTGCTCGAGACGAGGTTCTACGCCGCGCGCGGCATTCCCGCCTACGCGTACGGGCCGGGCGTGCTCGCCGTGTCGCACGGCCCGCACGAGTTCGTGAAGGTCAGCCGGATGGTGGAGTGCGCGAAGGTATACGCGCTCACGGCGATGAAGCTGGGGGCGGTGAGGACGTGAGGATGTGAGGATGTGAGGACGTGACGATGTTCTCACAGTGACCAGAAGGGGCCGCGAAGGCCGGCGCGCTCGAAGATGCTTGACGCTTCGGCCGCGGTCGGCCGTCTGAAGTTCACGTCCAGACGATTCCCGTACCAGAGCTGTGAGAGCAGCCATGCCTGCTCGAGGGTCATCGACGCGCCGCGCTCAACGGTGCGCGTCCGGCACCACTCGTCGATGAGCTCTTCCGTCCGGAAGAGCAGGATGTTCTGTCAGGTGTAAGCGATGTCGTCCCAGAAATGCGCGGCCGGGACGAGGAGGTGGATCAAGCCGTCGCCGTACACCTGTCCACCCCGCACACCGCACCGAATCGGCACTCCCGATTGCGCGCAGGAGGCGTGGATCTCGGCATCCGCATGCAGCGCGGCCGGGATGCCGAAGCTGTCCCACGCGCACGGCGCGGCATAGGCGCGTCCCTGTGACGTGACGCGAAAACCGATGGTCCCTGCCGCGGCGAACGGCGGTGCGAATCGAATTGACCGGTGATCCCCGCTGAGAACGATGACGTGCGCCTCAGCGAGCTTCTCGAGCGCCGAATGGACGATCGCGTCCGGGTATCCCGTCGCCGCCGCGAGCGTGGCGATGTCCGGTACGTCGCCCGAAGAAACGACGACGGCATAAATCGCCTGCCGCACGGCGACCGTGATCTCGACTTCATCCGTCGTCATTACAGCAAATACGCTACCGCAAACCCGATCTGCGCGACGAACATCATCCGGTACATGTGCGCCCATGAGACGTGGTTGGCGTCGACGGCCAGTTCCTCGGGGCGCCGCAGCA